>Ga0209651_1000941_pt1 | contig 10327 bp, 5 predicted proteins | sample LauGreFBDMM110SN_2_FD_188216 | JGI IMG/M metagenome (GOLD analysis project Ga0209651, IMG submission 188216) | Freshwater lake microbial communities from Lake Michigan, USA - Fa13.BD.MM110.SN (SPAdes) (version 2) | ecosystem: Environmental > Aquatic > Freshwater > Lake | place: Lake Michigan, USA... | reverse complement strand
ACCGTGCACGCTACGAAACACCAACGGCCTGCCGTTGGTGTTTCGTAGCGTGCACGGTAGCGGGCGGTTTCCGAACGCCATGATGCCGCCAGATACCAATCGCACGGCACGACTGTTGCGGCGACCTTCGCGGAAGTTCAGTCCGATTCGAATGCCCAGGTCCTTGAAGAGCCCCGGCAGTTCCGCCCTGGCTGTGGGATCGGAACAGATCGCCTCGATCCGGTCCATCATGGCGAGTACGTTTTGGACCTCGGTTTCGGGATCGGTTCCACGAGCGCGATCTGGGACCCGTGAACCAACCTCGGCGAGCGCTTTTTCAGCATCGGCAAGTTCCGTCTTGAGTTCTCGCAGCGCGATCCGAAGGTCGGCACGAAGTTCGTCGTCGTCCTCCTCGAGAATCCGCTTCGGTGCCTGATCCACTTTTTGGCGAAGTCGCTGCACACGTGCTTGAATCTGATCGTGCAATGACTCGTCTGCCGTCATTGGCTCTGCCGTCACTTGTGCGAGCCGGGCCTCGACGGCTGCCCGAATCCTGTCAGGCCCGCCGACCAGCCTCAGGTTTCTGACGAGTGTCGTCATCGTGAACAAAAGCAATGCTTCGGCAGGGACAGTGTTGTGATGGCACTTGGCCCCCTGCGTCTTCGTGTAGATGCTGCATCGATACAGCGGCTTGCCGGCACCACGATCCTTCCTGACAACGCCGTGCATCACGCCACCGCACCCATCGGTCATGTCGAACACGAAAGATGTCAGCGGGTAGGCAGCCGGATCGGCTGCCCGGCGTTTCGCCCGCTGCGACGTGCCTCGGCTCTCAAGGTCTTCCTGTAGCCGCTGCCATCGCTCAGCATCGAAAAGCACGCCCCCGCCGGACTCGGCACGGATGCAGATCGCCGGATCGTTTTCGATGATCCGGCCTGCCCCGCCCTTGTAAACCTCATCCTCTTCCGCGGGACGGATCCCTTTCGGCCCGAGTCGATAATGAACGCCCTCCGCGAACCGGCCGTACATTTTGACGCCGGTGATGATCGGGTTTTTCGCGATGGCCAGGATGGTGCTGTCCTGCCACACGCCAGAAACCTCGTGCTCCACGCCGTCGTCGTGCCGTCTATCGCCGGCGCTTGGCGTGGGTATGCCGAGTTTATTGAGCTCGTTTGCAACGCGCTTGACGCTCCAGCCCGACTCCAGCCATTCAAGTATCCGAATCCAGGTCTGGATTTTCTGTGGATCGTTGACCCGAAACCGGACGTGGCAGTTCTTCTCCTTGACCCTTCTCCCACGCGGAATCTCCTCAAACGATCCGTCAGGCCTCTCAAGAAAGCGACCGAATCCGTATGGCGCACGACCGCCGGTGCTATAGCCCTTGTTGGCCAAGCTGATATGCGTGAGCAGGATGCGCTCGGACAGCTTCCGGCTGAATTCACCGCTTTCGTAGAACCCCTGAATTGACATGAGTGACTGTGCATGGCGTACCAGACCTGTTGCGGTGGGATCGATAGTCCCGTCCGAAGTCACGATCACGATCCCCTCTTCCTGAAGCGCGTTCTCGACGAACACCATGTGGACGGCATTCCGCGGGCGGCCAAGGCGGTCGCGCTTGTACACGAGCAAGTGAGAAATACGCCTGTCCGCCTTGAGTTCCTGAAGCATCGCGTCGAAGCCAGGGCGTCTCGATCGGGTGCCGCTGACGGCATCATCGACATACAGGTCCTTGTATTTGGACAGCCTGCGCGACTTCATGTAGCCGAGGTCTTCGAGCGACGCGTGCAGCCGAATACCCCGTTCCGCCGCCGCCGCGATCGCCCACGTCAGCTGTGTGGCCAGCGACGACTCTTGGCGTGCCGAACTGCACCGCAGATAGACGCGGGCCTGGTTGTGTGCGCGAATTGCCATCGGGATTACTCCTGGTAGCTGCCGGCACGGCGATGCCGGCACAAAAAGTCAGCGAACGATTGGACCGCCATCTCGATGTCGAGCTGCCGACCCCAGTGGACCGCGATATCTCCATCCAAGTGCTCGCGCGACAAGGGCGCACACGTCTCATTCCAGCGTCGCGAGAACGAACGACGGCGCATGTGTCGAACCGAGCCCGATGAGGCTCGGGCACTCCTGTGGCAAATAGACCTCCGCGATTATGCGGCGGATCTGGAAGGGTCACAGTCTGTGCGCCCTGTAAAATGTGATAAAAGCGTGGCGCGCACGAAACAGCGGAGTGCCTGGGGCGAATGCGCGGCAAGAGCCCCGCGCCACGACTCTCGGCGCGTGAGACGGGATTACTTCGCGGTCTTGCTCTTCCCGCCGGCACGGGTCGTGAGCGTTGTGAGCGCGGTTGCCGAGATCGACTCCGCGACGCCCTTGACTGAGCCGTCTGCCACCAATGCCAGCAGTACCATGCCGGCAATCCGCGAACGTGGCTTCAGCGACGTCTCGACGGCAGTGGATCCAACTCCCGCTCCATATCGGACGTAGCGGCCCACGTCGGAGCCGTAGGGCCAGGAATATCGGGAGACCGTCCACGTCTCACCGTCATCCTTCAGGTAGTCGCCACTCTCCGCGAGTGCCAGCGTGTGGCTCAGCCCATCGGTCACTTCCGTCATGCGCACCGGGCTATCCCTGATCGAGATCGAGTAGGTGCCCGACTGTTCCAGCCAGGAGATTCCCTCGGGAACGAGGATGCCGCTAAAGTCCGAGGCCGGCATGGTGCCCGGATAGTACCAGAGGTCGAGGCGATGGGACTGGTCTGGCTGGGAGGGACCGGGGCCCAACAACGCTGCGAAGTCGAGTCCGCCGGCAGCAAGACTCCGGCCGTTGTAGAGCTTGAGTCTGGCATCGACGATATCGCCTTCCTGGGCCTCGGGAGGGCATGCCAGACAATAGCGTTCGTACAAAGCCGCCATCGCTCCCTCCTCAATGTAGGGCAGGATGGAGATCGCCCACGACTGGGGCCGCACGTAGTCGCTCCCCTCGCTCGGGCTCGATTCCAGATGCTCGATGGTGCCACGCCGTGGCCGGCCGGAGGCGAAGGGAAACGCCCTGCGGCTGTCGTGGTAGGCGTGAAACGCGATGCCAATCTGCCGAAGGCTGTTCTTGCACTCCATCCGCTGCGCCGCGGTTCGCACCTGCTGCACGGCGGGTAGCAGGAGCCCTGCCAGCGTGCCAAGGATGGCGACGACGACCAGCACCTCGATGAGCGTGAATGCAGCGAGACGTCGGGGCATGGGAGATCGGTTTGCGGTGCCGGAGGTGGGCCAATGGCACTTCGTCAAGCGCTGGCCGAGCGGGTATGCATTGCGATCGCCCTAATATACGCGATGGATATCCCCGATGGATTCAAGAAACTCAGACAAAGAACGGTTTTAGTGTCCGTGACCACCGCTGCCGCCGGAAGGAGTGCACGCCAGTTCACCACACAAGTGGTAGGTACTGCGGAGGTTTTGGTTGCGCCTGGCCGGCAGGGTAAGCAGCACGTCGTGGGTCGGGTCCCAGAATGAAGAGACCAGCACGCCAGTCACATCATCGGGACGATAGCCGTAGAATGTGCCGATCATCTCGAAATCTAAATGCGTTGCCATGGCATAGTGGGGCGAGTAGACCTCGATGCGTGGCGCCTGCCCGCTTGACGGGCTGACGATCACGTCACTGAAGCCGAAGCCCTTGAGATTGCCGGTGGCGACATCGACGCCCTTGGTGAAAGTGCTCCCGAGGGGAAACAAACTGCCGAGCAAGGCGAAGGCGGAAATCCGCCCATTCGGTGAGACGTTCTGCAGGTCGGTGCCCTTGATGATTGAAACCTCGGCCCGCTGTCCCGGGCCCGAACCGACAACGAGATCGATCCGGCCGTTGCCGTTGACGTCGCCGGCCGCCACCGTGACGCCGCCCCTGAACAGGGGATCAAAGGCCAGGAAGTTTGCCAGCATGGCCCCTGCCGCGGGCACGGTTGCGTTGCGGGGCAGCGAGGTGGCGTTGATCACATTCACCCGCGACTGGTTGCCCCTGCCGGCCCCGACAACAACATCGGCTTTGCCGTCGCCGTTGATGTCCGCAGCCGCTACGGTAACCCCGCCGAGTTGGCCCCTGCGGAACGCGAAGAAATCGCCGAGCAACGCGGTGGCTCTGATAACCCCCCTGGCATTGACATCGTTGATTTTGGTGCCGTCCACCACGCGCACACGGGTATTGCCCGTCCGGCCGGTACCACAAATGAAGTCATACACTCCATCGCCATTGACATCGCCCACCGCAACGGTCACGCCCTGCGTATGCCCGGTGCCAAACGGCAAAAATCGCGAGATTTGCTGTTGCGTTACACCGCTGAACACGCGCACCGTGGATAGCCCCGGATTTTGACCGACAGCGTAGGTGGGGTCTTCGGGCACCACGTTGAAGATGCCCATCATGCCCATGTCTTCGTGGGAGGCGGTATGGCAGTGGTAGACAGCGGGCCCGACGAACCCGAACTTGATGCGAATGACGACTTTGCCAAACACGCCATTGATCGCGGCCGGTATATTCACCACGTCCGTCAAGCCGCCGCCGACAAACGTTTCGGTCGTGGCTCCCGTGCCGCCTGTCATGTTCGCCGTGAGCACGGCACCCGGGCCACTCACGCCCAGCGGCACCCCGTTGACCGACATGATCTGGAAACCACTCGTGTGGATATGGAACGGATGGACGTCTTTGTCGGGATTGATCAGAGTCCACTCTTCCACGGTGTTCAGGCGAGGCTGAATCAGCGGCACGTTCGGGAAGGTCTGGCCGTTGATGGTGAACATGGGAACTGTGGTGCCATCCACTGGCCTCCGGTAGAACGTGATCATGCGTTCCTCCGCCACCGGTTCATTGGTAAGGTCTGTGAACAGGTTGGTGGGCGGGCTCAGCGAATTGGGCCCCGTGGGGATGATGAAGGGCGTGCCGGGCGTATTGCCCACCACGACGGTGCCGATGACATCCGAAACCCCTGTAACGCCCAAAGGCCACTGATTGAAACCGTCATTGTACGGCAGCAACGCCAGTTCGAAGACGGTGCCGGCGGGGGTGCCGGCTGGTATTTGAATCATGAAGGAGGTACGCCGGCCCCCGCCCAAGGTCACTTGGGGCACCTGCTGTGGTTCGGTCAGGGGATTGCCGTCCTCCGCCACGACAAACAGAGGCAGGGCCTGGCCACCGCCCTGAGGTCGGACGGCCAGCGTCATGAAGGCACCGTTGCCGATGTTGGCCACGTTCCAGACTTGCGTCTCGCCCGCGAGGGCGCTGATGACCGGGTCGAGCTGCCCGTTTATCGCGTATTGGCTGCTGGCGACGACCAGGCCGGTATCGACGATATTCGTCGCCGAGGTCTGAAAATTCTTGATGCCCAGCAATCGCTGCGTCAAGCCGTTGAGTTCCGGCGCGCCGCCATCGGGTCGGCCGATGATCAGCAACCCCGAAAGCCCGCCAAAAATCTGCGAATTTACGATCCCATGGTAATGCGGGTGATACCAGAACGTGCCCTCGGGATGATTGGCCGGGATCTTGATCGTGTAATGGTTCTCTTCGCCCGGCTCGATGTCGAGGAACGGGTTGTCGGCATTGCCCAGCGCTGAAACATGCAAACCGTGGGTGTGCAAGTTGGTATCCCCGAAGGCTGCGCTGCCTTCGAAATCCTTCAAGTTGTTGACGATCGTGATATCGAGGGTGTCGCCGGGATTGGCCATCAGGGTCGGGCCCTGAAACAGCCCTAGGGGAGCCCCCTGGACCTGGTACGTAATGGCGTTGCCAAATACGACACCGCCGTTGGCTTCAAAGCCGGTGTAACCGGTGGGATCGACCACCGTATCGCCGGTGGTTGCCAGGAGGGTTGCGGACACGATGCCATCCACGGTGCCATCGGTTGCGTCATTGATGACAGGGCTTTCCACGAAGGCATTGCCGACGGGAGTTAGCCGTTTTTCGAGATAATCGATCCTCGGCACGAACGTGCGGCGCTTCGCCTTTGCAGCCGGCGTCCTCTTGGCCCGGCTTGCCGAACGACGATCGAATGCCTGAAGAACCCGCCACATGAGAATCTCCTCCTGTTGGTAACCTGTTCGCATCGACCCAGATCGCATCGTCGCAGGGGCCCCTCGCACGATCATGCAGGCCCGTGGGCGATGGTGAGACGATGGACTCTTGAACGATAGCTCGTCCTACGTCATGCGGGACCCGCCGACAAGCAGTTGGCCCCGTGAAATGTGATGAAACGGGCGTGGCGCGCACGAAATGGCGGGCCGGCCTGTGGCGGGTGCGTGGAGAGAGCTCGCGGGGTCACGACTCCCGGCCCGACTCCGTTCGTCGCGAGTCACGAATCCCGTCGCAACGCGGGATGGTAAACCCTGCGACGAGTGCCATACTGAAGCATGCCATGCGAAGGCCCGCCCCCGAATAGCTGACGTCAGCGCAGCCCGATGCCATCCTCATCCCTCGCACCGCTCGATACCGCAACGCCGCCCCCTCCGGCGCAACACGTGAGCTCAGGGCATGAAACGAACTTCTGGGTGTTCCAGGTGCTGTTCTGGCTCGGGATCGGCCTCGTGGTGTTTGATCGAGTCTCGGCGCGGCGACCTGAGGCCCCGCCCCCTTGGATACCGGTAGCGCTTCTCGTGGTGAGCAGCTTCGTGATCTCAAGCCTCGCGCACCGACTTGCCAGGTTGCCGTCGCTGCAGGAGTGGCCGCGGCCGCAGCGATGGGCTTTCATCGGGATCGTGATGCTCATCGCCACGGCGGGCGCGTTTACGGTTCTGGGCAACGGGCTCATGGGCTGGCAGGGCGAGACGGGCACCCGTCCGATCGTGCCGCTCGTGCCACGGCTGGTCGCGGCCTGCATGTGGTGCGCTATCTACTTCGTGCTTGACACCATCAACGACCTCCGCGAGGTGGAGATGGCTAAGATGCGGGCCGACGCGGCCGCGGGTGCCGCCACGAATCGCGCTCTCGAGGCCGTGTCGTTGGCCCAACAGCACGAACTGCGGCAACTGCATGCACAGGTCAACCCGCACTTCCTGTTCAATTCTCTCAACACCGTAGCGGCCATCAAGGACGACCCCGAGGCAGTGGAGCAGGTGACGCAGGACCTCGCCGACTACCTACGGTTCGCGCTCCGCGATGCCGGCACGCTCGAGCCGCTCTCCCGCGAACTGCGCGCCCTCGTGAAATACCTCTCGGTGCAAAAGCGGCGGTTCGGGAGCAACCTCGACTGCCGGATCACCGCCGACACGGCCGCGCCCCGCGTGCTCGTGCCACCGATGATGATCCAACCCCTCCTCGAAAATGCTCTCCACTACGGCTCCAAAACGAGCGCCATGCCGCTGCGGGTGACCGTGCGGGCGCACGTTCACGACGGCTGGCTGCAGGTGGCAGTCGCCAACTCGGGCCAATGGGTGCCACCCGACCCGGCCCGCTCGCCGAATACGGGCATCCATTCGCTGCGACGGAGGCTCAATCTGCTCATCGACGAGACCGCCACCGTCGACGTGGAGCCCGAGTCCGACAATGACGGCGACTGTGTGCGGGTCGTGATCCGGTTGCCCGTCACACCCAAGGGCCGGCCGGCAGGGGTGTTGCCGGATCCGGCGTGATGCCGTCTACCGCTGCTCTCCAGTTCAAGGACCTCCGCGATGCTCTCCGCCCTGCTCATCGACGATGAAACGCTCGCCGTCGAACGACTGCGGAGGCTCTTGAAGGGGCACGCCAGTATCGAGGTCGTCGCCGTCGCCGAGAGCGTGCGGGAGGCGCGGGCGAGGCTCGACGAACGGCGGCTGGACGTGGTCTTTCTCGACGTGGAGATGCCCGGTGGCTCCGGGCTTGACCTGCTGCCGGCGGTGCCTGCCGGCACACAGGTGGTGTTCGTGACCGCACACGAGAAGTATGCGGTGGAAGCTTTCGCGGCCTCGGCCCTCGACTATCTCGTGAAGCCGGTCGATGCGGAGCGGCTTGACGAGACGGTATGCCGACTGGAGGAAATGACGATGCTGCGGCGGCTGAAGGCCGCCCATGCCGGAGGCGACTCTTCCCTGGACGACGGCATGGACGCTTCCGAAAGGTCGGGCGGCCGCGCGACCGACGCGGGCCCTGTCACGAAGCGGGGGCGGATGCTCACTGACATGATCCACTTGCCCCGCGAGGGCAAGAAGCGAACTCGGGCTGTGATGATCGGCGACATCTGTTGGATCGAGTCGCTCCAGAACTACACCCGCGTGGGCCTGCGGAATCCGGGCCGCGTTGCACTCTTTCGACGGCGGCTCTGGGAGTGGGAGGCCGACCTGCCCGCCGGCCTGTTCACGCGGCTGGGAAAGTCGCTCATCGTGCAGCTCGCGGCGATTCAAGAGACGCAATGGAAGTCACGCGACGAAACGGTGGTCACGTTCGGAACCCGCCTCGCGCCGCTCACGATTGGCCGGTCAGCCGCGCTGCGGCTGCAGAACCTGATCGCCGGAGAACGCCCCGGCGCGATCGAAGGATCGTGAGCCGCACGAAGATGTGCGGACTCGGCCATCGATAAGGGTTTCGCAGTATGACCTCCTATTTCGGCGTGCGGTGCAGCCGAACCAGGACGACGCGGCGGCCGCGAGGCGGGTGTTTGGGCATTGTCCAACGGTCACCGTGTAGGAACTCCTGCATGGTGACCGTTGGATCATCCGCCCCGGCTGCATCTACGGCAGCCGGGGCGTCTGGTTTCAGGCGTCATCGCCGGGATGGCGCAGCTGCTATTGCTCGCCGTTCCTCCGATGCCGCCTCAGCCGAACTTCGATCTCGACTCGGCTGCCCGCCGCCGATGCGGGAGTGACGTCCAATTCCTCGCGGAGATAGCCCCACAGCGATGAAGCACTTTGGGCGGCCTCAGGATTGGGGCCCCGGCCAATCAGGGCAAGCGCCGGCAGGGCGTCGATCGTGAATCGGGCGAACATCTGCGGCCTCGTATGGCCCTCGACGACGCGGGACTCGATCACGACGTCTCCGACAAGTTCCTTGAGCACCGGCGCCGCCAGCCCGACGTCTGACGCAAGAAGGTCTCGCAACTGCGTGAGGACCGCCGTCACTTCCTTCTCCTTGATCCGTTGCACGGGTGGCCTGCGGTTCAGCCTCTGCTGCTCCGCCAGTTCCACTCGCTTAGCCTTCATTTCACGTTCCATCTCCGCCACCTTGTCGAAAATCGCATCAAGGCCGCCCGCGTCGCTCACCTTGTCGAGCCTGGCCGTCAGACGGGCAATCTGTCGTTCTCGATTGGCGATCTCCTGCTCGAGCTTCTTGGTGGAGCCCACCGGCCGCTTAGCTGCGGTGGCAAGGATGGTGTTCACGTCTGCCGTCACGGCAGCGACGAAGCGTTCGCTGAAGATCTCGGCCGCCACCGCACGGAGCACAGCCTCGTCGATGATTCCGGCGGTCTTGTAGCCCCGATTCTTGCAGCCCTTCATGCCATGGAGGGCATTGTGGCAGACGAAGCTCTGGTACTTGCCCGATGAGCGGCCGAGGATCATCGGCGTGTCGCAGCCGCCGCAGATCGGCCGTATGAGAACCTTCGGGTAGAGGTCGGCTCGATACACCGACTTCCGAAAATCCTTCGCCTTCCTGCCAAACGCCTGGGCCGCCAGATTCAGCTTTCCGCGAACTGCCGTGGCGAGTTCATCCGACAGAATCCGCAGGTGCGGCGATTCACCGGTCAGCCATTGGGCCTCAGGTAGTTTTTCGTACCGCACCTTGCCCGTCCGTCGGTCCTGGTCGATGAAGACCTCGTTGAATGAGCTCATCATCGGCAGCATGATCTTCGACTGCTGTCCGGAACTGTCAAAGCCGTCGCTGGCGCCGATGATCCGGACGCCCGTGATCTCCGCCAGCTCACCGACCCGGAGCGACTCAATCGTGTTGCGGCTCAATCGAGAAAGGTCGTCGATGAAGAACGACGCCACGCTGGTGTCGACACGGCGTTCGACGAGCATCTTGGCCACGGTGTAGCCACGACAGCAGGCAAGGGTGCCACTGACGGCTGCGTCCGCGCAGACGTACTGCCACGGGATAAAGATGCCGTCGTGGCGGGCGCGAGTCAGCACGTTGAGGAGCTGCTGGTCGAGCGACCGTGGATTGGAGCCCTCGTCACTGAACCTGAGATAGGCGGTCCCGAGCCCCGACCACTCTGGCGGCATGCCGTCCGGACGAAAGACTTCTGCATGCTGTTGCCGGAACCGCCGCTCGAAGTCGTCTGCCATGGGCTCCAGCGTCGCTGGCATTGCGACTGGCACGGCGGGAGTGCCGACCAGCGTCGGCCACAACCGAGCTTGCGCGTCGAGATAGGTACGCGCCAGATCAATCAGGCCTGCCC
>Ga0209651_1000940_pt1 | contig 10332 bp, 11 predicted proteins | sample LauGreFBDMM110SN_2_FD_188216 | JGI IMG/M metagenome (GOLD analysis project Ga0209651, IMG submission 188216) | Freshwater lake microbial communities from Lake Michigan, USA - Fa13.BD.MM110.SN (SPAdes) (version 2) | ecosystem: Environmental > Aquatic > Freshwater > Lake | place: Lake Michigan... | reverse complement strand
GTGCAGGTCGTGGAAAAGCTGGACGCGCCCGGCGGACGCGCCTATGTGCACTACCAGGACGGCTTCACCTTCGACGCCGGCCCGACCATCATTACCGCGCCTTTTTTGCTGGAAGAGTTGTGGACTTTGTGCGGTCGCACCTTCAGCGACGACGTCGACCTGCGGCCTATGGCCCCGTTCTACCGTATCCGTTTCCATGACGGCACGCACTTTGACTACAGCGGCGATGAAGAAGCCATGCTGGAGGAAGTCGCCCGCTTCGAGCCCTCTGATGTGGCCGGCTACCTGCGCTTTGTGGAAGACGCTGAGCGCTGCAAGAAGCTGGGGTTTGAAGGCCTGGGCTCGGTCGCCTTCGACAGCCTGGGCGACCTGATACGCGCGATCCCCGCCTTTGCCCGCATGGGGGCTTGGCGCAGTATTTACAGCCTGGTGGCCAAGCATTTCAAGAACGAGAAGTTGCGCACGGTGATGAGCTTTCACCCGTTGCTAATCGGCGGCAACCCTTTTTCGGTCACCTGCGCCTATGCGCTCATCAATTCGCTGGAGCGGACCTGGGGCGTGCACTCGGCCATGGGCGGCACCGGGGCCATCGTGCGCGGCATGGTCAAGCTGCTGGCCGAGCGCGGCGTACCGGTGCGCTGCAATTCGCCAGTCGTCAAAATCCGCGTCGAAGGCAAGCGCGCCACCGGCGTGGAACTGGCCAATGGCGAATTCATGGCTGCCGATATCGTGGTCTCCAACGCCGATTCGGCCTGGACTTACAAGAACCTGATCGCGCCCCAACACCGCAAAGTGTGGACCGACCGCAAAATTGACAAGGGCCGCTATTCCATGGGCCTATTCGTTTGGTACTTCGGCACCTCGCGGAAGTACCACGACATACCGCACCACATGATGGTGCTCGGGCCGCGCTACAAAGAGCTGCTCACCGACATCTTCAAGCGCCACAAACTGGCCGATGACTTCAGCCTCTACCTGCACCGGCCCACCGCCACCGACCCCTCGCTGGCGCCCGCCGGTTGCGACACGTTTTATGTGCTGGCACCCGTGCCGCACCTGGACAGCGGAACCGACTGGGCCCAGCATGCCGAGCCCTACCGCCAGGCGATTGCCGCGCTGCTGGAAGCCAGCGTATTGCCCGAGCTGCGCAGCCATATCGTGACCTCCAAGGTCACCACACCGCAAGACTTCCACGACCGGCTGTGGTCTTTTAAAGGCGCCGGCTTCGGCCTGGAGCCGCTGTTGCTGCAAAGCGCGTGGTTTCGCCCGCACAACCGCAGCGAAGATGTAGAAGGCCTGTACATGGTGGGCGCGGCAACGCACCCCGGTGCGGGCGTTCCCGGAGTTTTGATGTCAGCCAAAGCACTTGAAACGGTGGTACCGCATGTCCTTCCACGATGACGCCGCGCTGGATATGAACGACAGCGACAACGCTGTTGGCAATCTGGGCCCGCAGTACGACCTGGATGCCTGCGTGGCGCTGATGCGCGGCGGCTCCAAAAGCTTCTTCGCGGCCAGCAAACTGCTGCCTCCACGCGTGCGCTCGGCATCCATCGCCCTGTACGCGTTTTGCCGCGTAGCCGACGACGTGGTGGACGAAGGCGATGACCCGGCCGAAGGTTTGCTGCAACTGCGCCGCCGGCTGGACTGTATCTACCAGGGCAATCCGGAAAACCACCTGGAGGACCATGCGCTGGCTTTGGTGGTGCACCAGCACAAACTACCCCGCCCGCTGCTCGACGGCTTGCTTGACGGCTTTGGCTGGGACGCCGAAGGCATCCGCTACGACAGCATGGAAGCGCTCCACGGCTACTGCGCCCGCGTCGCCGGCACCGTGGGGGCGATGATGGCTTGGATCATGGGCGCGCGCGCCAGCAGCACACTGGCCCGGGCCTGCGAGTTGGGCGTTGCCATGCAGCTCACCAATATTGCCCGCGATGTCGGCGAAGATGCCCGCAACGGCCGCATCTACCTGCCGCTGGATTGGGTCCGCGAAGAAGGCCTGGACCCGCAGTCATGGCTCGAGAACCCCAGCAACCACTCCGCCATCCGCCGCGTGGTCGCCCGCATGCTCGAGCACGCTGACGCGCTGTACCTGCAGTCCACCCCCGGCATTGCCGACCTGCCGCGCGACTGCCGCGCCGCCATCCAGGCTGCCCGCTTGATTTATGCAGAGATCGGCCACCAACTCGTGCGCAGCGGACTCAATTCCGTGGACCAGCGCACCGTAGTCAGCTCTGCCCGCAAGATGACCCTCATCGGGCAGGCCCAGTTGCAAGCCGTGTGGGACAAGACCTCCACGGCCAGTCCGCCGCCGCTGGAAGGCATCCGCTTTCTGGTTGAGGCCTGCCAGCACGCAGCGGCCCCCAGCCATGCCCTGCCCCAGGGCTTTCCCAACCGCAGCATCACCGAACGGATTTTGTGGATGATCAATTTGTTCGAGCGTCTGGGTACGGAACGGCGGCAGCAAAGCATGGTGCGCCAGACCATGCATTACGGGCCGGGCTAGGCCTACAGCGGGAGACTTTGCTGCTTGGTGCCCAGAGCTACTGGTGCCAGAGAAACAATGTGGGTAGATGGCTCTTTTTAACGCAAAAGCCTAGCCCTGCGGCATGCCGCCGCCCCAGCCCAGGGATCGTTCCCAGCCCAGTTCTCAGCGCCCCTGGAAGCGCAGAAGCGAACCTTGATTGATCGCGAATATCAGGGTTTTCCCTCAAAAATTGCTTCTTTTGTAAATTTTAATTGACACCCGTGAATGTCAGTGTAAAGATACATTTACGCACTCTCATGCGATTGCCTTTCAACAGCCCAAGGCCCTGGCGCTGAGTGCATTAAAGCGATCTGACATGGGCGCAAAGGGCGTAATTGATGCCGGTTTTGCGGCAGGTTTCTGGAGTGTCGAGCGTAAAAGGAGTTCAGTTCATGATTCGAGTCTGGCTTGCATTTTTTGCTGTGATGACAGCGATGTTTGGGGTGTACTTTGCTTACCAGAATCACACCATCAGTGTGCCAACGGGCTACCGCGGAACGGGCCAGTTTGTGCTCTACACGCCCGACGCCATTCCGGCCAGCGTGGCACTGAACGCCATACCCGAGGCCGACCCCATTGACCCACCTGATCCTAGTCTGCCAAAGGTCAGTGAAGAGTATGAGAACGTGCAGGTTTTGAACGACCTGACCGTGCTGGAATTTTCAAGGCTCATGGGGGCGCTATCAACCTGGGTTGCGCCAGAACAGGGATGTGAGTATTGCCACAACACAGAAAACATGGCCTCTGATGAGAAGTACACCAAGCACGTTGCGCGGATGATGCTCAAGATGACCCGCCGCATCAATAACGAATGGAAGTCCCATGTTGGTGAAACCGGGGTCACCTGCTGGACCTGCCATCGCGGTCAGCCCGTGCCGTCGGGAGATTGGTACACCACCGCGCAACCTGATCTACCACCGATGCTCGGCAATAAAGACAACCAAGGCAAGCCTGGGGTGGCCAATGTCGCTAACTCATCCCTGCCCTATGATCCACTCAGCAAATACCTTCTCCAAGATAACGGCATCCGTGTGCAAGGCATTGTCCCGTTGGCTGGCTCTAACCCTTATCCCGACACTGGCGTCAAAAAGGCTGAAATGACCTATGCCTTGATGATGTACATGTCCAAATCGCTCGGCGTAAATTGCACCTATTGCCATTCGTCGCGCGCTTTTGGTAGCTGGGAGAACAGCAGTCCACAAAGAGCCACCGCGTGGTACGGGATACGAATGGTGCGTGATTTAAATACGACCTATCTTCTACCGGTTGCAGACCTTCTGCCGGATTACCGTCTAGGAGAGCATGGCGATGGGCCTAAGGTCGGGTGTGCTACCTGCCACAAAGGAGCCTATAAGCCGCTCTTCGGGAAAAGCATGAAGCCGGACTACGAAGAGCTTTGGCGAACCGGTGGGCCGCAAATCAATACCGGGTATGTCTCCCCGCCCGCAGTCGAAGTGAATAACCCGGTCATACCCCCTGAGAGCCTGGTCAATGGCAGCTATTGAAGCCGTCAGAGTTTGTATACCGGCCATCTTGCTCACAGGTGCTTTGTCGCACTTTGCAGCGCTCGCCCAGGACATACATCTCGCGCGAAACCTGGCCGCCACCTGTGCCAGCTGCCACGGCACCAATGGCGAGGCGCGCGGCGACATGAAACCACTTGCGGGTATGGCGGCGCAACAACTCCGGCAAGTCTTTGCCGAGTTCAAGAGTGGTACCCGGCCCGCAACCGTGATGCACCAGATTGCCAGGGGCTACACCGAAGAGCACATCGGTCTCATTGCCGGCTATTTCGCCGCGCAACCGGCCAAGCGCTGAGCAGCAGATAGCGCCTGCGATCTTCAGCATGGACCCAGGTCGTCGCCATCTGCTGCGCACCGGAGCGGCACTTGCAACAAGCCTGCTGGCGAGCGGTGCCAGCAGGTCTTCTGAGCCGTCGCTCGGGCGCGTAGTCGTGGTGGGCGGCGGATTTGGTGGCGCTACAGCCGCGCGCTACCTTCGGCTTTGGGGCGGAAATATCCATGTCACGCTTGTTGAGCGCAATCCCAGCTTCGCCTCCTGCCCGATGTCTAACCTGGTGCTTGGCGGATACAAGCAGATGGGTGATATCACCCGCACATACGACAGCTTGTCGGCGCTGGGCGTCCATTTTGTGCAGGGAGAAGTCCTGTCTATTGACGTACCAGGCCGCAGCGTGCGCTTGGCCGACGGCACTGCGCTGCCCTACGACCGTCTCATCCTTTCCCCGGGAATCGACTTCATCTACGACCTGGTGCCGGGTCTGTTGCCGGCCCTAGCAGGCGGTCAGGTAGTCCATGCCTGGAATGCCGGAGCGCAGACCCTGGCGCTACGCCAACAACTGGAGGCCATGCCCGATGGAGGCGTTTTCGCCATCACGATTCCCAAAGCGCCCTATCGCTGCCCGCCTGGGCCCTATGAGCGCGCCTGTTTGGTCGCCAGCTATTTCCGACAAACAAAGCCTAAAAGCAAGGTGCTGGTGCTCGACGCCAATCCGGAAATTCAGTCCAAAAAGGCGCTGTTTGAGCGTGCATTTGCGCAGTACCACGCAGGCATTCTGGAGTACTGGCCTAACGCCGAGCTCAAGGAAGTGGATGGAAACCTGGCCAGGCTGGAGTTTGAGGACGTCAAGGCCGATGTCCTGAACGTCGTGCCACCACAACGCGCGGGTGATCTCGCCCGCAAAGCCGGTCTGGTGAACGTGAACCAGCGCTGGGTGGGGGTTCACTGGTTGACGATGGAGTCCACCGTAGCTCCAGGCATCCATGTGCTGGGCGACGCCACGTTCTCTGCGCCGCAAATGCCCAAGTCCGCCCATATGGCAAACCAGCATGCGAAGGTTGCCGCGGCCGCCGTCATACAGCTGCTGCAGGGTGAGCCCGTGAATGCAACGCCCATGGTGATGAACACATGCTACAGCTTCATCACGCCGACGGACGCTATCCATGTTGCCTCGGTCCATCAATACGATGCGTCCGAGCGGACTTACAAAACTGTTCCAGGTTCCGGCGGTGTGTCGGCTGCTGCGAGTCCGTTGGAGGGTCGGTATGCGCATGCGTGGGCAGAGAACATCTGGGCGGACACCCTCGGTTGAGTGCGCCTCTAAGGCGCCGGGCCTCACTTCTTTGGCCTGAGCGCCATGCCCGGTAATGCCTCGCGCAGCGCTAGCAACTGATCGATCTTCTTTTGCCCGTTCAGTTTGAGAAAACGCTCAAACGCCACAGCCATCTGAGGCAGGGGTTTAGTCGCAGGCGAGTGCGCGACGAACCACTCCCGCTCAATGATGTTGCCCTCCATCGGCAGCAAGGTGAGCAACCCTGCTTTCATTTCAAGAATGCAGGTGGGCAGCGACAGGTAGGCAGGACCAAATCCAGCCATGCACATCTGCTTGATCGCTTCGTTGCTGGCGAACTCGGAGCCGATGCGCATGGTATAGCCCGCTTCACGGAACAGCCGCGTCACCGTGGCGCGCGAGCCAGAGCCGCGTTCGCGCACCAACATGGGCTCTTGGGCAAGCCTGGCCATCGTCAAATTTTCTTCGGCAATCAAGGGATGTGCAGGTGCAGCCAGAAAACCCATCAAATTCTTTGCAAATCGCGTCGAGGTGGGCTTGAGACTGTCCGGCGGATTACCCATGACAGCGACGTCGATTTCCTGTGACTCAAGGCTTCGCACAATTTCATCGCGATTGCCGACATGCAGCTTGACCTTGGCCTTGGGATTTTCGTTGGCATAGGCCACCAGCAGGCTGGGCAACCAGTATTCGGTGGTGGCAACTGCACCCACGCGCAAGGTTCCCGCAAAGGCGCCAACATACGTCCCCATGTTCTCGCCCATCTCGTCCCATAGGTCAACGATGCGCTCCGCATAACCCTGCAACATGACGCCCGCTTCGGTCAGGCGCATGCCGCGACCGGTGCGCGTTAAAAGTGGAGTGCCTAGCTTTTGTTCAATGGACCCGATCTGGATAGAAATCGCCGACTGTGTCAGGTGCAAAACTTGGGCTGCCTGAGAAATGCTGCCCAGCCTTGCAACGGTGTGAAAGGCATGGAGCTGCTTGAGCGTTGCGATCCTGGAAAGCATAAAATGATATTAGCTTTAACAAATGTCATTGTCAAAAAATTTAACTATTCATTTTTAACTTCCGCCCTTAAACTTTTCATCACGTTTGATGGCCGTTCAGCCATAAATGTTTCCCCAACCACCAATCCGGAGATATCTCGATGAATGATAAAGAAACTATGAACAGAAGGTCTATGTTGGCCCTCACCGGCAAAGCCGGAATGACCACATTGACGGCGCAGGCCATTGGCGTCAACCTCGGCCTGGTCGGCGTCGCCGAAGCTGCCAAAGGCAAGGTCGAACCCTTCCGCTTTGCGATTATTAGCGATCCCCACCTTTACAGCGGCGTAGACCACGTCTTTGACAAGAACTTGGAAGACGCCGTTGCGCAAACTAACGCGCTGGCTAAACAGCCTGACTTCGTTATCGCGATGGGTGATATAGCGCACCATGGCGAACGGGATCAAATGGAGAAGGGCAAACGCATCCTTTCCGAGCTGAAAGCCAAATTAGTTTCCATTCCAGGCGAACACGATTGGTACCTGGATATGGGTGCTTCTTGGCGTGAGAACTTTGGCCAAGAGACCTGGTCAATGGATCATAAGGGCGTTCATTTCATCGGTATGAATGCGATTCTGACGCCCGATTTTTGGACTGCTGCGAAGCTGACTAACGAAGAGCGGCGCGACTGGTTCATGCCCTTGAACAGCCCGGTTCCAGGCCTGTGGGGTTGCGGCGAGGCGCAGCGCGACTGGCTAAAAAAGGACGTCGCCAAAGTCGATCCCCAAACGCCAGTGGTTATCTTCACGCACTCACCGCTGTGGGACTACTACCCGCGATGGAACTTCCAGGTGTCGGATTCCAAGGAAATCCGCCAGATCTTGGGCAAGTTCGCTGCGGTAACGGCCTTCCATGGACATGTTCACCACACTGTCTACAACAAAATCGGCAACATGACCTCCATTGGCACGATGAGCACGTCGTGGCCTTGGCCCTACCCGCCGGTCAAGCTGCCTTACCCCGAGTTCCAGCAAAACCGGGCCGATCCTTCCAACACCGCCGATGGCATGGGAAGCGCGGCCATTGACCTGGACAAAAAGGGTGGCTCTTTTGTCTTACACCAGCCCTTTGCTGACTCACTGCCAGCGAAGATGAAAAACGGCTTCAAAGCTTAAAAGCTTAAAAGCTTAAAAGGAGAATCGACCATGAACTTTCAATCGAAGTCAATTCGTCGCTTCGTGGCACCGCTGGTCGCCATCGCGGTGGTGGCCACGGCCACGCTGGTGTCTGCACGTGAGCCCTTCACCAAGGATGAGCTCAAACTCGCGGATGACAAGCTGACGCAATCTGCCAAGCGTGGATACGACATGTGGTACGGCGCGCGCGCCGACATGGCGAATAACGGCCTGGCCTGCGCTAACTGCCACCCTGATGCGGCTGCTACCAACCCACAGACCTTCCCCAAGTACATGCCCCAAACCGACAGGGTCATGGCCTACCGCGAGATGGTTAATTGGTGCATCCAGAACCCCCAGGGTGGCAAGGAAATGGCTTCCGACAGCGCCGACATGGTTGCGTTGGAATCCTACTCCTACTACCTGCACCGTGGCGTAGCCATCCAAACGGGCCTGCAAACCCGTCAGACTGCGGGACCCATGCCAACGACTGCTCGCGGCCTGAATGTCAAGGGCACTGGGATTGGCTTCGACAAGTAAGTATGTCAGGTCAGCGGACTGGACGGTTTGGGCCGTTAGTCTGCTTACCCCGCTGATTTTGGTGGGTGCAGCATCCGCTCAGGGTGCTGCAACCCAGCAAACATGTGTAGCCGGGCAGTCAAGCCTGCAAGTGACGCGCTTTCGCGATAACGGCGATGGATCAGTCACGGACGTCGATTCAAAATTAATGTGGATGCGGTGTTCAGCCGGTCAAAGTTGGGTAAATGCCCAGTGCACCGGACAAGTGACCGCGTTCAACTGGCCAGACGCAGTGCGTGAGGCCAATCAAATTAACCGCAATGGTGACGCCTTCTTTAACGACTGGCGCCTACCTTCATTGCGCGATCTGGCAACGATCACGGACCGGGGTTGCGAGAACCCGCGTACCAACCTGATCCTGTTTCCAGGTACACCGTCGTCGGTATTTTGGACGTCTACCCCCCGCCCAGGCGGAAAGCCCGAGGATCTGGCGTTTGCTCTGAGCTTCGGCGCGGAAGGTGTTCTGGTAGCCCGCAAGGATGAGCGTTTTTATGTGCGATTCGTTCGCAATGCAATGTGATGAAAGTTCCAAGTGCGCTCTGAAGCCCGTCTACGGCGTCGACAATTGCTCCTGGCGGCAGGTGCATGGACGGCAGCAGGCGCAGCCGGTGCGTCGCAGTTCGCCAGCGCGGCGCAACTGCTAGATTTAGAGCTGGCGTTTGCAGCGCGCACTTTCCCCGAGGCGGTCGTCGCGTTGGGTGGCATGCCTCCGGTTAGCACCCAGATCACCTTGGAGTTGCCTCAGGTTGCAGAAAACGGAGCGTTGGTGCCGATCACAGTGAGCAGCCAGTTGGGGGACACCCGGGACATTTTGATCTTGGTTGACGGAAATCCCCAGCCGGTGGCGGCTTGTTTCAGTATTCCCGATGGCACCGAGGCCTATTCCGCGACCCGTATCCGTTTGGCGCAGAGCGGCACGGTGTACGTTGTTGTACGCACCGAAGCAGGCCTGTTTTCTGCGGCGCGTGCGATCCAGGTTACCGTTGGCGGTTGCGGCTGACGCACCCATTTCCTATTCCTGCCATGTCACAGCCCATCCGCATCCGAGCGCGTGTCCGTAACGGCACCGCTGACGTGACGATCCTGATGCCCCATCCGATGGAGACGGGCTTGCGGCAGGACGAATCGGGAAACACCAAACCCCCGCACTTCATCACCCGCGTGTTGGTCACGGTCACGGGACGCACCGTGTTCTCTGCGCGCATGAGTTTTGCGGTGTCACAAGATCCACTTTTGAATTTTCGACTCTCCGGCGTGCTCGCCGGGGAGCGGCTTCGCGTTGCCTGGACGGATAATCTGGGCGAGATACGCGTCGGTGAAGCTTTGATTACCTGAACCCTTTTCCCCTTTACCTTTCCACCCTTTAACAACCATGGAGTCTGAAATGAAATCTGATACGCCAAACAACAACCGCCGTGTATTTATGCTGCACACCCTTGTCGGCGCATCCGTCATCACTGCCGCGCGCCATGCAGACGCTGCTGTCTCAACGGAAGCCGTGAAAGAGACCGATTCCTATCCGAAATCGATGGGCTTTCGTTTGAATACTGTCGATGTGGACAAAGTCAAATACCCACGACACACGGTCGAGCAGCGCTGCAGCCAATGCCAACTCTTCAAAAACGCTGCGGGAGAACCGACGGGGCAGTGCTCTTTCTTCAAACGCGTGGTTCCTGCAGACGGCTGGTGCCGCAACTTTAAACAAGTCAAAGCGGCGGCTTGAATCTGAAAGTGCACCCTTGAGGCCTGATGCTTGCCCGCCGGTTTGCGCCGACGCGGCAAAAATGCGCTTTTCTCCGCATTTTTTTGAGGTCTTTTGGGGTAGGTTTTCTATGGCTTGGCCAAGGCCAAGTTTCTGACTGACCAGTGGCGCGGCCACGTCCCTACCGACCGTCAATCGCAGTCGAAGAATTGCATCGTGCGTCCGCAACCTTGCGTACTCCGGGCAAGCAGGGCCAAGTCTTGCAC
>Ga0209651_1000934_pt1 | contig 10380 bp, 8 predicted proteins | sample LauGreFBDMM110SN_2_FD_188216 | JGI IMG/M metagenome (GOLD analysis project Ga0209651, IMG submission 188216) | Freshwater lake microbial communities from Lake Michigan, USA - Fa13.BD.MM110.SN (SPAdes) (version 2) | ecosystem: Environmental > Aquatic > Freshwater > Lake | place: Lake Michigan, USA... | reverse complement strand
GATGAGGCTGGGGTCGATCTGATTCATGTCGGGGATAGTTTGGGGATGGTGGTTTTAGGAATGGAGGACACCACGGGGGTGACGATGGCAGATATGGTACGCGCTACGCAGGCGGTGGCTCGTGGAAGAAAGAAAGCCATGATCTCGGCCGACCTGCCGATTGGCACGTATGAGACAGCGGAGTCGTGTGTGGAAAATTCAAAGCTTCTTTTAGAGGCGGGAGCGGATGCAGTAAAACCCGAGGGCGGGAAGGAGGGTCAGCCCCAGTGGAAAGCGCTGCAGCAAGCGAAGATTCCTTGGATTGGCCACCTGGGTATGTTGCCCCAAAAAGTGCTTGAGGAGGGTGGATACAAACGAAAGGGAAAAACAGTTGAGGAAATCCAGCGAATTAAAGCTGATGCTGTGGCGATGGAAAAGGCGGGAGCTTGTGCGATTGTTTTAGAGCTAGTGACTCCAGAGGCGGGGTCGGAGGTGACAGCGGCGTTAAAGATTCCCACGATTGGGATTGGGGCGGGAAAAGCGACTACGGGTCAGATTCGTGTGAGTTATGATCTGTTGGGGCTGACTCCATGGAGCCGGCCAGGATTTGTCAAAGAGGATCTGGGGTTTGCCCGCCAGATTACCGAAATGGTGCAGGGGTTTAGGAAGAGCGGGCGCGGCGAGCTTGGATAAAGGAGCGGACAGCTAAAAGAATATAGAGGAGGGAAATCCCCGCGTTGATCGATTGAGTGATGATAGCGGCAGGTTTCTCGGCAGTTCCCCGAAAAAGATCGGGCAAGTGAGGCAGTGCTTTTGCAGTTCCTAGGAAAGCCAGCAGAGCGATAAGCACAGCACCGTGCATGGCATGTTTACGCATGTTTTCTTTGAATGCCAGAAGTCCAAAAAGAACAAAAAGAATCCCAAAAGCACACGGAATGAGCGCAGTTTTATGAGCTGAACCGGTCATGACAAAGCCGCCTACGCCTAGGAGAATGTAAGTCACAGCGAAAAGAAGTGTGATGGGTGCCATAGACTCTTTCTACCCAAGAGCGGGAATGAGCAAAGTGAAATTCAGAGATTTCTTTTGTGGGGGCAAAAAGAAACTTTGGGACACTAGGGTGCATCCAGTGGGGAAAGATGTTCTGGTATCAGGCTTTTCGCTAATCTTGAATAAGGGATCCATGAATTCTTTCAGTCGATTCCTTCGAACGATATTGGTTTGCACTTGGGTCTTGAGTTTCGGCCACTACTCCTTTGCAGCGGATCTGAATCGAAATGGAAAGGTCGATCCTTATGAAGATTTAGCCCGACCTGTGGAGGAGAGGGTGGAAGATCTGCTTGGGCAAATGACTTTAGATGAGAAAACGTGCCAACTGGCGACCCTTTATGGAACGGGGCGCGTTCTCAAGGATCGACTTCCTACTGCTGGCTGGAAGCAGGAGATCTGGAAAGACGGAATAGCAAATATTGATGAGCAGTTAAACGGGGTGCCAGAGCTTGGACCCGCGTCAAAGAGGAATTACCGAACCGAAGTGGAGAAGATCAATCCACTGGTGTGGCCACCTTCAAGTCATGCGAAGGCATTGAACGAAATTCAGGATTGGTTCAAAACGCAAACTCGATTAGGTATTCCTGCCGATTTCACCAACGAGGGGATTCGTGGCCTAGCCCATTATCGTTCCACCGCATTTCCTTCTCAGCAGGGAGTAGGAGCCAGTTGGAATCGGGAGCTGGTCAGAAAGATCGGCGAGGTAACTGGAAAAGAGGCCAAGGCTTTGGGGTATACTCATGTTTATTCCCCTGTGTTAGATCTTGCGAGAGATCCACGTTGGGGGCGTGTGGCGGAGTGTTATAGCGAGGATCCGTATCTGGTGTGGGAGCTGGGATTAGTCCAAGCCCAAGCCTTGCGAGCTGCGGGAGTTGCCTCGACGGGAAAACATTTTGCGGTGTACTCGATTCCAAAAGGCGGAAGAGATGGTGAGGCTCGTACCGATCCTCACGTCGCTCCAAGGGAGATGGAAACCCTTTTCCTTTGGCCATGGGAGCGGGTGATTCGTGCGTCAGGAATGCAGGGAGTGATGAGTTCGTATAACGATTATGACGGAGTTCCGATTTCGGGCAGTAAGGAGTTTCTTACGACGATTCTTCGCGAGCGTTTTGGATTCCGCGGATACGTCGTGTCTGACAGTGATGCGGTAGAATATCTTGCGAGCAAGCATCATGTCGCGGCCGATTACAAGGAGGCTTGCCGCCAATATCTCGAAGCGGGTGGAAACGTTCGGACTGAATTTAATCCTCCTAGTAAATTCATTTTGCCTGTTCGTGAGTTAGTAAAAGAAGGAAAGCTGTCCGAGACGGTGTTGAATGACCGGGTGAGGGATGTGCTGCGGGTAAAGTTTGAGCTGGGCTTGTTTGATCGGCAACTTGTCGCCGATCCACTTGAGTCGGATGCTGTGGTGCACTGCGCGGCTCATGCGGAGGTGGCCAAGGAAGCTGCCCGGGAGTCCCTAGTTTTACTTAAGAACAGCAAGAACACGTTGCCTTTAGCGAAAAGCACGAAAAGGATTCTGGTCTGTGGACCCGCAGCGGATGAGTATGACACTTCGGTCGGTAGGTACGGATCTTTCGGGGGGGAAGTTATATCTGTTTTGGCAGGGGTAAGAAAACTCCTCCCAGAAGCCGAGGTAACATATCGGCTGGGATGTGAATATCAGGACGAGAGGTGGCCTCTTTCTGAAATCCTACCTGAGGCTCCCAGTCCCTCGGCGCAAACTCTACTCGATGAAGCGGTGCAAGTGGCTCAAAGCTCGGATGTGGTAATCGTTGTGTTGGGGGAATCTCGGGCGATGGCTGGGGAGAGTAAGACTCGAACGTCTTTAGATCTTCCCGGACATCAAAATGAGCTGGTTCGGCTTTTGATCAAGACAGGAAAGCCTCTGGTGGCGGTCCTTTTAAATGGTCGCTCTCTTTCGGTGAATCTTTTAGAGGAGAAGGCTTCGGCCATTCTTGAGGCATGGTATCCAGGGGAGTACGGCGGTATGGCAGTAGCAGAAGCCCTTTTCGGAGACGTAAATCCAGGGGGAAAAGTGCCTGTGACCTTCCCTAAGACTGTGGGGCAGATCGAATACAACTTTCCATACAAACCGAGCAGTCAGGCGGGGATGGGCAGGAATGAAGATCCGAACGGCTCTGGAGAGTGTTTGGTCAATGGAGCGCTTTATCCATTTGGTTTCGGGTTGAGTTACACCCAGTTTACCTACAGCAACGCCAAGATACAGCCGGCCACGATCAAGCCCGGAGAGGTTGTTACTTTGACGGTGGATGTTAAGAACACCGGAAAACGTGACGGAGATGAAGTAGTACAACTTTATCTCAAGGATGTTCTCGCTTCTGTGATCCCGTATGAAAAAGTTCTGCGCGGCTTTCAGCGGGTGCGTCTCAAAGCAGGGGAGAAAAAAACGCTGACCTTTGCGCTGGGAGGGCAAGACATGGAGCTGATCGATATCCGCAACCAGAGGACGGTGGAGCCGGGGGAGTTTGTGGTGGAGTTAGGATCATCCTCCGCCGATATTCGTCAGTCGGTTCACTTCGAGGTAATCCCTTGATGAAAAAAATCTTCATACCATTTTTCTCGGCCCTCTTCTTGTCCATGCCCTTGATCGCGGCCCCCGTCGAGCCATCTGACGACGAAATGGGTGAGGAGACGCCTGCCTCAGTCGAGAAGGAGGTCCAGAAGAAGTCAAAGGCAGCTAAGCCGCCACTGGAAATTCCTGCGGATATTCCTCATGAGCTGGATGTGAGCTACTTAGAGGGGGACCGAAAAGAGAAAGCGGATCTTTATCTTCCGATGAATCTTCAATCAGGACAGAAGGCACCCGCACTCATCCTAATCCACGGGGGCGGGTTTAACGACGGGGACAAGCGTCGTTACCGTGAAATCAACTTCGGCACGAACGCAGCCAAGCGCGGATATCTTGCCATGAGTATCAACTACAAATTACGCAAATCCAAGGGGCAGGTGACTTGGCCTCAGTGCATCTACGACGTCAAAGAGGCGGTCCGTTGGCTCAAGTTGAATGCGGATAAGTATCATATCGACCCAGAGAGAATTGGGGCGCTGGGCGGGTCGGCTGGCGGGAATCTTGCCTTTATGTTGGCCACGACGAGGCCAGGGGACGGGTTTGAAGGGGAGGGTACCCGAACGAACATTTCCACAAAAATAGCCTGTGGGGTCGACTTTTATGGGGCGGTTGATTTGATGAGCTACAAGAGTGATCGTGCGCGACCTGATACGAATAAACCTGAGATGGCGATGTTCAATAAGACAAAAGCTGAAGCCCCCGATCTTTACCGTCGAGGCTCCCCTACCAGCTACATTCGAACGAATGTTGTGCCGCTGCTTATGGTGCACGGCACTGGGGACAGCACGGTTCTTCCGAATCAAAGTCAGCTTCTGCGATCCAAGTTACTGGAGGCTGGTCTCCCTTGTCCCGAGTACACGATCATGAATCAGGCGGAGACGGATGCTTTGGTCTCGAAACTATCGCAAGACCGGAATGCCTTGATTCTGATCCCGAATGCTCCCCACACCTTCGACTTCTTAGTTCGAATGAGCCCAGATAAGCCGGTCATCATGGATATTTCCGACTTAATCTTTGGTTGGTTGGATCAAAGTTTAAAGCCCAAGCAAAAGTAAACCCGAGTGAACTTTCCTTGCCTCCTTTTCGGTCTTCTTTTGCTCTCTTGGCAAAGCTGGGGTGCCGAGGGGGGTGCCCCCACCCCTACGACAAGCAAGTTTGCTGATGAGGTGGGTCGATTTGCCAGCCTGCCATCTCCTGCGCAAGGAGGCGTTTTGCTGGTCGGAAGTAGCACTTTCAAAAGATGGACTAATGCGGTGACTGATCTTGCGCCCTTGCCTGTGACGAATCGAGCCTTTGGAGGTTCCCAGACCTCACATCAGCTGATGTTCTTTGATCAAGTGGTTCCGCCATGCCGTCCGCAACTGATCGTCTGGTACTGCGGAAGTAATGATATTAAAGGGAAGAAGGATCCTGCGTCAGTTCTGGAAAGAACGGAAGAGTGGTTGGACAAGGTAAAGAAGCTAGATCCATCGACTCAGGTGTTGCTGGTTTCAATTCATCGATCCCCCCAAAAGCGAAAGGATGGGCAGATTGAAGCGGTTGATACGGTCAACCGCGGGTATCAAGAGTTAAGCAAAAAAAGGGAAGGGGTCTTTTATGTGGATGTGAATCCCGCGCTTGAGACTGAGTCGGGAGAGCCGAAAACGGAACTGTATGTGGAAGATGGTTTACATCTGAACCTAAACGGGTACGCGAAGATGACGGCATTACTGAAACCTGCGATCGAGGCGCACTGGAAGCAAAAGGAGTAAGTAACTTATGAACCAAATTGCCAAGCTGATTGGAAATCGCTGGACCGTATGCGCTCTCCTCTTCTTCGCCACGACGATCAACTATATCGATCGTCAGATTCTTTCTCTACTCAAGCCGATTCTCGACGAGCAGCTTCACTGGACGAATGCGGAGTTTGGAATGGTTAACTCAGCTTTCCAAGGAGCGTATGGTCTAAGTCTGCTTGGGTTTGGCTGGTTCATCGACCGCTTTGGAACAAAGATCGGTTACAGTGTATCGATCGCAGCGTGGAGCGTCGCGGCAATGGGGCACGCCTTGGTGGGAAGTGTCGGTGGTTTTATCTGGGCCCGAGTAGCCCTCGGTCTAGGGGAGGGCGGAAACTTTCCTGCAGCGATTAAAACCGTTGCCCTCTGGTTTCCAAAGAAGGAGAGGGCACTTGCTACAAGCATCTTTAATGCAGGAACCAATGTGGGGGCAATTCTCGCGCCTGCGATCGTTCCTTGGATGGCTATCACCTGGGGATGGCAATCCGCTTTTATTGCGGCAGGTCTAGCTGGTTTCGTTTGGCTTTTTTTCTGGATCCCCTGGTTTCAGCCACCTGAAAAAATGAAGGGGCTCACTTCACAAGAGTTATCTTTGATTCGCAGTGATGAAGTGGCGGGAGTTTCCGAAAGCAGTGAAAAAATACCATGGGGTCAACTTTTGGGTTATCGGCAGACCTGGGCTTTCATTATCCCCAAGCTGATTACCGACCCTGTCTGGTGGTTCTTTCTCATCTGGCTACCTGATTTCTTCAAGCAAACCCGCGGGCTCGATATTAAAAAGAGCTGGGTTCTGCTGGTGACGATCTACTCGATTGTGACTGTTCTGAGTATTGCGGGGGGATGGGTGACGGGTCATTTGGCTAAAATGGGTTGGTCGATGAATCGTGCCAGGAAGGGGGGAATGCTGCTCTTTGCCCTTTGTGTCGTTCCCATTTTGGGGGTTACGGGAGCCTCAGATTGGGGAGCTGTCCTTTTGATCGGGCTAGCAGGAGCGGCGCACCAGGCCTTTTCAGCGAACTTGTTTACGACTGTTTCCGACTCTTTCCCGAAACAGGCGGTAGCCTCGATCATCGGGATTGGAGGAATGGCGGGCGCTTTAGGAGGAATGCTCTTTCCGATTGTTACGGGTATCCTACTCGACTCCTACAAGGCTTCTGGAAATGTCGCAGCAGGGTATGGGATCCTTTTTGCCTTCTGTGCGGGTGCCTACTTATTTTCCCTTCTCATTCTCCAGATCCTGAATCCGAGGTTGGAACCTGTGCGCATCAAAACCGCATAAAATAATATTGTCTCTACGGATCGATCTGGAATCATTTGCAGCTTAACCAGAAAGGCAACTCCTATGAAAAAACTTACTTCTCTAACCCTCCTCATCCTGCTCGGAACTTTCCTTAGCATCGCTCAAGAAAATCCGGCCCCTGCCAAGGCCAAAAAGCCTTCTGTAACGAACACCAGTTCGGAGAGTATTACGGGGAAGCTTGGCTACATTTCCGATAAAAAGATTACGGTCAAAGCGAAGGGTGCAGAGGCTTCAACAACTTTCCTAATCGATTCTGAAACAAAAATTACCTTAAACAACGAGGCAAAACTTTTTTCAGACCTGAAGAAAGGTTCTGTCGTCACAGTAACTCCCAAGACCGAAAATGTCGCAACTGCCTCTCTCATCTCTCTGAAAGAGATCAGCGCAACAAACGCTCCTGCACCTGTTAACAAGACCGAAGAGTAGTCGCTCCCGTTTGGGAGCTTATCGGGGGTAGGACACGATTTCTGCCGAGCTCCATTCGACCGCTTCAGAGGAAATCTGATCTCCTTTATATCGGATATCTCTGGTGACCACGATTTGCATCGCAACCTCCCCTCGGCGTTCAAAAGCAGAGGTAATGTTGATCCAGGTTTCCGCTTGATTTGGTGAATAGGTGAATCCGCCCACCCAATCTAGGTCGGTGCCTAAACCGGATACGGTCAGGCCAGGGTTCGCTGCTTTGGGCATCTCTTTCAAGCGAAATGGGAAACTTTCTCCAGCGCCCATTTCTTTCCGAAGGGCATAGAGATGAAGCGGAATCGGTTCGCCACCTGAGTATTTGCCCTTCAGATGGAGAAAGCGGGTGGCAGGTTTTTTGGACTGGGAGATTTCAAAGGTGAAGAGGGTCTGAGCAAGATCGTTTCCACCTGATTGAAGAGTCGAGCCCTTAGTAGAAATGGCGGATGTTGAGGGAAGCGTCTCTGGTTTGACGCCCGAAAATGATCGGAGAGTGAGAAGACCGACCGACAGAGAAGGCAGATCCACCTGCCATCCTCTGCCCGAGGAGTTGGGACTTAGAATCTGACTATTTCCAAAAGAATCTTTGCTGACTGTCTCCCATGTGACCAGAGAACCTGAAACGCCTGTGGGGAGGGAAATCTGCACTTGGGGTTGGGAGGTTTCATTCGTGCGGGCAAGAAGCACCCGTACCTCATCTTTTTGGCGAGTGGCCGTGACACGAAGCTGGTCGGTAGCTTTAGTCGCTAACCTCTCCCGTCCTCCAGTAAGAGTCGCGCAGGCTAGTCGTATCACTTCGGCCGCTCGAGCGGTTCCGGTGATCTCTGGTACAAGGCGATCTTCGTTCACATGATGGACTCCGTTCTTCTTAACTTGGCCATCATCGAGATTCTGGCTGAGAGTGAGTCGAAAAAAGTAGAGTTCTTCAAGAGCGGATTCGGCAATGCCCACCGCCATCGACCCCAGATCGGAGAATTCTTCTGGGGAGTCCATCGTCGTATCTTTTTTGGCGAAGTCCCGTGCGGTATGAATGTTGTACTCCGACATGATCATAGGAAAATCCTTGCTGCGATTGGCTGTGCGGACTTCAGTCTGAAGTTCGCGTAGCCTCTCGAGCGTAGAGTCTGGATTCGTGCTGTAGTGTTGGACGGCGTACTGCTGGAACTGCTCGTAGGCACTGTCTTCTTTGCCATCGATGCGGCGATGGCGATCTCGCATCGAGAGCTCACCCCATCCGATCTTGGAATCTCGCTCTTCAGGCTTTCCACTTTTCTTGAAGTTACTAATGCCCGCAGTGCAAGGGGCAGAGATGAGTGGGGAAAGATCTGTTTTAGTGGTTTGGGCAGCGTCAGAAAGGGCGGCCTGAATGGCGTCGGTGCCGATGACCATTCGTGCGGAGTACTCTTCTTGCGTTAACTTGGCGCTCTCCTTGTGATTGGGCTCATTGAAAAGTTGGTAACGTCGCACCTGATGTTGGGAGGCTAGTTGGTATGCCTCGGCGTAGTAGGCCTCCCAAAAACTCAAAGCGTTCGACCAGTTGGTCTTTCCGTCCGATTGCAAAAGCTTAAAAGCGTACGGGCAGGTGATAGTGGCAAGGAGTTCGATCTTGGCCTCTCGCAGAGCGTGCAGGGATTCGGTCGAGATTTTGGATGGGTACTGCCAAAGAAGCGGAGTTTTATTCTCCGCTTGGGCTCGGAGCTCTTTGGACTTGCGAACGAGATCGCCCGAAGAGGAAATCTTAGAACTCGCGTTTGACTCGGGGGCAACATTGAGGCGGAGTCGAGCCCCGTTGACCCCAAGGGCACGGATCCATTCAGGAAAAGCGGAGCCTTGAGGCATATCTCCGGTGTTGATGCCGAGGATAGCGGGGGTTTTGCCCACTACCTGATCGGTGACGCGTACTTCCGCAGCATGCCCAAGGCTGATGAGGAGGGTTAGGAAAAGAAGAGATCGAGGGATCATTTGTTTTGATACTTTTTAAGGAAGGAGAGGACGGCAGGGCCGACATCTTTCTCTAGCGGTTTTTTTGACTTGGGAACAGCGTACTGAAAGGAGAAGGAGTGGGGTGCGTTCGGTAGCCAGATGATTTCATAGGTCGCCCCAGCTTTCTTTAGGGCATCGGCTAGTTCTTGAGACTGGTCCGAATCTACCGTGGCATCCTTTTTGCCATGGAGAATGAGGGTGGGCGGAACATCCCGTTTGACGTAAGTGACGGGGGAAGCTTTTTTCCAATCCTGTGGGGTGGAGCCGAAGATCGATTGTGTGTTGGAGTCAAGAGGCTCGATCTTGAGTGGCTTACCGTTCGGGTCGGTTTCTTTTCGGGTAGCGAGATTACTGATGCCGTAGAAGTCGATTACGCAGGAGACCTTATCGGAAACTCCTGGGTAGGGTTGGGAGGGGGTTAGACTGGACTGATCTGCGGTATAGGCGACGAGGAGGGCGAGGTGTCCTCCGGCGGAGCCGCCCATGACGGAGATACGGTTGGGATCGATTCCTAACTCATCCGCGTGGGCGCGAAGGTAGCGGATGCCGTTTTTGCAGTCTTGTAGGTTGATAGGAAACTTTCCAGCGGAGCGGAGAGCATAGTTGATGCTCGCGGCGACATAGCCGTTTTCGGCCAAGGTGGTGCCGAATTCGATTTCTCGGGGTTGGCGTTTGTCTCCTTCCTTCCATCCTCCACCGTGAATCAGAAGGACAGCGGGGGACTTTTCGCCAGCATTACGGTTCTTGGGGAGGTAGAGGTCGAGTTTTTCAGTGCGAGCCGATGTAAGAAAGGGGATATCGCCCCGAACTTCCACTTGGGAGTTGGAGGAAAACTCTAATGAACCAGCTTGGGTCCATGTTCCAACCAAAACAGACAGGAAAGTAAGTAGCCTCAATGAATTGAAGTAGTACATGGCCAACAAGGAGGTTTGCTTAATGGTTTGGCTCAGACAACGCAGAAAAGCATGTTAAACTGAACATCGATAATGGCTGTTATAGATCGGGAAATAGGATTAAGATGTTTATTATGAAAAGCTCGCGATCATCGAAGAGTACGGTCAAGAATCCGGTCACCGATCCTCGCTTTCTCCTCACATCGAAGACGGCGCAGAAGCTGTACGCGGCCGCCGCACAGGAGCCGATTTACGATTATCACTGTCACCTTTCCCCCAAGGAGATTGCAGAAGATAAAAAGTGGGCTGATTTATCGGAGGTTTGGCTAGGAGGAGATCACTATAAGTGG
>Ga0209651_1000933_pt1 | contig 10380 bp, 2 predicted proteins | sample LauGreFBDMM110SN_2_FD_188216 | JGI IMG/M metagenome (GOLD analysis project Ga0209651, IMG submission 188216) | Freshwater lake microbial communities from Lake Michigan, USA - Fa13.BD.MM110.SN (SPAdes) (version 2) | ecosystem: Environmental > Aquatic > Freshwater > Lake | place: Lake Michigan, USA... | reverse complement strand
TTCCAGCGGCATGCATTAAGGCCGACTTCGCCTCCTCCATCGCATAGGAATCCCGAGCAAAAATCGCTCCAGTCAAAGCATAAGCGGAAGTCTCATCAACCATTTTCAAGGTGTTGATCCACTCCGAATCTTCATATATATATATAGTCAACACAGGACCAAAAATTTCCTCCACCATAGTTCTCGATTTTGGATCAGTCGTCAACAAGATCGTTGGCTCCACAAAGTACCCTTTCGTATCATCACTCCCACCCCCTGCAAAAATGCTGACAGCCGAGTCTCTTTTAGCATCCGCTATATAAGCATTGATCTTAGCAAACGCTTTGGCATCAATCACCGCATTCACAAAATTTCCAAAATCCTCCGTGCCCCCCATTTGAATAGCCGCCAAATCCTCCTGTAAATATTTCCCAACCTGCGGCCAGATCGATTTAGGAATGTATGCCCGCGAAGCCGCCGAACATTTTTGACCCTGATACTCAAAAGCCCCTCTGATTAAACCCACAGCCAAGGCTTTCGGGTCAGCCGATGCATGGGCAACCACAAAATCTTTCCCACCCGTTTCACCCACAATCCTAGGATACGACTTATACGTAGAAATATTATTTCCAATATTTTTCCAAATCGTTTGAAAAACTGCCGTAGACCCCGTAAAATGAACCCCGGCAAAATCTCGATGAGAAAATACCACCTCCCCAGCTTCCGGCCCATCCGCAAAAACCAAATTAATCACCCCAGCCGGCAATCCTGCCTCCTCCAAAATCTCCATCAACAAACCCGCTGAATAAACCTGAGAAGGTGACGGTTTCCATACAACCGTATTCCCCATCAAAGCTGGTGCCGCCGGTAAATTTCCAGCTATGGCTGTGAAATTAAAGGGTGTCAACGCATACACAAATCCCTCCAATGCCCTGTATTCTACTCGGTTCCACACACCTGGCGAAGAAATCGGTTGGTCCGAATAAATCTGAGAAGCAAAATGCACATTGAATCGTAAAAAATCCACCCACTCACAGGCCGCGTCAATCTCGGCTTGATATACATTCTTCGACTGCCCCAACATCGTTCTCGCGTTCAATTGCATTCGATATTTAGTTGCCGAAAGCTCAGCTGCTTTTAAAAAGATGGCTGCTCTCCTTTCCCACGGTAACGCCGACCAGGCCGCATGTGCATCCAAGGCCGCATCAATCGCCGCAGAAACTTCTTTCTTCCCTCCCTCATAATAATAACCTAAAATATGCTGATGGTCATGCGGACAACTCATCGAAGTTTTTCGAGAACCCCGAACATCCTCTCCACCGATCCGCATGGAAATATCAATTTGTTGGCCCCTTAACTCCGCTATCGTTTCCTGTAAACGAATTCGCTCAGCACTTCCTTTTATATAAGAATATATAGGCTCATTAATTGGCACAGGGTTATTGAAAAAACCAGTTGACATATTATTTTTGTTTGTTGAAATGTAACGCCAAATTAAACCTTTTATCAGGAATTTTCAAGGTTCATACGAAAGGTATGGTTTTAATCGAATCCAAACAGCCAAATCTAATCCATGAATCTTCTCAAGTTCTTCAAAACTAGCTATATAAGGATGCTGCTTTCTATATGTTAAAAATAATTTCACCTGCGCATAAGGTAAATAAGGGTGCCTGAACTCGTTCCATGCCAAGCGATTAATTTTTAGCGTTCGATAAACTCCCAAGCCAATGTTTAAATGAGATTTGTTTTCATCCACCCAAACCGAATCCAGGCCATAGACCTCTTTGAGCTGCAAAACCGCATTAAAACCGCCTAATCGTTGGCGATATGCCAAAATACGTTTAGCAAAGCCGGGCCCAATCCCTTTTAAACCTATCCAGGCCAACGAGTCCGCCACGTTGATATCCAAGGCCCAATGTTGATTTTGAACTGACTTCCTCACGTACCCTGGAAAAATACTACTTTTGAAATTGCTCGTCGGCCCAGCCCTCCGCTCCCATTTTTTATGAACAGGATATTTAACCCATTCTCTCGGCTTCGGCATTTTAACCAAAGCAGAATTCCAAACCTTAGGCTCAAAAGAAATGGCCAACGCCTCCTCTTCTATAGTATAATACATGGACGCCAACACATAGATCAATAAAAGTAAAAACAAAGAATAAAGACCCTTGATCTCACTTCGAGAAATTCCAAAAACAAATCTCAAATAATAGTGGATTTTAGCGCGCATTGTTGTGAATGGTTAGGTTTACGTGCCTTTTTGAATGACACAAATCCAATTTGGATATTTTTTTTTACATATAGTTGACTTTCAAAAAATTATCAGTAATTTTGCAGGCTATTTTAGGATATAAACCTTAGGGGCTATCCGTGAAATGATTTCTGAAACACAAATCTCTTATCGTAGGGGAGGCGCAAAGGGAATTCATTTTTTTCATCTACGAGGCATTCAGCTTTTAATTTTCGCTTGAAAAAGCGAGAAACTGTGCCCAGTTGGGCCTTTTTTCAATTTAATTTAAAACGTATAAAGCCTTGAGTAACATCACTGCCACCGGAAGACATAGCTTTGCGAAAACGCAATCTGTGATCAATTATCCAGATTTTCTGGATATCCAAATCAAATCCTTCCAGGATTTTTTCCAGTTAGAAACAGCTGCAGAGAATCGGACCGACGAAGGTTTATTTAAAGTATTTGCCGAAAACTTCCCTATCGCGGATTCGCGTGAGAACTTCGTGCTTTCATTTGTTGATTATTCAGTTGATCCGCCGAAATATTCGGTAGACGAATGTATCGACAGAGGATTGACGTATTCGGTACCTTTAAAAGCCAAGTTGCGTTTGATCTGTAATGACACGGACAACGAGGATTTCCAAACCATCGAACAAGAAGTGTTCTTGGGTAACATCCCTTATATGACTGAGCGTGGATCCTTCGTGATCAATGGCGCTGAGCGTGTAATTGTATCCCAACTACATCGTTCCCCGGGTGTGTTCTTTGCACAATCAAAGCATACGAACGGAACTAAATTGTATTCGGCACGTATTATTCCGTTCAAGGGATCTTGGATTGAATTTGCGACAGACGTAAATAACGTCATGTATGCATACATTGACCGTAAGAAAAAGTTTCCTGTGACCGTGTTGCTTCGTGCGATTGGATACGGAAATGACAAAGACATTTTAGATCTTTTCGGCTTAGCTGAGGAATTAAATGTGGATAAGAAAACATTGAAGTCGACTGTAGGTCGCCGACTTGCTGCTAGGGTTTTAAAAACTTGGCAAGAAGACTTCGTGGATGAGGATACCGGTGAGGTAGTTTCCATTGACAGAAATGAAATTTTAATCGAGCGTGATACTGTTATTACGGAGAATGAAATTGAAACGATTTTAGATTCGGGTTCAAGCACAATCATTCTTCACAAGGACGATGTCAACGTATCTGATTATAACATCATCTATAATACCTTGCAAAAAGATACTTCAAACTCTGAGAAAGAGGCGGTAGAAGTTATCTACAAGCAATTACGTAATACGGATGCTCCAGATGAGCAAACTGCTCGTGACATCATTCAAAACTTGTTCTTCTCGGACAAGCGTTATGATTTAGGGGAAGTTGGCCGTTACCGTATCAACAAAAAATTAGGTCATGATATTCCGATGGAGGTTAAAGTTTTAACCAAAGAGGACATCATATCCATCGTAAAATACTTGATCGGTTTGATCAATTCTCGTGCGGTTGTGGATGATATTGACCACTTATCTAATCGTCGTGTTCGTACCGTGGGTGAGCAATTATATGCTCAGTTCGGAGTAGGACTAGCGCGTATGGCTCGTACCATTAAGGAGCGTATGAACGTACGTGATAATGAGGACTTTAAGCCGGTGGATTTGATTAATGCCCGTACCTTATCGTCTGTTATTAACTCGTTCTTTGGAACAAATCAGTTATCTCAATTCATGGATCAAACCAATCCATTGGCTGAGATTACCCATAAGCGCCGTATGTCGGCCCTAGGACCTGGTGGACTTTCCCGTGAAAGAGCTGGTTTCGAGGTTCGTGACGTTCACTATACGCACTACGGTCGTCTTTGTACGATTGAAACACCTGAGGGACCTAACATCGGTTTGATTTCTTCTCTTTGTGTGCATGCTAAGGTAAACTCGATGGGATTCATTGAAACTCCATACCGTATTATTGACGGAGGAAAAGTAGATATTACGACGCACGTTGAATATTTGACGGCTGAGGAAGAAGATGGTAAAAACATCGTTCAGGCGAATGCCATGATTGACAAAACGGGTAAATTCTTATCAGATCGTGTTAAGGCACGTTTTGAAGGAGATTTCCCTTTGGTAAATCCAGCAGAAGCCCAATTTATGGATGTGGCGCCTAACCAAATTGTTTCGGTCGCAGCTTCGATGATTCCATTCTTGGAGCATGATGATGCTAACCGTGCATTGATGGGATCAAACATGCAGCGTCAAGCGGTGCCATTGTTGCGCCCAGAAGCTCCGATTGTTGGAACAGGTTTAGAACATCGCGTGGCGATTGACTCACGTACTTTGGTTGTATCCGAAGGAACAGGAGTTGTGGAATATGTTGATGCTTTACGAATCGTAGTTAATTATGATCAAACGGAATCTGAAAAATTAATCAGTTTCAGTGGTTCAAAAAAGGAATACAATTTGATTAAATTCCGTAGAACGAATCAGGATACGACGATCAACTTAAAACCGATTGTTTTCAAAGGAGATAAGGTAGCTAAAGGACAAGCGCTTTGCGAGGGTTATGCAACTCAAGCGGGTGAATTAGCCTTAGGACGTAATATGAAAGTGGCGTTCATGCCATGGCAAGGATATAATTTTGAGGATGCGATTGTAATCTCAGAGAAAGTGGTTCGCGATGACATCTTTACTTCGATTCACATTGAGGAATTTGAATTAGAGGTGCGTGATACAAAACGCGGTGAGGAAGAATTAACTTCTGAAATTCCAAACGTTTCGGAAGAAACTGTACGTAACCTTGATGAGAATGGAGTGGTACGTGTGGGTTCTGATGTAAAAGAGGGAGATATCTTAATTGGTAAAATTACACCAAAAGGAGAATCTGATCCAACGCCAGAAGAGAAATTATTACGTGCCATCTTTGGTGACAAAGCGGGTGATGTAAAAGATGCTTCTAAGAAAGCGCCACCATCGTTAAAAGGTGTGGTGATTGACACTAAATTATTTGCTCGTCCTAAAAAGGACAAAGAAGAGCGTGATAAGTCGAAGGCAGAATTAAAGAAAGTGATGAAATTATATGGCAAAGACCTATTGGAAATTCGCCGCATCATGATCGAAAAGACAACTGCTTTATTAGCTGGCAAAACATGTGGTGGTATTCGCCATAAGTTTGGGACGGTGATTGTAGAGAAAGGAGTGAAATTCACAGCCAAAAATATCGAGGAATTATTATTCCCTGAGAAAAATATGTATCGTGATGAGTCAACATATGCAGTTCCTGAAGAGGCCAACTTGCTACCTGACTTAATTGTAGAAGATGCAACGGCAGATGCCGAAGTAAATGCAAATTTCTTACAATTGATCAAAAACTTCCACGGACGCAGAAATGAAATCGCTGGACAATTCAAGCGTGAGCGTTTTGTGTTAGAAGTTGGAGATGAATTACCTGCAGGCATCGTTAAATTAGCTAAAGTTTATATCGCCAAAAAACGTAAGTTGAAAGTGGGTGATAAGATGGCGGGTCGTCACGGAAATAAGGGTGTTGTAGCTCGTATCGTTCGTGAGGAAGATATGCCATTCTTAGAAGATGGAACTCCGGTCGATATCGTATTGAATCCATTAGGTGTGCCTTCTCGTATGAACTTAGGTCAAATCTATGAAACAGTATTAGGTTGGGCTGGACAAAAATTAGGCAAGCGTTATGCGACACCTATTTTTGACGGTGGAACTGAAGCTGAAGTAGCGGCTGAGTTAACATTAGCTGGCTTACCAGATTGGGGCCGTACGTATTTGTACAATGGTTTAACAGGAGATAAATTTGACCAACCGGTGACCGTTGGTATTATTTACATGCTGAAATTAGGCCACTTGGTAGATGATAAAATGCACGCACGTTCCATCGGACCATATTCATTAATTACGCAACAACCATTAGGAGGTAAAGCTCAATTTGGAGGTCAGCGTTTTGGTGAGATGGAGGTTTGGGCACTAGAGGCATTTGGAGCTGCTAATATCTTGCAAGAGATTTTAACGGTGAAATCGGATGATGTCATCGGTCGTGCTAAGGCATACGAAGCAATCGTAAAAGGTGAGAACATGCCTAAACCTAACATTCCAGAATCATTCAATGTATTGATTCATGAATTGAGAGGTTTAGCCCTTGAAATCACCCTTGAGTAATAAAAATAGGGTTTAGGCCCTTTATAAAGAGTTCATTTTCCAATAAAATACAAAGAAAATGTCATTTAAAAAGACGAGAAAACTGAATAGCGATTTCCAAAAAGTGACCATCTCATTGGCCTCGCCGGAGTCAATTCTAGATAGTTCAAACGGGGAAGTAACCCAACCAGAGACGATCAATTACCGTACTTACAAACCAGAAATGGGCGGTTTATTTTGCGAGCGTATCTTTGGACCTACAAAAGACTGGGAATGTCATTGTGGGAAATATAAAAGAATCCGATACAAAGGAATCATCTGCGACCGTTGCGGTGTGGAGGTTACGGAGAAAAAAGTACGTCGTGAGCGTATGGGACACATCGAATTGGTGGTTCCTGTAGCACACATCTGGTACTTCCGTAGTTTACCTAACAAGATCGGTTATATGCTAGGTTTGTCTACTAAGAAATTAGATCAAATCATTTATTATGAGCGTTATGTAGTCGTTCAAGCAGGTATGTATGCTGAAGAGGGAAAAATCGGTAGTCAGTACCTTGATTTCCTTACGGAAGACGAATACTTAGATATCTTAGATAAATTACCTCGTGAGAACCAACATCTTCCAGATGAGGATCCACAGAAATTTATCGCCAAAATGGGTGCTGACGCATTAAATATGTTGTTGACACGCATCGAATTAGATAGTTTATCTGCTGATTTACGTCACTCTGCTGATACTGAATCATCTCAACAACGTAAAGCCGAGGCTTTAAAGCGTTTGAAAGTAGTAGAAGCTTTCCGCGAGTCGATAGGCCGTATTGATAATCGTCCTGAGTGGATGATCATTAAAATGGTTCCTGTCATTCCACCAGAATTACGTCCATTGGTGCCATTGGATGGAGGTCGTTTTGCGACTTCTGACTTAAATGATTTATACCGTCGGGTAATTATCCGCAACAACCGTTTGAAGCGTTTGATCGAAATCAAAGCGCCAGAAGTAATCTTGCGTAATGAGAAGCGTATGTTGCAAGAGGCTGTCGACAGTTTGTTTGACAACTCACGTAAAGTAAATGCGGTTCGTTCTGAGGGTAACCGTGCCTTGAAATCTCTTTCTGATATGTTGAAAGGAAAGCAAGGTCGTTTCCGTCAAAACTTATTAGGTAAGCGTGTCGATTATTCAGGACGTTCGGTAATTGTCGTAGGACCCGAATTGAAAATGCACGAGTGTGGTCTTCCAAAAGATATGGCGGCTGAATTATTCAAACCGTTTGTGATCCGTAAGTTGATCGAACGTGGTATTGTGAAAACAGTTAAATCTGCGAAGAAAATTGTTGACCGCAAAGATCCTGTCGTTTGGGATATTTTGGAAAACGTCATGAAGGGACATCCGGTACTTTTGAACCGTGCTCCTACGTTACACCGTTTGGGTATCCAAGCGTTCCAACCGAAATTAATTGAAGGAAAAGCAATCCAATTGCATCCATTGACATGTACGGCATTTAATGCTGACTTTGACGGTGACCAGATGGCGGTTCACGTTCCATTGGGACACGAAGCGATTTTGGAAGCCTCTTTGTTGATGCTTGCGTCTCATAACATCTTGAACCCTGCGAATGGTGCTCCTATTACGGTTCCATCACAAGACATGGTTTTGGGATTATATTACGTAACCAAAGGACGTAAGTCTACTCCGGATCATAAAGTGGATGGAGAAGGATCGCGTTTCTATGGTTTTGAGGAGGTTGTTATCGCCTTAAATGAGAAGAAATTATCTAAGCATGCGAACATCGTGGTGAAAGCCACAGTGCGTAAAGATGATGGTACATTGGTGCAAGAAATGGTGGAAACTGTGGCTGGCCGTGTATTGTTCAACTTATGTGTTCCAGAAGCTGTAGGATATATCAATGAATTGTTGACTAAGAAGAAATTGCAACAAATCATTTCACAAGTTCACAAGATTTGCGGAATGGCTCGTACAGCACAATTCTTGGATGATATTAAAGAATTAGGATTCCAACAAGCCTTCCATGGTGGTTTATCGATGGGTATAGGTGATGTTCAAATTCCTGCTGAAAAGGCTTCCTTAGTGAAGAAAGCGCAGGCGGATGTTCAAGCGGTTTGGGATAACTATTTGATGGGTTTAATCACAGATAACGAGCGTTATAATGCCGTTATTGACATTTGGACTAAAGTTAACTCGAAGATCACTGAGACGTTAATGAAGCAAATGGAGGAGGATAACCAAGGATTTAATGCCATCTACATGATGATGCACTCGGGAGCTCGTGGTTCTCGTGAGCAGATTCGTCAATTAGGTGGTATGCGTGGTTTGATGGCAAAGCCTCAAAAGAACTTACAAGGTTCGATTGGCGAGATCATTGAAAACCCAATCCTTTCTAACTTTAAAGAAGGTCTAGACGTATTAGAATACTTTATTTCAACACACGGTGCTCGTAAAGGTTTGGCAGATACTGCTTTGAAAACTGCGGATGCTGGTTACTTGACTCGTCGTTTACATGATGTGGCTCAAGATGTAATTGTGAATGAAGATGACTGTGGTACTTTACGTGGTATCGAAGTGTTCCCATTGAAAGATAATGAGGAAATCATCGAACCATTATCAGAGCGTATTTTAGGTCGTGTTTCAATACATGATGTATATGATCCACTTTCAGGAGAATTGATTGTTGCTTCGGGAGATGAAATCACTGAAATAGTGGCGAATCACATCGATGAAACTTCAATTGAGTCCGTTGAAATTCGTTCAGTATTAACTTGTGAAACGAGAAGTGGTGTTTGTGCTAAATGTTACGGACGTAACTTAGCTACTGCGGCCATGGTTAATTTAGGTGAGGCTGTAGGTGTAATTGCATCTCAGTCCATTGGTGAGCCAGGAACACAGTTGACATTACGTACATTCCACGTGGGTGGTACTGCACAAAACGTTTCCTTAGATGCGAGTGTTAAAGCGAAATTTGACGGAGTTCTTAATTTTGAAGAAGTTCGTTCGGTTAGTTCAACAGACGCTGAAGGAAATCCAGTAGAAATCGTGATGGGTCGTTCAGGTGAGATTCAAATCTTAAATCCAGCAAATAAGCAAATATTAATTTCTTCTAATATTCCTTATGGTTCATTCTTACGCGTTAAGGAAGGCCAAACGATTAAGAAGGGAGATGAGATTTGTGCTTGGGATCCATACAATGCGGTGATTCTTTCTGAAGCTGAAGGTAAAATTGAATTTGAGGCTATTGAAGAAAACAATACCTACAAAGAAGAGGCGGATGAGCAAACAGGTATGCGTGAGAAGGTGATTATCGAATCTAAGGATAAGACTAAAAACCCATCTGTGCTTGTTGTATCAAAAGGCAAAGAAGATTTAGTGTATAACGTTCCGGTAGGAGCTCGTTTAGCAATCAGCATCGGGGATAAAATTAAAGCGGGTCAAATTATCGCTAAAATTCCTCGTGCGGCAGGTAAAACGCGTGACATTACAGGAGGTCTTCCTCGTGTAACGGAATTATTTGAGGCGCGTAACCCTTCTAACCCAGCGGTTGTTTCTGAAATTGACGGTGTAATTTCATATGGTATCATCAAACGTGGTAATCGTGAAATTATCGTAACGCCAAAAGAAGGAACAGAGCGTCATTATTTAGTACCATTGACTCGATTCATTTTGGTACAAAACAATGACTTCGTACGTGCGGGTACTCCACTTTCTGATGGTGCGATTACTCCTTCTGATATCTTGAAAATTAAAGGGCCAACAGCCGTTCAGGAATATTTAGTGAATGAAATCCAAGATGTATATCGTCTACAGGGTGTAAAAATCAATGATAAGCATATTGAATGTATTGTACGTCAAATGATGCAGAAAGTTGAAATTTTAGAACCAGGTGATACTCAATTCTTACAAGGACAAAATGTAGATCGTTTCGTATTCCGTGAGGAAAATGATTTGATCTTAGATAAGAAAGTCATTATAGAAGCGGGAGATTCTGAGAAATATAAGGCGGGAAT
>Ga0209651_1000932_pt1 | contig 10384 bp, 2 predicted proteins | sample LauGreFBDMM110SN_2_FD_188216 | JGI IMG/M metagenome (GOLD analysis project Ga0209651, IMG submission 188216) | Freshwater lake microbial communities from Lake Michigan, USA - Fa13.BD.MM110.SN (SPAdes) (version 2) | ecosystem: Environmental > Aquatic > Freshwater > Lake | place: Lake Michigan, USA... | reverse complement strand
CCCTTCGGGAGCATTCCAATTTCTTACCTTTTTCTATAATAAAATTTCTTGATGAAAAACGGTTACAATTTTCCTGGGCTCCCGGTGAATAATGCTGAGGATCCCTGAATTCAGACCGCCTTATAAAAGGGAGGGGTTCGGGAAAGCAAAATCCCCTGAATTTAAATCCTCGCACAAAAGGGAGGGGTTCGGGAAAGCAAAATCCCCTGAATTTAAATCCTCGCACAAAAGGGAGGGGTTCGGGGAACCGTAGGTTCCCTGAGTTAGAGCCCACCGGGGAAGCCGACCAGGTTGGCACCAATGCCGAAACCGGCACCGCCGCGAGCAGACGAGGCCATGGAAGGAACGAATACATCAAGAACGCTAAATGTGGCCGCAGCGGTTAAGGCAATAATAACAACCTCCTCAACCTTGAGAGAGTGTTTGGGGATGGCGTATGCAGCGATGGCAACCATAATACCCTCGACAATATACTTAATGGCACGCTTTACAAGTTCGCTAAAGTCAAAGATTTCTCCCATTTTTGGTTATACAATAGTCTGCGAAAATAATATAGTACAAAACGATAGGTTGCTGAATTTTATTCTCGGAAAATATCAGAATAAAAGCAAAAAGTATAATGTATAACTGCAAAAGAGGCTAATTTAAAGTCGGCGCTTCATTAAGAAAGGAAAAGGGAGGGGGCGCGGGTCTGGAAATCCGAAGGATTTCTGAAGAACCTTAGCGAAGCAAAAGGTTCCCCGCTAAATAATATATCGCCAAGAAAATACTTAAACAAAAAACGGATTACTAAATAAATGTCTGGATTTGAAAGAAAGAATTTACCGAACGGGGACAAGAATCCTAAATATGTTGATCTGTTGGATGAGGACGATTCAGTGGCGGGGCAAAAGTTTGCTTGTATGTCATTCATTTCACCTGAAAAGGTTCTAAAGAAGCGCGAATTATATCTATTTGATCAGTTTGTAACGCAATGGGATCTGTCTAAATCGATGTCTAAATTTTCTGACTTTATCAATTTCATTTCGTACAAGTATAATTTGAAGTTGGAGGATGTGATTTCGGATTTCAACGATTTTACGAAAGAGGAGGAGGAGAAGATGAAGGCGATGACGGTAAACGACGATTATTCGAACTTCTTGGATAAGAATGAGGACCGACTCACTGAGAAGTTTTTGAAGGACAATGCTTTCCAGACATCGACACGTGGCCTAAAGATTCGCGGTGTATTTGCTACACAAGAAGAGGCAGAGATGAGATGTAAGAAGCTGAGAGAACTCGATCCGAATCATGATATTTATGTGGGCCCCGTGGGAATTTGGATTCCGTGGGACCCCGATGCGTATAAGACGGGTCGTGTGGAGTTCATGGAGGAGGAACTCAATCAGCTCCATCAGGAGAAGGTGAAGAACGAGGCCAAGGCGAAGGAGGAATTTGATCGTAGGATCAAGGAGACGAAGCGGAAGGCGATTGAGGAGAATATTAAATTAGCACAGAAGTCGGGGAACGTTTTGACACAGACCATGGACGAAAATGGTAATTTGATAGGTGTCAAGGAAACCGTGGACTTCGAATCGCGAGAAGTTGCATCCGCAGCGAATATCAGAAATGAATTTATGGATTCGAATCCGTAAAAACGAATATATTATAAAATAGTATATTATAATATACATGTCAAAGTCGAAACAATTTGCGTTATTGTCGGATTCGCAGGCTTTAGAGACCACATCGAATAGACGTGCCCGACAAGCAATATCAACTGCATTATGCTGCGACCCAGGATTTAGACAGTATTGCACGAAATGTAATAATCATTGCGACGACGGAACGGGGTTCACTGGAGAAAGGGGGTCAACAGGTTCAACGGGTAGAACGGGATCGACTGGTGCAACAGGCGCCACCGGAATATTAGGACCCGCTTTATTTACATTATATACACGGGCAGATTCGCCTGCAAATAGTGTTTTATATCCATTATCAAATAGCGTTGTGAAAATCGGTTCTAATGGCACTTATTCGTATGTCTTGACGAATGAATATTATAATACTTGTTATTTGACATTCAAATTGAGCAGCGATAATATCTCATCGAATCGAATTGGCTTATCTTTAGACGGGGCGGTGGTTGGCGTATCCGCACCTACCTATGGATTCAATTTTTTGAATTTTTCACCGTCGAGAAAATTTACCATTGTTTATAATGGATCCTTTTGGCCAACGGAATTTAATTATTCACCGTCGGATGTTTTTACTGTGATCATTTCGGAAACTAGCGTGGATTACTATCAAAATGGGCTTTTATTGATTCCCGAGGGACGAATTCCGAATGCATATCCAACACAGGCGTTTTGTGCCTTTTTTACCATGTATAATTTGAACGACGGAATCAAACAAATTGCGTTTTCTCCGTATGGTACTCTTTTATATGGCGCCACTGGACCAGCTGGTATTCCCGGTGCAGCATCTGGAACGGGGTCAACCGGCGCAACGGGAACACCGGGTCCCGTGGGTCAAATCGGATCCACCGGAACAACGGGAACAACTGGCGCAACCGGAACGACCGGACGAACCGGAACAACGGGACCCACCGGAATTTTGGGGCCGGCGTTATTTAATTTATATACCCGAGCGGACACCGATGCGTCGTCAATCGCTTTTCCAACATCAAATTCGATTGCAAAAGTAGTTTCGGATTCAATTGATTCATATATATTAACACGGGAATCATATAGCTTGAGTTACTTTAATTTTGCTTTAGATGGGGTTTCTCCTGCCCCTTCGCGGGTGGGCTTGTCTATAAATGGTTCAACTACCGGAATAACCGATCCTACATATGGCTTTAATTTTTACCAAGATTATACAAGCGGAAGAAATTTTTTTATTTCATACAATGGAATCACATGGCCGACATCGTTTACATACGTCTCAACTGATATATTTACCATGATATTAACTCAAAATAGTGTAAACTTCTATAAAAATGGTATTTCTTTAATAGCTGAAGGTTTGATTGCCAACTCATATTATCCTGCGCCAATGAATGCGTTTTTCACATTGAATCAACCGGGTGATGGAATTCAATATATTTCTTTTTCTCCGGTTGGCTCTACAAATACCGGAATATCGGGATCTACTGGACAAACCGGAAGAACTGGCATAACCGGATCAAGTGGTCAAACAGGAGCAACTGGCACAACCGGATCAACTGGTCAAACAGGAGCAACTGGTATAACAGGAGCAATGGGACATACTGGATTCACGGGTCAAACCGGTTTGACCGGAGCAATCGGTCAAACCGGAACAACTGGTCAAATCGGGGCTACTGGAATAACCGGTATAACGGGAACAACGGGTCAAACCGGAACAACTGGATATACCGGATCAATAGGATCATCGGGAACAACTGGTGCAACAGGTAAAACGGGAACAACCGGCACAACGGGATACACTGGTATGACAGGATGTATCGGCGATACAGGACCAACCGGAGTAACCGGAATAACAGGTCAAACCGGAATAACAGGTCAAACCGGAATAACAGGTCAAACCGGAACAACCGGACAAACTGGTCAAATCGGTCAAACCGGTGCAACTGGATATACAGGAATAACAGGAACAACTGGTCAAACCGGCCAAACTGGTGCAACTGGATATACCGGAATAACGGGTTGCACTGGAGACACTGGTATTACAGGAAGAACGGGACATACAGGCGCAATTGGTCAAACAGGCCAAACCGGCACTACCGGACAAACCGGTATAACGGGTCTGACTGGATCGACGGGTCAAAGTGGATCGACGGGTGCAACTGGTTTAATTGGTCAAACCGGTATAACGGGTCAAACTGGATCGACGGGTCAAAGTGGATCGACGGGTGCAACTGGTTTAATTGGTCAAACCGGTATAACGGGTCAAACTGGATCGACGGGTGCAACTGGTTTAATTGGTCAAACCGGTATAACGGGTCAAACTGGATCGACGGGTCAAACTGGATCGACGGGTCAAACTGGATCGACGGGTCAAACCGGTATAACGGGTCAAACCGGTATAACGGGTCAAACCGGTATAACGGGTCAAACTGGATCGACGGGTCAAACTGGATCGACGGGTGCAACTGGTTTAATTGGTCAAACTGGTATAACGGGTCAAACAGGATTGACTGGTCAAACTGGTTCCATTGGACAAACTGGACAAACTGGTTCCATTGGACAAACTGGACAAACCGGTCCAACTGGTTTAATTGGTCAAACCGGAATAACTGGACAAACTGGTGTAACCGGAATAACTGGCGTAACTGGCACAACGGGTCAAACCGGCCAAACCGGCCAAACCGGCTTAATCGGTCAAACCGGTGCAACTGGACGAACCGGTCAAACCGGTCCCACTGGAGTCTTGGGACCGGCGCTTTTTAATTTATACACACGCGCAGATACGACGCCTTCTTCTATCGTTTTCCCTACATCGAATTCTATATCAAAGGTTGGATCAGACACGAACGACGCTTATATTTTGACACGGGAATCTTACAATGTGTGTTATTTGAATTTTGCGTTACAGGGTGTTTCGCCCGCGCCAACTCGTGTAGGATTATCTATCAATGGTTCAACCACCGGAATAACCGATCCAACCTATGGATTTAATTTTTATTCTGATTATTCAAGTTTACGGAAATTTTTCATTATGTACAACGGAAGCATATGGCCTACACAATTTAATTACGTGGAATCTGACGTATTCACTATCATAATAACTCAAAACAGCGTAAATTTTTATCAAAATGGTGTTTTTATAATACCTGAAGGATCCATATCGAACGCATTTTATCCTCTACCGATGAACGCATTTTTTACACTGAATCAGCAAGGTGACGGAATTCAGTATATATCATTTTCGCCTTACGGAATAACGAATACAGGTTCGACTGGTCACATTGGTAGTACGGGATATACAGGCGCTACTGGACCGCAAGGTATAATGGGGTCCACTGGATTCACTGGTACACAGGGAGTACCAGGAACTGGAATAACTGGATTCACTGGTTCCATGGGTCAGAGCGGTGTAACAGGTTCTACCGGTACAACGGGTCCTACTGGAATTCTTGGACCCGCTTTATTTACATTATACGTCAGATCGGACACATTGGGATCAAACATTCGGTTTCTTACATCAAATAGTATGATTAAAACGGAAAATGATAATTTTGACTCTTATATTTTGACCAAAGAGGCGTATCAAATTTCTTATTTGACCTTTATAATTACATCATCCAATCCTGGGCAAAACCGTGTTGGATTATCCGTTACTGGCACAGGAAGTTTCCCTCAGTATGGATTTTTATTCGATTATGATTATTCTAGTTCGGCAACATTTAAAGTTTGTATATCCGATTCTGGTGCAACGTATCCTGGATCATTTTCTTATTTATTAAATGATTGTTTTACGGTTATTGCTTCTGTGGATTTTATTAATTTTTATAAGAATGGATATTTAGTTCTACCCGAAAATACTATTGTGAATGGATTTAGAGCGGGATCGTTTTATTCTTTTTTTACTATTTTGAAAGTCGGGGATAGTATATCGAATATTGCATTTTCGCCGTTTGGTCAAATATTATATGGAGCAACTGGAACAACCGGCGTTACAGGTGTAACTGGTTTTACCGGAGCAACCGGAACAACTGGCTTTACTGGAGCAAGTGGAACAACCGGATTCACCGGAGCAACTGGGGCAACTGGCTTCACCGGAGCAACTGGGGCAACTGGCTTCACCGGAGCAACCGGTACAACTGGATTCACCGGAGCAACTGGTACAACAGGACGTACAGGAACAACCGGCTTTACAGGAACAACTGGCTTTACCGGAGCAACCGGAACAACTGGCTTTACCGGAGCAACCGGAACAACTGGATTCACAGGAGCAACCGGAACAACTGGATTCACAGGAGCAACCGGAAAAACCGGTTTTACAGGAGCAACTGGTGCAACTGGGTTCACCGGAGCAACTGGGGCAACTGGCTTCACCGGAGCAACTGGGGCAACTGGCTTCACTGGAGCAACCGGTACAACTGGATTCACCGGAGCAACTGGTACAACTGGATTCACCGGAGCAACTGGTACAACCGGAACAACCGGCTTTACGGGAACAACCGGCTTTACGGGAACAAGCGGAGTAACTGGAACAACCGGACGTACAGGAACAACTGGCTTCACAGGATCAACCGGAGCAACAGGAGCAACCGGAGTAACTGGAGTAACTGGAAGCACTGGTCCAACCGGCGGTCATACAGGATTAACTGGTGCATCTGGACGAACTGGAACAACTGGAACAACTGGCTTTACAGGAGCAACAGGAGCAACGGGACAAACAGGAGCAACTGGTATAACGGGGACAACTGGAACAACTGGCTTTACAGGAGCAACGGGAGCAACGGGACAAACAGGAGCAACTGGTATAACGGGGACAACTGGAACAACTGGCTTTACAGGAGCAACGGGAGCAACGGGACAAACAGGAGCAACTGGTATAACGGGGACAACTGGACGAACTGGCTTTACAGGAGTAACAGGAGCAACAGGAGCAACAGGACAAACCGGAGCAACTGGTATAACGGGGGCAACTGGATTTACAGGAGCAACGGGATCAACGGGACAAACAGGAGCAACTGGTATAACGGGGACAACTGGACGAACTGGCTTTACAGGAGCAACAGGAGCAACAGGAGCAACAGGACAAACCGGAGCAACTGGTATAACGGGGGCAACTGGCTTTACAGGAGCAACGGGAGCAACGGGACAAACAGGAGCAACTGGTATAACGGGGACAACTGGACGAACTGGCTTTACAGGAGCAACGGGAGCAACGGGACAAACAGGAGCAACTGGTATAACGGGGACAACTGGACGAACTGGCTTTACAGGAGCAACAGGAGCAACAGGAGCAACTGGTATAACGGGTACAACTGGAACAACTGGCTTTACAGGAGCAACAGGAGCAACTGGACAAACCGGAGCAAGTGGTTTAACGGGGGCAACCGGATCAACTGGCTTTACGGGGGCAACTGGACGAACTGGAGCAACTGGAATAACGGGTACAACTGGAACAACTGGCTTTACAGGAGCAACGGGAACAACTGGACGAACTGGAGCAACTGGAATAACGGGTACAACTGGAACAACTGGCTTTACAGGAGCAACGGGAACAACTGGACAAACAGGAGCAACTGGTATAACCGGAACAACTGGAGCAACTGGTATAACCGGAACAACTGGAGCAACTGGCTTTACGGGGGCAACTGGACGAACTGGAGCAACCGGAGCAACTGGTTTAACGGGGGCAACCGGAGCAACTGGAGCAACTGGAACAACTGGCTTTACTGGTGCAACTGGAGCAACAGGAACAACTGGACAAACCGGAGCAACTGGTATAACAGGTGCAACTGGAGCAACTGGTTTTACAGGAGCAACAGGAGTAACAGGAGCAACTGGACAAACCGGAGCAACTGGTTTAACGGGGGCAACCGGAGCAACTGGCTTTACGGGGGCAACTGGACGAACTGGAGCAACTGGAATAACCGGTGCAACTGGCGCAACTGGCTTTACGGGCGCAACTGGAACAACTGGCTTTACTGGTGCAACTGGAGTAACCGGAACAACTGGCTTTACTGGTTCAACTGGAGTAACCGGAACAACTGGACAAACCGGAGCAACTGGCTTAACCGGTACAACTGGTGCAACTGGCTTAACAGGTACAACTGGAGCAACTGGCTTTACTGGTGCAACCGGAACAACTGGCTTTACTGGTGCAACCGGTGCAACTGGCTTTACTGGTGCAACCGGTGCAACTGGACAAACCGGAGTAACCGGATCAACGGGAAGAACTGGATTTACAGGAGCAACTGGACAAACCGGAGTAACTGGAATAACAGGAGCAACGGGAACAACAGGAGCAACTGGAGCAACCGGTGCAACTGGAGCAACCGGTGCAACTGGAGTAACTGGAATAACTGGTTTTACAGGTACAACCGGTGCAACTGGAGCAACGGGAGCAACTGGAATAACCGGAGTAACTGGAATAACTGGTTTTACAGGTACAACCGGTGCAACTGGAGCAACGGGAGCAACTGGAATAACCGGAGTAACTGGAATAACTGGTTTTACAGGTACAACCGGTGCAACTGGAGCAACAGGAGCAACCGGTGCAACTGGTGTAACAGGATCAACGGGAACAACCGGCTTTACAGGTGCAACAAGTGCAACTGGTGCAACTGGTGCAACTGGTGTAACAGGATCAACGGGAACAACCGGCTTTACGGGTACAACTGGTGCAACTGGTGCAACTGGTGTAACTGGAATAACAGGTTTTACAGGTACAACCGGTGCAACTGGAGCAACCGGAGCAACCGGTGCAACTGGAGCAACCGGTGCAACCGGATTAACGGGAACAACCGGCTTTACGGGGGCAACAGGAGCAACCGGAGCAACTGGAGCAACTGGAAAAACTGGAGAAACTGGAACAACTGGAATAACTGGATCGACAGGAGCAACCGGAGCAACTGGAATAACCGGCTTTACAGGGGCAACTGGAGCAACCGGAGTAACTGGAATAACCGGACCAACTGGAGCAACCGGAGCAACTGGAATAACCGGCTTTACAGGGGCAACTGGAGCAACCGGGGCAACTGGAACAACTGGAACAACAGGAGACACAGGAATCACGGGAACAACTGGTTACACTGGATATACCGGATCCACGGGAGCAACCGGATTAACTGGAATAACAGGGACAACCGGTTTTACAGGGGCAACGGGAACAACCGGAGCAACTGGAATAACCGGAATAACGGGAATAACCGGTGATACGGGAACAACCGGAGCAACAGGACAAACGGGAACAACCGGAGCAACAGGACAAACGGGAATCACTGGACCTACCGGAACAACTGGTTACACTGGCGCAACGGGATACACCGGAATAACTGGTGATACGGGGATCACTGGACTCACGGGAAGAACTGGTTGCACAGGAAGCACGGGAACGACCGGGTACACTGGTTACACTGGACAAACGGGATCTACCGGAATAACCGGGGATACGGGAATCACTGGAATCACAGGAAGCACGGGAACAACAGGTTACACAGGACACACTGGAACAACCGGTTACACTGGGTTTACTGGAATAACCGGAGACACAGGAATAACAGGTCCCACTGGCGGTTATACCGGATTAACTGGTGAAACTGGAGGAACTGGAATAACCGGACCCACCGGAATAACGGGATCGACCGGAGCAACTGGAATCACAGGTTACACTGGATATACCGGACCCACTGGAATTACCGGTTATACAGGAGAAACTGGAACCACCGGTTATACAGGATATACTGGATCTACTGGATCCACTGGAATTACCGGTTATACAGGAGAAACTGGAACCACCGGTTATACAGGATATACTGGATCTACTGGATCCACTGGAATTACTGGCGACACAGGAGCAACTGGAACCACCGGTTATACTGGATATACTGGATCTACTGGATCCACTGGAATTACAGGGTCAACCGGATTCACTGGTAAAACTGGATTCACCGGCGAAACGGGAGAAACTGGAACAACGGGTCATACAGGAATTACGGGATATACTGGTACAACCGGCACCCAAGGCGAAACTGGTTTTACTGGATATACTGGTGAAACGGGTTGTACGGGTGCAACGGGATACACTGGTGAAACCGGAGTTACAGGTGCAACCGGATACACTGGTGAAACAGGACTTACCGGCGCAACCGGACGCACAGGTGAAACAGGATTTACAGGTGCAACCGGATACACTGGTGAAACCGGACTTACCGGAACAACCGGAAGCACAGGTGAAACCGGATTTACAGGTGCAACCGGATGCACAGGTGAAACAGGACTTACCGGCACAACCGGACGCACAGGCGAAACAGGACTTACAGGTGCAACTGGTCACACTGGTGAAACTGGACTCACGGGTGCAACCGGCGTGAAGGGCGAAACTGGAGCAACTGGACACACTGGATACACTGGTGAAACGGGAACTACAGGTACAACGGGATACACCGGTGAAACTGGATTTACGGGTGCAACTGGACATACAGGTGAAACAGGTTTTACAGGTGCAACCGGTGTGAAGGGCGAAACTGGTTCAACTGGAAACACCGGCGAAACGGGTTATACAGGTGCAACTGGATTCACCGGCGAAACCGGTGCAACTGGACGCACTGGATATACTGGCGAAACGGGTTATACAGGTGCAACTGGATTCACCGGCGAAACCGGTGCAACTGGACGCACTGGATATACTGGCGAAACGGGTTATACAGGTGCAACTGGATTCACCGGCGAAACCGGTGCAACTG
>Ga0209651_1000929_pt1 | contig 10391 bp, 8 predicted proteins | sample LauGreFBDMM110SN_2_FD_188216 | JGI IMG/M metagenome (GOLD analysis project Ga0209651, IMG submission 188216) | Freshwater lake microbial communities from Lake Michigan, USA - Fa13.BD.MM110.SN (SPAdes) (version 2) | ecosystem: Environmental > Aquatic > Freshwater > Lake | place: Lake Michigan, USA... | reverse complement strand
TCGCTTGCTCTGGTAGGCCAACTGGCGGTGCAGGGGCAGCGGGTAGTAGATCATGGTCGGAATTCCGTCGGCCTTGAGGTGCTCGGCTAAGGCGTCGCGGAGTCCTCCGGCGACCCTCAGGGTGTACTGGTGGTAGACGTGGGTGGATTCCGGGCGGCGGACCGGGGTTTGAATTCCCGCGAGGCCAGCGAGGCCGGCGTCGTAGCGGGCTGCGGCAGCTTGACGGGCCGCGGCGTAGCCGTCAAGCCGAGCCAACTTCACCCGCAGCACCGCGGCTTGCAGCGTATCAAGGCGGCTGTTGCAGCCCACCACATCATGGCGGTACTTGACCTTTTGCCCGTGGTTGGCAATCATTCGAATCTTCTCGGCAAGCGCCGCATCGCGGGTGAACAAGGCCCCACCGTCGCCCATGCAGCCCAAATTCTTCGACGGGAAGAAGCTCGTGCAGCCGATAGTTCCCAGGGTTCCTAGGGCCATGCTGCGGCCGTCGCTCAGGGTGTAGCGGGCACCTAGGGCCTGGGCACAGTCTTCAACGACATGAACACCGGCGTTAGCGGCAAGGGCCAAAAGGTCTTCCATGGCCACTCCCTGCCCGTAGAGGTGCACCGGCACGATAGCCTTGGTGCGTGGAGTCAGGGCCAGGCGGACCTGGTCCAGGTTAAGTGCAAACGTATTCGGGTCTACGTCGACGAGCACCGGAGTAAGACCCAGCAGGGCGATGACTTCCGCCGTCGCCACATAGGTAAAGGTGGCCGTAATGACTTCGTCTCCGGGCTGGAGGGCCAGGGCCATTAGCGCGATTTGCAGGGCGTCGGTTCCGTTGGCGCAGGGAATGGTGTGCACTCCCTCGCCGAGGTAGGCGCTGAGTTCGCCGGCGAATGCCGCCACGTCGGGGCCCTGAATGTAGGCTGCCTGGTGGCTCGCGCGGAGAAGGGCTTGGTCCAGTTCGGATTGGATGCGCGCGTGCTGACCGACAAGGTCGACCATGGGAATCGGCGGATTAAACGGCAGGAGCTGGGCCATAGTCCGCAAAGGTAACCCACTCTATGTGCCTAGCGCAGGCCAAATGCCTGTGCTACCTTAGCAGCATGCGCAATTTATCTGCTGTTTGGGTCCTCTGCCTCCTGCTGCCGGCAGCAAGGCTACTCGGCCAAGAGGTTCCACGAGTTCAGGTTCACCTGGCGCCAAGTGTCGAAACAGCCTTGGGCGCATGGCGGGCAGACTATGCAAACTTCGGCCTCGCCAAAATCCGCGTGGACGTCAGTCTTTTTGACCGGTCCTACCTCTTTGCCGAATACGGCGCACGATTTGGAGGCGGGGTGCGCAATACCAACCAGATTCTTGACTTTTTACTCAATGAAGACGGATTCATAATCGGCAACGGCGGCAGCCCGGCCATGGTCCGCCTCGAAGGCCGCGGAAGCAATTTTGCCCTGGGCTATGGCAACCGTTTTTGGATGAACAAGGGGCATTCCTTTGCTTGGGAGTTGGCTCCGGCCTTGCTCAGCCACAAAATTTGGTTCAACAATTCGGGCGGAGTACCCATGCTCTCCAAGCCCTTGGTCTACGGACTCGACCGTTTAAGGCGCGGAATCGGTCTTCAGTCTGGCTTGCGATACAGCTACTTTGACCCCTATGGCGCGATCAACTTTAGCCTTGCCCTGCGGGGCGGACTCGTGCAGACCCATTACGTCCGCGGTGTCTACTACGGCGGGAATCCGCCTTCAGCCAAGGCCCAATGGGACGGATTTATTGGCCTCGAGGCTAGCTGGTACTTACCCCTTGGCGGCAAGACGAGCAGCAGCGCAAAAAGCCCGTCGGACCAACCCAAGGTGCGCTACTACCAATGAGCCTAGCCGGAATTGCCTTTGGTACGGCAAGCCATATCGCGGCTTTACTGGGCCACCGCAAAGCAAAACGGTGGTGGCATGGGCGCCTCAATCTTCCGCCCAAAGGCCCCTTTGACCTGCTGGTTCACTGCGCCTCCTGGGGCGAATTTTGGATGATTGAACCCTTGCTGCAGCAATGGAGCGCCAAGGGTCGTCGAGTTCTCGTCTCTTTTTTTTCGCCCAGTGGAATGGAGGGATGGAGCCGCTATCAAGCCCCCGAAGGAATTTTTGCCTGCCTCGCCCCACTCGACTTCAATCCCTACCTCAGGCGGTTCTTGAACCAATGCGAGCCTAAGGCCTTGCTCATTCTTCAAACGGACCTCTGGCCAGGCCTCGCGGCGCAGGCAATCCGCCAAAAAGCACCCTTTGGAGTTGCTTTTGCCCACGTTCCGCCCGGCCATCGTTGGTGGACCCCGCTGGGATTACTCGATAGAAGGCTTCTGCGCAAAGCAGCCTTTGTGGGCCTGCAGGAGGCCTCGGGCATGGAGTTGGCTCTGGCCGCTGGCCTGCCTGCTCTGCTGCTGGGCGACGGGCGCTTTGACTCGGCCGCATCGCGCATTGCAAAAGGAGAAGGCCCTCTGCCCCACTGGGATGCCTTTGCAGACCACCAGCCCCTGCTGGTTTGCGGCTCTACCTGGGCCCAAGACGAAGACCTTTTGCTCCCTCTTTTGATGCGACGCAGCCACTGGCGCTTTGTTTTTGCCCCCCACGACCCCGAGCGGGCCGAGGAAGTCCTGCGGCGCCTACCCCTGCAAGCGCTGCGCAGCAGCCAATGGCAGAACTACAGCCTCGAGCAAATTCAAAACCACCGAATACTCGTGGTGGACCAAATTGGGCTGCTCTTTGGCCTTTATGGCGGAGCCCAAGCGGCCTACGTCGGCGGCGCCTTTGGCCAAGGACTTCACAGCATCGTAGAACCCTTATCCTGGGGCCTTCCGGTCGCATTCGGTCCAGGCACGGGCCGCCATTGGGAGGCCGACGAAGCCATCGAAAAGGGACTGGCGCAGAAGGTTTCCAATTTTGAAGAGGCCCTTAACTGGCTAGACCGCTCTGAGTCTATGAGCCGCGACTCCACCTGGGCTCAAGGCCAGCAGGGTGCATTGGCGCGCCTGAGCGACCTAGTCGAGAAGGAACTTTTTAAGGTCTAGGCCTTGAGTCCAAGCAAAAAGGCATACTCCATCGCCGTCTCGCGGTAGGATTCGTAGCGCCCACTGGCGCCACCATGGCCAGTGTCCATATTGCAGTACAGGTAGAGGGGAGCTGAATTGGTGCGGCGATCGCGCAAGCGAGCGACCCACTTTGCAGGCTCAAAATACTGCACCTGGCTGTCGTGAAGCCCAGTAGTTACTAGCATCGGTGGGTAGTCCTGAGCCGCCACGTTGTCGTAAGGAGAGTATGCCTTCATGCAGAAGTAGGCCTCCGCTTCGTTGGGGTTACCCCACTCGTCGTACTCGCCGGTGGTTAAGGGAATGCTGTCGTCAAGCATGGTAGTTACCACATCCACAAAGGGAACGGCGGCAATCACCCCCGACCAAAGGTCCGGGCGCTGGTTGACCACTGCAGCCACTAAAAGTCCACCCGCACTTCCGCCCATGGCAAAAAGATCCGAGGCCCAGGCCTCCGACTTCAAAAAGTCGCCGCAGGCGATAAAGTCGCTAAACGTATTTTGCTTGTCGGCCATTCTACCCTGCTCGTACCACATCCTGCCGAGGTACTCCCCTCCGCGGATGTGTGCAATGGCATAGGCCATTCCGCGCTCGAGCAAACTCAATCGGGCCACGCTAAACGAGGGGTCCACCGTCATGCCATAGGAACCGTAGCCATAAAGCAGGGTCGGAATGGGACCCTTTCGGTCTGCGGGACCTACCCAGCTCATGGGAATCTCGGTTCCGTCCGGAGCCCTTGCCCATATTCTGCGCGTTACATAGCGATCAGGGTCGTAGCCTCCGACCACTTTTTGCACCTTTTTAACCTTTTGCTCGCGAGTGACCATGTCAAAATCGTAGGTAGTCAAGGGCGTCGACAGCGAAGTGTAGGCATAGCGGAGCGTTCTAGTTGCCGTAGATGGATTAGAAGACGTGAACAGGGTGTAGGTCTCCTCGGGCATTGAAATTTGATACTCCGGGCCCCGCAATGCCTCGTCCCAGGGCCTAATCACGATTCGCAGCAATCCAAGTTCTCGTTCTTCTCGGACTAAAAAATCGTCAAAAAGGTCAATTCCTTCGAGCAGTACCTGCTCGCGGTGGGCAATGACCTCCGTCCAAGCAGAGGGATCCAGCAGGGGCGCACTAAAAAGGGCGAAATTCCTACGACCCTCCAGATTGCTTCGAATCCACCACGATTCCTGGTGGTGGCTCGCAGAGTACTCCAGGCCGTTTTGACGCGCGCGCAGGCAGGTAAATGCTCCCAGAGGCTCCGACGCCTTAAGGTACCATACCTCATCAGAATTGGTTGCGGACGTCGAAATCATGAGGTAGTTCTTGGACTTCCCACGGTACACCGTGCAGCTGAAGGCCTCGTCAGTCTCGTGAAATACCAGAACCGATGGCTCTGTCGACCCGAGCGTCTGCCTCCACACCTTATCTACCCTCAGGGTCTTGGCATCCTTGGTGGCATAAAAGAAGGTCTCCCCGTCGTCGGCCCAAGCGAAGGCGCCTGAAGTATCGTGGATTTCCATCGCATGATCAAGACCAGTGGCTACATCGCGAAAGAGCAGGGTGAACTGGCGACGGCTGACAAAGTCCACAGCATAGGCCATACGGCGGTGGTCGCGGGTCATGACCATGGAGGCGACCTGGCAATAGGACCTGCCTTCGGCGAGAACATTGACGTCGAGCAGGAGCTCCTCGGGACCGTCCTCCGCGCCCTGAAACCTAACGTGAATAGGGTAATCCTTGCCTTCGCAGTACCGAGATTGGTACCAATACCCATCCATTTCAATGGGCAACGACGACTCGTTGGGGTCTAGTCGGCCCGTCATTTCGGCAAACAGCTCCTCGGTCAGGGCCTTCAAGGGCGCCATTTCATGTTCCCGATACGAATTTTCTGCAGCCAAGAACTCCAAAACCTCAGGGTTTTCGCGGTCCTTGAGCCAGTAGTATTCATCAATACGCAGGTCGCCATGCAACTCCAACCGCTGCTCACGCTTTGCAGCCATAGGTTGCTTCATACTCAATTTTTAAAGGATGCCAACGCGGAACGCACGCGGCCCAACCCCTCCTTGGAAGGAGCATGAGAGGGATTGTACTCCAATGCCTTCAGGTAGTCCGCCTCAGCGGCCTGAATGTCGCCCAAGCGCTCCACCACAAACGCACGCGCATAGTGCGCTCGGTAGTTCACGGCACGCGCCTCAATGCTTTGGGTAAAAAACTGCCGAGCTTCGCCGTACATCTGAAGCTCCAAGTGAATAAAGCCCAAGTTGTACAAACTCTCCGCATCCTTCGGATTCAACTGCGTTGCCTGAGTAAAGGCCTCAATGGCCGAATTCCAGTTGCGGGTTTTCAAATGGAACATTCCCACTTTATAGTACACATTGAAGTCATTGGGGCGAAGTTCCGCAAGCCGCTGAAAGTAGCTAATCGCCAGAGAGCTTCCCATTGCGGAGTGCATAACCCCAGCCATATCCAGGGCCTCTTCGTACTTCGGATCCAAGTCAATAGCCTTCTGAATGTAGGAAAGGGCCATATTGGTATCCAATTTATCGTCCCTTATGCTAATACCCTTGAGGAAGTAGGACGTAGGATTATTGGGATCAAGAGCAATCACCTCGTCGGCAAGCTCAATGCTCTTGGCGTACTCCATGACCACCTGGTAAAGCTCTGCCAGCTTAAGACGGCACTCGACCTCCTTGGGGTAGAGTTTGGCACAGCGCGTCCAAGCATCGCGGGATATGCGCGTTTCGTTGCTCACGTAATGCGCGTCACCCAAAACCCTCAAGGCATCGTGGTCGCTGCTGTCAATGGTGAAGGCCGACTGCGCATCCATCTTGGCATAGGGAAAGTTCTTAACCGACATATAATAGTCCGCCCGTGCAACGAGGGTCTTGACATTCTCAGGGTCCTCGCGCAAGAGCGCCGTCAGGGAATCAAGCCTCCGGGATTCCTCACCGAGGCTTGTCGAATCCTCGCTCGTCGGACTGCCGCAGGAGCAGGCAACAAAAAGCGCCAGACTATAGGGCAGGAAGCTTCGCAACAATAGCGTTTTCAATTTCTTCACAAAGTTCTGGGTTATCCTTTAGAATGGCTTTAACTCCGTCGCGTCCCTGCCCAAGCTTGGTATCGCCGTAGCTAAACCAACTGCCGCTTTTGGCAATTACGTTGGTCGAAACGCCCAAGTCCACAATCTCACCCACCTTGCTAATTCCCTCTCCGTAGAGAATATCAAATTCCGCCGTACGGAAGGGAGGCGCAACCTTATTCTTGACCACCTTGACCTTCACCCGGTTGCCAATGGCCACGTCGCCGTCCTTAATTTGAGTAGAGCGGCGAATGTCTAGGCGCACTGAGGCATAAAACTTAAGAGCGTTACCGCCTGTGGTGGTCTCGGGACTGCCAAACATAACCCCAATTTTCTCACGAAGCTGGTTGATGAACATGCAGGTAACGTTGGTCTTAGAAATCGTTGCAGTTAGCTTGCGAAGGGCCTGCGACATGAGGCGAGCGTGAAGACCCACCTTAGACTCGCCCATCTCGCCCTCAATTTCTGCGCGCGGAGTTAAGGCGGCTACAGAATCCACAATAATTAAATCAATCGCTCCCGAGCGAATTAAGTTATCGGTGATTTCCAAAGCCTGCTCTCCATTGTCAGGCTGAGAAATAATCAAATCTTCGGTCTTTACCCCGAGCTTCTCGGCATAAAACCGATCAAATGCGTGCTCTGCATCGATGAAGGCGGCAATGCCTCCTTTGCGCTGTACTTCTGCAATCGCGTGCAGCGTGAGGGTCGTCTTACCCGAGGATTCAGGGCCGTAGATCTCGATAACTCGACCGCGCGGATAGCCTCCAATGCCAAGGGCAATGTCAAGACCAAGGGAGCCTGAGGGTATAATCTCTACCTCCTCAACGGCCTTATCGCCCATGAGCATCACAGCGCCCTTGCCGTAGGTCTTATCTAATTTCTCCATGGTGAGGCGAAGTGCCTTCAATTTGGCTTCACGTTCTTGACTCATTGTGCTTTTATTATTAATGGTTTAGGCCAAAATTAGGGCGATCCAATAGCATCAGTCGTCCGATAAACGAAAGTAAGCGCTTACCGCGGCTGCCGCAACGGACGTTGAAAACTATTGCGGACTTTTTAGACGCCGGCAAGAATCTGCTTGCTGGCCTCCTTGGTGTCTACCTTGGCGATAACCCGCTCCACGTGACCGTCCTCGCTGATCACAAAAGTCTCCCGGTTCACCCCATCGTACTCTCGACCCATAAACTTTTTAGGCCCCCAGACTCCATAGGCCTGGCAGATGGTCTTCTCGGTGTCGGCGAGCAGCGAGAAATTCAACGAAAACTTGTCGGCGAACTTGGCGTGCGACTTCACGCTGTCGGGCGAAACACCGAGCACCACGTAGCCCGCATTCTGAAGGTCCGATTGGCCGTCGCGGAAGGAGCAAGCCTCTGCCGTACAGCCTGGGGTGTCGTCTTTGGGGTAGAAGTAGAGAACTACTTTTTTTCCTGCGAATTGAGCGAGTGACACGGCGGTTCCGTGCTGGTCTTGGGCTTCAAATTGGGGGGCGAGGTCGCCAGGATTGAGGTGCGTCATCAGTTTGCTAATTAAGTCTGTTAAAGATAACGCTGGGGTTTCGACCTTTGTTCCGTGACCAAGAAGCAAAAAGCGGCCTACCTCATCGAGCACCTCGAGAACCTTTACCCAGAGGTTCCCATCCCGTTAGACCACTACAGTCCGTTCACCCTGCTATGCGCCGTAGTACTGTCTGCGCAGTGCACGGACGCCCGCGTCAACACCATCACCCCCACCCTCTTTGCCAAGGCGGATACTCCTGAAGCCATGGCCGCGCTGAGCATCGAAGAAATTGCCGAGATCATTCGGCCCTGCGGACTTGTTCCGATGAAGTCCAAAGGACTTAAAGGACTATCGGAGATGATAGTAGGACTGCACGGAGGTCAGGTTCCGCAGTCGTTTGAAGCGCTTGAAGCCATGCCGAGCGTGGGGCATAAAACTGCCTCGGTGGTAATGAGTCAGGCCTTTGGAGTGCCGGCCTTCCCGGTCGACACCCACATTCACCGCCTGATGACCAGATGGAAGCTTACCTCAGGCAAAAGCGTGGAACAAACCGAGCGGGACGCCAAAAAACTTTTTCCGCGAGCAAAGTGGAACAAGCTCCACCTCCAAATCATTTTTTATGGGAGGGAATATAGCCCAGCTCGCGCCTGGTCCCTCGAAAAGGACTTCATAACGCGAACCCTCCTTGAAGGTCGGACGCCTAAAGTTTAACCCAGCGCTGGGTCACTCCGTTTAAGGTGACGAAGTACAACCCAGGAGACCACATGGAGGCGTCAACCCACGATCCGCGCTCAGTGCGTGCGAAGTGTAGTGTGCGTCCGAACGCATCGACTACGGATACCGCACCAAATTCCGGAACACTAAATCCTTGTGCACCCGGATTGGGCGAAAGCGTCCACACAGACTCTGCAGGCTCGTCGGTACTCAATCCGCAGGCACCAGGAATATTGGGGCATACGTCCACACGAATCCATGGCGCATTAAAGGTCATGGAATTGCTGTATCCGCTAAACCACCGCCCTTCATTAGCGTTGTACATCATTTTTGAAAGTCCGGTTTGGCGGATGGTTTGGTCGTTCTTTAGACGCACTTCGTACTGACCATTGTTGCTGTACATACTGACCGCAACATAGACAGCTCCTGCCTGGAGCAACTGCTGCCCAAAATCAAAGTACTTTGTTTGGGAGGCAATGTCTGCAGCAGTAATACTGTCATCAGCGGAGGCAAGTAGACCCGATTGATCAAAGCCCGCGGTATAACTCTGCCACGCCGAAGTATCGTATACCGAAACTTCAATGGTTCCGCCCGTAGTCAAGCTCGATAAGCCCAATTCCACCCCAAAAAGGCGTTGCGCGGTAGCGGTTGCTGAATTGAACGTCGCCAAATCCACAAGCACAGCCATTCCGGCTCCATCCAAACCTAATGCATTAGTTCCCAAAGAATTATCGAATCGTCCAAAATCAAGAGCCATCCGCTGTTCACCGAGCCGGTACGATAAGGTATCAAAGGCCTCAGTAGTGCTGTCGCTCACCACACGCACTGCAAATGCATACGTTCCCGGGACAAAGGTCAGTGCCCCAACTGGTCGGTTGTAGGTATTCAGCTGGGTATAGTCGAGTGTGTCACCCGATGCGAGCGAAGCAGTCGTATCAGAATACGCCGTCGCCACTATAGCACCGCTGGGATCAAGCACATCCAGTGCGAGGTATACATTCGTTTGCGAATAGACCCCAAAATTGTACACATTGGCATCCACGGTGATGGGCCGCTGTTCGAACCGGCTCATATGGCCATACCTCGAGGCTGAATTGTACAGCACGTCCACGGGTGGCGCACCATTGAACGAGGTGAATTTCATTCTATTGTATTCCGGAACCTTTACCTCTATGTCGTCGACTTGCCAGTAGTAGTATCGGCCATCAAAGCGCAAGCGGAACATCGCGGAATCCTGGCCTCCAATGAATGAAGATGCGTTAACCTCGATTAAATAGTCGGCAGCGGTAGACTGGTTGTTCCCAATGTGGGTATTCAACTCAACGCTGTGCGGCCAGGTTTGACCAGCATCCGTCGAAAAATCGAGATAGGTTGCGGCTACCGCGGTACTCAAATTTTGAGTTCCCTGACGGCGACGGTAGTAGTTGGTAAATGAAACCACTATATTGCTGTACTGGGTCAGGTCCATCATGGGTGGAGCAAGCGTTACCAGATGTGGGGCTGCTGCAGGCCCATTGCCATTGTTTCCGGATATACCGGAATTATCTAAATAGTCCGAATCCAGAATAATAAATCCATTACTTGCCGTTGGCGACGCGATTGGAAGTGCCGTACCTGCATATAATCCTCTTGACCCCGTCGCATTCGAGGGAGTGGTTGCAATTCCGCGGTATTCAAATCGTGCATCTGGATCCGCAACGCCATTGGCCGTTCCCTGGTGAATCCAGGACGTTGGAATTCCGTTGGCAAAATCCTCACTCATGATCACTGTCTCTGCGGTAGACCTTCGAGACAGACCGCTGAGGCGAATCTCACCATCTTGAATATGATCAGTGTCACGAGCAATTTGGCTAAAGCCCGCAGTGCTTGCAATGAGCGACAGAACGAATATAGAGTAGCGATTCATCGGAATTAATTTGAAACAAAGTTAAATGAAAAGCGGCCCGTTTTCACGGGCCGCCTTGAAGCTTTATGCTATTATTGGCTTAGAGCACAGAAACCTTGAAGGTCTTGACGTCGCCGCCCTTGGCAATGCGCACCAGGTAAAGTCCGCGC
>Ga0209651_1000925_pt1 | contig 10402 bp, 8 predicted proteins | sample LauGreFBDMM110SN_2_FD_188216 | JGI IMG/M metagenome (GOLD analysis project Ga0209651, IMG submission 188216) | Freshwater lake microbial communities from Lake Michigan, USA - Fa13.BD.MM110.SN (SPAdes) (version 2) | ecosystem: Environmental > Aquatic > Freshwater > Lake | place: Lake Michigan, USA... | reverse complement strand
TCTTTTTCCAGGAGCCCCCGCCACAATCCTCGCATACCCAAGTGGGTTCGGGGAGATTTTGGACGTCGCTGGAACCTGGCAAATAATAGGAAGACTTGGAAGACATTATAAATTTTTTTTATAGACCTGTAGATATAAAAAAAAAATTCAGTTTTAATATTCATTATTATTTCGCATCAAAAGAATCTCATTTTGGATAATATTCATATGGTTCAGAATAGTCTGGACACGATAATTGATAATAATATTTTCATTGGTAGGAAGATGTTGGTGAATAATCCTATTCATGGCAATCACCAAATTTTCCCAATCATTATTCAATCGAGGTCCAGGTCTTTCTCGACGCGCGTTGCGACAATAGATACAACGGTCAAAACGCCCTCGATAGAGGTTAAAACACTCTTCATGAAAATCGAGTCGACACGCGCAACCAAAGGGATTAATCATGGTTTCAACATTATTATCGTCCTGTAGACAAAAAGCGCAAGTACGGTTCATTTCTTATCGAATTTGAGAAAATTTATTGAGGCTTCATTTTTTTTTTATTGTCCATCACCGAGCAAGAAACCTCGGTAATATCGCCTCGAGGACTGATTTTCATTTGTTCACAACGAAGAGGCCCAATGGAAGGATGCTGATACACGGTTCCAGGGGCCATAAAGTTTTTTGGAACATTGTCAATCGTAGCGGGAGGGAGGTTAAATTTCATAGGAGTACCAAGAACTTTTACGGGGAGCATTTTTAATTTTTTTTGAGGAATTTTTTAGATCAACATCAATTTTTTTTCAAAAAAAATTAAACCCTAAACACCATGGTTGCCATTCTAATACCCTCTCCATAAACCAAGACATTTTTATCTTCCGTCAGTTTATCTAAAGTGGGCCATATTTTATAACAAGCCACCGCAAGTTTTGTAACGAATTCATTCGTATAGGCGGCTTCTTCTCCATCTCTACAACTAATAGTAACCGCAATAATACCACCCTTCACCATGGTACACTTTTTTAACTCCTCCAAGATAGGCTCGGCTTCTTTGATACTTCCCATGAGGTCTAAATAGACCAACCCCAATGGTTTTTTATTTTTCCTCTTGACGGTATCCATAATGTCCTCATGGCGTAGACTGCTGCCAAATCTTGTATCCTTTTTCATCTCCTTGTAATCATCGAGCCCTCGTTGTGGAATTAAAAGTCTATCCGCCAGATGAGAGTCCTTTTTAACAAGTGTGGACGCTGTCCCAAAATCGGTGTGGTCAAGAACAATGACAAGACCCTCGGAGGGTAGATGTGCGGCCAAAATATCGTTGATCTTTATCTTCATTTCCTTATTCGGAGCGAGGTATTGGCCTTTTTTATAGTCTGATTTGTTTTGCTTCAAGGCTTCTTCTAATTCCAGGCGTTGTATCTTGGCATCTTTATCCGAGACTTCTTTTGCGGTGGTTGTAATTGATGACATTGTATCATCATCGTCCGCGAGGGAGTCGTTGTCTTCGTCGTCTTGGTCGTCGTCCAGGTCATCATACTCGTCATCTTGTTCTGTGTTTTCTTGACGGGTTTCATTATCGTCTTCTTGATTGCCTGATGATTTGGCTGGTTTTTTCTTCCAATACTCGTCGTAAGCTTTTTTGAAATACTCGTTTTCCAACAGTTTGGGTAGGAGTCCTTTGTATGCTCCTCGTCCTCGCTTGATTTCTCCCCATTGTTGCCCCAAGTGGACTTCTATATCCACTCCATTCTTGGTGTGTGTCTTTTTGTAACTATAAGCTGGCACCTTTTTTTGCTCATTGGCATAGTCAATGAAAAACTTTTCCATTTCTTCAGAAGTGAATTTGGCTTCTTTTTTCTTCCAATCTTTTTTGAAATACTCATTTTCCAACAATTTGGGAAGGAGATCTTTGTATGCTCCTCGTCCTAGCTTAATGTTTGCCCAATGTTGCCTCAAGTGGACTTTTATATCCACTCCATTCTTGGGGTGTGTCTTTTTGTCCCTAACAGCTGGCACCTTTTTTTGCTCATTGGCGAAGTCAATTAAAAACTTTTCCATTTCTTCAGGAGTGAATTTTTCAGTTGGTTTAGCATCCTTTTTCTTCCAATACTTGTCGTAATCTTTTTTGAAATACTCATTTTCCAACAATTTGGGAAGGATTTCTTTGTTGTTTCCTGACTTGGTATGATGCCAAAACCTCCCCACTTGGACTTCTATATCCACCCCATTCTTGGTTCGTGTCTCTTTGTATGTTTGAATTGGTACCTCATTATTGTTTTTGGCGTATTCAAGCGCAAACTCGGCTTTTTCTTCAGGGGTGAACACTCCCAAATTTTTCTCTATACGATGCTCCAATTGACCCAAACCCCTCGAAAGAATATCGGGTCGCAGTCTCCATAACACACGCGTGTCGTCGTCCACATGAAAGTGAAATTTTTTCTTGCGTGGCTGGGCTCGTTTTTCACGATTGGACTTTTCTTTGGAACATTGTGGGGCTTTTTTTTTGGACGACCCTTTTTTGGATGTGGGAACAAGAAGAGAATAATGGTTCTCCGACAAAAGCAAGTCGATAGGATCGACATCCTCACTCGATCCAAAACAATCAACACGACCATCCCCTTGGTGGACTCGAATACACCTTCCTAAATATTCTGCGGCTACTTCGGGAACTACATCCATTGCCCCATTATTCCAAACACGATCCATATAAAGATCCTTTACACTTTCAGGATCGATACAAAATTCTTGGAAAGGTCTGTCCTCTAGTTCAGAAATGATTTCTTGTCTCCATTCTCCCGCAGTCTTTTTTTGATCGGATAAAGACTTGGCCAAACAAGAAAAGAAGCAATTTCCGTCGGTTGGAACCTCTTGAATCCTGTATCCTTGAGTGTCAAGATGTTGGCGTATTGCGGGAACATCTTTCGACGAGCACCCTGAAGGGTAAAAAAGACACAATTCAGACATCTCTGGATTGTGCTCACGGAGTGCGGAGGCAACATTGAGAACGGTATCAAAAGTCCCATTCTCTTGATTCTCTACCGCGTCTCGAAGAAAATTATCTCGGTCTTGATCGTTGGTGAGGGCTTCATATTGTTCAAGATCAACATACACAGGTAAAACAATGGTTGCTGGAAGTTGTTGTTCCCAGGGAAGAGGATTCCCAGAAGAATCTCGAAAAAGACGAAGAGCCCTACCAATAATTTGAATAATTTCGCGAGTGCTACTACGGGGGTCAATAAAAACCGCTCCATTGACCTTGGGAATATCAATCCCTTCTCCCAGTGTACGACATGAAACCAGCGCCGCAAAAGGTCCTTGATATGCAGCCAAATCTTGGAAAATTTTTTCTCGATCGTTGGGTTTGGTGTTTCCAATAATCCCCTTGACCCAATAGTTACTAAAACTGGACCACTCTTTCACCACTTTTGTAACATTACTTCGATTTTCTTTTTCTGCCTCGGAAAAGGAAGAAAAGGCCATGTATTTAGGATTTTTTTGATTGGAAAGACGAGCAATACGTTCTATCTGATTCACAAAATGTTGAGGGTTTTTGGGTTTTTGATTTTTTTTGTTGCAAATCATTACATGAACAACGAAATCTCGGATTAAACAATTGTTGATTGCGTCTCGGAAAGGATAATTAAAAAATTCTCCCTCATTTACATCAAGATCACAAGTTGCGCTGAAATTATAAATAACCCCACATTTTTCTTTATTTTTTGTGTTTTCTAAATATTCAATAATTTTAGACTCGGATCGATGGTGGGCCTCGTCAAAAATGGTAGCGTCCAAGTGTTTGTATTTTTTCAACGCGAAAGAAAAGGAGTGGTAGGTTGTAAGAATAATAATTTCATCGTCGTCTTTTACGGTACTATTTTTAGATTTCAAACTGTTATAACATTCCACATCCTCCTCTGCGGTGTCTTTACAATCTTTTTTATAGTTTTGATCCGTACATTCGCAGACCACGGCTCGTTCTGATAGATGTTTGTATAAATAGTGACGATAAAATTGAGATAGAAGAGCTAAACGCGGGAACACGATCATCACCCTGTCATAGGTTTGAATTTTGTCGAGCATTAGAAAAGATTTGCCAACTCCTGTTGGTATCTGTAGGGTATATTCTTCTTCGTCCGGACATTCTTTAAAAAAATCAAGGGCCTTTTGCTGCGCGTCATTTGGAATATAATAATCTGTCATTTATTTTTTTTTTGGCTGTATTGGAAAAAAAATAAGAAAAATCAATTTTAGTATCAAAACAAGGTTCCAATTTTTCAAGGAAAAAATTTTTATAATCTTCATTTTTTGAAAACGCAGTATAAAAATTTTATTGGAAATAGATTCATTTTTTTTAAAAGGATCCAGAATACTCCCACCATGTGCTTCGAGGCATAATTTTCATGATTTCTACTTTAGCACTCCACGCTTCTTCGGCGTCTCGGAGACGTCGGATAAAATATTTCTCCGTTTTTTCTTGGTAGGTTGGGCAAAACAAACGCAAACTATATCGCGGGGTTTTTGTATTTTTTAGGTATCCCAAAATCCTGGTGTGCTTTTTATCTGTATTTTTATGACACGTTGGATTCCCACATGGACTTTTGGGTAGTCGAAGATCAGTCCTTATATTTTGAAGCTCGTATAAAAACGCCTTTTTCTTTTTTGGATGGAGAGGCGTTCGACATAGTGGACACCTTTCTTGGAGACGTTGATGCCAATATTGATTCGCGCCGTACAGTCCTCTTAAATCTTCCGTAGCGAGATAGATCCCAAAAATCATCCCAGCAAAGGATCGCTGAGGTGTTATCCATACACCGGCGAGTTTTTCGAAGAGGTTCATTATAATTTCCTGTTGTAATAAAAAAAATTTGGATTAGTTTTTGCGAAATAAGATTCACAATAATGATAAAATTTACTTTATAAAGTATTTCAAATTCAATTTTTGTATTGTTTCCATCGTCGAAAAAATGAATACAAAAATCCTTCCTTGTGTGAATAAAAACCCTCACCACCCATGCAACTCGTCATTGTAGAATCCAAATCCAAGACCAAGACGATTGAAAAAATCCTTGGTAAGGAATTTCGAGTGCTCGCGTCCTCTGGTCACATTGACAATCTGCCCAAAAAAGAGCTGGGGATCGATGTGGACGCTGGATTTAAACCCCGCTATGTACTCGCCTCGGACAAGAAAAAAGTCGTCGCGCAACTCCAAGATCAAGCCGCCAAGGCGTCCATGGTCTGGTTGGCCACCGACAAGGACTATGAAGGAGAAAGAATCGCGGAGGCGCTTCGAAAACGACTCGGTCTCACGGAATTTCGACGTGTTTATTTCACCGAGATTACTCCCGCGGCCATCCAAGCCTCGTTTGAGAACCCGTCCACTCAGCTTAACCGAGACTATCTTGATTGCCAGGAAGCGCGTCGGGTGATGGATCGTCTGATTGGATACAAACTTTCCCCGATAATCTGGAAACACTTTACTGCAAACTCCAAGACGCCCCTATCGATTGGAAGGGTTCAGGCCGCAACGCTTGCCCTGGTCGTTCGTCGAGAAAATGAGATTCGGGATTTTAACCCCGAGAAAAAGTGGATCCTCTCGGCGTCCTTCTCTACCCTGGAAGACAAGGCGACGCTCTATTGTGACCAGCATGTCGAAGATTCTCTGAGTCGTCCCCAGGTGATAGAACTCCTCCAAAAAATTCACGAGGAGTGGAGTATTAAAATCTCCGAGGTAGAAAAAACCCGTACCTATCCTCCCAAACCCTTTATCACGTCAACCCTACAACAGGTCGCCTATCAACAGCTGCGCTATCCCATCAAAAAAACCATGAAACTCGCACAGGAATTGTATGAAAAAGGTCTCATTACCTACATGAGAACGGATTCCGCGGTTCTCTCCCAGGATTTTGTGGAAAAGGCAACCACTTTTCTCAAGACAGAATACGGATCCCAATATATTGTAGCGGCACCCCGCGTCGTCAAAAACAATAAGAGTGCCCAGGAAGCGCACGAAGCAATCCGTCCCACCTCGACCAAGAAAGACATCACCCTCAGCGAAGAACATCAGCGGTTGTACACTCTCATATGGGAACGCGCAATGGGGTTCCTCATGAGCCCTGCCGAGTATGAACAAGCCCGAGTACGAATCCGAGATTCCAGTTTTTCACCTACTCACGCGTTTCAGGGAATCTACAAGTCGTTGGTATTTGATGGATTTTTGGTACTCAATGGCAAACATCCCATCCAAGGACCACTGGATATAGCAGCGGTTGAAAAAAAAATCGGCGCCGCGCAACAACTACGGTGCCAGACCATCGACGCCACGCAAAAAATCAACGCTCCACCCGCTCGTCTGGAAGAAGCCTCCTTGGTTCGTTTGATGGAAACGGAGGGGATCGGCCGCCCGGCTACCTATCAACAATCCATCGAAAAATTGGTCGATAAACGATATATAGAAAAACAGAACTATTCGGGTCAACCCCAAAGCGTCGAGACGATTTCTTGGCGTGGGCAAGGACAACGGCTCGCCGAATCAAAGCAAACCGTACTCATTGGCGCTGAAAAAAATCGTTTTGGAACCACCGAATTGGGCCAAAAGATTTTCGAGTTTATGAATCAATATTTCCAAACGCTTATAGATATAGATTTTACCCGAACCATGGAACAAAAAATGGATGATATTGTCGCACAAAAAAATACGCGTCTTGGAGTTTTACAAGAATTTTATGTAACGCTGACCCCACTCTTGTCTCAACAATTTTCTAAAACGGTCCTCCCCAAAAAAGAAGACGTTGCGCAACACAAAATCGGACGCAAGATCTACCGAATACGAGAGGGTCCGTACGGATTGTATCTTCACTATAAAAATGATAAAAAAACAGTCAACTTGGGCGTCCAACCCTATCTGGATTTTATGAAAAAATCCGCACAAGAAATAAATGTCAAGGATATAAAATTATTAATTTCTTTTCCAAAAATTTATGATTCCAAAAAATTGGAATACGGAAGATATGGATTATTCTTAAATAAAAAATGGCTCCCAAAACTACTAAAATGGACACCCAGGCTAAAAAAGCCGCCGAAGCTAAAAAAAAGGCCGCCGATGCCAAGAAGAAGGCCGAGCTCAAGACCAAGATTGCTGATGTGAAGCACGACGCCAAGACCAAGTGTGATGCCCTCAAGCACAAGGCCGATGAGAAAATCGCCGCCCTCAAGGCCAAGATGACCGCCGCTCCCAAGCCCAGGGCTGCCCCCAAGCAAAGGTTTATCTTCCCTTTTGCTCACGCCCAGCTCCAACACCAGCAGCAGCACCAGCACCAGAATAAGGAGCAGAAGCAGCAACAGTAAATATAGTTAAAAAAAAATCCAAGTTATCCCCAATTACCTTAGGATGTGTAGATTTTTTCCTTTAACAATGAAAAATGAAACCAAAAAGGGTTTTATTTTACTTTTACATGAATTATGACATGTCCGATTTGTTTGATGTCTACGAATCTTGATTATACAACTCCATGTGGACACTCCTTTCACAAAATTTGTGTCAAGGAGTGGTTTCTGACCAATGATTCCAAAACCTGTCCGGTGTGTCGAGCGATGATACCGGACACTCGTTTGGAAAAATGTTGTAAACTTCGAAATCATTGGTGTTTACCGAGTTTATGGTTATTGATAAATTTATGGGTAATGATTAATTTTCAATTCCAAGGTTTTATCCCATTTTTTTTTTTCGTTATTACCCCCAACGTGTTGATTTTTTTACTAATAACGATCCTACTTAGATGTAGAAGAATTTCCGAAGCAAGAGTAGACCAAATTGTTTGATCAAAAAAAAAAATAAATTACTCCATAATAAATGGATAATAAAAATATCAATCCACACCGTATCTACAGTGTTCTTCATACCAAATTTGGTTCTGTTGGCAACCAAACATGTGTATCGGTCGTCGACCAGAAAAAAGGGAAAAAGTGTATCAAACGCGGGGAGCCCGGTTGTAAACCCAATGGCTGCTGTTGTGCGGAATCCTCCATTGCTGGTCAACCAAAATGTCAAAGCGGAGGAGCGGGCGCAGGATCATTTTGCGATTAGCTGTTGGAAACACAACTCGCCATGAACAAGATCCTATTTTTCTCCAGGTCGGCTTTGGTTATGACAATCCCATGATAGCCACAAATTTTCAGGAGCATATTATCGAATTTCGCAAACAAGATATAGTGAAAGGGTTCTTGAATCCGGAATGGGTCTCCACCCTCGATAAAAAGACTTTCCATGGTTTCTGTAAAAAAGAGATAGTTTTTGATACGAGACGCATCTTCTCCTCTCAAAAAAACCTCTCGATCTTTGGTTGTAAAGCGTTCAAAAGGTACATACCAATCGCTTTTCAAACATGGCGTCACATTTTTTCCAGGAAAAAGTTTTTCTATCCACTCCTGAACTTCCTTTTCTGCCAGACGATGTATCAGTGACTCTAAAAAATCATTCCATTGAGTACAGAGTTTTTCCATTCCCTCTTGAGGGCAAATTTTTTGTTTGGATGCAAGGAATTCTTTTAAAAAGGTAGGATCTTGTTCTACGAATCCCCGCTCGTACCAAAACTTGGGATCCTTCTTGCGTTTTTTTTTAAGGAGCGACAAACCGCCAATCATGTGCTGGAGATAACAATACAACCATGTATCTTTGGGTGTTTTCTCCAAAGGAATTTTCAAAACACTCGATAAATAATCTAGCAACATTATTTTATAAAAACAAAACAGGATTTTAAATAATAATGATAATTCGTTTACAGTAAACAATTTCTCATTTTATTTAAAAATGTAAATTCATATCTTTCCAATTAATTTTACTAAACAATGTTCTTGATACAAAACTGCCAATTTCTAACCCACCTACATTACTATTTTCCCAATGGATTCCCCCATAAATACGAGAACTTCCAGCATCATTCGCCAATTCATTCCAACTTTTCCAATCAAAAATTACAGGGGCCGTAGGATATTTAGAATTGATTTTACTACAATTGGGAAGCAAACAAATTTGATCCAAACATAGTGGACTATTCATATTAAAAATATTGGAATATTTTTTTAAATACTCTGGTGATACAAAAAATCCACATAAAGGTATTACATCAGATTTGAATATTAATTGAAAAAAAGTAGCACAAGCCATACTAAATGTAGAATGTCCTGAAACATAATCAGAAAAACCTGGTGTAAAGGAACTTGCGGCTTGCCAGGGTAACCATTGGGCACCATTACTAATTTCTCCTGTATATGGACTTTTTATTGATTGATTAAAATATTTTTGACGAACCCCTTGAATAGGACGTTTTTGTAAATATTTTGTTTTCACTGCCCAAGCGGTAACACCCGCATGTAATAAATTGAAACAAATACCACCAATTAATGCTACCGATTCCTTTAATGGATAACTTTTTGCAGCAATCACAAGACCTAACAAGATTATCCATTTTGTTGGAGGTGATACATTACCCGCCCAAATTTCAACCGATAATTTTTGTTCATTATTTAAATTACTGGATATTTGAACTTGATTATCCACTTGTTGATCAAATACTTCTTTGGATGGATAAAAATCACTGGCAATCTGCCAAACTTGATCCCATTCCTCTTGTGAAAGCCAATTCGTTACTTGACCAAAAAATGGTTGGACAAAAGATTGTTTTTTATAGGTTCCGTCAGGTTGTAATGTAGCTAAAGGTGTCCAACTGTCTGGATTCGGTAATTCAATGTTCAAATCTTGAATAGTATTATCTATATTAATATAGTGTCCACTGTTGGGATAAGTAAAAACTTTATCTGTAATAAATCCATCCGTATTTCTCTTGTTTAAATATTCTTTCACGGATCTTCTATAATCTTCACAAACTGCTACTTTTTGATCATATTTTGGAATTGTTATCCAAGGGCAATGAACGATTTTCAATTCTTGAAAACAAATAATCAATCGGCTATAAAAAAAGCACCATAATTCTTCTTCATTCATACGACAAGCCATGTTTAATCGACTTGATTTAAATCCATCTACAAAAGGAAAACAATTATCAATACACGCATAAGTATTCCATATCAAAGAACCCATTAAAAAGTAGTATCTTGACGCACCAGGAGGAGTAATGTTGGGAGATGTTTCGACATCATTTGTAAATTGGAACAATATATTATTTAATTTTGCTCCAGCACTTTTATCTTTTGGATTTGGAATGATCATCATCTATAAAAAGAAAATTTTTTTAATATAATTTTTTTTAATAATGAAGAAATTGACCTTTTTTCTTATGGTTCAAGGCGAGTTTAAGCCTTGCTCATTTTTGTCATCATTGCCATACTTTTTTCCATCTTGCCAACATAGAAAGAAAATGCCACCAAGACCAAGAGAGTAATGACAAGAGCGACTATTTGT
>Ga0209651_1000923_pt1 | contig 10411 bp, 8 predicted proteins | sample LauGreFBDMM110SN_2_FD_188216 | JGI IMG/M metagenome (GOLD analysis project Ga0209651, IMG submission 188216) | Freshwater lake microbial communities from Lake Michigan, USA - Fa13.BD.MM110.SN (SPAdes) (version 2) | ecosystem: Environmental > Aquatic > Freshwater > Lake | place: Lake Michigan, USA... | reverse complement strand
CTTAAGACGGCCCGAATAATTTCGATGACTTCCACCGCCTTAGTTGGATTACATCCTGCATAAAAACCAATCAACCCAGAGCCAGCAAATTGTTGCGCATATGAATAGACCGAGTATGCCAGGCCACGCTTTTCTCGAATCTCTTGAAAGAGGCGAGATGACATGCCGCCACCGAGGGCTGCCGAGAGAACTCCCATGGCAAAGCGGCGCTCATCTGCTCGAGCAACTGCTTCCATCCCGTAGAACATATGTGCTTGTTCACTTTTTTTATACATCAGACCAACAGCTTGTTGCTTTGAATTCTTAATTGGAGTATTCGGGCGAATGACAGGGGCAGCCATGACATCAAGGAAGTTATCGCGCGATAACGCCTGCTCAACCATGGCGACCACACGCTTATGTTTGATATTGCCGGCCACGGCAACGACCAGATCTTGAGGTAAGTACTTCTTCTTATAGTAATTAAATACAGTGTTGCGAGACATCGCATTGATTGAATCAATCGTTCCTAGGATTGGGCGGCCGATAGGTGTGTCGCCATAGTAAGTATCGCTAAAGAGATCATGCACGAGATCACTTGGATCATCATCGCGCATTGCAATTTCTTCCAGTACAACCTTGCGCTCTGCATCGACATCTAGAGCTGTGACCACAGATGAAGTGATGAGATCGCTGACGACCTCAATAGCCATCGGCAGGTCGGTATCAATCACACGGGCGTAGAAGCAGGTGTATTCCTTAGATGTAAAGGCGTTCATCTCACCACCCACTGATTCAATGGATGAAGAGATTTCTAACGCTGTTCTACTTGTTGTTCCTTTAAAGAGCAGATGTTCCAGAAAATGAGAAGCACCAGCGGTGGCTGGTGCTTCATCACGAGAACCTACATTGACCCAAATTCCCACAGCAGCGCTGCGTACTGACGGAACTTCTTCCGTAACAATACGCAGGCCACTTGCGTGAACTGAGCGTTTAACTGACATCTACTTATTCAGCAGCTGGAGTCGATCCATCTTCGAGAACAGGAACCAAAGAGAGCTTGCCCTTTGGATCAATCTCGCCGATTTCAACCTGAATCTTGTCGCCGACCTTCATGACTTCTTCTAGGTTTTCAATGCGCTTTCCACCATGCATCTTGCGAATCTGAGATACGTGGAGCAGGCCATCTTTACCTGGCATCAATGAGATAAATGCACCGAATGTTGCAAGCTTTACAACAGTTCCGAGGTAACGCTCTCCCACTTCTGGCATTTGTGGATTAGCAATCGCATTAATCTGCGCGCGAGCTGCTTCCGCTGAAGCTCCATCGGTAGCACCGATGTAGATAGTTCCATCATCTTCAATGGAGATATCTGCGCCAGTTTCATCTTGAATCTGATTAATAATCTTGCCCTTAGGCCCGATTACGGCGCCAATCTGATCTACTGGAATCTTTACCGAGATGATGCGAGGAGCGTATTGGCTCATCTCATCAGGGGTATCGATTGCTTCATTCATGACATCAAGAATTGCTAAACGCGCTTCCTTTGCCTGATGAAGAGCGCCAGCGAGAACAGAAGCTGGAATACCATCGAGCTTTGTATCAAGTTGAAGGGCGGTAATAAAGTCCTTTGTTCCGGCAACCTTGAAGTCCATATCTCCGAATGCATCTTCGGCACCGAGAATATCTGTCAGGGCTACGTATTCAATCTTGCCATCAACATCATCTGAGATAAGACCCATTGCAATACCGGCAACTGGCGCCTTTAGTGGCACACCAGCTTGCAGCATTGACAGTGTTGATGCACAGACTGAACCCATTGATGTGGATCCATTTGAACCAAGTGCTTCCGAGACCTGACGGATTGCGTAAGGGAATTCTTCGCGAGTTGGAAGTACTGGAATGAGTGCGCGCTCGGCAAGTGCTCCGTGGCCGATTTCGCGACGCTTTGGAGTTCCTACACGACCGGTCTCACCAGTTGAGTATGGTGGGAAGTTGTAGTTGTGCATATAACGCTTTGATGTTTCAGGGCTCATTGTGTCGAGCTGCTGTTCCATCTTGAGCATATTAAGTGTTGTCACACCGAGGATCTGGGTCTCGCCACGTTCGAAGATTGCAGAGCCGTGTACACGAGGAATAACTTCAACTTCGGCCGACAAGGCACGAATATCACGAAGACCGCGACCATCGATACGGATCTTGTCACGCAGTACGCGTTGACGAACAAGCTTTTTAGTCAGTGAGCGAAACGCTGCTGGAACTTCCTTCTCGCGACCTTCAAAGGCAGCAGAGACAGATTCCTTAGTTGCAGCAGAGATTTCATCAATCTTTGTCTCGCGCTCTTGCTTACCTGCGATTGTCATCGCCTTTGCAAGATCATCTTTTGCTGCCTTTTCAACTGCGGCAAAGACATCATCTTGGTAATCCAAGAAGACTGGGAAATCTGCGGTTGGCTTTGCCGCAACTGCTGCCAGCTTTGACTGTGCTTCGCAGAGAATGCGAATAAATGGCTTAGCTGCATCGAGTCCTTGCGAAACAATCTCCTCAGTAGGAGCTGCTGCGCCACCGGCGATGAGACCGATTGTGCGTGATGTCGCTTCTGCTTCCACCATCATGATTGCTACATCGTCTGCTGTTACGCGACCTGCAACGACCATATCGAAAACAGCGTTCTCAACCTGTGAGTGATTTGGGAATGCAACCCACTGGCCTTCGATAAGTGCAACACGCACTCCACCGATAGGACCTGAAAATGGTAAACCCGCAAGCTGTGTTGACATTGATGCTGCGTTGATAGCAATCACGTCGTACATATGATCAGGATCGAGTGCCATTACTGTGACAACGATTTGTACTTCGTTACGAAGTCCCTTGATAAATGATGGACGCAATGGGCGATCAATCAGACGGCAGGTAAGAATTGCCTCTTCTGATGGTCGGCCTTCACGTCGGAAGAATGATCCGGGGATCTTGCCAATTGCATACATCTTCTCTTCTACATCAACTGTAAGTGGGAAGAAATCGAATTGATCTTTTGGTGTCTTTGATGCTGTTGTTGCTGAGAAAATCATTGTCTGATCATCTAGATAAACAGCTGCAGCTCCTGCTGCTTGCTTTGCGAGGCGTCCAGTTTCAAACTTGATCTCGCGCTTTCCGTACTTTCCGTTATCGATAACGGCTACTGCTGTCTTTACGTCTTGACCCTCCATGGGTCCTCCTTTGATTCGTTTGTTGCATATTCCAAGGTGCATGAACACAGCTTGGAAGCGGTAACTACTCGCAAGGCGAAACGAATGAATCTTCGATCGAAGTTCACAGATGCAAACATCTGGAAACCACTACCGAGGACCATTAGTCCCCCGGCGGGTAGTTCTTACTTAATTAGCGACGGATTCCGAGTTTCTCGAGAATTCCGCGGTAACGGTTGATATCTGTCTTTGCGAGGTACTGCAAGATGCGACGACGCTGACCTACGAGCAACAACAGACCACGACGGTTGTGGTGATCATGTGGGTTGGTCTTTAGGTGAGTTGTGATGTCATCGATGCGGCGTGACAATAAAGCGATCTGAGCTTCAGGGCTTCCTGTATCAGTAGCTGATGAGCCGTACTTCGCAATGATTTCTTTCTTTACTTCTGGTGTTAATGACATTGGTTGCTGTATTCCTTTTCATGTTAAGTACATCAGTACTGTTCAAGAGGCTTCCCGGTTTGAATCACGGGAAATCACTTTCTCGTTGGACACGGAGAAGTTTACCCGTGGGGTGTGGATAAGTGAAATTGAGGCTGAATTGCCCTTATTTCTCGGTTAATTCGCGCGCTTTATCGCAGTCTTTCTTCATCTGGACCAATAGCTCTTCCAAACTATCGAATTTCAGAGTGGGACGTAGATACCAACCGAATTCAATTGATGCGTTCTTGTCATAGAGCTCTAGCCCCTCTTGATCAAGTGCGTATGCCTCTACTTGCCTTCCACGCTCTCCTTCAAATGTTGGATTGGTACCGATAGAAATTGCTGCCGGCCAAAAATTAATTCCCACGGTCAACCAACCGGCATAAACACCATCGGCAGGAATAGTTTGTCCTTCTATATCTCCCAAATTAGCAGTGGGATAACCGATTTCACGCCCGCGCTTTTCACCATGCACTACCACTCCGTCGAGTCGATGTGGCCGTGATAGCAGGGCACGCGCTTCTTCCACTTTTCCGGCAATCACCAGTGCCCGAATACGTGAAGAAGAGATTACTTCGGTATCTGCTTTGAGTTCTTGCACATCAACTGTGAAATTGTGTGTGAGGCCATCGGCAATAAGTGAATCAACGTTTCCGGCTGCTTTGTGACCATAAGTGAAGTTCTTACCTACCACCACGGTGCTGGCATGGAGTTGGCCCACCAAGACATTTGCTACAAAATCTTCGGCAGACATTGCCGCAAAATTCTCATTAAATTTCATTACTGCAACTTGATCGGCATTATGAATCTTTAAGAGTTCAACCCGGTCAGCCAGAGTCGTTAGAGCAGTGGGCACCTTCGTGGGGGCATAAACAGTTGTTGGGTGTGGATCAAAGGTTAGGGCAACGATGGCTCGCCCATCTGCAATCTCTTTTGCACGATTAAGTAGTTGTTGATGTCCTTTATGTACCCCGTCAAATACCCCTATGAGTACAACGTTAGTCTCGGACATACTCCAATCTTGCCTTACCTAGTTCGCGGCCGCAAAGACAGATATCGGTTTTGCGCGCTCTCCATCGTCTTTGAGCAGGGCAATTAATCGATTATCTGGTGACATCGCAGCAGTAATGGAAGTATGCCCATTCTCAGAGAGAGATCTACCGAAAGATAACTCTTTGACTTCTTCCAGAGTGAGCTCGCGCACAGAAAAAGTTGTCCGAGCCACATCTGCCAGGTTTAAGGGTGTGAATTTCACATTTTTAAGATCTTCAAATGAGACCGCATCGCTTTCAGTAAAGCCAGCAACTCGGGTGCGACGAAGTGCGCTGAGGTGTCCCCCAACTTTTAACGCCTCCCCTAGGTCACGAGCAATGGCTCGTATAAATGTTCCGGCTGAGCAGGTGACTTCAATATCAAGTTCAGTAGTCACATCAAGGTGGCGAACGGCAAGAATATCGAGTTGAGTGATGGTTACGTTGCGAGCCGCAAGTTCAAATGTCTCACCTGCGCGAACGCGATCATAGGCACGTTCTCCGCCAACTTTAACTGCAGAGACAGATGATGGTCTTTGCGCAATTGTGCCGATCATGGATTTCAGAATTCTTTCAATTTCGCCATCTGCAACATCTGCTGCATGAACAGATGAAATAATTTCACCCTCTTTGTCATCAGTGATTGTCGATGCACCAAGCACAATTGTTGCTACATAGGACTTGTCGCCATCGGTGATGTATTGCAGAAGTCGGGTGCCATTTCCAAAACCTAAGACCAGAATCCCGGTCGCCATTGGATCAAGTGTTCCAGCATGGCCTACTTTGCGCGTACCCAGTGCTTTGCGGCCCACTGCTACAACATCGTGACTGGTCATTCCCCCAGCTTTATCAACAACGAGGAATCCGTCTGTCATTAGTTATCAAATTTGTTTTCTACGACGCGTGGGACTTTATAAGCATCTTCCACCACTGGCTTTGCATTCTCACGTGCTTTAGCCACTTCAGCATCTAGTTGATGAACTCGCTCCAGCAATGAATCTAAGGCTTGGGCAGATTCCGGAAGTCCATCAAGAATGAATTCAAGTGATGGCGTAATTCGGGTACCTAAATCTTTTCCGACAGCGCTGCGGATAACGCCTTTTGCAGATTCGAGAGCGGCTGCGGTTGCAGCGCGCTCATCATCGCCACCGAGGACGGTATAGAAGATTGAGGCATTCTGTAGATCTCCGGTTACCCGCGCATCGGTAACAGTGACAAAGCCAAGACGCGGATCTTTAATCTTTGTCTCAAGTAGCTGTGCCACTACTACCTTGATGCGGTCTGCAACCTTCTGGCTGCGGTGTGAATTTCCCATTTGTTTTCGCTTCGAAGCGTTATGCGCGCTTCTTCTCGCGCATCTCATAGACCTGAATGATGTCTCCCACAGCAAGATCAGCACCCTTACCTACGCCGATACCGCACTCAAAGCCTTCGCGGACTTCAGTGGCATCATCTTTAAATCGCTTGAGAGATTCGATGGTGACCTCTTCGGCAATGACTGCTCCGCCACGCAAGACGCGTGCCTTAGCATTTCGGCGAATGACTCCATCGCTGACGACGGAACCTGCAATAGTTCCAACCTTTGAAGATTTAAAGAGATCGCGTACTTCAGCGCTGCCGAGAATAACCTCTTCAAACTCTGGCTTAAGGAGTCCCTTAAGCGAGAGTTCAATCTCTTCGATTGCGTTATAAATAACGGAGTAGAAGCGGACTTCGACGCCTTCTTGATCAGCATAGATAGCAGTCTGTGGTTCTGGCTTAACGTTAAAGCCGATAACAACAGCAGTTGAGGCAGATGCAAGAGTGATATCACTCTTGGTGATTGCGCCAACTCCGCGGTGAATAACTCGTAAATCCACTTGAGCGCCAACATCGAGTTGCATCAGCGCATCTTCGAGTGCTTCCACAGAACCAGAAACGTCACCCTTGAGGATCAGGTTAAGAGTTGAAACCTTGGATTGCTCCATGAAGTCTTCGAGTGAGACCTTCTTGCGCGCCTTCGCCAATTGCGCGTTGCGCTCTGCAGCTTGACGCTTTTCGGCAATCTGACGAGATGTGCGGTCATCTTCGGCAACCAGGAATGTATCTCCGGCATTAGGAACAGATGTGAATCCGAGAACCTGCACTGGACGTGATGGCCCTGCCTCTTCGACATTATTTCCATCTTCATCATGCATTGCGCGTACGCGACCGAAGGATCCTCCGGCAACGATGGCATCTCCGACTTTGAGTGTTCCGCGCTGCACAAGAACAGTTGCAACTGGTCCACGACCACGATCGAGGTGCGCTTCAATGGCAACACCGCGAGCGACATCAAGTGCCACTGCCCGCAGATCAATAGCAGCATCGGCTGTCAGCAAGATTGAATCAATAAGTTCATTGACTCCGACGCCTGACTTAGCAGAAACGTTTACGAAAATTGTGTCTCCGCCGTACTCCTCAGCAATCAAGTTGTACTCAGTGAGCTGTTGGCGGACCTTATCTGGGTTCGCACCTTCCTTATCAATCTTATTCACTGCCACCACGATCGGAACATCAGCTGCCTGTGCGTGGTTGAGCGCTTCGATTGTCTGAGGCATGATGCCGTCATCTGCTGCAACTACGAGCACTGCAATATCAGTGACCTTGGCACCACGTGCACGCATAGCGGTAAAGGCTTCGTGACCCGGTGTATCGATAAATGTAATCGCACGATTGACGCCATCGTGATCATGGTGAATTTGGTAGGCACCGATGTGCTGTGTAATGCCACCGGCTTCGCCCTTAATCACTTCTGTCTTACGAACCGCATCAAGCAGAGAAGTCTTACCGTGATCCACGTGTCCCATTACGGTAACAACTGGTGGGCGGGCGGTGAGATTTTCTTCGTCGTAGTCGCTCATTTCGGCAGCTAGATCGATATCAAATCCCTGCAAGAGCTCACGATCTTCTTCCTCAGGAGAAACAACTTCGATGACATATCCAAGTTGTGCACCCAGAATTTCGAATGTATCAGCATCAACAGATTGAGTTGCAGTCACCATTTCACCGAGGTGGAATAGCGCCGATACCAGTGCTGCTGGATCTGCATTAATCTTCTCTGCAAAATCGGCAAGTGATGAGCCACGGCGCATGCGAATCTTCGTCTTTCCATCACCGTGAGGGACAACTGCTCCACCTAATTGTGGAGCTTGCATATTGTCGAATTCTTCGCGCAGCGCCTTACGTGACTTCTGTTTACGCTTTGAAGATTTACTTGCATTCTTTCCAAATGCACCTGCAGTTCCGCCGCGACCTGGACCGCGATTAGGAGCACCGCCGCCTGGACGTTGTGGACCACCAGGTGCGCCACCTGCTGGGGCGTTACCTTGTGAACGATATGGACCTGATGAAGTTGGTGCGCCACCTGTGCGCGGTGGATAGTTTCCACTTCCACTTCCAGTTCCAGCACCTGCACCTGCAGGACGTGCACCACCAGGTCGTGCTGCAAAACCTGGTCGAACAGAACCGGGACGAGCACCTGCCATACCGGCACGTGGTGCACCAGTTGAACCTGCTGGTCTTTGAGGTGGGCGAGGAACGCTGCCACCTGTTGAAAATGGATTATTACCAGGACGTGGTGGTCGTGGAACTGCCGCCCCTGATGAAAATGGATTATTTCCTGGACGTGGCGCACTAGGTGTGGCCGGAGTAGTTGGTGCCACAGGTGCGTGAGCTTCTGCAGTTGCTGCCGCTTTCGCTTCTTCGTGGGCGGTGGCCGCAGCATCACGTGATGCTTTCAGAGCTGCAAGATCTACGCCGAGTTCGGCAGCTAACTCTGCTGCAAGTTCTGGATTTACTTCAACGGTCTTCTTAGAGGCTGCAGTTTTCTTGGCAGCCGCCTTCTTAACAGGCTTCACATCGGAGGCCGGCTTAGCATCTGGGTATAGCGCAACTAACTTGCGCACCACCGGTGCTTCAACTGTTGATGATGCTGATCGGACGAATTCGCCCATTTCTTGGAGCTTTGCAAGGACTTCCTTGCTCTCCATACCGAGCTGCTTTGCTAACTCGTGTACGCGGACCTTTGACACATTTCTCCTGTCTTGGCCCGCATTAAAATTTGTGGGATGCGAGCCCTAGTTGTTCGACCTCATGATGTAAACGAGCTCATTTGAGTTTCATATCTTTCGCATCCATTTCAGTAATTGCACTCACGCGTATGCGCTTATGCGATGGGCCAGAGTCTAGCGAATGAGGTGAGAAATCCCTATTTCACGCGGGAGTATCGGGGTGGATATCTATTCGCCAGCCGGTAAGTCGTGCGGCAAGACGGGCATTTTGTCCATCTTTACCGATGGCCAGTGATAGTTGGTAATCCGGAACAATGACTTTTGCTGACCGAGTTGATTCATCAACAATAGTTACACTCGTTACTTTGGCTGGAGCAAGTGCATGGGCCACAAACTTGGCAGGATCTTCATCCCAATCGACAATATCAATCTTCTCACCAAGCAATTCATTCATCACAGCTTGTGCCCGAGAACCCATCGGACCAATCAGTGAACCTTTCGATGAAACTCCGGCGCGATGCGAACGCACGGCAATCTTTGTACGATGTCCGGCCTCTCGCGCTACCGCCATTATTTCAACGATGCGATCTTGTATCTCTGGAACTTCGAGTGCGAATAACTGCTTCACAAGTGCTGGGTGGCTTCTCGATAACATTATTTCTGGACCTTTCAGTCCTTGCTTTACTTCAACTACGAAACATTTGATGCGATCGCCATGGTTAAAGAGTTCCCCAGGAACCTGCTCTTGTGGCGGAATCCGACCTTCCACTCGTCCAAAGTTGACGTTGATCATCTTGGGATCGCGCCCCTGTTGCACGATTCCAGAAATGACATCACCCACAGATGCGGTGAACTCTCCGACGATTTCAGCATCGTTAGTTGCACGCATCTGCAGTTTAATTACTTGGCGAGCAGTCGAAGTTGCAGTGCGAGCAAAACCCTCTACCTCAAGCACCTTCTCTGCAATGCGCTCCCCTAGTTCATTAAACTCGGGAACAAATATCGCAATGTCTCCAGTTTCGCGATCAAGTTGCACTCGCGCATAACGATTTGGCTCAAGCGTCTCGGAATAGGCGGTGAGAACTCCAGCTTCAATTGCCTGAATTAATTGCTCCAGTGGCATCGCCTTTGCATCGGTCAGTTGCTTGAGCGCCTCAATGTCGACGCCCATTACTTGTCACTCTCTTTACGATTAAATTCAATTTCAACTGTTGCGCGCTTGATATCAGCTAGCGCAATCACAACTTCTTTTACTTCCTTCTTCTCGGTCACCGAGAGCGTGAGCTCAGTTTCAGTATTGCCAGAGATTCGGCCAGTAACAACCTCACCATCATTGCCCACCACCTTGAGCAAGCGATCTACGTTTTTCGCAAAGTGACGTGGCTTAGTCAGCGGGCGATCAACGCCAGGGGAAGTTACCTCCAGCGTAAAGGGAGCTTCTCCCATAAAGGCGGCTTCATCTAGAAGTTCAGAGATGGCGCGCGAGACTGCAGTGACTTGATCCATATTTAAGGAACTTTGGCCATCAACGATGCAGGTAATAATGCGATGTTTGCCGGGTGATACAAGAAGGACTTCTTCCAGGAAGAATCCTTGAGCTTGAACTGCAGGTGTAACCAGTTGCGCTATTTGATCTGTGATTGCCATTTCTAGCCCTTCATATTTAATTGTTCTTAAGTTGTAGGCAAGATTTTATC
>Ga0209651_1000921_pt1 | contig 10428 bp, 9 predicted proteins | sample LauGreFBDMM110SN_2_FD_188216 | JGI IMG/M metagenome (GOLD analysis project Ga0209651, IMG submission 188216) | Freshwater lake microbial communities from Lake Michigan, USA - Fa13.BD.MM110.SN (SPAdes) (version 2) | ecosystem: Environmental > Aquatic > Freshwater > Lake | place: Lake Michigan, USA... | reverse complement strand
TAGCAATCGCGCACTCTTCTATCGCAATGCAGATATCGAATTCTCGCTCAACTTACGTCATGGAAATGGCCGCTTACTGCAGATGGATCTACCCCTAGAACAGGGACGTCATCATGGTTATCACGATAGCGAGCCCGAATATCGTGAGTCACAATCGAAGAAAAACTACGACCGTATTCTGGAGAGATTTAGAGGCAAGACTGCAATATTGAGTCCGCGCAGGTAGCCTAAGCACATGGCCGATTTACGCGATTACACATCACTACGCGTAGGCGGGCCTGCCAAGAAGTTTGTCGAAGTAGGTACTGAGGCAGAGATCATCGCTGCCATTGAAACTGCTGGTGAATCCCCGATACTCATTATTGGCAGTGGAACAAATATTTTAGTTTCAGATACTGGCTTTGAGGGCACCGTTATTCGAATTGTTAATCACTCACTGCAAGCCGAAGTCGATGCATGCAGCGGTGCAACGTTGACCATTGGAGCTGGTGAAAATTGGGATGATTTTGTAAAGACCACACTTGAACGTGGCTTTGCCGGCCTGGAAACCTTAAGCGGAATTCCTGGCAGTGTGGGAGCGGCGCCTATCCAAAATATTGGCGCCTATGGACATGAGGTTGCAGAATTTATTACTCGGGTGCGCACCTATGACCGTCAGAAGAAAGAAATTAAGACTTTCACCAACCTTGAGTGTGAATTTGAATATCGTAATTCTCACTTCAAATCCCATCCTGGTCGCTATGTCATTCTTGATGTGCAATTCAACCTTCGCACAGGTGAGATGACAACACCGATTACCTACTCCGAACTTGCCACAAAGTTAGGAATTGAAGTTGGCGAAAAAGCACCCGTTGCGGCCACTCGCAAAGCAGTACTGGAGCTGCGTGCAATGAAGGGAATGCTACTCAATAAGACAGATCGCGATTCTTGGTCTGCCGGTTCATTTTTTACCAACCCTATTGTTTCGCCAGAAGTTGCCGCAAAGCTTCCACCTGAGGCGCCGCAGTGGCCAACATCTGATGGTCGCGTGAAAACAAGCGCTGCCTGGCTAATTGAAAACTCAGGAATACATAAAGGTGATGCACATGGTGGCGCGCGAGTTTCGACAAAGCATGTACTAGCACTTACCAATGCCGGCAACGCAACAGCTAACGATATTGTTGAGCTTGCCCAAGATGCGAAAGAGAAGGTCTATGCCAAGTTCGGCATTACGTTAGAGGCCGAAGTTAATTTAGTGGGAGTTACTCTGTAAGTAACTTCTTGATTCGCCCAATACCTTCAACGATATCTTCATCACTTGTTGCGTAGGAGAATCGCAAGTATCCAGAAGGCCCGAAAGCTTCGCCCGGAACAGCGGCAACTTCAACTTCTTCCAAGATGATTGTGGCCAGCTCTGCCGAAGTATTTGCCACCTTGCCCCGGATAGTTTTACCCAGTGCACCCTTTACTGATGGATAGACATAGAAAGCACCTTGGGGTGTGGGGCATTGAAAACCAGGAACCTCATTAAGTAGGTCAACAATTAACTTACGGCGACGGTTAAAGGCTTCGCCCATCTTGTGTACTTCATCAAGGTTGCCGGAAACGGCTGCGATAGCTGCGCGCTGTGAAACATTTGAAACATTTGAAGTTAGGTGAGATTGCAGATTTGTTGCTGCCTTGATGGCATCTTTTGGCCCAATCATCCAACCCACACGCCAACCAGTCATCGCATAGGTCTTGGCAACACCATTGATGATGATGCAGGTATCAGCAAGTGCTGGCACTAAAACTGGAAGTGATGGAGCCTTTGCATCGTCATAGAGCAGGTGCTCATAAATTTCATCTGAGATAACCCACACGCTATTCTTCACCGCCCATTCGCCAATTGCTTTCGCTTGCTCAGGTGAATAGACCGAACCAGTTGGATTTGAAGGTGAGCAGAACAATAAAGCTTTAGTCTTTGGGGTTCGGGCCGCTTCTAACTGTTCAACTGTTACTAAATAGTTTTGTGATTCATCTGCAAATACTTCAACGCTCTTTCCACCAGCAAGCTTGATTGCTTCTGGATATGTGGTCCAAAATGGTGAAGGGAGAATGACTTCATCACCCGGATCAATAATTGTGGCAAATGCCTGATAGACCGCTTGCTTGCCACCGTTGGTAACAAGAACTTGATCTACAGTAATTTCATAATTTGAGTCACGCTTTGTCTTTGCCACAATTGCTTCGCGCAATTCGGCAAGACCTGGTGTTGGTGTGTAGCGATGATTTGCGCCAACACGGGTTGCAGCAGCAGCTGCCTCGATAATGTAATCCGCTGTTGGAAAATCTGGTTCACCAGCTCCGAATCCAATGACAGGTCTACCTGCTGCTTTAACGCTTTCGCTTTTGCATCTACTGCCAATGTGGCTGACTCTGCGATAGCTGAAATTCGTGCGGAGATTCTGCTCATATGCGAAGTCTGCACCATGGCCCACATCTCTGGCACGCTCAGAAATGGTGGCGCTGGCCACCTCAGAATTAGCCAGTTTTACTCCGGCCGCCCCCTGCCCTTACACTTCAACGCTCACGATGATTTTCTTCCTCGCCTTGGCGCGCCTGAAAATTCGTCGCGAAGGGCAGTAGCTCAATTGGCTAGAGTTGCCGTCTCCAAAGCGGCCGGTTGGGGGTTCGAGTCCCTCCTGCCCTGCAAGATGTTTTACACCGAAGTGAACCGATTGAAAGAGAGGCAAGATCATGACTGATGCAGTTGAAGTTACCGAGGAGAAGCTCGGGATTTTTGCGCGCGTTGGACTTTTCTACCGCCAAGTTCTTTCAGAGCTAAAGAAAGTTGTTTGGCCAACCCGAAATATGTTGACCACCTACACCGCCGTTGTGCTCGTATTCGTAACTTTTATTATTGCTGTGGTTTCAGTTATCGACTTTGTTCTTACCAAAGTTGTCTTCTGGGTATTCGGATAAGGAATTGAGCGAGATGACTGAAGAAATTACTTCAAATACTCCGGCGCCAGATGCCTTTGAGGCAGCCCTTGCCGCTAACGCTGATGATCTCGCGACTCCAGTTGCTGAGGTTGTGCAAGCATCCATCAGTGACTTTGTGCCAGAGGCGATCTCTGAATCAATCGATGACCAGTCATCATCTGACCAGTCAACCTCAGACTTGGCGCTCGCAAGTGATGAAGATGGCGATATTGAATCTGATGAGAATGATCCCAACGCCGAATTCCGCCGCACACTTCGTGCCGCAATCGGTGATTGGTATGTCATCCACTCTTACGCTGGATATGAGAAGAAGGTAAAGGGAAACCTGGCCAACCGTATTCACACCCTGAACATGGAGGAGTACATCTTCCAGATTGAAGTTCCAGAAGAAGAAGTTATGGAAGTTAAGAATGGTGCGCGCAAGATGGTTAAGCGCAATATCTATCCAGGCTACGTCCTTGTTCGCATGGATCTCACCGATGAATCTTGGTCAGTTGTCCGTAATACTCCTGGAGTCACAGGCTTCGTTGGTAACGCACACAACCCAAGTCCACTGAGCATGGTTGAGGTCGAGAAGATTCTTGCACCACGTCCAAAGAAAGCTGCAGATAAAGCAGATATCAAGCTTATTGATTTCGAAGTTGGCGAATCAGTCACCGTGATGGATGGCCCATTTGCCACACTTCCAGCATCAATTTCAGAGATCATGCCAGAGCAGGCAAAGCTCAAGGTATTGGTCTCTATCTTCGGTCGCGAGACCCCAGTAGAACTTTCATTTACCCAAGTACAAAAGCTCTAACGAACTTCACGGAAATACGAATAGGAAAAGAGAGAAGAAATGGCACCAAAGAAGAAGGTCACCGGCTTTATTAAGTTGCAGATCCAAGCTGGCGCAGCAACACCTGCACCACCAGTAGGTCCGGCACTCGGTCAGCATGGTGTCAACATCATGGAGTTCGTCAAGGCATATAACGCTGCGACTGAATCACAAAAGGGCCAGATCATCCCGGTTGAAATCACCGTCTATGAAGATCGCTCATTCGACTTCATTACCAAGACACCTCCAGCATCACGTCTAATCCTTAAGGCAGCTGGCGTTGAAAAGGGATCAGCTATTCCGCACAAGACTAAGGTTGCAAATATCACCATGGCTCAGGTCAAGGAGATTGCAACTGCAAAGATGGCTGACCTCAATGCAAACGATATCGATGCAGCAGCAAAGATCATCGCCGGCACTGCCCGCTCAATGGGAATCACAGTCTCGTAATTAAATTTCTTCTTGCCACGGTGGCGAGAAGATGTGGGAGAACCGCGCTGGTTCGCTAACCACAACCGAAAACTTGTAGCGATACAAGAAAGAAGGAAGAAATGAAGCGCTCAAAGAAGTACACCGAAGTAGCAGCGAAGGTCGTCAAAGACCACCTCTACACACCTCTTCAAGCAGTAACCCTTGCTAAAGAGACAACAACAACTAAGTACGACTCAACTATTGAAGTTGCACTCGTACTAGGCGTAGATCCAAAAAAGGCTGACCAAGCAATTCGCTCAACTGTTAACTTGCCACACGGCACCGGAAAGACAGCACGCGTCTTGGTATTTGCTAACGGTGAGCGTGCTGAAGAAGCTCGCGCAGCTGGCGCCGATATCGTCGGTGGCGATGAACTCATTGATGAAGTATCAAAGGGTCGGCTAGATTTCGATGCAGTTGTTGCAACACCAGATTTGATGGCCAAGGTTGGTCGTCTCGGTAAGGTTCTTGGAACACGTGGCCTGATGCCAAACCCAAAGACAGGAACAGTGACAACAGATGTCACTAAGGCTGTTAACGACATCAAGGGTGGAAAGATTGAATTCCGCGTTGATAAGAACTCAAACCTTCACTTCATCATTGGCAAGGCATCATTTACTGCAGATCAACTCGCAGATAACTATGCCGCTGCCCTGGAAGAAGTTCTCCGCGTGAAGCCAAACTCATCAAAGGGTCGCTACATCGCAAAGGCTGTTGTCTCATCATCAATGGGACCTGGAATCGCGGTAGATCCAAACCTCACACGCGAACCATCAGCTAACTAAAGCGTTTAAGTGAAAAGCCCCTCCCTGCGGAGGGGCTTTTTCCATATGCTTCGCGCATGTCATCTATCGTTGATACGGCACCCCTTGTTTTAAATATCGGGGTTGTCCTCAGCGCTGCAGCAACAATGGGATTTGCAGCCCGCAAGGTTGGACTCCCTTCGGTTATTGGATACCTCTTTACCGGGTTACTCGTTTCACCTTTTACTCCAGGATTTGTTGCCGACAATAATCAATTAGCGCTGTTGGCTGATATCGGCATCGTCTTACTGCTTTTTGAAGTTGGAATTGAATTGGATTTAAAGAAGATTAGCCGAGAGCAGAAAGCTCTATTGTGGGGAGTCCCCGCACAGATGGGATTTGGAGTACTTATTGGAACCCCAATATTTCTGGCGCTAAATTTTGAAATCTTCCCAGCCCTCTTGTTATCACTTGCTATAGCCATGTCATCGAGTGTGGTGATTGTAAATATCACCAGAAGTCCACGTCGCCGAACTGATGCACAGACTGAAGAGGCGCTCTTAGGGTGGTCACTCGTGCAAGATTTAGTTGGAGTAGCTGCTGCCGCGGTGATTTTAACTTTCTTCGGGGCGAGCGATAAGCCTCTTATTTTTTCGATTGGTGGCCTATTTGCTTTTGCTGTAATCGCAATCGTTGCTTCCAGAATTTTGCCAAGAGTTCTACAGGCAGTGCGATGGGAGAAAGATCTTTTCCTTATTTATTCCGTTTCATTCGGTCTTGTTCTAGCAGCGCTTGGGACAGTGATATTTGAAATACCTATGGCGCTAGCAGGGTTTGTCGCGGGTCTTGCAATCAACCATAGTCAGGATACGGATGAAGTGAGAAAGTCCATTCTTCCATTCCGTGATCTATTCGCCGTCCTATTTTTTGTTGTTGTAGGAACCTTGATCCGCCCAGATGAGATTATTGGTGCCGCGCCACTTGCACTCCTCATTCTCTTCCTAATGGTCATACTCAAAACTTTCCCAACGATGTTTTTGGCGCGTCTTGGAAAGCTGAAGGTTAAGCCTGGACTATTAGGGATTGGAGTTAGTCAGATTGGTGAGTTTTCTTTCGTGTTAGGAAGCTTGGCTTTTACCCAGCAGTCGATTTCCCGTTCCGAGTACACCAGCCTGCTCCTGGCGGTGGTGCTATCGATAGCAGCTTCCACCATTCTGGTCAGAAGAGTCCCGCGCCAACGGTAATTTGACCGCCGGCGCTGCCCCCGCGTAACCTAGGGCCATAACCAAAGACCGCAGGTCTTAAGCTCGCAAGAGCTCAAGATAATTGAGGAATCTCAGCCCGCGTAGGTGTTCACATTAATCCGTGCGCATTTACGCGTCACGGATTTTTTTATTGCCTGCGGTCACCTTGAACAACTAACGAAAGGTGAACCGAATGGCTCGCCCAGATAAAGCAGCAGCAGTTGCTGAACTGACTGAAGATTTCAAGTCAGCTACAGCGACTTACCTCACCGAATATCGCGGTCTAACCGTGACTTCGATGAAGGCGCTACGCCGCAGCCTTGGTTCAGATACCAAGTACAGCGTCGTAAAGAACACACTTACCAAGATTGCAGCAAAGAACGCTGGCGTTGAGATCTCTGATGATCTCCTTGCTGGCCCATCAGCTGTTGCATTCATTAAGGGCGATGCAATCGATGCAGCTCGTAACCTCAAGAACTTCCAGAAAGAGAACCCACTCCTAATCATTAAGGGTGGAATCTACGAAGGAAAGTTCGTTACAACAGCAGAAATCATGAATCTCGCAGACCTCGAGTCTCGCGAAGTACTTCTTGCAAAGCTTGCTGGTGCAATGAAGGGATCACTTGCCAAGGCAGCGCGTACTTTCGATGCACTACGCATCAAGATGGAAGCAGGAGCACCAGCTGCAGCACCAGTTGCAGCGGCAGCTCCAGTAGCAGAAGCGGCACCAGCTGCAGAAGCTCCAGCGGAGGCACCAGTTGCTGAAGCAGTTGTAACAGAAGAAGTTGTCGCTGAAGTTGCTGCAGAAGCAACAGATGCAGCAGAAACTCCAGCGGAATAAAGAAAAGGACAATAAAAAATGGCAAAGCTCTCACAAGCAGATTTAATGACTCAGTTCAAGGAAATGTCACTTGTTGAACTCTCAGAGTTCGTCAAGGCATTTGAAACAGAGTTCGATGTAACAGCAGCAGCACCAGTTGCAGCAGCAGCAGGTGGCGCAGCAGCAGGCGGCGGCGCAGCTGAAGCACAAGATGAATTCACAGTAATCCTTGAAGCAGCAGGCGGACAGAAGATTGCAGTTATCAAGGAAGTACGTAACCTGAACTCAGCACTCGGTCTTAAGGAAGCAAAAGATCTAGTTGATGCGTGTCCAGCAACCCTGCTTGAGAAGGTAAATAAGGAGACAGCAGATAAGGCAAAGGCAGCCCTCGAGGCAGCTGGCGCAACGGTCACTGTTAAGTAATTTCTCACCTAAAAGGCCCGGCTCCCGCGTGGAGCCGGGTTTTTTTATCCCCAAAGGGCAGACAAGCGGGGGGATTTGGGGGTATAAGCACTCGGTTTGCCCCAACGGGGGGTGAGGAGTTACTCTTCCCCTTCGCATATTTTTCTAGAGGTCTTTGCATATAGCGGCGGCGACCTTCTAATTGTGCGTGTCCACATAAAAGTGAATTTTGTCTGGAAGGACATCTCTTGGCCGCGAAAAAGAGTTCAACTGCCCCCCGTCGTATTTCGTTCGCAAAGATCCGTGAACCGCTAGAGGTTCCTAATCTGCTCGCGCTGCAAGTTGAAAGCGTTGACTGGTTACTAGGAAACGATTTATGGCGTGCACGTCTTGCACAATCAACCAACACAAATCGAGGAGAACTTCCTTCTAAGTCCGGTTTGGAAGAAATCTTTGAAGAGATTTCACCAATCGAAGATTTCCAAGGGACGATGTCACTTTCATTCCGTGATCATCGCTTCGAGCCACCTAAGCATTCAATTGCTGATTGCAAAGAGCGCGACATGACATATGCGCAGCCACTCTTTGTGACTGCAGAATTTACAAATAACGAGACCGGCGAAATCAAGTCTCAGACAGTCTTCATGGGTGACTTCCCGGTAATGACACCGCGTGGAACATTCGTTATCAACGGAACAGAGCGCGTAGTTGTTTCACAGATTGTTCGCTCACCTGGTGTGTACTTCGAACGTCAGATCGAAAAGACTTCAGATAAAGATGTATTTACTTCAAAGATTATTCCTAGCCGCGGTGCTTGGCTTGAATTTGAAGTTGATAAGAAGGATCTTGTTGGCGTTCGTATCGACCGCAAGCGTAAGCAATCCGTCACAGTATTCCTTAAGGCCCTTGGTTGGACCGATGAACAAATTCGTGAAGAGTTTGGTGACTTTGCTTCCATGATGGCAACTCTTGATAAGGACACTGTAAAGACTCAGGATGAAGCACTTCTTGATATCTATCGCAAGATGCGTCCCGGTGAGCCTCCAACTAAGGAAGCGGCACAGAATCTGATTGAAAACCTTTACTTCAACCCTAAGCGTTATGACTTGGCTAAGGTCGGTCGCTTTAAGGTTAATAAGAAGCTCGGTCTTGACCTTGAGCTTTCCCAGAGCATGCTCACCATTTCAGATATCGTGGCAACACTTCGCTACCTGGTAGCGCTGCACCGCGGAGATCTCACAATGGATTACGGCCGCGAAGTTCGCGTGGAGAAGGACGATATCGATCACTTCGGTAACCGCCGACTTCGCACAGTAGGCGAGCTCATCCAGAACCAAGTACGTATCGGACTCTCACGTATGGAACGTGTTGTTCGCGAACGTATGACAACCCAAGATGTGGAAGCAATTACTCCTCAGACTTTGATTAACATCCGTCCGGTTGTTGCATCAATCAAGGAGTTCTTCGGAACATCTCAGTTGTCACAGTTCATGGATCAGACAAACCCACTTTCAGGACTAACACACAAGCGTCGTCTATCAGCGCTCGGACCTGGTGGTCTCTCACGTGATCGTGCCGGCTTTGAAGTGCGTGACGTTCACCCATCTCACTACGGACGTATGTGTCCAATCGAAACTCCGGAAGGTCCAAACATTGGTCTTATCGGTTCCCTTGCCACATATGGTCGCGTTACTGCATTTGGATTTATCGAAACTCCTTATCGCAAAGTTGTCAAGGGTAAGGTCACCGATCAGGTTGACTACCTCACAGCTGATGAAGAAGATGAGCACATCATTGCGCAGGCAAATGCGCCATTGACAGATGACAATCACTTCGCAGAAGCACGCGTACTTGTACGTCGTCGCGGTGGCGAAGTTGAATACATCATCGCCGATGAAGTGGATTACATGGACGTTTCACCACGTCAGATGGTTTCTGTTGCAACAGCAATGATTCCGTTCCTCGAGCACGATGATGCAAACCGCGCACTTATGGGCTCTAACATGATGCGTCAGTCAGTTCCTTTGATGCGTGCAGAAGCACCATTTATCGGTACTGGTATGGAATTCCGCGCCGCTGTCGATGCCGGTGACGTTGTCATGGCAACAAAGGCTGGCGTAGTTACTGAAGTTGCTGCTGACGAAGTTAAGGTCATGGGCGATGACGGTACTTACCAAACATATTCACTCGCTAAGTTCACCCGCTCAAACCAAGGTACTTCCTACAACCAGAAGGTTGTAGTTACTGAAGGTCAGAAGCTTGAAGTTGGTTCAGTAATCGCCGATGGTCCATGTACTGAAAACGGCGAAATGGCTCTTGGTAAGAACCTACTCGTGGCATTTATGTCATGGGAAGGCCACAACTACGAAGATGCGATCATTCTTTCTCAGCGCCTTGTGCAAGACGATGTACTTACCTCAATTCACATTGAAGAGTACGAAGTTGATGCCCGCGATACCAAGCTTGGTGCTGAAGAAATCACACGCGATATCCCTAACGTCTCTGAAGAAGTTCTGGCAGACCTCGACGAGCGCGGAATCATCCGCGTTGGCGCCGATGTTGTGCCAGGAGATATCTTGGTTGGAAAGGTAACTCCTAAGGGAGAAACTGAACTCACGCCAGAAGAGCGCTTGCTCCGTGCAATCTTTGGTGAGAAGGCTCGCGAAGTTCGCGATACATCTCTTAAGGTTCCACACGGTGAATCAGGAAAAGTTATCGGCGTAAAGATCTTTGAATCAGAAGAAGGATTTGAGCTTGCAGCCGGCGTTAACCAATTGGTTCGTGTCTATGTTGCACAGAAGCGCAAGATTCAAGATGGTGACAAGCTTGCTGGTCGCCACGGTAACAAGGGTGTTATCTCAAAGATTCTTCCAGTTGAAGATATGCCATTCCTTGAAGATGGAACTCCAGTCGATGTTGTCTTGAACCCACTTGGTGTTCCAGGACGAATGAACGTCGGACAGGTTC
>Ga0209651_1000920_pt1 | contig 10428 bp, 12 predicted proteins | sample LauGreFBDMM110SN_2_FD_188216 | JGI IMG/M metagenome (GOLD analysis project Ga0209651, IMG submission 188216) | Freshwater lake microbial communities from Lake Michigan, USA - Fa13.BD.MM110.SN (SPAdes) (version 2) | ecosystem: Environmental > Aquatic > Freshwater > Lake | place: Lake Michigan... | reverse complement strand
GCAAGCAATCATCTCGGGCGTTGCACACGACAAGTCCGAAGCCAAGATCACCATCGTTGGTGTTCCAGACCGCACCGGCGTTGCAGCGCGCATCTTCCAAGCAATCGCCGATGCTGATATCAACATCGACATGATTGTGCAGAACGTATCTGCTGCAGCAACGGGGCTTACAGACATTTCCTTCACTTTGCCAAAGGCGGAAGGCTCTAACGGAACTGCAGTCTTGCAGCGCATCCAAGGTGAAGTTGGCTTTGCATCAATTCTCTACGATGACACAATCGGAAAACTCTCACTTGTTGGCGCAGGAATGCGCTCAAACCCAGGTGTGACAGCGACATTCTTCGCTGCGATGTCTGAAGCAGGCGTCAATATTGAAATGATTTCAACATCTGAAATTCGCATCTCCATCATCGTGCGCGAAGTAGATCTGGAGCGTGCCACAAAGGCTGCCCACACTGCCTTCCAGCTCGATGCTGATCAAATTGAAGCTGTCGTATATGGAGGAACAGGACGATGACTCAGAAGAAGATAAAAGCTAAGAAGAAACTTCCTTCCCTTGCAGTAGTTGGTGCTACCGGAGCAGTCGGAACAGTCATGCTCGATATCTTGAGTACACGTATAAACGTCTATGGCGAGATTCGCTTGATTGCATCTGCTCGTAGCGCCGGAAAAAAATTGATCTGCCGTGGTGAAGAACTCACCGTTGTCGCACTATCTCCTGAAGCATTCGATGGCATTGATATTGCAATGTTCGATGTTCCAGATGAGATCTCAGCTGAGTGGGCACCGATTGCAGCATCACGTGGTGCGGTAGTTGTAGATAACTCCGGTGCATTCCGTATGGATAAGAAGGTTCCACTTGTGGTGCCTGAAGTGAATCCAAAAGATATCAAGAAGCGACCAAAGGGAATTATCTCAAATCCAAATTGCACAACTCTTTCTATGATCGTTGCAATGGGTGCACTTAATAAGAAGTTCGGTTTGAAATCTCTCGTTGTCTCTTCTTATCAGGCGGCTTCCGGTGCTGGTCAATCTGGAATTGATGCCTTGCACGATCAAATCTCCAAGGTAGCCGGAAAGAATTTGGGATCCACAGCAAAAGATGTACGCGGAACAATTACGGATCTGGGTCCATTCCCAGCTCCACTTGCTATGAATGTTATTCCTTGGGCTGGTTCGCTTAAAGAAGATGGATATTCATCAGAAGAACTTAAGGTTCGTAATGAATCACGAAAAATTCTGGGAATGCCTAAACTTAAAGTCGCAGTAACGTGCGTGCGAGTTCCAGTGATTACAACTCACTCACTGACTGTTCATGCAACATTTTCAAAGGTGATTACACGTAAAGCTGCACAATCAGCGCTTGCTAAAGCTGATGGGGTAATCCTCTATGACAATCCAGAGAAGCATGAATATCCGACCCCAGCTGATGTTGTAGGAACTGATCCGACATGGGTTGGTCGTGTACGTCAATCTCTTGATGATCCAAAGTCAATCGATTTCTTTGTTTGTGGCGATAATTTGCGTAAGGGAGCAGCGTTAAATACTGCTCAAATCGCTGAATTGCTTGCTGCTGAATTCACAAAGTAAGGCTGGATAGACTGCCCTCTATGACAATCGTTGTAGCAGGCGGCACAGGCCTCGCTGGTTCTGCGATCGTCCGGGCTTACGTTGCAGCCGGTCATGAAGTAATTCCAGTAAATCGTAAGGTCGTCGATCTCTTAGATCGCGATGCAACCTTTAACTTCATCGCTTCCGTTAAGCCAACGCTAGTTATCGATGCTGCGGCAAAGGTGGGCGGCATCGGTGCCAACAATGCATTCCCCGTTGAGTTTCTGGCAGATAACCTGCGCATCCAGAGCAATCTCATGGAGGCAGCACATGCTGCAGATGTTGAGAAGTTTATTTTCTTAGGCAGCTCATGCATCTACCCACGCGATAGCGCGCAGCCAATCAAGGAAGAGTATTTACTTACTGGACCACTTGAAGAGACAAATTCTGCCTACGCGGTTGCAAAGATTGCTGGCATCGAACTTATTAAATCTTTTAGAAAAGAGTACGGCCGCAAGTGGATCTCGCTGATGCCAACAAATCTCTATGGTCCATGTGATAACTTTGAATTAGAAGGTTCACATGTACTTCCTGCATTTATTCGTCGCTTTGTTGAAGCTACCGAAAGTGGCGCAGCACGCGAGACTTTATGGGGGACAGGATCTCCTAAGCGCGAATTTCTCCACGTCGATGACCTTGCTGCAGCGGTCTTGCATCTTGGCGATAAGTACGACGAGGCAGGACATCTCAATATCGGAACCGGTGAAGACCTCACAATTAAAGAACTTGCAGGGATAGTTGCAGAACTTGCTGGCTTTAAGGGTGAAATTGCTTGGGATTCAACAAAACCTGATGGAACTCCACGTAAGGTCCTTGATGTTACTAAGGCAAAGTCACTAGGTTGGGCACCAAAGATTTCACTTCGTGATGGAATTGCATCAACAATTGATTGGTACAAGAAGGCAGCAGCTAAGGGAGAGTTACGTAGATGAGTAGAAAAGTCGCGCTAATCACCGGTGTTACCGGGCAAGATGGCTCTTACCTTGCTGAGTTCTTACTTGCTAAAGGATACGAAGTACACGGCCTTATTCGCCGCTCATCAACTTTTAATACATCACGTATCGATCACATCTACCAAGATCCACATGAGAAGAACCCAAAGCTTTTCCTTCACTATGGCGATCTCATCGATGGCGTAGGACTTACCAACCTCATTCGCGAAATCAAGCCAAGTGAGGTCTACAACCTCGGTGCGCAATCACATGTGCAAGTCTCTTTCACAATGCCGCAGTACACAGGCCAGGTTGATGCGGTGGGTGCCGTCGGATTACTAGAAGCGATCCGCAGTGCAGATATCGATACCCGTTTCTACCAAGCATCAACATCTGAACTCTTTGGTTCCACTCCACCTCCACAGAACGAGTCATCAGTCTTTAGACCACAGTCACCATATGCTGCTGCAAAGTTGATGGCCTACTGGTGCACCGTTAACTATCGCGATGGTTATGGAATGCATGCCACCAATGGAATTCTCTTCAACCACGAATCACCTCGTCGTGGTGAAACATTTGTTACTCGCAAGATCACTCGCGCAGTTGCTGCGATAAAAGCTGGCAAGCAAGACAAACTCTTCCTTGGAAATCTCGACGCGGTCCGCGACTGGGGTTTTGCAAAAGAGTATGTCGAATCAATGTGGCTGATGCTCCAGCAAGATAAGCCAGATGATTACGTTGTTGCTACCGGAGTAGGAGCCACAGTAAAAGACTTTGCTGCAGCAGCCTTTACTCGCGCGGGTCTTAATTGGCAGGACCATATTGAGACAGATAAGAAGTACATCCGCCCCACAGAAGTTGATGCACTCATTGGAGATGCATCAAAGGTGGAGAAAGCACTGGGATGGAAGGCCACAACTCATTGGAAAGAACTCGCTGAGTTGATGGTTGATGCTGATATCGCAGCTCTTAAGTCTTAAAGGTTAAAAAAGAGTTACAAGCGAAACTTCTGGAGGACTTGCTACGCGAATGCGTGCAAAGGGACTAGTCCCCATTCCTGCAGATACATGTAGATAAGGCTCATCACCAAACCTTGTTAATCCACGTGCGCGCCAATTAGGTAGATCGCAATTTGTTGTTAGCGCACGCGAGCCACCAATCCACGGAAGTCTCACCTGGCCGCCATGCGTATGTCCTGCAAAAATTGCATCAAGTCCATCTTCTGACATTCCCTTAAGAATTCGCATATAGGGAGCATGTGTCACACCGATTGCGATATCGCAGTTGTCAGGAAAACCTGCGACTAATGAATAATCATCGAATTCAAGATGTGCATCATCTGTCCCACGAGCTTCAATTGTTGTTCCATTAATTGTGATGGTGGCGCGATGATGATTGAGATTTTTCCATCCTCGAGCCTGTAATCCAAGATCTAACTCCGGCCAGGGAAGATCTTCGCCGTGAATACGCTCGCCATGATCTGGTAGCAAGTACTTCAAAGGATTCTTTGGTTTTGGTGCGTAGTAATCATTTGAACCAAAGACAAAGAGACCTGGCGTATCAAGAAGTGGTTCGAGTGCTTCAAAGACAACTGGTACTGCGTCCATATGAGCCAAGAAGTCACCCGTGCTGATAACGAGATCGGGCTTGAGGGAAGCGAAAGATTTGATATCTGCAATCTCTGTCTTACGGGCAGGGGTCAGATGTAGATCGGAGAGGTGAAGGATGCGAATAGGTGCGTGGCCTTTAGGCAGAATCGGGATCTGCGCCTCGCGTAATCTGTATGTCATTACATGAGAAGATACAGGTATGGGACTAAAAGAGACACTCAAGAGCGATCTTACAGAGGCAATTCGTTCAAGCGACAAGCTTGTATCGGGCACGATCCGTATGGTTTTAACTGCAATCACCAACGAAGAAGTTTCTGGTAAAGAGGCGCGCGTACTTACTGATGCCGAAATCATTACTGTGCTTTCACGCGAGGGAAAGAAGCGCCGCGAAGCGTCAGAAGAATTTGCAAAGGCTGGCCGTGAAGATAAAGCGGCTGAGGAGAAAGCAGAGGGTGAAGTAATTGCCCGCTATCTCCCAGAACAGATGAGCGAAGATGATGTAAAGAAACTTGTTGCTGCAGCAATTGCATCAACAGGTGCGGCAGGACCAGCTGATATGGGCAAAGTGATGGGCGTTCTTAAGCCTCAAGTTGCAGGAAAAGCAGATGGTGGAATGGTTTCTACATTGGTCAAAGCAGCTCTAGCTGCCCTAGGAGGAGGAAATTAATATGAAGTTTGAATACGCAACCGTGCCATTGCTTTCACATGCAACAAAGCAGATTCTTGATGGATGGGGTTCTGATGGTTGGGAACTTGTCACAGTTATTCCAGCACCAGGTGGAGAGCAACTCGTTGCTTACATGAAGCGAGAAGTTAAGTAATGGCTACAGATGTCCGCGCAAAGTTAGCTGAAAAAGGCTTGACGCTTCCTGTTGCTACAAAGCCACTTGCAGCTTATGTTCCGGCAGTTCGTACCGGAAATATTGTCTTTACCGCTGGGCAACTTCCAATAGTTGATGGCACAATCGCTAAGACTGGAAAAGTTGGCAGCGATGTCACAGTTGAAGAGGCATACGAATTAGCAAAGATCTGTGCAATCAATGCCCTTGCTGCAATTGAACTAGTAGCTCCAGTTGATTCAATTGTGAAGGTCGTTCGTATTGTGTGTTACGTTAATGGAGCGCCAGGATTTGTTAGTCAGCCAGCTGTTGCAAATGGTGCATCAGAGCTATTTATGCACATTTGGGGCGAAGCAGGAGTTGCAGCTCGTAGCGCTTTAGGTGTTGCAGAGTTGCCACTTAATTCACCGGTTGAGGTTGAACTCACCGTTGAAGTTGCCTAAGAAGTAATTACTTACCGCGCTTACTTAAGCGATCAAGGTCAGTGATTAATACTGCACGACCATCAAGGCGTAACCATCCGCGTCCTGCAAAGTCTGCAAGCGCTTTATTCACTGTTTCGCGAGATGCGCCGACAAGCTGAGCAAGTTCTTCTTGAGTGAGTTCGTGCTGCACAAAGAGTCCTTCAGGAGTTTGCTTACCAAAGCGCTCACCGAGATCAATCAGAGCCTTAGCAACGCGACCTGGAACATCTGAGAAAACGAGATCTCCCACTGCTTCATTGGTGCGACGAAGACGCTGCGCCAATCGAGCTAAGAGCTGCAATGAGACATCTGGATTTTCGCGCAGCCATGGAATGAGTTTCTCGTGGCTTAGTGAAAGAAGTTTTGCATCCGTTACTGCAGTTGCAGCTGATGTGCGTGGGCCTGGATCAAAGAGTGAGAGCTCGCCGAACATTTCGCCCGGGCCAAGGATGGATAAGAGGTTCTCGCGACCATCTCCACTTGAGGTACCAAGCTTGAGTTTGCCTTCGACGATGACGTAGACGTGCTCGCCGCTATCGCCTTCTTTAAAGAGGATTCCGCCCTTGCCGATCTTTACCGAATCCATCGATGCGCGCAGTGAAACGGCGGCAGCATCATCGAGTGCGGTAAAGAGTGGGGCCTTGCGTACAACTTCATCTTCAATGGTCACGGGAGTAGTTTACTCGTATGAGCGCAGATCGCGAAACTCGAAAAAGTGCCAGCGCTATTTATCGCATGCTCACTAAAACCTACCCAGAGGTTGATTGCGAGCTCGATTTCCAGAACCCACTCCAACTAGTGATCGCCACAGTCCTTTCTGCACAATGCACAGATAAACGTGTAAACTCGGTGACTCCGCGTCTCTTTAAGAAATATAAAAATGTTCGAGCATATGTAAAAGCCCCGATTGAAGATATCGAAGAGATAATTTTTTCTCTCGGTTTCTATCATGCGAAGGCGCGCCATATCAAAGGTCTCACTAGAAAAATTGTTGAAGATTTTGATGGTGAGGTTCCTGGAACGTTAGAAGAGTTAATCACTCTGCCAGGAGTAGGTCGTAAGACGGCCAATGTTGTATTGGGCCACGCCTTCGGTATTCCTGGAATTACAGTTGATACTCACTTTGGTCGACTCTCTCGTCGCTTTCAATGGAGCGCATCGATGGATCCAGTAAAGGTTGAAGACCAGGTCGGCAAACTGATTCCACAACCAGAGTGGACCAATCTCTCGCAACGATTGATTTGGCATGGGCGACGGGTATGTCACTCGCGTAAACCAGCGTGTGGAGCATGCACACTTGCAAAGATATGTCCTTCGGTGGGCATCGGTGAGATGGATTCAGAGAAGGCAGCGCTACTTGTGAAGACAGATAAGGATTTTCGATGAAGAAGTTCGCACTTGTCGCTGCGTTATTACTTCTCGCTGGTTGTGGTCAAGAAACATCAGTGCTACCTGGCAATGGCGTGGTTGTTGACTGCTCATCAATTGCCACTCTCGAGACTGCTAACGATGCCACGTTGCTTAAATGTCTTGACGGTAAATCTACCGTCGATATTGGACAGATCAAGGGACCAGTGTTGGTAAATGTCTGGGGCTCGTGGTGCGGGCCTTGCAAAGAAGAGATGCCCATTTTTGTTGATTTCTATAGCAAATATAAGGAGAAAGTCTCACTCATCGGTATCAGCGTTGAGGAGGCAGATACCCAGAATGCGCGGGATTTTATAAAGCTTTATGGAATGAGTTGGCCCAACTTGGATGACCCCGATGGAAGTACACGAGGCACTTTTGGTATGGGGGTACCAGTTACCTTATTTATCGATGCGCAAGGCGAAGTTGTCTATAAAAAAATCGGAGTTGTCACTACTATTGAAGAGCTAGAGAACGATACGAAAAAGTACTTAGGGGTCCAGCTATGAACTATGTAGATATTCTGATTATTCTTGCCGTAATTGCATCTTTTGTTTCTGGATACAAGCGTGGATTTCTCAAAACAATCTTTGCGGTGATCGGAAATATCGGCGGAGCAATCCTTGGACTCTTGCTTGCTCTCAACCTCATGGGCGACTGGGCACTAGATACGAAAAAAGTTGGCATAGCAATCGCTTCTATTTTCCTTGGATCACTTATAGGTCGCGTGATCGCAAGTGCACTCACCAAAGGACTTAAGGCAACGATTATTCGTGGACCACTAGCATTTATTGATCAGATCGCTGGCGCAGCCCTTCATCTCGTACGCACAATCATCTTTATCTTTCTCATCGGTGCGATATTGATCTGGTCACCATGGCAGAGCGGAAGAGATGCGATTGCAGAAAGTGATCTCTATCCAAAGATTGAGAGTAATCTCCCAGGTGTAGTTACCTCAATTAAAGATACGGTTCAGGAGAAGCTAGAAGGAATTAATCTTCGTCCTTAGAAGAGTGAAGGCCTTCCGCAATGAGCTTCATGACATTCGGATCAGCCAAAGTTGTTGCGTCCCCTACCGCACGATTTTCTGCAACATCTTTGAGTAGGCGACGCATAATCTTGCCGCTTCGCGTCTTCGGTAGCTCATTAACGACCATAATCTGACGAGGGCGTGCAATAGCACCGATCTCCTTGGTGACGTGCGCGCGTAATTCCTTAACTAGAGCATCACCATTGGCATGTTCAATACCGGCACGCAATATAACGAAGGCAACAATTCCTTGCCCTGTCATCTCATCGGCAGCTCCAACTACCGCTGCTTCAGCGACTGCTTCGTGTGAGACGAGTGCTGACTCCACTTCAGTTGTTGAGATGCGGTGGCCAGAAACATTCATCACATCATCGACGCGACCAAGTAACCAGATAGCGCCATCGTTATCGAGCTTTGCACCATCTCCGGCAAAGTAAATGCCATCAAAGCGTGACCAGTAATTTTCACGGTAGCGCTGATCTTCACCCCACACTCCGCGGAGCATCGATGGCCATGGCTTATCAAGAATTAAATAACCACCGTGACCATTTGGGACTGCAACTCCATTGTCATCAACAACTTTTGTGCTGATGCCTGGAATTGCTGACATTGCAGAACCTGGCTTAGTACTTGTTACACCTGGCAGCGGTGAAATCATGATTGCACCAGTTTCGGTCTGCCACCATGTATCAACGATTGGACAACGGTTGCCGCCGATTACTTCGCGGTACCACATCCATGCTTCAGGGTTAATTGGCTCTCCAACAGATCCAAGGAGGCGAAGCGTTGAAAGGTTATGTGCTTGTGGGAATTCATCTCCCCACTTCATCCACGTACGAATAAGTGTGGGCGCTGTATATAAAATTGTGACGCCGTACTTTGCGATAATTTCAAACATGCGACCCTTATGAGGAGTATCAGGCGTTCCTTCGTAGATCACTTGTGTCGCACCGTTGATTAGTGGGCCATATACAACGTAAGAGTGGCCGGTAATCCAACCAACATCTGCGGTGCACCAATACACATCTCTCTCTGGCTTGAGATCAAAGACTGCGCGATGAGTAAAGGCGGCCTGTGTGAGATATCCGCCTGTTGTGTGGAAAATTCCCTTTGGTTTTGCAGTGGTACCTGATGTGTACAAGATAAAGAGTGGGTGCTCAGCATCAAAGCTTTCTGCCACATGCTCTGCGCTTTGACGATCGATAATCTCATGCCACCAAATATCGGTAGCGCTATTCCATGCCGTCTCTTGCTTGGTGCGCTGTACAACAAGAACCTTCTCTACATTGGTCTTACCTTTAAGTGCTTCATCGACTGCAGGCTTAAGTGCAAATGCTGCACCTTTTCTAAATCCACCATCTGCTGTGATCACAAGTTTTGCATCTGCATCTTGAATACGAGAAAGAAGCGCTTCGGCTGAAAATCCACCAAAGACGACAGAGTGTGCAGCGCCAATACGCGCACATGCCAACATTGCAACGGCTGCCTCTGGAATCATCGGCATGTAGATAGCAACGCGATCTCCCGCTTTAACGCCAATATCTGTCAGTGCGTTGGCCGCTTTCTTTACATCAACTAATAATTGCGCGTAAGTAATAGTTCGGGTATCACCTGGTTCGCCTTCAAAGTGAAATGCAACGCGGTTGCCACGACCTTCTGCAACATGGCGATCAACTGCATTAACTGATGCATTGAGTTTTCCGCCGACAAACCATTTGGCATATGGAACTTGCCAATCAAGGACTGAGCTCCATGGTTGATCCCACGTTAATTCGCGCGCTTGTGATTCCCAGAAAGCTAAGCGGTCTGCATCAGCTCTCGCATAGATATCCGCCTTGGCATTGGCTTGGGCAGCAAATTCTGCACTCGGCGGAAATTGGCGGCTCTCGTTGCCAAGGTTTTCAATGGAATCACCAGAACTATCAACAGGTGTTGTGGTCATAACCGTTGACAGTACTCGCACTCCCTATCTTTGCCCACCTTGCTAGCCCACATATCTCACCGACCGATTGGAAATAACAATGTTGACCGCCTTCTTCGCAATCCTGCTCAAGATCCTTGCAAGCCCAGCCATGTTGGCTGCCTTGATCGCCTTCCTCCAGAAGACGCTTCATCCATGAGATCGCTGATCTAGCCAGCCCCAAGGCTAGAAATCGATCGAGAATCGCCATGTGGCCAAGGGAATAGCCTCCCCGGTCGCATGGCGATTTTTCATACCCCCAGGTAAGTGGTTGGATTAGCCGTAAGCCCGAAGTCGACCCAATGACGCGCTCGGCGAAGGATTACGACTCGCAATCAATCTCTGCGAGCTACCGAGCACAATGTGGAGTCACAATGCCAATTGCAACCCCTGAAATTTACGGCCAGATGTTGGATCGCGCGAAAGCTGGCGCATTTGCATACCCTGCAATCAACGTCTCATCATCACAGACCATCATCGCTGCGCTTCGCGGATTCGCAGAGGCAGAATCAGATGGAATTATTCAATTCTCTTGGGGCGGTGCTGAATACGCATCTGGCTCCACAGTAAAGAAC
>Ga0209651_1000918_pt1 | contig 10440 bp, 14 predicted proteins | sample LauGreFBDMM110SN_2_FD_188216 | JGI IMG/M metagenome (GOLD analysis project Ga0209651, IMG submission 188216) | Freshwater lake microbial communities from Lake Michigan, USA - Fa13.BD.MM110.SN (SPAdes) (version 2) | ecosystem: Environmental > Aquatic > Freshwater > Lake | place: Lake Michigan... | reverse complement strand
CCCGTCTTGCCCTGGCCGGTGTAGGTGAGGTTGCCGCTGTTGCTGTTCTCGGTCTTCATGCTGTTCTCCGTGGTGGTCTTGCTGGCGGCGGGGCCGCTGATGAGGATGTTGGTGGGTCGTTCGATGGTTTCGGTGTCGTAGACGCTTCCGTCCGAGGCCACGAAGGGCTGAAGCTCACCGATCCCGGTGCAGCGCAGGATGTACTTCCCGCTGTTGTGCGTCTTCGCGATCTCGGCCTGCTGCCAGTTGCGGAACGGTCCGACGTACAACCCGTTCGGGAGTTCGACGGCGTAGTGATCGTAGTTCAGGGGCTTGGTCGTCATGTTCACCTCGTGGTTCGTCATGTAGCGGCGTCTTCGTCAGTTGTCAAATGAGCGGACGAAGCGGCTGCCCGGAGTCCAGTCCGCCATCGTGAGCGCGAACAGCTCGTTTACCTCGATGTTCTTGCGCCCTAAGAACGTCCAGTTGCGGTCGTCCGCGAAGTCCCCGAGGTACTCGCAGAGCACCGTCTTGACGCCGTTCTTTGAGGCGACGACGTAGTGGACACCCTCCGGGCTCAAGAGCACTCCGCCGCGAGGTGGATCCGAGATCCGCTTCGCCGGGAACGTAGCGCTCCGGGGCAGGGGCACACGGCTCGTCCAGTCCTTCACCTCGAAGCCGTTCGGCATGATGACCGAGCGAGCCGGCGTGATGAGGTACTCCTTCTCCGTGTCCATGGGGATCACGTGGCACCCACGTGCACCAACGAGCGGGCCATCCCAGGCGAGCATCGTCTCTCCGCGGCTCGACCAGATGGAGACTCCGGGGGAGTGCTCCCGGACGCGAGCCTTCGTTGTTTTGCTGTCCCAGCCGTTGAGGTGGATGCCGACGTTCCCGTTCGGGTAGTAGCGCACCACTTCCGTGCCGTGGTAGCGAATGGCGTAGACCAGATGGTCTGACGACCAGTCCCGGGTCGGGGACTTGCGGCTGACGACCAGTCGGGTCTCGACCCCAAGGGGTCGGCCTTCATATTTGTCACGCGCCTGCTTGAAGTGGTCGTGGGCGTTGAGCCAAGAGCGGATGTTAGCCAAGATTCACACCCTCCATGAGTTCGGCCGCAACCGTCATGTGTTCATACGGCCAAGTAATGACGGGATGCTCCTCGCGCAGTTCCCCGCGCCAGAACACCCATCGCCAGCGGGCATTGTCGTCGCCAACCATCTCGATGTAGGACCCGTGCTCGACGAAGGGGGCGAGATTCGCAAACATGTCAAAATCGTCGCCGAGTTTCTCGCCGGTGAATACCAGTCTGATGAGATCGCCGTTCAAACCAAACTCCGGCTCCCAGCGCCACTCATTCAGCGCCTGTGCGAGAGTTTCAGCCTTCTCGATGGGTTCCCTGTCAACCCACGAAAACCTCGGGGACGGGCCCCCTTCCTCGACGGGGTTGTACATGGCCTTGATTGCAGCGAGCACTGCAGGCATGTGCGCAGCCTTGATTACGATTTTGCATCCGCTTTGAGACATGCAGTAGCCCATTATTCCTCCTCGCCATCGTCAGGGAGATCCATCTGATCCAGTTCGTCGAGCATTTCGTCCTCTGCGAACCGCTCCGCAGCGGCGTAGAACGACGAGCAGGTCTCAACCACGAAGTCAGTGAAGTCCGGCTCCTCATCGAGCGAGAGGCGGTACTTTCTCTCCATCTCCTCGGCCCACACCTGCACCGCTCGGTCAGGCTCATGAGCGAGATGAAGGTAGAGCGGGATGGCCGTCGCATCATGCTCTCCGCAGATGTCCGCCTCCAGGTTGAACTGGAAGTCGTCGTCGTTCACCCCAAGGTCGTGGACAGCGTTCCGCATGGCCGCCAGAGCGACAGAGCGCTTGGCGGTCGCGAGCCGCGCTTCGGTCGTCGAGAGGTCACTCGGCTGCGGGTTGAAGCGCATGAAGCGGTCGAAGTGGTAGCGAAGAGCGAGGGCCTCTTCGTTGACGTTCTCGGGAGCGGGCTGGGATGCGAACATTCTGCCTCCTACTTGATGGAGTTGACGTGATCCTTGTACTTCCGGGCCGTGCTGGTCAGCTCGTCAAGGGTCTTGAGCAGTTCTTCCAGTTGAGACGCGTCGACCTCAGGCATACCGGCCCGAGCGGCGTGCTTGTTGGCGATCGTGATGCCCCGCAACGCCCTCGTAAGCTCACGCGCGCCCCGCTCTTGGTAGTACGTGACCGTCCAGAGCTTGTTGCCCAACTGCTTGCGGGCAACCTGAGCAGCCGCCTCCTTGGGACGCCTTGACGCCCGCTTCGTAGTGATGCGAACAGACAGGTCAGTTGGAACACTTCGCGCGGCAAGAGACGTCTTTTCGTCTCGCCGCTGGTGCCCCTCAAGGTAGGTTTCATTGATCGTCATCCAGAGCTTGGTGAGCATGTCGCTCGGGATACTGGGCTCATCTGCCTCCATCGAAGTCAGGGCCTCAATGGGGTCGACGTAGATCTTGCCCGGGGGGATGATCGCGATTTCACCCCCATCACAGCGGTAGTCGCGATCGGAGTAGCAGTAGTTGCGCTCCCGCGTGGTTTCCCTGAGGCGACCATTCCATTTGTATCGATCCGTGTACGGGCTCGATGGGGCGTAGTCACGGATCAGAAACTTCCCTTCTGACTCACTGTTGGGGTTGCGCTCCTCGGGGAAGTAGGTGGCTGTATTGCGCAAGCCGTGCTGGAGCAGTAGGCTCTCGTAGCGGTTGATGAGCGCGAGGAGGTCGTTGGTGTTATAGCGAGTAAAGTTCTCGATCTTCAGGCCAAAGCTCGTGACAGCGCTACTCATTAGGTTCCTCCGTTTCTCTGGCGTAGTTTTTCGCTGCTTCGTCCAGGGGGATGAACCGCTCCCAGACAACCGACTGCTTGCTCTTGTCAGACTCATCAGGCACAGCCAGAACATCGTGATAGAGTACAGACGGCCGTGTCTGACGTCTGACTGCCTTGCTGGTGCACTGGACCGTATACATCCAGAACCCGGACGCGGCGTAGCACCGCGGGTCATCCCTGACCACGCTCAGGCCATTGATTTCGAGGGACAGAACCTCCTCTCCGTCGTCCTTGTCGTAGGCGTACATGGCCATGAAGGCTACAAAGCGGGCCGCCAGACTCGGTGCATCGTTGTACCTGTAGTTCATGCCGCTGCAGTCCTTCTCGATTCGCTCGAAGAAGTCATGGAAGACCACAGCCATCTCGCTGGGGGGTCCGCCCCAGTGGATGTAGATGCATGCCTCCGCCTCGCCAGAAGCGGGCTCGGAGAGAAATCGCACGGCAGTCCGTTCACCCATTTGCCTCCTCCCGTGCTGGCGGGAAGGGCAGCGGCACTTGCTTCCGGCCGTTCTTCTCGTGCCACTCCGCTGCGCTCACGCCCTCGGCCATGCAGCACTCGCGGTCTCCGATGAAACCCCAGCACGAGTCGACTTCCTCGTCCTCGAGATCGTCCGTAACGACGTAGCCGTAGACGTTGCCCTCGCAGTAGTCTTGCCATTCCTGCACGAGCGACTCCGCGACCTTCTGGTGGTCGGCGTGCCATCCAGCAGACTTCTTGACCATCACGAACCCCTCCGGCTCCACGGGGTCGCCCCACCTGTCCGTCTCGCTCCCGTCGTAGATCTCGCCCAGGCTCAGACCGATGTTGCCGCCGCCGAAGTTCCGAACGCCCAGAGTGAAACACGCCCACTCGGCATGGGCCGATTTGAACCGCTGCCAGGCGTCCCAGACATCCTTGCGGAAATCGAAGTTCTCACGCGCAGCCGAGCGACCTGCCAGGTCGCCGAACCCGCTGTCCTGACCCGCCTCCAGGAGCACCTGCTCGAGTTGATTAGAGCAGCTATCAACATAGACACGACGCCACTCGGGGTCAGGCGCTCCGTCCTGCGGCTTCTCGACGGGCTCGGGCAGCTCTTCTTCGGGGTTGCACCCCTCCACCTGAAAGCGAGGGTGAAGGAAGTCTCGGAAGTCTCCTGCACCATCCCACGTGCCCTTGCGGACAACATGGAAGTCATTGCTGAAGGAGACGAGGAACAGGTCGTCGTTGCCCTCGTCCGGATGCTGAGGATCCGTGTCGTGGTACACCTTGACCGTGCAGTTCCCGACGACGCGCTCTTCTACGAGGTGTTCTTCACGGGGCATGTCACTCTCCTGCGTGGTTGACTGCGTCGAAGTCGGTCCGCATGCCCTGATACAGAGCGGCAACTTGCTGCCGCACCTGCTCGACCATGTCGGGAGTCGTTGCCAGTTCAAGTCCGATGTCTCCTGCCCTCTTGCGAGCAATCTCGAGGTGAGACATCACGGTGCTCAGTTGCCATTGCATCGACCCAAGCAGGTTTGTGGCCGGAGACAAGCTCTCCATGGTCTGCTTGATGACGATGGCCTTCACGGGTGCTCCCGAAGGCTTAGACGCCCGCCGCGGCATGATCCGGACACGAATCACGGGAATGCGCTCCATCACCTGCCAGTCGATCGATCCGACGTAGCAGTCACGGACAACCTGACGGATGATCGCCAGGGAGAAGCCGCTGGGAGCGACATTGCCTTCCTCGCCGCTGTGAGCCAGCGCTTCTAGGGGCGAAGCGTGCAGCAGACTCGGTTTGATGAGGCCTGCGACCCTTTCGTTCTGGCATCCCCATGCAGGACGACGAACCAGCACATGCTCTGTCATCGTCGTTGATTGACCGCTAGCGCCTGTCCGCGACACATTGACCGAGCGGCTCACCGGCGCGTAGTCCCGAAAGCGGACTACCCCCACGCCAGCAGCGACCGAACGGAGAACCCCGTCGATTCCCGGGACTTGGCCCAGCACCTCCTCGTATGCGTTGAAGGTGGAGATGAGATCCTCGGTGCTGTACCGAGTCTCGTTCTCGATTCGCCACAACCCCGAGTTCGTGATCATTCTGCCTCGTCGACAAGTTGTTGAGCCTCAACGGCGTACTTCTCGGCCTCGCCACGCAGCGGACCGAACAAGGTTCGCGTCGCCACCACCGTTTCGACCATTCCAGCAATGCTCGTCGTGTCCATGCCCATGCCCTTGGCGTAGCCGTGCATGGCAGTAAACGCCTCGGTGAGGGTGACGAGCGCACGTTCGACCTGACCGATGCGGTATCCGGCTCGTCGGAAGTGCTGATGCAGCAGTTCACGCTTCCGCGCCAAGATCGCCTGCTTCCTGGAGCGTGGTTTCCTCTTCGACTCGATCCGAACGCGCAGGCCTCCCACAACACTTTCGATCTTGGGTAAGTTGTGCCGCTGAGTGTACGGGACATCGTACACTCCGGCGAGAGCGTCAGCGAGTTCGTACGTCATCTGGGAGGGGAGCATCTCCCCTGAGTCCTCGCCTGACACGACCAGCGACTGGACAGGGCTGACGTAGAGTTTCTCCGGCGGGAGCAGGCGGAACACCAGCGGCGAGCGCCATCGGCGATGCATCACGAACTGACGCACAGCTACCGTAGTGCCGTGAGGGCGACGGTCTCGCGGCTTTCCAGTGAACACTCGGAACTCGAACACCTTCTCGAGCCCGCCCGCCATGCTCGATTCCACTGTGTTGCACCACCGGACAACCGTCATGCACCGCGACCGCTCAACGCTGTCGATGAGCTTGATGAGATCGTCGGTGTTGTAGTGGGTGAGGTTCCGCACTCGAGCAGAACCCGACAGAGTCTTGGGGAGAGATTCGATGCTCATGCTTCCTCCGCGTAGCCGTCCTTGTCGAGTTTGATCGCCTGACCCCATGGTGCAGGTCGGTTGCCATACTGGGTGAGCACCCAGAGGACACCCTTGAGAGTCTCCGGCTGGGTCGGCGGAACGCCGATGTAGCCGTCCGTGAACGAGACCACGACGCTGCTGTTGCCCTCCGACCGAAGCCGGTCGAACGCCGGGTTGAAGTCGGACCCACCCCCGCCCTTGATGTTCGGGATGACCTTCTCGGTGGTGTCGATGCCGTCCACGTCTGCATGGATGGCACAGTCGCAGGAGATGAGCCGGACAGTCAGGCCGAGCTCATCGACGATGGACGCGACCTCGGAAAGGATCTCGGTCGCCGTACCGTTCATGCTCCCGCTCGTGTCCCAGAGGATGGTGACGTCGGGAAGACCCGTCCTGCGGATTCCGGGCAGGAGCTCTCCAGCGGACTCGCTGCGACGAGAGGGCCGCATGTACGTGAGATCATCCTTGCCCGCGTTCTCCCCAATCCACTGGCCGAGAACAGTCTGCCAAGAGACCTTCGGGTCCCTGATGTCGTCCACGATGCGCTGAACAGAGCCAGGCAGCGTGCCGCGAGACTGGGCCTCGTGGCTCTGCGCAGCCGCCTCAACTGCGATGCGCCACGTGGTGTCCAGCTCACGCTGCGCCGCACCGTCCCCGCGAGAAGCATCACGACCGGTCTGGGAGTCAGACAGATCACCACGGCAGTCCCCGTGCTCGGAGGGGAAGTTGCCGAACTCGCCACCCTTGCCGCCACCGCCACCCGAAGGGTTCTTCTTGCGCGGGAGCCGCCCGTAGATCTCCTCGGCCGTCAGGTCGCGATACGACTCGTCCAGAAGGCCCTTGGGCGGGAGCTCGAGCCCGGCCCCGACAGTTGCGATGAAGTCCTTGATGATGAGATTGATCGCGAAGTCATGCGCGATGTTGAAGCCGAACTGGTCACGAGAACCTCGCCGAGCCCAGAACTCGAGAGCCGGGTGCAGCACCTCGTGGGCGAGAAGGCCACGAACCTGCGGCTCAGACAGGGTTGCGATGAACTCCTCGTTGACCACGAGCGTACCGTCTGGAGCGACACCGGCAGTCGACACGCCATCTTGGGCAGTAGCGACGCGCGGGCGGAGCCGAAGCGTCAGGTAGCCGAGGAAAGGAACGCGAGCACTCAGCCAGACTCGTGCGTCCTTGATGCGGCTCAGAGCGTCAGTCATGAACACCTCGTGTAAGAGTGGGCGGGAGCGAACCGCTGATGCCATCTTCAGTGTGGGCGCGACCCACAGACGCGAACGCCACCGGCTGTCCGGTGACGTCGCGTTTCGGCGGTGCTACTCCTTGAAGCACGCGGCCAGAGCCGAGAGCATCCCCTTGACCTGGGGGTCGGCCTTGACGACGTTCACCGCGTCCTTGAGCTTGCGGAAGTTACCGCGGTGCGCGATGAAGGTCGTGATGGACGTCGCCACGTACTCGCGACCGCCCGCCTCCGTGACGTAGGCCAGAGCCTTGAGGTACTCCTCGTAGGCCTTCCCGCCCGTCTTCTGACCCGCCTTCATGATGGCAGCGTCGGCCAGACCGGTGACCATCGCGATCATCTTGTCGGGGGAGTCGAGCATCGACTTCGGGTTGGGCAGAGCACCCTTCGGGTCCGCCAGCACCTTGTCGGGAGCGACCAACTGGGTCCGGACAAGTTCGAACGCCATCAGCTCCGTGGCCACGCCCTCGCCGATGAGACCGGACGCCATGTCGCGGAGGGTGCCGGTCTTGCGGCCCGTCTCGATGAGGCGACCCAGCATCGACCAGGTACGCGGCGTCGCGAAGGAGCCGTGGGTGTCTGCATCAGCCGGAAGGCGGCTGAAGTGCGAGGGCCTGTAGGTGAGGAACTGAGTGACGAGAGCATCGTAGCCCTGATCGTGGTACCACGTCTCCCAGCGCTTGAAGTCCGCCTCGACGGTCAGGATCATGACCGAGTTGCGGTAGTGGGCCGGCAGCGTGCTCGCGGCGGACTTGTCCTCACGACGGTTGCCGGTGACGATGATCATCACGCCCGGAGCGATGCGGTGGTCGTGGATGCGGCGCTCAAGAGACGCCTGACGAGACGCCACCTGGATGTTCGTGCTCGCGGCAGGCAGGTCGTCGAAGACCAGCACGCCGTAAGCCTCGGGGTCGCACACCTCCGCGAGCCACTCCTGCGGGGCGTAGCGGGTCACCCGGTTATCGCCCCGCTCCTTGCTGTAGGGCAGGCCCATGAGATCCTCGGGAAGCATGGACGAGAGGTCCAGCACCCGAGCGACCGCGGGCTTGGCCGACGGGTCGGACTTGCGGCGATGCTCGGTCATCTGGGCCGCGAGCTCACGTGCGGCGGAGGTCTTGCCGATGCCCGGCGCACCGAGAAGGCAGACGGTCTGGAGGTTGTTTTCGGCCACGCCGGTGAGCCACATCTCGAACAGGGTGCTGGTGATGCTGTCGAAGGTCATGCGTTACCTCGTGAATCGTGGTGGTTGTCGGTCAGTCGATCAGGAAAGCGATTCGGGCACGGCGTCGTCAGGGCGGGCCTTGACCCACGCCTCTCGACGCTGCCGCTTCGTGAACTCGGACCAGGCGTCGTTGTCTGAATCAACGGAGCAGAACTGCTGCCGGAACCATCCGTCCTCGAGCAGACACCCAAGAACTTCAGCGGAGATGTCCTTGAAGGTGCCCGTGTCGGCCGAGAACGCCTCTGCCAGTTCTTGCAGCGGAGAGACTTCGCCGCAGAGACCGTATACCCCGCAGCCGGGGCTGCCCGCCCTGTTGTCATAGTCTCCCGCGATGACAATGTTGTCCCCGGCCCAGCGTCCAGGGATGTGGTGGAACTTCGAGTCGCCATTCAGGTGGAGGTCTCCTCCTCCCGTGCCGTTGCTCGAAGCGAGCAAGACAGCCAGTCCGGTCATCGTGCTCCTCCCGTCCATGCTGAACTCCATGAGCTTGACCCCGTTGCCGAAGAAGTGCGGGTCGATGAACTCCCGCTTGCTCGTGTTCGCGATGACGTAGTACTGTCCCATTGTCGCTCCTTTAGTTGTCGTACCAGAGGACAACCCTCACCTGATCAGGCTCGAGGTTGTACTCTCTTGCCACCCGCCACATCTCTTGAAGCATCTCGCTGATGCGCGCAATGCCGTACCCGCTGGGGTCGTCCGCAGTCCCCTCGCGATGACACTCGTCCAAGTCCTCGAGCGTCCAATGAGTTGGAGTGTGCCAGTCACTTCGGCCCAACTCGTCGGGGCCCCAGAGCACCTGCACCTGATCGGACACATCATCGGGGATGCCATTAGGCTCCCGGTAGGACATCTCGTCCCGCCGGACTCCCGAGAGCCTTCCGAACGAGTCGTAGTTGCGTCCGAAGTGCCACCATTGCGCCCTCGAGGGCACCCGGTCTTCGAAGGAGAGCGCTTCCATCACGAGTTCCTCCAGCGGGTCGGGCGGGTCGTTGAATGCTCCCCACGGAGCTGGTCTGGAGTAGGTGACCTCGCCCTCATGGACAGGCGGGTTCACGGGAACCCACCTGCCCTTATAGAAGCGCTCCATGAGGACGTGGATGTCGCACCCCACTGCTCACAGCTCCCCGTTGCGAGCCGCCTCATCTGCCTTCTGAAGCAGCGTCTCGACGGCGCGCTCGATCACCTTGTCTACCAGCTTCCAGCCGGCCGTCTCGGCAGTCTCTTCAGGAGCCGGAGAGATCTGCTTCATGTGGTAAGCGACCCGTTCTGCCAGATCGTCCTTGTCCAGGCGATCCTCGACGGCCTCAGCGAGATCTGACAGGTCAACGCATCCCGCCAGTTCGTACATGTCGATGGCCCCTGCGACATCTTCCGTTCCGACCTCCTCAGCCAGTCCTCGCAGGTCCAACTTCGCGGCAACCTTGCGGAGCGTGTCCGGCGAGTCACTGATGCGCTCGGCGATCTCCGCGGTGGCGTTCTCGGCGATGGTATCCAGTCGCTTCTCTTGGGCGAAGAGAGCGAGGATGGCATCGACCGTGCGCTTGATGATGATGTTGATCAAAGCGAGCATGTTCACTCCTTGGCGCTTCGCGCCAGTTCAGCCAGAGGCGAGGTGAGTTCGTTGATGCGATGCTCAAGATCCTTGATAGTTCCGCACTTCTTGTTGTACTCCCCGAGCCAGTAGTTCTGGGCCGAGTTGGCAGTTCTAAGTTCTTCCGCCATCTTCACGAGGGCGGCCTCGTTCCGGGCTGCGATGGCCGTGACCTTGACCAGAGCATCGAGCAGGTCAGACCGCTCCTGCATCATCCGCTTCCAGTCGTCCTCGTGCTGCGTCATTTGCGCTCCAGTGCTCGACGTTGCCTGTCTAAGAGTGCCAAACTTGGCCCGTACGGCTTCTTGGTCGGGAGGTCAGAGAGGGAGAGATCTGCGTCTTTCACTCTGTCTCCAAACATCACCGAACCTGTGTCCGTGACCGTGAGGTAGCTCCCGTCATCGAGCCTCACTCGCGTCCAGTCCTGACCCTGGCGCAACCTCCAGTGGATCTTCTTCTCGAGGAGGCCTGTCACAGTCTTCTCGATCGCCATCTCAACCACACGGAGCCGGTAGAACAACTGGGCGTTGCGGTGGCTTTGCCGGTCGAACTCGCGAACCAGATCCTCGTCGTTGTTCTCGAACAAGGTCGCAATCTCGAACGCAGCGGAGAGCGCGTCGATCTCCCCTCGGATCTCGCGACGCAGAAGACGCCGCATCAGCTCCGGGTCATCGTACC
>Ga0209651_1000916_pt1 | contig 10446 bp, 11 predicted proteins | sample LauGreFBDMM110SN_2_FD_188216 | JGI IMG/M metagenome (GOLD analysis project Ga0209651, IMG submission 188216) | Freshwater lake microbial communities from Lake Michigan, USA - Fa13.BD.MM110.SN (SPAdes) (version 2) | ecosystem: Environmental > Aquatic > Freshwater > Lake | place: Lake Michigan... | reverse complement strand
GGGTGGAACGGTGAATTGGAAGGCCGTAATCTTGGTGAAGTGGCAGAACAAGTTGTTACCGCTTCCCCAAATGCACACGAGGAAGGTGTTCGTACTCGTTTAAATGGAAAGACATTGCGCCGGGTAGAAATTGATAACCAAGGCGCAACAATTGATCTTTTGGTCTTACCGATGATTCAAGGTGCGGATCGCATTGGTTCAATTGTTCTGCTGCAAAATGTGACAGAGCTTCGTCGACGAGATCGCGAGCTAGTAACTAAAGATGCGACCATTCGGGAGATTCACCACCGTGTGAAAAACAATCTGCAGACCGTCTCTGCTCTCCTTCGATTACAGTCCCGCCGTATTGATGATCCAGCAGCAGCTGCGGCATTAGATGAAGCGGTTCGACGTATTGCCTCAATTGCCCTTGTCCACGAAACTCTTTCCAATAGCACTGAAAATACCGTTGCCTTTGATGAGGTTCTGACCTCACTAGTCACGCATGCACTAGAGCTAAGTCCTCGTATGGGGCAGTTAAGTATTGAACGCAAAGGTCAGCTTGGTTCCCTTGAATCAAGAATTGCCACACCCTTGTCATTAGTTGTAACAGAGCTGATGCACAACGCTCTTGAACATGGCTTATATGAATCTGGAACTCGTTTAACAATTGAATTGCAACGCTATAGCAATGAAGGGCTGATTACTATTTCAGATGATGGAGTGGGCTTGCCAGAAGGATTTGATCTATCCACTTCATCAAACTTAGGTCTACAAATTGTGCGCACGCTTATAGAAAATGAATTAAAGGGTGAATTGAAATTGGAATCAACACAGCAAGGAACGCAAGCAAAACTGCGCTTCCCACTTTAAATATGGTTTTGCTGCTCCATTAGACGCGCACGATTACGTGCTGCACGACGCTTCAGTGCACGACGCTCATCTTCCGATAATCCGCCCCACACACCCGCATCTTGACCGCTCTCAAGGGCCCATGCCAGGCAAGGCTCTTTCACAATGCAGCGATTACACACCTTTTTTGCTTCTTCGATTTGAGTAAGGGCTGGACCCGTATTTCCAACAGGGAAGAAAAGCTCCGGATCCTCATCGCGGCAGGCTGATTGATGTCGCCAATCCATTGCATGTCTCCTTAGGGAAGTACAACTTATTAAAAGTTACGTGGTGTTAATACACACAGTTGTGCGTGCAAGGAACCTATTGTCCATCCTTCGGTGTTGTTATACAAGGATGTAAGCAAAGAGTTTTTGAAAATATGAGTGATGTACCTCAAGTGTGCCCCCGACAGGAATCGAACCTGTGCACCTGCCTCCGGAGGGCAGTGCTCTATCCCCTGAGCTACGGGGGCTCGTGGGTTTAAGCGCAAGGTTATCAGCGGGTGCGAATATGTCTGCATACTGCAAGAATTCACGCATGAGATCAACGGCTTACTTTGCAACAGGATGTTTCTGGGGAGCAGAACGACGCTTCTGGCAGATGGATGGAGTCCTTGAAACAAGCGTTGGATATATGGGTGGAATTCGTCCTAATCCATCATATGAACAGGTGTGCACTGGTGTTACAGGCCATGCTGAAATGGTCAAAGTTGTATTTGATGAATCAGTTGTTTCTTACCAACGTTTACTAGAAGAGTTTTGGACGATGCATGATCCAACCTCTTTGAACAGACAGGGTGGAGATATTGGAACTCAGTACCGAAGCGCTATTTTCACAACCAGTCCTCAACAGCTCGAAACCGCGCTCGCTTCACGAGCTGCTTACCAAAGCGTGTTAACACTTGCTGGCTTGGATCAAATCTGCTCAGAAATTCTTAGCGCAGATGGCATTGAGTATTTTGAAGCTGAGGAGTATCACCAAAAGTACTTACAGAAAAATCCCAACGGATATGACTGTCATTCAAGCACTGGGGTTGCCTACCCGGTTAGTTAAAGAGAAAAAGTTGGGTACTCATCTGTCACGAGAAGTAGTGCGTATCCAACAACTCGGTTCCAGTAAGCGATAACTCCAACTATGCCTTCGGCGCAGAACTCTGGGAATTTGCCAGAAAACAAAATGCTGATCCAAGCAAATAATGTCAAAAATGTACCGTAAAAAATATAAGCAATTCCGACGATGTATAGAGGGATTGCTAGAAGCCACTTAATCAATGGCAGCCAGCGATTAAGAGCCTTTGCATCTACCTCTGGAAAAGTCACACTGACAACATCGTTTTCTTCAAGTGATGGGTACTCATCGGTCAATAGAAAAACATAAGCACTAACGCGAGTCTGCAAGGAAAGAAATGCTTCATTGAAAGCCAATAAATAGCTTGGATAGACCTGGCGGAACACTAAAGCCAGGGCGACCGGCAGAACCAAAAATCCAACCGTCAGGCTTTCGGAGTTGGTAGACCAGGATGGCGCAAATGTCGCCAGAAATATTGCGATCGGGGCCACAAGAATCAGACGAAATAGTGCGGTCACGCGATTGCGCTCGGTCAGGGTTACATCGACCTGGGTTTCAATTTGATTGCTCATACTGTCCAATGTACTCCCATTTCACGCACGAAATTGCTTATTACAGGTTTCTTGTCATACTTTTGCAGTTGTTGCAGAAATTTTTGCAGTATTTACTTGCGGAAGGAGGCGATCACATGGCAGGAATCAAGGAAGTTGCAGAAGAAGCAGGAGTTTCAACTGCAACGGTTTCTCGCGCACTGCGCGGTCTTCACCATGTTAATCAACAAACCCGCGAGAAGATTATTGCTGCAGCTGAAAAACTGAACTACCCGTTAACGTCAGAGCGTCAAAACGTAGTTGGTGGGCGGACAAATGCTGTTGGTGTCGTTGCCCCATACATTTCGCGCTGGTATTTCTCGCAGGTTATTAGTGGTGCTGAACAAGCACTACGTGAGGCTGGCTTGGATTTACTGCTCTATAACTTTTCGCAGATGAAGGGCCGTGAGCGCCTTTTCCAGCACCAGTTGTTAAAAGGTCGAGTAGATGCCCTCATTGTTATTTCTTTGCCGCCAACAGAAGAAGAGTTTGATTCGATACTTAGCCTTGGCGTGCCAATCGCACTCGTTGGTATGGAGCATGCAAACTGTGCCTCAATTAAAATCGATGATGTTGCAGCAGCTAAAACCGCTACCCAACACCTTGTAAATCAAGGACATAAGAAGATTGGCTTGATGTCAGGTCGACCTGATGATCCATTTAATTTTAGTGTTCCGCAGGATCGCCGCAAAGGCTTTATGCAAGCGTTAGCTGAAAGTGGCTTGAAATGGCTACCTTCGCGTGAAGTACATGGTGACTTCACCATGCATACCGCATCACGAGCAATGGATGATTTATTAGCTCGTCCCAACAGACCAACTGCAATCTTTTGCGAATCAGATGAAATGGCAATGGGTGCAATGCAAGCGTTGCGTCGCCATGGTTTGAAAGCACCCGATGACATTTCAATTATCGGTTTTGACGGCCATGAGATGGCTGAATTTTCTGAACTAACAACTGTCGAACAACCCGTCACGCTCATGGGCGAAATGGCGGCGTGGTCAATTATGGAAAGACTTCGCAAGCCTGCAATTGTTCCGCCTTCTTTAGTCCTGCCAACAACACTTGTTGTGCGTAATTCAACCCGACGATTAACTCCCGAAGAACAAGCATTCTGAGGTAGCCTTGCAGACATGAGCGATCATCAGTTTTCGGCGCATAATCTTGCAGAACTTCACACTCACCGCAGTGAAAAGTGGCGCGGATTCCCGAACGATGTATTGCCTTTGCCAGTTGCTGAAATGGATTTTCCGGTAGCAGAACCAATCAAAGCGATCCTTGCCGAGATGGTTGCACACTCAGATCTTGGTTATCTCGGCCCAATTCCAGAACTTGGTTTAGGTTTCAAGAAATTTGCAGCAGAACGCTGGAACTGGAACGTTGATGAAAAACAAGTTCATGCCGCTACCGATGTGGGTGTGGCTGTTGTAGAAATTTTGCGTGTGTTTACTCAACCTGGAGACTCAATACTCATTAGCTCTCCGGTCTATCACAACTTCTATACCTGGATTAATGAAACAAAACTGACTCTTGTTGATGCGCCATTTGAACGCACCGGAGATGAAGCGACAAATCCTTGGGTAATTAATTGGGGTTCAATTGAAAAAGCTTATGTATCTGGAATTAAGGTGCACTTGTTGTGTAGTCCGCATAACCCGCTGGGATTTATCTATACCAAGCAAGATTTACTAAAAATTGTTGCGTTGGCAAAGAAGCACAATGTCCTGATCATTAGCGATGAGATCCATGCGCCACTAACTTTCCCCGGTGAGACCTTTGTTCCTATGCTCTCCTTGGGCGCAGATGCTGAATCGGTTTCAGTAACTGTGACGGCTGCTTCAAAAGGCTGGAACATTGCAGGATTAAAATGCGCAATTATCATCTCTCAAAATGCTGAAATGAATTCTAAGTTAGCAAATTTGGCACCTGCCATGCATTACCGCGCATCATTACTAGGTGGATTTGCAACCGCTGTTGCATTTGCCGAGGGTACATTGTGGCTAGATACCGTAATCGCCCAGCTGGACCACAACCGTCATTTGATAAAGAAACTCTTGGCTGAAAAACTTCCGACGGTTAGATATCACATCCCACAAAATAGTTATTTGGCATGGCTAGATGTTGAGTCGTTGCAATTAGGTGTTGATCCATCGGTTACATTGATCGAAAAGGGTCGTGTGGCCTTTAACCCTGGACATGCATTTGGTAAGCAATGCGATCAATATGTGCGCTTAAACTTTGCAACAAGTCCAGAAATTATCACTGAGGCTATTGATCGGATTGCGCGGGCTGTTTAAATGAAGGCTAAGAAATACGATGTCACCATTATTGGTGGTGGGCATAATGGTTTAGTTGCTGCAACCTATTTAGCAAAAGCCGGAAAGTCAGTTGTAATTCTTGAAGCTAACCCTGAAATAGGAGGCGCCACACAAAGTGTTCAAGCTTTTGAAGGATTTGATGCGCATCTGTCACGATATTCGTATCTCGTTTCGCTTCTACCCGACAAAATAGTGGCAGACCTTGGTCTCTCCTTTGAGTGCATCTCTCGGGAGGTTTCTAGCTACACCCCATATGCCGATAAGGGTCTCTACGTCTCAAGGCTATGGGATGAAAAGACAGCGGCATCATTTAATGAATTAGATCCAACCGGGGCAGAAGCAAAAGCCTGGCAAGAGTTTTATGGGGAGGTAGCAGAGTTTGCCCAAAGGATTGCGCCAACCCTTTTGCAACCGCTAAGGACTAGAAGTGAATTAAAGGCTGAAATTGACTTGCCGCACACTTGGGATTACTTGGTTGAAGAACCAATCGGTGCTGAAATAGATAAACGTTTCAAGAACGACCTGGTCAAAGGTGTTGTGTTAACCGATGCATTAATTGGAACATTCGCATCTGCCTACGATCTACAAGCAAATATTTGTTTTCTCTATCACCTCATGGGTAATGGGACTGGAGAGTGGAAAGTTCCAGTTGGAGGAATGGGCGCACTTGTTAAAGAGCTCATTCGTGCTTCAACTGATCTAGGTGTGGAAATCAAAGTCAATTCAAAGGTTAATTCAATTATTAGCGATCAATCAGGTGTTGCCGTAAGAACTGAATCTGGCGATGTGTATCAATCTGATTATCTACTATCTAATGCCGCACCTGCCGTGTTAGCAAAACTTCGTGGAAAAGCTAAGCCAAAATCATTAGATGGCTCACAGATGAAAATCAATATCTTATTAAAACGTTTACCTAAGTTGAAGTCAGGTATTGATCCACAGCTCGCATTTGCCGGAACCTTCCATGCCAATGAGAGTTTTTCACAGTTAGAACAGACATATAAGGAAGCTAAATCAGGTGTAATGCCAGCCAAGATGCCAATTGAAATGTATTGCCACACCTTGTCTGATCCTTCGATTTTGAGCCCAGATTTACAAGCAGCTGGTTATCAAACGCTAACTTTGTTTGGACTACACACCCCTGCTTCATTATTTGATGCAGACAATGATGGCGCTCGTGATGTGGCACTTGCTTCGGCGCTTTCATCTGTTAACGAGTATTTGGCAGAACCCATCGAAGATGTGATCGCTGCGATTGAGGTTAAAACACCACTTGATATTGAAGAAGCAATTGCGCTGCCTCGAGGCAATATTTTCCACAAAGATCTTTCTATGCCATTTCGTGAAGATGGATCAGCTCCTTCCTGGGGTGTTGAAACAGATGACCCACGCATCTTTATTTGTGGGGCTGGGGCAATACGTGGCGGCGGAGTAAGCGGGATTCCTGGTCATAATGCGGCAATGGCTGTGCTTTCAAACAATTAGACTTAAGCCATGAGTCTTCATCCTGAAACATCTGCAATCACTGCTGGTCGTCCCGACGCGGCTCCTGATGCTTCATTGAATCCTCCATTGATTTTTTCTTCTACCTATCACGCAGGTGGTCCAGTTGGTTATGGACGTTACGGTAATGAAAGTTGGAGCGCGCTAGAAGCTGCAATTGGTGAACTAGAAGATGGAGCAACACTTTCATTTTCATCAGGCATGGCAGCGATCAGTGCAGTCTTTTCTATCCTGCCAATTGGTGCACCAGTTGTTGCATCTAATCAAGGTTATAGCGGCACCATGGGTTTGCTTAATCAACATCATGCAAGTGGACGGTTAGAGGTTCGCTTTGTTGAAATTACAAATACAGAAGAAGTGATTGCAGCAATGAAAGGCGCAGCATTGGTATGGCTTGAATCCCCAACAAATCCATGCCTAGATGTTGCAGATTTGCCAGCGCTAATCACGGCTGCAAAGAAGTCAGGCATTGGAGTTGCAGTGGATAACACCTTTGCAACACCACTTGTTCAAAAGCCATTAACAATGGGAGCTGACATTGTTATGCACTCTGTTACTAAATTCTTAGCTGGCCACAGCGATGTTGTGTTGGGATCGCTTTCAACGAAAGATGATGCGCTCTATAAGCGGTTAGAAGAATCTAGACGATTCAATGGTTCAATCCCAGGCCCGTTTGAAGCATGGCTTGCACTACGAGGAATCAGATCATTTCCTATTCGCTTTAGAGCAGCAGAGACCAATGCGAAGGAGTTAGTAACTCGCTTATCTGGACATCCAAAAATTACAAAGGTCCGCTACCCAGGTTTTGGCGCAGTTATCTCCTTTGAAGTTGATGGCTCAGCCGCAGATGCCGAGAAGGTCTGCGAGTCATCAAAGCTAATTACCCACGCAACTAGTCTTGGCGGGATTGAATCATTGTGGGAGCGACGTCGACGTTGGGCACTTGAAAGCCTTTCCGTGCCCGAGCAATTGATTCGCCTTTCAGTTGGTTGCGAGCATGTTGATGACTTGTGGGCAGACATTCAGCAAGCGTTAACCGTCCTATAAAGAAATTTTCAGGGAAAGGCTGTATTTTTAACTCATGTTCAAAGCAGTTCGTCGAGTATTCGCAGCAGCGACAGTAGCCATCTTGGCCTTTCGCGCGGTCGGCTCATTTCTTTCTTGGGTAGAACATCAAGAAGATTCAGTTGCTGACACTTGGGTCGACGAAGATGAATTTGAAGATGCCTGATATCGAATATATTCCTGGAAGCTGCAATATTGGCAAAGGTGAAATTCGTCGTAGGCAAATGGTTGCAGTTGTTGGTTTGTTCTTTTCAATCTCAACTCTTTTAACTTTTAACACCGTTGATGCCCCTAACGCTATTCGTTTGGGCATCTTCTTTCCTTTAATGGTTGCCTCCGTTGGTTTCGTACAATCCCGTAGCAAGTTTTGTTTAGCCTATGGATTTGCTGGGACCTTTAATGTTGGCAAAATGGGAGACATCAAGCGTGTTGCAAGCAAGGAAGATCGACAAGCTGACCGAGTGACAGCACTAAAAATCTTGGGTAAATCTTTTTTACTCGCATCCATAGCGACAGCGGTGGTATTAGTACTACCCTTCTAAGTATGAAGATTCTAATTCATACCCGTCACGCAGATTTAGCAGATGATTTCAAATCTATAGCTGAAGAAAAACTCAGCAGCATGGAGCGATTTAGCGTAATAATTGATCGCGTTGAAGTTGAAGTTCTTCACGAGACAAATCCACAACAAGGCAAACGTAAACATAAGGTTGTGCTGACATCACACGGTACAGGTCCACTATTGCGCGCAGAAGCAGCCGAGTTCAATGACTTAGCAGCTTTTGATACCGCAGTTAAAGCATTTGCTTTGCAGATCCGAAAGATTCACGAGCGCACAAAAGATTATGATCGCAAAACTTTACGAACAATGAAATCAGATCTTTAAACGATCTCAGTTCCATCTTTACGTGTGGCTGTAAGACTTGCTACCGCTGTAACAATCAAGGTTGCAACGATTACTCCCAGGCTAAGCTCAATCGCAATGTGTGGAAGTTCTATGCCAGCAAGCTTATGAATACCGATGCCATGGAATGCCTCGATGATCATCTTGAAGCCGATAAAGGCCAAGATAAATGAGAGCCCCTTGGATAGATAGATCAGACGCTGCAGCAATCCCTGTAACAAGAAGTACAACTGGCGTAGCCCCATCAGCGCAAAGATGTTTGCACACACCACAATGTATGGATCGCGGGTAATTCCGAAGATCGCTGGGATTGAATCAAGGGCAAAGACTAGGTCTGTGAAGCCAAGTGATACCAATGCGATGGTGAAAGTTGTTGCACCCTTCTTGCGCAAGAAGGTGATGAGGCGATCCTCTTTCCACTCCTCTTCGTCATGCTCTGACAAAAGTTTGTAGGCGGTAAAGATTAAGAATGCACCAAAGATGAAGAATGCGCCTGAGAATTTTTCAAGGATTGCACTACCTGCAGCAATGAATCCTCCGCGAAGGACTAGAGCGATAATGATTCCTAAGAGCAGCACAAGTTGTTGCTTAGTCTTTTCAACTTGAAGACGACTCAAGATGATTACAAAGACGAAGATGTTATCGACAGACAACGCATACTCAGTTAACCAGCCTGCAAAGAACTCTTTTTGTGCATTGGGATCTGATGTCCAGTTAGGCATGAAGTAACCGAAAACAAGTGCGGCGGCGACATAGATAACAGTCCATATTCCTGCTTCAGTCATGCTTGTCTCTTTATTGCGACGCAAGACCGCAAGAATTAAGTCAAAGATGATTACAGCAGATAATCCGCCAAGTGTTACAAGCCATACAGTCGTAGATTCCATGGCGGTATTCTGCCAGTTAGTGGTGCACCCAGAGAGTTGAAACAGGTGGAATCGTTATTTTTCCATCACGACCATCTGGTACTCCCGCGCTTGCAATCAGGACTTTGCCAGTGATTTCCACCTCAACCAAGGATTCTCCCAGGTTCATGTAAACGGAAACATTGCCGCGACGATAGGCAAGTAGTAATGGGTTCTTAGAACCGTGTGTAGGTGATTCAAGCCATGTCATTTCACCAGTTGTCACAAGATGTTCTGCTCGCAATTCAAGAGCGTTGCGATAGACATTAAGAGAACTCTTTGGATCAACGTTTTGCTTTTCTACTGTTAAATCTTTCCAACTATCCTGCATAGGCAGCCAAGGAGTTCCGGATGTAAATCCAAATGGTGCACTCTCATCCGACCACGGCAATGGAACTCGCGCACCATCTCGGCCCTTTTGGCTTCCCTTTGTACGGAAGTAGATCGGATCTTGACGTGCCCCATCTGGCATTACGCCATCTGGCAATCCAAGTTCTTGGCCAGCGTAAACATAACAAGAGCCAGGTAATCCAAAAACAAATATGGTGAGTGCGCGCGACTGCAGCTCACCGAGGCGAGATGCAACACGAGGTGAATCATGATTACTAAGTGCCCACGTTGGTAGGGCATCAACATTTGCGAGTAATTCAATTGTTCTGCTGATGACATCGTGAAGATGGGCAGCATCAAAGGGAGCATCTAGTAAGTCAAAATTAAATACTTGATGAAGCTCATCTGGGCGCACATAACGGGTGGCATTAACTGGTGGATGCACCCAGGCCTCTGCGACAGCCATTACTTCCCGATCTCCATATGAATCAAATAGCTTGCGCCACTTACGGTAAATCTCGTGGACTCCTTGGCGATCAAAGAAAGGAACCGTTTCCAACAGAGCAAAGCGCTTTTCAACATCCATGATCACATCAAGTCGTAGTGCATCACTTAAGCCTTGTGGATCTGGGTGATTTTTGAATATATCTTCTTTTATTAAACCGTGTGCAACATCAATACGGAATCCATCAACACCAAAATCTAACCAAAAGCGTAGAGTCTTTTCATAATCTATAGAAATTTCTGGGTTTTCCCAATTGAGATCAGGCTGAGATGAATCAAATAGATGCAAGTAGAACTGTCCATCTTCTACCTGTGTCCATGATGGTCCACCAAAAAGTGAGATCCAGTTATTTGGGGGAGTCCCGTCCGGCTTTGCATCATAGAAA
>Ga0209651_1000914_pt1 | contig 10451 bp, 8 predicted proteins | sample LauGreFBDMM110SN_2_FD_188216 | JGI IMG/M metagenome (GOLD analysis project Ga0209651, IMG submission 188216) | Freshwater lake microbial communities from Lake Michigan, USA - Fa13.BD.MM110.SN (SPAdes) (version 2) | ecosystem: Environmental > Aquatic > Freshwater > Lake | place: Lake Michigan, USA... | reverse complement strand
CCATTATAATAAAAATAAATATATTTTATTTTGATAATAAATGTATTTATTTGAGTGTTAACAAATATAAAAATTGGTTCAAGTCTCCTAATATTTCATCACGAACATTGAATAAATCTGAGTTATACATAATCTTCATATCCGAAGATTTATCTAAACTGACCAAAAACTGTTTGGCGGCGTTTACTTCTCTCTTCATATCCGCAATTTCTGATAAATTTTTTAGTTTAAGTGTATTTGTCCCCATTAAGTCAATACGTTCTCCGGTTTTTCCAAGCAAAATTTCAATAAATTTGTCAATATTGGTACTGAGGCTGCTGTATAATTCATCTGAAGCCTTGTGTCCTGCAAAGCTCATTGTTTTCCAGTGGTATAATTTTACAATGTTCAATAAGGTTAAGAAATTGATTGTGATGACTTTTATAAAATGTTTTGCAAAGCTTCTATGGTTGGGATTGTGCTTGGCTCCATCGTGGTGTTTCTTCATTGTTTTTCCAGCGCGGTGACCAAACATACGAGGCATCATTCCCATGACAGATCTTCTGGTCTTATGCATGTTATATTTTTATATAAAGCAATATTAAAATTATATACGCGGAATAAATGATTCGCCGAAAGAGTTCATTTTCTCTAATTTTTCAATAGTTTTTTCTAAATTACTTTGTTTTGCGTCTTTGAATAAATAATCTGTATTTGGTGCTTGTTCATTTGATTTTATTTGCTTATAAACTACATCTATTTTCTCCATTACTGTTGCCATTTTAATTTTATCGCCAGATGTTACCAGTTCTTCATGGTAATTTATTGTTTCCAATAAAAGCGATATAGCAAAATACATAAGATATTTTCTTTTTTTATAAATATTTTGATTGTATTTCAGTGTATATAATTTTAATAAACTGTGAACTGTTTTTTGAGTCAATTTATCTTTTTTCTCTGATTGGGTTATTAATGCATCCCAAATAAGCCATACTACATCCATTTGAAATTTTGAGTCAACCGGCATTTTACTCCTGCGTTCACACATACATTTTTCCTTTTTTGCCTTACATATGGATTCAAATTGCATAATCCATTCCATCCAATAGCACGCACTAATTGTATTTTTTCCTTCTGGCGATAAAGAGTACATGAGTTCATTTACCGCAATAAAAAGCTCCTTGCTGTCGTCTTTTAAGAAAATTTCTGTTCCATATATCACATTTGGAGCTTTAAACCGGTCTGTCATATTTGTCATAATAAAATCGTCGGGTTTGATTTTCACTTCATTAAAACTATGTTTTTTTTTAGCAGAACAAAGAACGCACATAATTTCACAAAAAAGTTTTCTTATTTTGTCATTGTTTCTCATGCGAATTTCTTGTCCTACAAACCCATTGGACACAATATCTTTAAAAGTGTTTATTCTGAGTTCTAAATAGTTTGCTATTTTAGGATTCCCAGTATGAACATGTTTGCTATAAAAAATAATAATTATGTCCCATAGATCACTATAATGGCCTGCGCAAATTAATTCTGCGCACCAGTAACACGATGGTTCTATTTTTGATTTCATCAGGCTATTTAGTAATTCCTTTTTCACATCTGTTTTTTTAAACTCTGAAAAAGAGATTCCCTTAAATAGCTTGGCTTCTCTTTTATCATTAATTTCGCAAGATGCCATTCTTATACATATTTATCATTTAATTATTGAAAAAGTTCCGTAAAAAAATAACAATAGTACATATAGAACCCATGAAATCTATATTTTCTCCTATTCTAAAAACTTACGGTAGGTTATCCGATTGGGGAAAAATATTATTGTTTGTTCTCCTTCTTCTTATTATGGTTGCATTTTTTAGATTTATCAGATTGGGAGGAAAAGAGGGATTTGAAACAAGCAAAGAATATACCATCAAAACTGGAACAGATGTTTACGATGACTTTTATTCTGACTTATATGATCATCTTGTGTATAATAAAATAAAGGATGATTACGAAATCGGTGAAATTGTAAATCAAGTAAAACCTACCAATGAGAGTGTTATTTTAGATGTTGGGTCTGGAACAGGACATCATGTTTCCGAGTTGGCGTCTAAAGGATTCAATGTGATCGGCTTAGATGATTCTCAAGCAATGGTAAAAAAATCAAAAGAAAATTATCCAAATGAAAAATTTATGAAGGGAAATGCTCTTTCGTCAAATATTTTCCAAGAAAATACATTTACGCACATATTATGTTTGTATTTTACACTTTACTACTTTAAGGACAAAATGAAATTTTTCAACAACTGTATGAAATGGTTGATGCCTGGCGGGACACTAATTATTCATGTGGTAAATCGTGAAATGTTTGATCCAATATTACCTCCTGGTAATCCACTTCTACTGGTTTCTGCTCAAAAATACGCCAAAGAACGTATTACAAAAACAAAGATTGTATTTAATGATATGGATTATGTTTCTAATTTTGATTATCAACCCGACCAAAATATGGCATTTTTCAGAGAGAAATTTGTGAATAAAGAAACTGGCGTGGTTCGTAAAAATGAACATCATTTGTATATGGAGACGGAGGATGCGATTTTGACAATGGCCCAAAATGCCGGCTTTATTGTACAGGGAAAAATAGATTTAATCAAATGTCATTATGAATATCAGTACTTGTATATTTTGGTTAAACCCAATTAAATTTTATGTCCATTTATATTAAGACGTATATAAATGGATTCTGCTGCTTCACCTTTAGAAGAAAATATTATAGATGTGTTAGATCGCGGTTGTGACCCGGCTAAATTATTGGATTTGTATAATGCTGATCCTTCTATTATAAACAAGGTCTATGAACCAAATAATGTAACTCCTTTGTTGAAGGCTATTCAGAAAACTACTGTAAAAACTATTAATGCATACAAACCGTGTATTAAATTTTTTCTTGATAATGAAGCCGATGTGAATGTGGCTGATAGCGATGGAAATACCCCGTTGATACTTGCATGTGAAAAAGGTTTACTTTCCATTGTAGCAATGTTGTTGGATAAAAATCCAAATTTAAATGCATTCAATAAAGATGGGATTTCTGCTTTACATGCATGTATTAAAACAACGGATGAAGAAATTTCTGCTGTAAACTCTGAAATGATTGCAGTTATGATTCTGGATAAAGCCATGGTTAATAATGTTGACATTTTTAACATTAAAAATTCCATAACAGGGGTTACTCCCTTAATGTGGGCAATTATCAAAGACAACCAAACTATGTTTGACTTTTTTATTGAAAAGATTAAAAAAGAGGACATTGATATTTCAGACAACAAAGGAATGACTGCATTTTTACACGCATGCAAAGAATTGCATTATAATGGTACGTTGCATTACGCTTTAAGTCTCATTGAACATGGAGCAAATATACATGCCACAAATAATGATGGTCAAACCGCGATAGATTTATTGAATGTCAACCAAGACGGTCATAACGCTGAATTAATAAAGGAACTAAAAGATAAAATATCGGGTACAAATTTGGGTGCAGCGTTTGATGATGCCGCATCTGACCAAGAAGACCCTGAAATTATTCAACTATTATACGACGATGATGTGACAGTAGATCAATTACGATCTTTAATTGAAAAAGATCCGGAACAAATAAACGCAGAAGATCGTCGGGAAATATCAGCACTCATAATAGCTTGCGAAAAAAATAATGTGGAAATTGTAACACTTTTATTGGATAACGGTGCAAAAATTACAACAAGAGATTATGAATCTGATACAGGGTTTACACCATTGCTTGCATGGGCTAAAAATAGTGGAGGAAATGATATAACAGATTTGTCCATGTTAGATTTATTTCTTGACCGTGGATTAGCAACCATAAATGATACGACGGACCATGGATATACAATATTATCTTTATTTATAGAGGCTGGAAAGAATGAATTTATACAAGAATTAATTGATAAGGGTGCCAATATTAACAAGCCCGAATTAAAAGTTTTTTCTTCTTCTAAGGACAATCCAATTCCACGCGAAGAGCTTGACGTAACACCAGAACAAGGAGAACAAGAAGAACAACGAGAAGAACAAGGAGAAGAAGAACAAAGAGGAGAACAAGAAGAAGATGTACCCTTTGAAAATTATAGTTTTTCAAATGTTGTTGGTGAATTTCCCAGCGATAGTGATATATCCGCAATTGCGGGATTAAATTCGTTTGAGAAACCATCTGATGACGAAGAAGCTTCTGATAGCGAAGAAGCCTCCGACGACGAAGCCTCTGATGACGAAGTATCTGATGACGAAGCCTCTGATGACAATTATAGCACTGTATCATCTTATCAAGGAGATGTATGGGGTAGCAAACTTTCTCTTCCACAAGGTGTGCTATTCTCTCCTTTATTTTCTGCAATCAGTCTCCATAACAGGCAAGCATTAAACATTCTTTTAGAAAATAAGGTCAACATAGATGAATTTGTAAATAATTTTACACCTCTTATGCTTGTATGTAAAAAAAGATTAAAAGAAATAGTAAAACTTTTAATTGAAAAAGGAGCAAAAATTAACGAGCAGAACGAATCTGGGGATAATGCTCTTATAATAGCAACAACCAATTCTGATAAAACACTTGTTGAAATGTTACTTGGGGCAGGAGCAGACGTAAATTTAAAAAATAAAAAGGGTACAACACCTCTAATTATTTCATGCGATGTTGATAATCTTGCAATTGCAGAATTATTACTTGATAAAGGAGCAGATGTAAACGTTTCAACGGATCAAGGAGATACACCTTTGATAAGTGCGTGCAATAACAGAAATGTTAAACTTGTGGAACTGTTGATTGAATCCGGGGCCAATGTGAATGCTGAAACAATTGATGGGTTTACTCCTCTAATAATTTCGTGTAATAAGAACGACACGGTTATTTCAAAAATATTACTTGAACGCAATGCCAATGTAAACGTTAAAACAAACGATGGTGTTACTCCGTTGACCGCATGTTGCGAAAACAATAATACAGAACTTATAATACTATTGCTTGACCGTGGTGCAAATGTAAATGATCAAACAGCAGACGGAGAAACGCCTTTATTGTATGCAATAAATAATGAAAGCCTTGAAATTGTAAAATTATTAGTTGAAAAAGGAGCAGATGTCAATATTGTGGGAGAAAAAGACATTACTCCGTTAATATTTATTTGTGATAGTTCAATTATGACAATTGATATACTACAAGTATTACTTGAAAAAGGAGCAAATGTAAATGACAAAAACGAATATGGCATTACTCCATTGATTGCGGCATGTGAAAATCCAAGCGTGACAATTGAGATATTACAATTATTACTTGAAAAAGGAGCAAATGCAAATGTAAATGACAAAAACAAATATGGAATTACTCCATTAATTGGGGCATGTGAAAATCCGAGCATCACAGTTGAGATACTACAATTATTACTTGAAAAAGGAGCAAATGTAAATGACAAAAACGAATATGGAATTACTCCATTTATTGCAGCGTGTAGAAATCCAGGCGTGACAATTGGCATACTACAATTTTTATTACAACAAAAAAAAGATTTTATAAATGACAAAAATATATATGGTGATACTCCATTTCTTATTGTATGTAGAAATCAGAGCATGAAAATTGATATACTACAATTTTTATTAGAAGAAAAACCAGATTTTATAAATGACAAAAAAGAAAATGGTGATACTCCATTTCTTAATGTATGTGCCAATCCGAGCATCACAGTTGAGATATTAGAATTTTTATTACAAAAAAAACCTCAATCTATAAATGATGGTAAATCTGTATATCCATTGCTTGTTGCATGTTCAAATCCAAATATTACTGTAGATATTCTAAAATTTTTATTTGAAAAAGATGAAGAGGCTATAATAAATAAACCGCCGCATAACGGTTTAATTCCATTAAGTGCTGCATGTGGAAATCCTAAAATAACATATGAAGTTCTTCAATTTTTATTTGACAAAAATCCAGAAGCTATAAATGTTAAAGTAGACGGGGATACTCTTTTAATGTATGCTGTAAAACGCGGAAACCCGGTTTCTGTTAAATTTCTTCTTACCAAAAATGTATTTAATATAAACGAAATGGATTCTAATGATTTAAACCCCTTATTATATTCCTGTATGAAAAGAAGTTTTGAAATCGTAAAATTACTTGTTGAGGCCGGAGCAGATATAAATGTTACACAACAAGATGGTTATACTTGTTTAATGTACACTGATTATGAAAATGAATTTGATAATAATGAATATGTAGAAGGAGAAATAAATTTAGTTAATGAGGGAAAAAAAATAACCAAATTCTTGAAATCAAAAAAAGCCATAGAAACAAAATTTAATCGCAGGGAGCCGTTTAATTTGGATCCTATATCAAATAAACAACTTCCCGTGTATACTGGTCAACCAATATCTATTAAACCATACCAAACTGTAATGGATTTTATAGAAGGAACAGAAATAAATATATTAGAATATGTAAAAAAACCTGATAATATTGTCTTGAAATACGAAGATTCTTATTTTTTGACTACAAGAACTCAATTAAGAACATCTGGGAATATGGAAAATACAGATAACTCTGTTGTGTTTGACTGTAAAAAAGTGGGTACACTTAAGGATGTAGTTAGAGATAAACCATATTTGGTTTTAACCAGTTTAGGCGTTGTATTTGAGGATTCCGAATTGTCTCATGTAATTCTTTTAGAAGACGCGATTGCTATGCAAAAAGAAGAATCTGGTCATTTTTTTGTTGTATTGCTAACCGATGAAGTTCTTGTAAGCACCACAACCGACAATGTATTGAATGGACTTTTTCCAAATGCAATAAGTGCTCCACATTGTCAAGAAGGAAAGAGTGCAATTGCATATAAGATTGAAAAGTTTACCCCAGTTTCACCTTCTGATCCTGATTCTGGTCCTAATCCACCTTCTGATACTGATTCTGGTCCTGGTCCTGATCCACCGTCTGATCCTAATCTACCTTCTGATACTGATTCTGGTCCTGATCCACCGTCTGATCCTAATCTACCTTCTGATACTGATTCTGGTCCTGATCCACCGTCTGATCCTAATCTACCTTCTGATCCTGGCGCTGATCCTGATCAAGATGGACCTTCTGGTGGATCTGGTCAAAGTAAAACTCGCAAAACCAAAAAACGGAATTCTATTAAAAAAACACGAAGAGTAAAGAAGAGCAAGTCTAATACAAAGTCTAATAAAAAGAAGAAACCCGTGGGTCGCGTTACTCGCCGCAAAAAATAAAAATCATGATATATAGTTTTAAACTATTTATTATGATTTCTCTCAACTCTTATAGACCCGATCTTGCAAAAGATTCAACCTTTCGCAATTATGTTCCATATATTGCAATTGTTCTTATTCTCTTTATAATCATAGTTTGTACAATCATTCGCATTAAATATGGATTCTGGTATTACCAGCCAGTGTTTCATTTATACGATTTGCGATATTATATTTTCCCTCCCGGAATTATCCAAGAAGAACTTCCAAGAGAGAACAAATTCACCAATTTTAAGCAAATACAAACTATACCCTTCAAAAAGGTAACAGATTACCAACTTACACAGTTTGTAAATTTTGTCAGAAAACATTATTATTCAAATAAAGATAACAAGTATTCTCCGAAAAAGGAAAACATTGTTCCCTATTTTAAAGAGCCCTATAAATACGATGGATATCTTTCTCTCTTTGAAGAAGAAGTCTTATTGCAAGATATGAAGGACGACTCTCAAATAAAAGACAAAAACATAATTGCTGTAATGACGAGCCGTCCATTAAATGTTTTTATACGTGATAAACAATCAGGCGGAACATTTGATGTTTATTATGTGGATTATTTGTGTGTGCATAAAGATTACCGAAAAAAAGGCACCGCCCCTCAGATTATTCAGACCCACGAATACAATCAACGACATATGAACAAATCCGTGTGTGTTTCTCTCTTCAAGAGAGAAGGAGAACTTACTGGAATTGTCCCTCTTTGTGTTTATAAGACATATTGTTTTTCTTGTGTTGGATGGAAATGTCCCGAACAAATGCATGCTTCTTATACTATTGTGGAATTCACTCCTCAAAATCTACATTTATTTCATGATTTTTTGAAAGAAAATCAATCTAAGTTTGATATTTCCATTACCACATCGGTTTCAAATATATGCGAGCTTATAAAATCGGGTAATGTATATTTATTGATGCTATTGAAAGATGGAGATATTTGCGCAGTGTATTTTTTTAGAAATTCATGTATGTATATTGCGAATGGACTAAAAGCGTTGACATGTTTTGCTTCTATTTGTAGTACAAGCGTTGGAGATTTTATTCAAGGATTTAAACATGCTTTTTGGAAGATTGCAAAAAGAGAGAAAAAGTATGGTTACCTGGTAATTGAAAATATAAGTGATAATTATTCTATTATAAAAAACATAGAACTAAAAACGAGAGTATATGCTATAAGTCCATCCGGATATTTTTTTTACAATTTTGCATATCACACATTTGATTCTAAAAAAGTGTTGGTTATTTGTTAAGGGGTAGGGGAACCGATGGTTCCCCCTTCCGCGAAGCTTAAGGATCCCCTCCTTTTTATTATTTCAAATTAGCGTTATTCGCCGGGAACCCAGGATAAATTTACGGATTTTTATAAAGATAAACTGTTATGAAAGATGGTAATGATTTATCCAACCCGAAGGGCAGGAGGGCTAAGGAATCCCGCAACGCGGGATTCTGAAGAGCGGGCTGGAAATCCGAAGGATTTCTGAAGGCCTGGGTTCCCCGCTATTTCAAATTCTTTACAGCATATTTACTAAAATGTTGGCAGTTTCCTGTATACAAATTCATTGTAGATTTCCATGACCTTAAATGTAGCAATTTTTGTTTCAGTTCTTGGTCTTTTATAGCGGACAAGACTTGCACACTTTTTCTCTCAGAATCAGAATGTGAATTTATTTTATCATTTTGAACAATCCAATTTTCCAAAAGTTCACACTCATTTTCCGAATAGGGTATTTGTCGTACTCTTGTCTCTGCAGGAACATTGTGTCCCAAAGCTAATTTTAACAGTGTTTTTGGAAGACTTTGATTGATCGGAGAGAAATCTATGGCATAAGTTTTTAAATTTTTATCTGTTATCGTGACAATATGATGGAGCTTCAAATCTGGAGCAAAACTTACTATTGCGCTTTTTAAAACCGCCACTTTGTAGTGTAGTCCATCTAATAGAGACAATAAAAATACTATTATAATAAATTTCATATTCTAATAGTATACAAGAAATAGTTTATTTGCGGTTTCTTCTTGATCCTTTCTTATTGCGACGGTTTTTTTTCTTATGGGATTTACGTTTATGGGATTTACTTTTATTACTTCGTTTGTTGCGACGAGATTTTCTGCCGCCTTCTTGTGGCAAAGGTTCGTCTAAATCTAACCCAAAAGGATTATCGCCTAAGTCTGCGTCTGCGTTTCCTAAACCTGACATAGAGGAATTCTTATTAATAAGCTTATACGGACGTTCATTTCCCATTTGTCTTAATGTTCTATCATCTAACATAGGGCTATCTACACCTGTAACTTGTTGTAAATCAGCCTCTGTTGCAACATCCATTATAGGTTTTCTCATAAGACTTTTTTGAGGTCCTGTAAACTCATCTCCAACTCTTCTTTTCCCTAAGACAGATGTTTCCATTTAATATATCCAAAGAAAAATCTATTAACGTGTGTATTTTCCAACGCGAGTAAATCCATCCACAATAAAAATAATAAATACGCCTAAAAAGGAATATAATACAACTTCTTCGGTTACATGATTTGTTCTCTCATCTTGCTTTTCTTCCAATAAATGAATAACATAGTTTAGCTTTTGCATTAGCAAATCATTAGAGGAGCTATATGATGGCATAGGAGACGCTGCTTGGGGTTGTTTGTATCTTTGATTTTGTTGTTGTAATTGCTCTCCAGAAAAGTTAGGAATAAATTTTTTATAATAATCCACATTGCTCTCTTCTGTTCCATAATTTTGCTGAAAATCATACAGTTCAAAATCAGACTTTTGATTCGGTTGAGGCTGAAGTCCTAAAGATTTCAAAATTTCACTATTATTTTGCATCCCTTCTTTACCTTCCGCTCTCATCGCTCCAACCGATGACGCTTTAGGTGGAGGATTTTCGTAATAATCACCCAGATCATTTCCACCGTCTTCAGAAGCATTGTGGATAGACTGTAAAACAGCATTCACTTTATCGTTATTTACCTCGGGATAACGTTTTTGTGTTCTCCTATGTGCGGCGGTGGTCTTCTTTCTCTGAATTATATTATTATCATTTTCATTATCAAATATAGCTGCATTAAATGCTAAAGACATTCCTAATAAAAATTAAGATAATAATTTATAAATCAATCTGAATTAAAATATAGGCAACATATATAAA
>Ga0209651_1000905_pt1 | contig 10493 bp, 10 predicted proteins | sample LauGreFBDMM110SN_2_FD_188216 | JGI IMG/M metagenome (GOLD analysis project Ga0209651, IMG submission 188216) | Freshwater lake microbial communities from Lake Michigan, USA - Fa13.BD.MM110.SN (SPAdes) (version 2) | ecosystem: Environmental > Aquatic > Freshwater > Lake | place: Lake Michigan... | reverse complement strand
ATATTGGCCAGCCGCGCATCCAATTCCTGCAAGTTCAAAGCTGAATCGCGGCTATCAATGCGGATCAGCAAAGCGCCCTGACGTGGTTCATCGCCGGCAATCACGGGCAATTCCATCACCCAGCCCGGCACGCGGCTGGCAAGCGCGATCATATCGGCCGCGATACGCGCATCATCCACAATCACATGCGTGAAATGCCGATAAATCCAACGCCCCGCACCGGCCATCAGCGCCAAGCCGGCAGTCAAAGCCGCCGCCAGGCGCAGCCGCTTCAGGGCGGTATTGGGGCGGGCCGTAACTTGTGAGGTTTTGGCGGTGCCGATATCCATCACGTGCCCCCTTCGGTGCGGGCCAGGCCCTGCGCCACGCGGTCCAGCACGGCCATGCACATGGCAAGGTCTTCCTCGGGGATGCCTTCCAGGATTTCGGCGCGCACGGCGGCGGCTTCGGCTTCAATATTTTGCAGCACGGGGCGCGCGGCTTGGGTCAAGTGAATGGTCTTGGCGCGGCGGTCGCCCGGGGCGGCGCGGCGTTCCACAAAGCCCTGGGCTTCCAGCCAATCCAGCGTGCGCACCATGGTGGGGCCTTCCACCGCGAGCCGCCCTGCAAGGTCCTTTTGCGTCACGCCATCGCCACGCCGAGCCAGGCTCAGCAGCACCAGCCAGCGAGATTCTGTAAGACCAAAGGGCAGGATGCGTTGGTCAAGCCGCACGCGCCACCGCCGCGCGATCTGGGCAATGGCAACACCAAGCCGCCAGCGCGCTTGGGAAATATCTGACCCATCAGGCATGCGGGAAGGCTAATCCCGGGATGCCTAGGATGCAAATAGATAGCGCGCTATCGAATTTAAATGGGTGGTGAGATTTTATTTCGGCGACTGATTCACCGCTTCGGCTTATTGCCTACGCGGATCAGGCGCCAGCACCTTGTCCCGGTAATTGCAGAAAGCCCGCGCCGGGCAGCGCCAGCATTCCGGCGCCCGCGCCTTACAGATATAGCGCCCGTGCAGGATCAGCCAGTGATGCGCATCGCGCAGCAATTCAGGCGGGCAGCGCTTCATCAGCCTATCTTCCACCGCGCGCGTGGTCTTGCCGGGTGCCAGGCCCGTCCGATTGCCGAGCCGAAAGATATGGGTGTCCACCGCCATGGTATTCTGCCCAAAGGCGACATTCAGCACGACATTGGCGGTTTTGCGCCCAACGCCGGGCAAGGCTTCCAGGGCAGCGCGGTCCGCTGGCACCTGCCCAGCATGGCGTTCCACAAGCTGTGCCGCCAAAGCTGCCACATTGCGCGCCTTGGCCTGCCATAGCCCGATACGGCGAATGAAGGGCGCGATGCCTTCCACGCCCAGCGCCGCCATGGCGGCGGGGGTGGGTGCCGCTTCGAATAGCCCCGATGTGCATTTATTCACCGCGGCATCGGTGGTTTGGGCAGACAGCACCACCGCCACCAGAAGCGAGAAATGATCTGTGTAGAAAAGCTCGGTTTCCGGCGCGGGGTTGGTCTGGGCCAAGGCGCGCACAAACGCCTCGGCCTGGTCTTTTGACATCAGGCGGGCGCGGCGCGGGGCGCGGGCAGAACCGTGATCGGGCTTGGCTTGGGGCATGGCGTTACAGTGCCATTCTGACCTAGACTGACCTGAGATGGCACCCCCCCAAGAAACCATTCTGTTCGAAGCGATCTCCACCCCGCCGCAAAGTTTCAGCGCGCGGGGCTTTCGCGTGTTGGCGGGGCTGCTCATTCTGGCGGCGCTGGTCCCGGCGAGTGTCTTCTTTGCCCTTGGCGCCTGGCCGGTGCTGCCCTTCATCGGGGTGGAAGTGGGTGCCGCGCTGGCGGCGCTGCTGTGGCATGCCCGCGCGTCTCGCCGGATCAGCGAAATGGTGCTGCTGACCGATGCAGGGCTATCCATCCGCCATGTGGATCATCGTGGGCGCGTGGTGCGTAGCGTCTTGGATGCCTATTGGGCCAAGGTGGAATTGGATGAGCCCTCGCCGCGCGCCGGCCGGCTATTGTTGAAAAGCCGAGGCCGTGTTTTGGAAATCGGCCGGCATCTTTCCGCGCCGGAAAAAACCGAATTGGCAGATGCGCTGCGCGGGGCCCTGGCCCGCGCAAGGCGGCCGGATTTTGATAATCCGCAGCTGCGTTGAGCATTTTCAAGCCAAGTGGAATCACTTGGCGCCTCGGAAAATGCGATCAAACAATGGTTCAGATCATCATCTGCAGCGCTATCGCGCGGTAGATGATGATCTGAGTTAGCGCCTGACGCGTTCCACCCCGCCCTGCCGCGCATGGCCGCGCAGCGCCATGCAATCAAAATAGGTCCGCCGCTGGGTGGACACGATTTCATTGCGGAGCGCCTCTTCCTGCGCTTGAAAACCGATGAAAGTACTGCGCCGCAAATCCCTGAGCGCCGGGTCGCGCTGGGCTTCTTCCCGGCAGGCCGCGGCATCTGCGCTCGTATCAGGTGGGAAGACATCTTCCCGAGACTGGCCGGTGCAGCCCGCCACCAACATCACCACCAGGAATGCCGCCGCCGCCTTCATGACGCCAGCCAATCTTCAATCAGCCGGCGCGCAATGGAATCAACGCGCGGCAGCGAAAAACCAAGCTGCTCATGATTGCGTAAATCATCCCGGCTGAACCAGCGCGCATCGCGCAATTCGTCTGTGTCTATGGTGATTTCCTCGCTCAGCCCCTCGGCATGGAAGCCAAGCATGATGGAAGAAGGGAAGGGCCAGGGCTGGGATGAATGATAGCGCACCTGCCCAACCTTCACGCCCGATTCCTCATGCACCTCTCGCCGCACCGCTTCTTCCAGGCTTTCGCCGGGTTCCACAAAGCCGGCGAGCGTTGAATACATGGTGGTATTCGGGAAGCGCTGCGAATGGCCCAACAGGCAGGAATCGCCACGCACCACCAGCATGATCACGGCAGGGTCGGTACGCGGGAAATGCTGCGTATTGCAGGTCGTACAGCTCATGGCATTGCCAGCGCTGCGCGGCTCACAGACGCCGCCGCAAACCCCACAAAACCGATGCTTGGTGCGCCAATGCATCAGGCCGCGGGCATGGGCCAGCACGCTGGCTTCCCCGGGCGGCAGCAGCCCGGCCACCTGGCGGAGATCAGTGAAGACACCCAATTCCGCGGGCAGCAGGGGAATCGGGTCATCCGCGGTGGAACAATCCATGGCAAAGACCTGCCGACCCTCCCATTCACCCAGCCAAGCCCAAGGGCCGCCCGCCATGCGGAGCGCGCTGGCGGCCTCCCCGGTCAGCAAAACGGCCTGGGGCGCACCTTCCGCCACGCCGCGCATCAGGCTGCGGGCGCGCCAGACGGGGGCGAAAACCGTCTGGGGATCAGCGAGCGCCGCTTCAATGAAGGCGGCGTCTTCGCGGCGGTGGGAAGCCCGGTCTAGCGGGCTGCCCGTATAGGCATTGGTTCGGCTGGCGGGGATCGAAAGCATAAGCCGGACCCTGCCACGCGGCACGGCGCGCGGCAACCAAGCCCCCCCATTGGCATTGGGGCATAGGGACATGATATGGTGCTTTCGGAAGGTCGGCGGCGGACGGGCTCCTCGCCAACCCGGTCAGGTCCGGAAGGAAGCAGCCGTAACGGGTTCTTGTTCGGGTCGCTTGCCGGCCTTCCACCTTTTTCGAGAGACCGCCCGCGCCATGGCTTCCGATATGTTCGGCTCACCGCTTCCCGCGCCTGGCGATGACAAGCCGGAAGAAGCGGACCTGCCCGAACCGCCGGCCCCAGAAGGCCCGGGGCTTTTCGGCGAACCGACGCCGCCGCCCGCACCAGCGCCGGTGGCGAAGCCGGCTGAACAGCCGGGCTACCGCGTGCTTGCGCGGAAATACCGGCCCACCAGCTTTGATGATTTGATCGGGCAGGATGTGCTGGTGCGTACGCTGCGCCATGCCTTTGCCCAGGGGCGCGTGCATCATGCTTTTTTGCTGACGGGCGTGCGCGGCGTCGGCAAAACCACCACGGCGCGCATCATTGCGCGTGCGCTGAATTGCATTGGCGTGGATGGCAAGGGCGGCCCCACGGCGGACCCCTGCGGTGTTTGCCCGGAATGCAAGGCGATCCTCGCGGATCGTCACCCGGATGTGGTGGAACTGGACGCCGCGTCCAACAATAGCGTGGATGATGTGCGAGAATTGCGCGAAGCGCTCCGCTTCCGCGCGAGCCAAGGACGGCAGAAGGTTTTTATCCTTGATGAATGCCATATGCTGTCGGGTGCTGCCTTCAATGCGTTTCTGAAGACGCTGGAAGAACCGCCATCGGGCGTGACTTTCGTTCTGGCGACAACGGAATTGCGTAAGGTGCCGATCACCATTCGCAGCCGCTGCCAGACCTTCGCTTTGCGCCGTGTGCCGCAGGATAGCTTGGCGCAGCATTTCGCGCGGATTTGCGACAAGGAAGCGGTGACAGCGGAAGCCGATGCGCTGGCAATGATTGCGCGCGCTGCCGATGGTTCCGTGCGTGATGGGCTTTCCCTGCTGGATCAGGCAATTGGCCAATCCGGTGCCGCGCATGTCGCCGCCGAAGCGGTGCGCGATATGCTGGGCCTGGCGGACCGCGCCATGATCATTGATTTGATGGAAGCGCTGATGGGCGGGGATATTGCCGCCGCACTTGGCATCATGGATCGCGCGCATGAATTGGGCGCTGATCCCTTGGTGATTTTGCAGGATTTGGCAGAGCTTTGCCATTTGCTGACGCGCTTTCGCGCGGCGCCCGCGCTGCGCCAGGATGGTTCCCTGCCAGAAGCCGAACGCGTGCGTGGTGCGGCTTTGGCGCAGCGGCTTTCCGTGCCGGTGCTTGGCCGCACATGGCAAATGCTGCTGAAGGGCATTGGCGAATTGCAGCTTGAAGGCGCTGATCGTCGTGCTGCGGCGGAGATGGTACTGATCCGCATTGCCCATGTGGCGGATATGCCAACGCCGGGCGATTTGGTGAAGCGCCTGATCGAAGCTGGGGAAATAGGTTCCGCGCCTCGCCCGGCACCAGGCGGCGGCGGCGGCTTGCGCGCGGTGGCCGGCGGTGCGCCGGTGCGTGCCGAAGCAGCGCCCAGCCCGCCCGTGACCGCGCTGGCGCAGCCCAGCACCTGGCAGGAAATTGTGGCGCTTGCTTCCGGGATAAAGCCGCTATTGCATGCGCAGCTTCGCCACAGTGTGCACCCCGTGCGCATTGCGCCGGGACGGCTTGAAATTAACCCGGAACCGGATGCGCCGCGCGACCTGGCCGCGCAATTGACCGCGCTGCTGACTGAAGCAACCGGCCAGCGCTGGGCCGTGATCATCACCCAGGAAGCCGGCGCGCCAACACTCGCCGCACAAGGCAAGGAAGCTGAGGCGGATCGGCTAACCTCTGCCCGCGCGCATCCCTTGGTGCAGGCCATCCTGGCGGCCTTTCCGGGGGCCACGATCGAAGCGGTGCATGATGGCGCGGCCGATGCTTATGGGCTTTCGCGCAATGCCGCGACCGCCGATGATGATGCGCGCGATTTCGCGCCGCCCGATGCCGAACCCGCTTACGGCGATGATGAAACCCCTCCCGATGATTTTTAGGCGAAAGAGACCATGAAGAACCTGGGCAATATGTTGAAGCAGGCGCAGCAGATGCAATCGCGCATGCAGGAAATGCAGGCCAAGCTGGAAGCCACCGAAGTGGAAGGCCAATCCGGCGGCGGCATGGTGGTGGTGCGCCTGACCGGCAAGGGTGATTTGCGCCGCGTCACGATTGATCCTTCGCTGATGAACGCGGATGAACGCGAAGTGCTGGAAGATTTGCTCGTCGCCGCCCATGCCGATGCCAAGCAGAAGGTGGAAACGACCATGGCGGCCGAAATGCAAAAGGCGACCGCGGGTATGAATCTGCCGCCAGGCATGAAGCTGCCCTTCTGAGGATGCGCGCAGCCTGATGCTGCATAACGACCCGATCGAGCATTTGATTGCGCTGCTGTCGCGCCTGCCCGGCCTTGGTCGGCGCAGCGCGCGACGCGCCGTGCTTAAAATGCTGATGGACCCGGATAGCCAAATGCTGCCCCTGGCCGCAGCGCTGCGTGATGCGGCTTCTGCCGTCAAACCCTGTGAGGTTTGCGGCAATCTGGACGCCCTCTCCCCTTGCGGCATCTGCCGCGATCCGCATCGGGACCGGACGCTGGTGTGTGTGGTGGAAGGGGTTGCGGATTTATGGGCTTTGGAACGCGCCCATGCCCATCAGGGGCTTTTTCACGTGCTGGGCGGCATGCTTTCCGCATTGTCCGGCACCGGGCCGGAAGATTTGGCGATTCAGCCGCTGCTGGCGCGGATTGCACAGGATGGCATTACCGAGGTGATCCTGGCTTTGCCCGCAACGGTGGAAGGGGCGACCACCGCGCATTATGTGACGGATCGGTTGAAGCCAAGTGGCATTGCCATCACGCGCCTCGCGCATGGCGTGCCGATTGGTGGCGCTTTGGATGTGTTGGATGATGGCACTTTGGCCGCAGCGCTGAAGGCAAGACGACCATTATGAAGGCTACACGCCGCGCGCTTTTGGCGGCACCTTTCCTTTTCATCCGTAACGCGAACGCAGCAGCGGAATGCAAGTTCTTTCGCTCAAGCGACGGGGTGCGCTTGCATTATGCGCAAAATGGCAGCGGGCGTGTTCTGGTTTTCGTGCCTGGTTGGTGCATGCCCGCGCGCATCTTTGCGCCGCAGATCGCATACTTCCAGCAGAATTTTTCTGTGATTGCCTTCGATCCGCGCGGCCAGGGGCAAAGCGCCATTCCCGCGCAGGGCTATGAACCGGAACGCCGCGGGCGCGACATTGCTGATTTGCTGGACCAATTGCCGCCGGGACGCCTTGTGCTGGCCGGCTGGTCGCTTGGTGTGTTGGATGTGCTTTCCTGGCTTGATCTGAAGGGAGATTCGCGCCTTGCCGGCCTTGTGTTGATTGACAATTCGGTGGGGGAGGCTGATCCGCCGCCGCCGCGTGCTTCCAACTTCTTCAGCAATCTGCGCACGCAGCGTGACCGCACCATGCGGGGCTTCGTGCGCAGCATGTATCGCACGCCGCAGGATGATGCCTATCTTGATGCGCTGACGCGTGAAGCCCAGCGCATGCCGGTGGAAGCTTCCATCAAGCTGCTTTCCTATCCTCGCCCGCGGGAATTCTGGCGCCAGGCGCTTTACGCAACGCGCCGCCCGGTTTTCTACGCCGTCACGCCACGGCTGCGCACCCAAGCGGAAGCGGTGGCCACGCGCCATCCCGCGCCCAGCGTTTCAATTTATGAGGATGCCGGTCACGCGCTTTTCGTGGATCAGGCGGATCGGTTCAATACTGAGTTATCACAATTTCTCACACATAAGGCAGCCTGGACCTGATGCGCACCCTATTGCCCCTGTTTCTGATCGCCGCCACGGCGGTTGGTGTTGAAATCGCGCTCACGCGCTTCTTCGCCGTCGCTTCCTGGTCTGAGTATGGCTATTGGGTGATTTCCATTGCCATGATGGGCTTCGCTGTCTCGGGCGTGGTCATGGTGCTGGGGCGGCAGGTTTTTCTGCGCCATGCAAGCTGGCTTTTGCCGGCCCTGCCTTTGGCCATGCTGCTGACTGGTGCGGCTGGCTGGATTGCCACCACAGGCAATGGCTTCAACCCGCTTGAGCTGCAAAACCTCGCTACGGCCTTGCCGCAGCTTGGCAATATCGCACTTTATTACGCTGCGCTGTTTCCCTTCTTCTTTCTGGCGGGCTTTGCGGTTTCACTGAATTTCGTTGTGTATTCGCATCAGGTGGGCAAGGTCTATGGGTATGATCTGCTCGGCGCGGGATTGGGTGCCTGCCTTGCGCTTGTACTGATGGCGGTGCTGCATCCTTTCCATCTGGTGCCGGCCTTGCTGCCCTTGCTTGCTGTGGCTGCGATTTTATCAGCCAAGGGCGTGTGGCGCGTGGCGGCGCTCGGCAGCCTGCTGGTCGCGGAGGCTGCGATTTTTCTGCTCGCTGCACCGCGCGTGAATGAATTCAAGCCGATCTATGCGCCTTTGAATGTGCCGGAAAGCCGCGTGGTGGCGGAACGCTATACGCCGCGCGGGGTTTATCAGTTGCTCGATAATTTCACCGAAAGATTGGATACGGATGTGTCCAATAATGCCGGTGTGCTTGGCACCCCCGCACCGCCACGCGCTTTCGGGCTTTATCGGGATGGCGCGCGCATCGCGGCACTTCCGATGGAAACGCCTCAGGCCGGCCATGCCCCAGCAGCGCTTGATGCTGCGCCCTATGCCCTGCTGGCCCCGCCGCGCGTTCTGATCCTTGGCGCCGCCGGCGGTTTTCGCGTGGCGGAGGTGCTGCAGCTTGGCGCCGCCGGCGTCACGGTGATTGAACCCGAGCCCACGTTGCGGGAAGCCTTGGTGCAAGGCTTCGGCCCTTCACCTGCCTTGCCACGGGACCCGCGCGTTCAGATTTCGGATGCGCACCCACTCAGGGCAGAAGGTGCCTATGATCTTGTGGATATTTCAGGCGATTTTCTTGGCGCGGCCGATGCGAACCGACATACCTATACGGTTGAAGCCCTCGCGGGTCTGCTTGGAATGCTCCAGCCAGGCGGCATGATATCCCTGCCAATCGGCATTCGCGAATTGCCAGTCTATGCCGTGCGCGTGCTGGCCACTGCTCATGCGGCGCTGCTAGAGGCAGGCATCAAGGAACCCGCGGCACATATGGCGGTGATCAGATCCGCGTGGAATTTGCGCGTGCTGATGGCCCGCGATCCGCTGACGCCGGAACGCATGGAAAAGCTGCTGGCCTTTGCCGAAGCCAGATCCTTTGACATTTCCTACGCGCCGCATCTTTCCCTGGAAGGCCGCGAGATTTGGAATGACCTGCCAACGATTTCGCTCGATTCCGGCATGGTGCAAACCGGTGCGCCCAGTGATGCGGTGGCTGAGGAAATGCGCATGCTGCTCGCCGGCACCATACCCCTTGATGCCTTTGACCGTTCGCCCATCACTGCGGATCGGCCATGGCTATCGCCGCTGGTGCGCCTGCCAGCCTTGCCGCGGGCGTTGGAGCGCATGGAAATCCTGCCGCAACAGGAGATTGGCCTGCTGGTGAATGTCGCGGTGCTGGCGCAGGCGATCATCCTGGCCTTGCTGGTGAGCGCCTTGCCGATTTTCGCACGTGGAGCTTTGCGTGTGCCGAAAGCGATTCTGGGGCGCGCGTTGATTTATTTCCCGGCACTCGGGCTTGGATTTCTGCTGATTGAAATCGCCTTCATCGAATATGCAGTGCTGCTGTTGGGCGACCGAACTTTTGGCTTTGCGCTGGTCTTGACCGTGATGCTGGTTTGTTCCGGGTTTGGCGCCATGATGGTTGAGCGCGTGAAAAAGCCCACGACAACACTGACCTGGATCGCGCTGATTGTGGTTGGGTCTTGCCTGCTAGCGATAGGTGCCGCGCAGACCGGCATTCTTGCCATCCTCGATTGGCCTTGGGCGCTGCGCGTGGCCATGCTGGTGCTGGTTCTCGGCCCAATCTCCCTTGCGCTTGGCTTGCCCTTTCCGCTCGGGCTTGATCGGTTTCAGCAGGAAGGCCCCGCGCTGCTGCCCTGGGCTTGGGCGCTGAATGGCGCCTTTTCTGTGGTGGCCACGCCGCTCGCTAATCTTGTCGGACATGGCATTGGCCTTTCAGCCCTTTTGCTTTGCGGCAGTATTTGTTATCTCGCGACAATATCGGTTTGGCCAAGGAAATGACGATGCTTTTATCCCGCCGTGCTTTGACCCTGACTGGTGCGGGTTTGCTTTTCGCGCCAGCAATCAAGGCGCAGACACCCGCTTGGGATCGAGCGGCTTACGTCGCGGCCATGGCTGCTTCTGGTCGGCCTACTGAAATATCGGAAGGCGCCTTCGCTGCCATCCAAGCGCGGCGCCAACCAACCTTGGCGCGGATGGAAGCCTATCTGAAATCCCGCTTTGGGGAGGCAGATCCCGCTGTGTTGCGCAGCTTCGCTGAATTGCCGCGCGAATATTTCCATTACAATTACGAAGCGCGTCAGGCCGCGGCCTCCAACGCCTATGAGACAGAGGCAAAGCCTTGGGCCATTGGTTTTGGTTCCGCCCTGTCTGACTATTTGGGCCAAGCCTATATGACCCAGGCCTGCCAACCAAAGCCCGATCATGTGGTTTTGGAAATCGGCACGGGTTCCGGCTTTCAGGCCGCCTGGCTGTCACGCATTGTCGCCAAGCAATATTCCATCGAAATCATCGAACCGCTGGGGCGTGGCGTTCAGCGCATTTTCGCACCCATTGGCTTGACCAATGTCGAAACCCGCGTGGGCGATGGCTTCTTCGGCTGGCCGGAAGTGACGGGCGGTTTTGACACCATCATCGTCACCTGCGCCGCGCAATATGTGCCGCCCGCGCTATTGCAGCAGTTGAAGCCGGGCGGCCGGCTGGTCATCCCCATCGGCCAGCCCTTCCGGCGCGGTCAGTTCCTCTACATCTA
>Ga0209651_1000904_pt1 | contig 10498 bp, 9 predicted proteins | sample LauGreFBDMM110SN_2_FD_188216 | JGI IMG/M metagenome (GOLD analysis project Ga0209651, IMG submission 188216) | Freshwater lake microbial communities from Lake Michigan, USA - Fa13.BD.MM110.SN (SPAdes) (version 2) | ecosystem: Environmental > Aquatic > Freshwater > Lake | place: Lake Michigan, USA... | reverse complement strand
AGGGCTGGGGTGGCTGGGACAGCTGCGACAGGTTCAGGGCGACGCTGGTGTTCTTCATCCCACGACTCATAGAATCGGACGTGTTGTTGCAGCTCTTCGTATTTTTCTCTTCGTAGTTGGCGATGCTGGTCGTGTGCCGATGATGTCACGGGCGACAATTCATCGATGTCAAACGTCACAATGATGAGTCCGTGTTCGGGCAGTTCTCCGGAGGCGAGTTGTTGTTGGCGGCGTTGGCGGCGGAGGTGGCGGCGTTTTGCAACTTTGCTTGACCAAACATGCACGAATCCTTGTTGTTCGGCACACCAAGCATCGCCGCATTCATTTTCGAAATCGTAGTCTTTTGACCAGGGGTACATGTCGCTGTCGGAGACGTCTTCGCGCGGGGAATGAGGGATGGCTTCGTCCTGTTGGTAGCTCATGGGATACGACTGAGTGAGGTTATGGTAGTCCGTCTTTCGCGACAAATAGTACACGTCAATACTTTCGCCTCGTTCGTTGATGTAGGTCACGGATTTTTTCGCACGCCGATTGAAGCAACGACATTCTTGGACGCTGGAGTATGATTTGCAGCACGTCTTGACGAATGTGTTTCTGGCGGAGGTTGCGAATGCGACGGGGTCAAAGTTGGGATTGATTTTGCTCAAGTCGTAGCCATCGAGGCAGTGATATGCGACGAGTCTTTTGGCGTGATGTGGCGGGAGGTCGAATCTCATCTTGGCAAGTTGACGGCGTGCTTTGGCGAAGCACGTGGGTTCGGGTTCGGGAGCGGGAGCGGTGGCGGCTGCAGATGTGAGTAGTCGCTCGGTTATTCGGATTTGTTCGAGAAACCGGTTCATGGAGTTGCGCGACGATGTGTGATGAATTGCCGTGAGTGCGTAGTGATAGGGGAGTGTTCTGAGACCGTTTACATGTATCTGGTGAAAATCGGCGACGAGATTTTCGGCGTGGTTGCACGCGGCGTCTTGGTCTCGGTCTTGGTCTAGGAGAGGAGCAGGGTAGGCGCGAAATGTGCGAAATCCGTCGTGCGCGTACGAATAATTGTGCTCACCGCTGCATGCGGGAGAACGGCGAACGGTGGTTTCGGATACTTCCGCACGTCTTGCGACGTCTTCGGCGGTTTGTTGGGGGGACTTGATGAATGAACGGGAAAACATTTTGACTTTCTTCTTCTTTTTCTTTTTCGGAACTGTATTTGATTTATTGTTATTTTTCTATTTCAATTTTCTGAGTATGTATATATGGATATATACGAATAAACGGAAAAGAAAAACGGAAAATAAAAATGGAAAAGAAAATGGAAAGGAAACAAAAAAAACTGTCTACCGGGAATAGGGTTCGAACCTATGACCTCGTGGTTATGAGCCACGCGCGCTAACCGCTGCGCCACCCCGGTGAAACAGTTGCTCTATTTCGGTCGAGCAGACCTTGTGCCGGCGGTAGGTTTCGATCCTACGTCCTCCCCGTTATGAGCGGATAACCAACCCCAATTCAGACCATTGCGGGTCAATGTGATAGGAGTCGGTGTTTTAGGCGCTCTTCCGCTGAGCTACACCGGCGGGTGTGTGTTGCTGTTGAGACAGCGTGGCAGTTTCTGTAAAACTGCGAATTGAAAATACCGACAGCAAGCATTGATCTTGCAATTTGGAACGCGCGATGAACCATGTGTTGCCCATTACACCATGCCGGTAAAACCTTGCTGCGCTCTATTATGGTCGAGCAGACCTAGTCCCGGAGATACGTTTCGATCGTATGACCTCGTGGTTATGAGCCACGCGCGCTAGCCGCTGCGCCACTCCGGGTAATGCTAGTTTAACGTCGCTTAGCAATTGACGGCTCGGTTCTGTAAATCGTGCGAATTGAATATACCTCCTGGGGGTTTTGATCCGCCGACCTCAGGATTATGAGTCCTGCGCTCTGCCTCTGAGCTAAGGAGGTCGTATGTGTTCGACTTCTTTTGATGTTGTTGTTGTGTCGATGCGTTACAGATTTATGGATTAAAATGAGTTCAATTTTTTGTCAGGATAGTGAAAAACGCCGACCGGCGCAATTTTCGTGATTGACTATGGTGTGTGGGTCATAAAAAGAAAATAGAAAATAAAAAATAGAAAATATGAAACATGAGAGGAGCCCCCTGTGGGGATAACGGCGACGAATCGCATGTAAAAAAAGTGTTAGCCGTAGGCTGGGGGGATAACGGGGGGCGGAGCCCCCTGTGTTGCTTCTCATGTTTTTATTATTGCTTATAGGGGATTGACTTGACTTGTTTGTTGTTGGTCTTCACTCCTCCTCATCCTCGTCTTCAGGAATCTCCGTAAGACTCCGTGTTTCTTCGTCCCATACACCGAGAAAATCACCTGTGTCTGAGCTGTATGCACAATTGTCTGCGAACCTGATGGCGATGCGTTTGTCTTGGTAACTTTCGATAAAGTATTCTTCGCCGTCGATTGTGATAATGACGGCGGTCTTCTTTGTGTCTTGGACTTTCTCTGTCTTCTTGATGTATGCGTGTAAGTCGCGGAGAGCATTCATTGCGGAGAGGTACGTCATCTCATTTGCTTTGCCGGATTGAAATTCGTCGATGTGTTGCATGAGAGATTCCACGAGAGAGATTTGCTGGGAGGGCTGGGCGATGGGGGCAGACATTTCTATTTTTTTTCTTTTTGTACTGTACTATACGGATAGTTATGGGAGTGAAATCTATTTCAATTTTCTATACGTATATATGATACGATATGACACTACTTATGTTTTTTTATATTTTTAATGTGGATGTGTTAGCGTGTGTGTGTTAGCGTGTGTGTGTGTGTGTGTAATAGGAAACCAAAACTAATATGGGAAGATGAAATATGGGATGTATGGGATGTATGGGATGTATGGGATGTATGACATTAATACTATAACTATATATAATGTATAAAATTGAAATAAATACTATATGTTATGGTGTACTATATGAAAATGAGCAAACAACAGCGTGCTGGGGGAGCGAGGGGTGTGAGGGTAGCGGGAGGAGCGGGAGGAGCGGGAGGAGCGGGAGGAGCGGGAGGAGCGACTGCATCCAAGCCTCTCTTAAAATGGGTAGGAGGAAAAATGCAAATCATCGATGATATTATGTGTGGTTTTCCGAAAGAAATAAAGGATTATCATGAGCCATTTATTGGGGGCGGGAGTGTGTTGGTTTCGTTTCTGACAAAGGTGAGGGATGGGGCGATAAAATTATCTGGGAAAGTGTACGCCTCCGACTTGAATGCGAACCTGATTTCGTTCTATAAAAATATACAGAGTTGTCCCGAAGAATGTATTGTCGAATTAAGAAAACTTTGCAGCGAATATGGTGCGATTGTGGGCGGCGGTGATGGCGGTGGTGTCGTCAATAGGGATGCCAAGAATATAGAAGAGGCGTCGACGTCGAAGGAGTCGTATTATTATTGGACGAGGGCGAGATTTAATGCGTTGACGGCGGAGGAGAGGGTACTGCCAAAAGCGGCGGCGATGTTGTTGTTTTTGAACAAGACGTGTTTTCGTGGACTATATAGGGAAGGACCGAATGGTTTCAATGTTCCATTTGGGAATAACAAGAATGTGACGATTATAGATGAGAAGAATATACGATTTATTTCTGGGCTTATAAAGGATGTTATATTTACGCATTGCTCGTTTGAAAAAAATGCGGCGTTGGCTAGTGCTGGGGCGTCTGGGGTGGGGGATTTTATATATTTTGACCCGCCATATGCTCCTGAGACGGATACGTCGTTTGTGGGATATAATAAGGATGGGTTTGGGATAGAGAGTCACCGGGCTTTATTTCGGATATGTGGCGATATGACGAAAAAAGGTGTTAGTATATTGATGAGTAATGCGGATGTGAAATTGGTGAAGGATGCATTTCCGTCGCCGGTGTATGCTACTCGAGTCATAAGTTGTCGGCGGGCGATTCATTCGAAGGAGCCGGATTCGCGGACGAACGAGGTGTTGATTACGAACATGAAGTGATGTGATAGCTACTCTGCTACTCGAACATGAACGTGTAGTGTCCTGTGAGGATGATGCTGTCCATGTGAGTTGGTTCAGTGAAACTGTACTTCCAAATGTGTACTACTTCGCGACACTTGTGAATGAATAAGCATATTATTTCTTTTTTTGCTTTCGTTTTTTCAATGATTTCGCGGTACGGGAAGTAGAGTTGACGAATGTTAAATGAGTCAAACTCCGTGTTCGTATTCTTTCCTTCGATAATGAGTATCTTATTTGCAGACTCGAAACAAGAGTCGACTTCATATTGAACTCCTTTTACAGAGTATGACACGTCTTCCAGTTTCATCTCGAAGCTACATCGATGCCTTCCGTTCAGTAACGAACCGTGTGTAATTGGTTCATTCAAAAATTCGGGGCGTTCAAATACACCACAGTAACGAAGGTTGTCAATAAACGATGTCTCGCTGTCTCCTAAGGAAAGTAATATTGACGATGTGTCTCTTTTTATATACACGGGTTGGGGGGAGTCTATGGGTTGTGAATAGTCAAGCGTTTGGTAAATTTTTTTCTTTGTTAAGATGTACGTACCGTTTTTTACCGGTAGTATAGAAATCCCGTGTTGTTTAAATATGTCTGGTCGCGAACAGGCTGATGTTTGGTAAGCTAGTAAACGTGGTTCAAATTGGCTTGCCTGTCCTTTCCACGTTGCTTTGCAATCTTTCATATTTTTTGAAGATATTGTAATTTCACAACTTCCATCGTAGTTTTGACAGTTCAAAATGTGTGTCCAAGGGTCTGTTGCGGGTGCGGGTGCCTCCGCGTCCTTAAGGTTCAGTACGCTCAGTGCGGTGATGTTTATTTTCTGTTTCAGTTTTTTTGGTTTAGGTGCTGGTGTGGGTGTGGTTTCGACTTGTTCTTCGATATTTTCCATGATGATGATGATGATGCTTATATGTGATATAGCGTGCTAATATCTATTTCAATTTTCTTATATAATATATTAAAAGGTTAGGAAAATAATAAAATAAAAATAATGGAAAATGAAAATGAAAATGAAAATGAAAATGAAAATGAAAATGAAAATGAAAATGAAAATGAAAATAGAAAAGCCGTAGGCAGGGGGGGGGATAACGGCGACAAAATCGCGTGTAAAAAAAGAGTTAGTAACATATACACAATCATATAGGTTTAGGGTTTAGTGTTTATTGGGGTTTATATTTACTTACTTGAATTTCTATTAATCTCACGCTTCTGTGTCATCTCATGCGGTTTAGTGCTGTTTGGCTTTTACTGGTTGTCCGTTGAGCCACTGTCCTTCGTATTCGACGGTGCAAGTTCCGTCGCCGCGGTATCTGCGCATGATTCCAAACCCGCTTGCTTCGTCGTTGTCCCATTCGCCCATGTATTCGCGCCAGTGGACGAGAGACGCCGTGTTTTGAGGGTCATACACGCCGAACAGCATGATTGGGGTGCGATACGTTCCGAAGCCTGTGCGGTTGCCTACTCTGTCGAGGTCACCTTTGTAGGTGCTTCTGTCGGCGTAGGTGATGCGTGTTTGTGTCCAGACTGAACCGTGACCGAACTGTTCCTTCATGAATGCGTTGTGGGTTGCTGCGATTGATGCGATTGTTGCCATTGTTGTAATACGATTGATGCTTTTCTGCTTCACTGCATTCCTCCTTGATGATTAAATCCATTTCAATTTTCTTGTGGGGTAGTGCGAAATGGGAATCGGCGCAATTTTCACACAGGGGAGCGGAGCCACCTCACGACACAGATATTATGCCGTAGGCTGGGGGGTTAACGGGGGGCAGAGCCCCCTGTATCGTTGTATAGTTATGTATATCTCCTTCTCTATATAAAGTTTGGTTGTGCCTGTGTCTGTGTTCTCGACGACATCAATCATGGATGCCATCATGCCGCCCCATTCAGCGCATTCGCTTCGTTCGTCGTCCAGTGTTTCAGCATGCTTGTCTAGAACTGCTTCGCGTGCTGCTTCGTAACTGTTGTAGAGAGTTGGGTACAGCTCACCGTTTTCAAGAACCACATACACATTCTGTGTTGTCATTGATGCTGCCATTTCTGTTTTTTATGTTTCACTGCATCCCTCCCTGTCGATTAAACCCATTTCAATTTTCTTATGTGGAGGGGGAGATATTAAAAAAAATAATTATATATTGCAATGAAAGGAAAGGAATTTGTCGAGGAGGTATACAATAGTGAGATACACCATAATGCTGAGAAATAAACGGAGTTGACTTTAGATATATATATGTACTGGTTATGTTTTGAATTAATATATTATAGATGGGAATTTCGATTAATCTCACGCTTCTGTATCATCTCATGTTTTAAGGTTTATGATATATTATGGTATCTCATAAAGTGTACGCGATGGATTGCCTCCACTTGAGAGTAACTGAGTAGGAGATTGCCTCCACTTGAGCTTTCGATTGAGAGTAACTGAGTAGGAGATTGCCTCCACTTGAGAGTAACTGAGTAGGAGATTGCCTCCACTTGAGCCGGAGGCTTTATGGGTACTGTGCGACTGTGCGACTGTGCGACTGTGCCACCCTGGACGCCCTCGCAATCTTTCGCGCCAAATTTCGCCTCTTAGTTTTCGCGCCAAAAGTGCCCCTATATAGGAATCAAGAAATGAGTGACAAATTGAGAAATGGGTGATGAAAAAAAGGCGTATAATCGTGTGTAATTGATGTGTAATCTTTAAAAAAAATGGTTTTGAATTATGAATTATGATAAGTTGATTTTCGATTAATCTCACGCACCTGTATCATCTCATGTTTGTAGTATCTCATGGAATGGTGGTGGGGTAAGGAGCCGCAACCCTTTACATATATGTTATGCTGTAAGATTTGTGTCACTATGTCACTATGTCACTGGGTAATCTGGGTAATCTGGCAGAGGCTGCGTCGGACAAATAGATTCCCCGATGTGGTGCAAAAGTGCCCCTATATAGGAATCGAGAAATGAGTGACAAATTGAGAAATGGGTGATGAAAAAAAGCCTAGTGATGCTTGATATATATTATGTGCCGTAGGCTGGGGGGATAACGGGGGGCGAAGCCCCCTGTAAAAAAAGTGTGGTTTTGTAGCTACTCTACCACCAAACTGTGCTGTGTGCTGTGTGCTGTGTGCTGTGTGCTGTGTGCTGTGTGTGTACTTACTCTTCGTCGCTCTCGTCGACGCACTCGATGACTGTCTTCTGCTTGTTGTCCCATTCGCCGAGGTGGTCGCCATTGGAAGCGTCGAATGCCATGTTGTCTTCGCATCGCACGATGATTTTCGCGCCGTTGTACTGTTCGACCCAGAACTTTGCGCCGTCGATTTCGACCACCTTGCGTTCAGCTTTGGCGGGTTTTGGTTTAGGGGCGGCAAGTTTGGGTTTTGCGGGAGCGGGAGCGGCGACAACGGCAACGGGGGTCACTTCATCTTCGCTGAGTTCGGAGGAGGAAGGAGTGGCAGTGGCAGCAGCGGCGACAGGTGTGGAAGATTTCTTGGCGGAATTGACGAGGTCTGAGATGAGGTCATCGACTGGAGCGGGAGCGGCTTCTTTGGCTTTAGCGGGGCGTCCGCGCTTTTTGGGAGCCGCAGCCGCATCTTCCGCACTGGCAGTCTTGGTCACTTTCTTGCGTTGCTGCTTCTTCGCCTGGTGCTCTTCGTCGTCCGTCTCTGTTTCGCTGCCGCTTCCTGTGTCGCTGGTTGCGATTTTTGATGCAGGGCGAGCGCGGGGAGAGGATGATTTGGGGCGTCCGCGTGCTTTCACTTCCTTCTCGAGATGTCCAGCTGGGATGGTGATACCGTACTTGGCAGCCTCGGCGATGAACGCGTCAATTCCGCCCTCGACATCGAACTTGTCGACGACGTTTGCGAGCCTGACGCATTTTTTGCCCTTGGGGTCAGTGTAGTCAAACAGTCCGCACGAAGCGCGCATGGCGCAAGTTCCAAACACGGCGCCCGTTTTCTCGCAAGAGGGGCAGAACGCGCTGGTTTCGGTGCTGTCGGCGGTACACTGTGCAAAGAGTCCGTGGTAGGAGCGCAGAGCTTCGCAGCGGTCAGGGATGCGAGCGCCGCACCAGGGGATGGGCAAACGCTGTTCCTTGGCTGGTTTTGCGAGCTTGGCGGCTTCTTTGGCGGCTTCCTTGGCGGCTTCCTTGGCGAGCTTGGCGGCTTCCTTTTCAGCTTCCTTTTCAGCCCGACGGGCTTCCTTTTCAGCTTCCTTGGCGAGTTTGGCGGCTTCTTTTTCAGCTTCCTTTTCAGCCCGACGGGCTTCCTTGGCAGCTTCTCTTTCAGCCTTCTTGGCGGCGTCACGAACTTCGCGCTCTTCGTCGGTGATAGCGGGTTCCTTGGGGGCTTTGGGTTCCTTGGGGGCTTTCACCTTCTTGACGGGGTTTCCTTCCGCGTCAAGTTCGACAACCTTCGGGGTCTTGGGGGTCTTCATGGTCTTCTTTCCAGAGCTGGCGGCGGCACGTTTCTCGAGTTCGAACGTCAGGGGCGTGGTTTCGAGCTCAGCGACGATGAGACGACGGACAGATTCGCCATCGAAATCCTCACATTCGCGCGCGAGCACGGCAATGATGATGTCGATGAGTTTGTCGCGGACTTGGGCAGTCACGTCGTTCGCCATTTTCGCGAGGCACTTTTCCACGATTGGGTTCGCGGCAAGAGTCATGTGGGTAGCAGTCTGGGTATTTCCGGAGTTCATTGTTTCGTAGTTGTTGTGGTCTTGTAACTGCATTCTACCATACTGCCAAAAAACATTTCAATTTTCTTGCCACATAATGAAAAATCGAAATCGGCGCAATTTTCACACAGGGGGCTCCGCCCCCCCGTTATCCCCCCAGCCTACGGCACAACTGTGTAATCTAGAAGAGGCTATTTACAGGGGGCGCTGCCGGATAAACTATTTCTCCGTGAACGGTGCCAAACCCCTATATATAGGAAATCGAGAAATGAGTGACAAATTGAGAAATGGGTGATGAAAAAAACCGTAGGTTGGGAGGCACAGTCCCCTGTAAAAAAAGCCGTAGGCTCTGGGGGGATAACGGGGGGGCGGAGCCCCCTGTAAAAAAAGTGTTAGAATCATATACACATACATATTTATTTACTTACTTGAATTTCGATGAATCTCACGCTCCTGTATCTTCTCATGTCTTCATGTCTTCGGGTCTTGAGTTGCCGCCGATAGATGGTGACCGTCATCTATGGGTCGACTCCTTGTTTCTCTTCGTGGTGGTGGTGGTACCAGGGTTGGCTGTAGCCTTCGTAGCAGTCCGTGCACATGAAGAAGAATGCGCCGTTCTCTCTGTCGTCGCAAACAAAGTCTGCGCGATCGTCGAGTCCTTTCTTGCAAGACCAGCACAAACCAAACTGGTGTTTGTCGCTTTCTTCTTCTTCTTCTTCGTTCAGAAATGCGTGGTCGTCGCAGTCCACTTCGTAGGCGTGGTCGTCGTATCCTTTTTCGTCTTCTTCGTCATTCCAACGGCGATGGTCAAATGGTGTATCCTCGCCGCTCCATTTCCATCTGGGTTTCTTCTTGCTTTCCGTCGTTGCAGTTGTAGTTGCAGTTGAACTCGTGAGAGTGTTCGTGGCAGCAACGGCGTTGGCAGTAGAAGTCCAGTAGGTAGTAGAGTTTTGAATCGTCGTCATTTGTTCGTTCGTTCGTTAGAATGTACTTGGTCACTGCATTCTACCACACCGCTGAAATCCATTTCAATTTCTTTTTCAATTAATGGAAAATACAAAACGGCGCATTTTTCACACAGGGGGCTCCGCCCCCCGTTATCCCCCCAGCCTACGGCACAACTGTGTAATCTAGAAGAGGCTATTTACAGGGGGCGCTGCCGGATAAACTATTTCTCCGCGAATGGCGCAAAACCCCTATATATAGGAAATCGAGAAATGAGTGACAAATTGAGAAATGGGTGATGAAAAAAAGCGTGTATTTAGAGCGCGGCTCCGCATGTAAAAAAAGTGTTAGTTAGAAAATACGCACATTCATATAGGTTTAGGGTTTCTATTTACTTACTTGATTTTCGATGAATCTCACGCTCCTGTATCGTCTCATGTCTTGGAGAGTCTTAGTCCTTCTGTGCTGTCCAGTGGTCGAACTTTGCACCGCCATTCGCCCATGCTTCGCGAGCTGCTTGGTAAGGCGACCCTGTCGCCATTTCTGGTACTGGGTGCGCCAAACGGTATGCTGCGTATGCTGCGTCTGATGCTGCCTTTTGTTCAGCAAGCCACTTCAATTTCTCAGCACTCAATGTCGGGGTTGTAGTTGTAGTAGATGTCTGCTGTTTCGTCGTCGTCGTCTTTTTTGTTCCTTTTACGGTCATCTTTTCGGGGGCACTGTCTTTCATTTTTACATCTTATTGCATTTCAATTTTCTTACAATACTATGGAAAATTGAAATCCGCGCTTTTTTCGATTTAGACAGGTGGGGGCTACAGGTCATATAGGGGGGGCTGCCAGTAGTATGGTGTAGGGGGTGGGGTGTAGGGGGT
>Ga0209651_1000901_pt1 | contig 10513 bp, 5 predicted proteins | sample LauGreFBDMM110SN_2_FD_188216 | JGI IMG/M metagenome (GOLD analysis project Ga0209651, IMG submission 188216) | Freshwater lake microbial communities from Lake Michigan, USA - Fa13.BD.MM110.SN (SPAdes) (version 2) | ecosystem: Environmental > Aquatic > Freshwater > Lake | place: Lake Michigan, USA... | reverse complement strand
TCTTTTAATAATATAGGAATGCCTTCAGGAAAGAATTGGTTATTTTTTGCATATGTGAATTTAGGATTTATTGCGGGAATATTTTCCATGTATTACTTTGCCACACTAAAATCAATAAAAGATAATTGGGCTGTTTATAGATGCAATCCCATGTATATGCCACTTTCATCAAATATTCAGGAGGATTTCACTTATTGTGTACAAAATATGCAAACAAATATGATGGGTTATCTATTGCAGCCTTTAACATACATTGTTGCTAATATTGGGACCATGGGTTCTGAATTAAGCGGGTCTATCAATGATGTTCGTGAAATGTTTAATAAAATACGTAATTTTGCATCTTCTATTATAGAAAATATTTTTGGAGTATTTTTAAATATCATTGTTGAATTTCAAAAGATTACCATTGGAATAGTTGACTTAATAGGAAAAATTGTTGGAACAATGACAGTATTAATGTACCTTATGGATGGAACAATGAAGACCATGCAAAGTGTATGGAACGGCCCGCCTGGCCAGATGACAAGAAACCTGGGTAAATGTTTTTTCCCCGAAACACTTGTGAAGCTAAAAAATGGAGAAATAAAACAAATGCAGGATTTAAATTTAGGAGACGTCCTTGAAAATGGAAGTATTGTAAAAGCGACGATGAAAATAGATAATAGTAATGATTCAGAGGCTATTTATGTGATAAAAGGAAAAGGAGTAAACAATTCTGATATTTTTGTAACCGGATCGCATCTTATATTAGATAATCGCGGTAATTTTATAGAAGTGAAAGATTACTCTGAATCTATTGCAAAACCAGAATTAAAACAAGAATGGTTTAGCTGTATTATAACAGATAATCACTTTATTGGAATAGGAGATGAAATATTTTGGGATTGGGAAGATTATATTATTAAGCTCCGCCTTTAGAAAAGGTGTTTTTTTGCTCTACTTTTTCTAAAAGTAGATTTGGCTACACCTTTTTTAAAGGTGTATTTGGCTATACCTTTTCTAAAGGTATAATATATGGATGAAAATATATCAAATAGCACACATACAATAAAAAAAATGTATGATAACTTGTCGTACTTTGATTTGTACGGAAACTCTGTTATTTTATTTACACTTGTGCTAATTATTGGGTTTGTGATATATTCATATTGCACTGTAATGGTGAATGCTCAAGCTATAAAAGATGATTGGGGGAATCAAAGATGCAATCCAAAAGTTCTTCCTGTTGCCGGTTTTATCAATAAACCGGATGATAAAACTATAGCAGAATTTACACAAGAGAATTTTACATATTGTATTCAAGACGTCCTTAAAAATATAACGGGAAATGCTGTGCAACCTCTTACATATATAACGTCTTCTTATGCAACCTTTTTTCTTGCTCTTAAAAATGAGATTCAAAGTATTCGCGGTATGATGGATTACATGCGCAATAGTGTAACTACATTCTCGGAAGATGTCTTAGGTCGCATTTTAAATGTAATGGCTCCATTGCAGCAAATTATTATATCTATGCGGGATGCGATCAGTAAAACACAAGGAATATTGACATCTGCTCTTTTTACAGCGTTAGGATCATATTACACGTTAAAGAGTGTTTTAGGTGCATTTATAGAACTATTAATTATAATATTATTTTCTTTACTTGCAATTATAATTCCTTTATGGATACTTCCATTTACATGGGGTCTCGCATCTTCTTTAACCGCTATATTTTTAGGAATATCTATACCACTTGCAATCGTAACTGCAACATTAAGTAAAATAATGAATATACAAGGATCCTCTATTCCAGTATTAAAAATACCTTCTTTATGTTTTGACAAAAATAATGTTTTAGAAATGAAAGATAAATCTGTAAAAAGAATACAAGACATTCAAGTTGGAGACGACCTTTTACACGATGGGAAAGTTACCGCGGTTCTAAAGTTAGATGCTTCGCGGGCAGTTATGTACGAATTGAATGGGATTATTGTCAGTGGCTGTCACAAAGTAAAGTTTGGTAAATTATGGATAAGGGTGGATGAACATCCAAGTGGTAAAATGATAAAAAACTATGATGAAGCCTTTATTTATTGTCTGAACACCCAAGAGAAAAGAATAACAATAAAAGATTTTGTCTTCGCGGATTGGGATGAGTTATGCGAAGAAGATGACATTAAATTTATAACAGGCGCATTGAAAAAGATAGATCCAGATGCAGAGTTAAAACATGTTCACAAGTATTTAGGCAGTGGGTTTATTGGATCAACCACATTGGTTCGTAATGATGGAACAATTAAAAACATTAAAAATATTCGCGTAAATGATATATTGTATGGTAATGTAAAAGTAGAAGGAATTGTAGAAATAGATGGATCAACTTTAGGGGGGAAAAAAGTATCCTTGTTTAGAGAAACCAAGTTATATCATTTGATAACAACTCCTAATAAATTTCATATAGGAAATATAATGATACATGATTATAATTCTGGAATTGATTCTTGTTTAGAAAAAGAAAAAATATTATCTAAGAAATATGTATAGTTCAATGGATATCACCATATTAGGGTTCAAATTCCGTTTAGAGGTTCTTATTTTAATTGTAATTGCGTATTTAATATTGACCGGACATCTTATATGGTCTTGTTGCAGGTGGGAAGGGTTCACTGGAGCGAACACAAATCACGGCGAGTCTTCCGACTTTAATCAACCCGCAGTAAACACGACAAACTGGGGAGCACCAAGCTTAGTTGTTACACCAGGACAACCATTAGGAAAAGGTGTTCAAAATATTTTAAATCGTGTTGCTCAGCCAGTTCCTTTACCCGAAGGAGAATTAGACATGTTTGCGACTACACCTTTTAAGCCTGAATGCTGCCCCAATGCGTATTCAAATAGCACCGGTTGTGCATGCATGACCACAAAACAGTACAACTATTTAATTGCTCGTGGAGGAAATAACGTTCCTTATTCGGAATATTAATTCCCTCCGAATATTAATTCCCTCCGAATATATTTTGTCTTATCTTAATCATAAGAAAAAATATACAATAAACATCAATAATACTACATATGTGTTTTACACATACATGCCACTTAATGCCAAGTTTACCTCCTTTTTATTCTTAATCAACTTATCTACAATTTCCTTTGTTACGGTAAGAGGAAACTCCACCTTTAATGCCATGTCCTCTTCAAATAGATTAGAGCCAGGCTTCATCAATCGGTACAAATTGAGCTTAGTATGAATAATTTCTAAACAACGCTTCAAGTTTCTCACACCATCCTCCTTCTGACAATGTTCGTCAATAATATAGTGAATAGACTCTTCCGGTATAATAATTTCTTCCGGACTAAATTTCACTTGTTCTTGAATTCTTGGCAACAAATACTCGTTAGAGATGACAGTCTTTTGTTTCTTCTCGTAACCCTTTGTCTGAATGCGATACATACGATCACGCAAAATTGGATTTACTTTGGACTCGTCATTGTAGCTAAAGATAAACAAACACTTACTCAAATCAAACTCAATCTCGGAAAAGTACTTGTCATGAAACTGGCTATTCTGAGACGTATCCGTCAAGTGAGTCAAAATACCGGCAATCTCTTCTCCCTTGGGAGTTTCACTAATTTTATCCAACTCATCAAAATAGATTACCGGGTTCATGCACTTGCTATCAATAATAATTTGAACAATCTTTCCCCAAACACTACCCTCGTAGGTATACGAGTGGCCCTCCAAGAAACTACTATCAGTTGCACCGCCAAGAGCAATAAATGCAAAGGGGCGGTTCAGAATCTTGCTAATACCTTCCTTGACAAGGGTTGTCTTTCCAGTACCCATCGGTCCTTGAATTGCAATAGCAGTTCCAATGGAAGTTGGGTTTGTGATAAGTTGACCCATAAGTTGCATGATTTGCATTTTTGCATCATTTAGACCATAAACCGCAGAATCCAACGTGTTTCTCGCAGTTTCCATAAACTCATGGCACACGTCAATACCTTGATCAATATTAATATCCAATGTCTTATAGACTCCGAATGGAATCTTCATAAACGTGTCTACCCAGTTCTTAATCTTGTAAAACTCGCTATTACTCGGATCCATAAAACGCAACGTATTAATCTTCTTTATAGCAGCCGCCTTGAAATGGACGGGAATTGTGGATTCCAACAACGTCATACGGTAAGGTTTCTCAATACGAGTGATTTTATTGATCTCCCTGACTTCCTTGATCATTTTTCGTTGGTGCTCAATTCCGAGACCCTTGAAGAAGTTAAAATCGTTCATGACGTTCTTATCTGATAACACGCGCCTAAAGATTCTCAAGTGCTTATCCTTCTGCTTCTGAGTTTTCTTTTCGCGCTTTGCTCTGTAACTGGAGAGCTTGTTTTCACATGTATCAATGCACTCTTTAATCATTGCATTTCCAGGATTCTTTTCATAAACTTCCTTGAGTTGCTTCAAGAATGCCTCGTTTTCTCCAATACTTGAAGAGTTTGTTGAGTTATCCTTGTTTTGATTAATAATGTCTTGCACTTGCATTACAATGTTTTCATCCGACGGTTTAATTTTTTTGGAAGACTTTTTTTGAACAGGTTCCTCTTCCTCGTCTTCCTCATCTTCCTCGTCATCTTCATCTGAATTGTCAGTAGAAACAGATTCGTCTTCATCCTCGGTTTCGTCGTCTTCTTCATCATCATCATCATAATCATCGTCATCTTCATCATAATTGTCATCAAGACCAATTGTAAATACCATGTTGATTTTATTTGATTTTCCGTCTTCCTCATCTTGACCATCATCATCAACCCATTCATCCTCCTCCTCATCCTCCTCCACAAATTTCTTCTTTTTAGAAACTTTATTAGAAACTTTATTAGAATCCTTCTTTACAACCTTCTTGGATTTTTTAACAGGCTCTTCCTCTTCGTCTTCCGATTCCTCCTTTTTGTTATTTTTGCCCTTTTTGCTGTTTTTAATCTTATCTTTCATGTATTTAGACGGAAAGATCTTCTGAAGGAATTTCTTGTATTCAAGTTCATCAAAGTCTTCATCTTCCTCATCAAAATCATCATCATCCTCATCATCATCTTGCTCTTCGGATGGAATGTACTCACTGTCATCTTCATCATCAGAAGAATCATCCTGCTTTCCACCCTTGCGCTTTAGTTTTACCTCTTGGGTCTTCTTGCTCGCCATTTTCTTGGTAGGCTTAAATTTATTTTCACGGGCCATTTTACTTATGTTAGTAATGGATTTGTTATTTAAGTCCAAATCAATTTTTTATTATATTGGATTTGACATGAATCCCTACAAAAAAATTGAATGTATTTTTGCAAAACAATCTAAATATATAATAATAATATAAGGAGATGTCAAAAAACACAAATCTAAATGTCATAAATCCGTCTAAGATTGTTGGCATTCAATTTAGTATTTTGTCTCCAGATGAAATAAGAAGGGGATCTGTGGCGGAGATTACAAGTCGTGACACTTATGTCAATAATAAGCCGGTTATTGGGGGTCTCTTTGATCCTCGTATGGGTGTCTTGGAGCCTGGACTAATTTGCCCAACGGATGGTTTGGATTATATGAAAACTCCCGGATATTTTGGACACATTGAGTTGGCGCGCCCCGTGTTTTATATTCAATACTTGAATACCATCTTGAAGCTACTCCGTTGCGTTTGTTTCAAATGCAGTAAGTTGGTGATTAGCAAAGAGAAGTATAAGCAAGCATTAAAACTGGCCGCCGAGGCACGTTGGAAGTATGTGTTTGCTTTAGCAAGTAAGGTAAAACGTTGCGGAGAGGACACGGATGATGGGTGTGGATGTTTGCAGCCAAATAAGATTCGCAAGGAAGGTCTCGCCACCATCTTTGCGGAATGGAAGAGTGACGGAGCCGGAGATAACATTGTCATTAAGTTGACTCCTGAAATGGTTCTCAAGAAATTTATGCGCATATCTGATGAGGATGTATCCTTTATGGGTTTTAGTCCAATTTGGTCCAGACCAGATTGGATGATTTGTCAAGTGATGGCGGTTCCTCCTCCCGCGGTTCGTCCATCGGTGAAACACGATGCTCAGCAACGTTCGGAAGATGATTTGAGTCATATCTTGGTCAACATTATTAAAACAAATAAGATGTTGCAAGAGAAGATTCAGAACAACTCTCCGGCAAATGTGATTGATGACTGGACTACCGTTTTGCAATATTACGTTGCCACCCAAGTGGATAATAAGATTCCTGGTGTAGCGTCGGTTGCACAGCGTTCGGGTAGACCGTTGAAGTCTATTAAGGATCGCTTGAATGGAAAGGGAGGTCGCATGAGAGGAAACTTGATGGCAAAGCGTGTTGATTTTAGTGCTCGTTCAGTCATTACTGCTGATCCGAATATCAGCATCCGAGAGCTTGGAATTCCGATGAAAATTGCGAAAAACATTACCAAGCCTGTCATTGTGAATAAACTGAATCGTGCGTTCCTTACTAAATTGGTTCGCAACGGTCCAGACGAGTATCCAGGTGCGAAAATCTGGGAAAAGAAGAATGGGGAGTCTATTACTCTGAGATATGTGGACCGAGCGTCTATTGTCCTGGAGGAAGGAGATACGGTTCACCGTCACATGATGGACGGAGATCCGATTCTCTTTAACCGTCAACCTACACTTCATAGAATGAGTATGATGTGTCATATTGCGCGAATTATGTATCGCGGTGATACGTTTCGCATGAATGTTGCTGACACTAAACCATACAATGCTGATCGACAATAATCTCCAGTCAAGGTTGGCAACAGGGAGCGTTAAAAGCGTGAAACTCCCTAGTATCCACCTTTTGGAAAGGTGGAGCCAAAGAATACTATTTAACCTATTGTTTGGCTCTACCTTTTCAAAGGTGGATGCGAAACACCTTGTTGACGGGAATCCCCTAAAGCAATCACTACCACTCCAACTTGGAAACATTTTGGAGGAACACGGTTAGTAGCCGTACCCAATGGTAAAAAAGTGGTTGATGCGTCCTCACTCACGGACAAAATGGGCAATCCGCAGTGGAGTATCTAAAGCCGTTTGGTAGGCCATGATACCCTCTCAGAGACTGCTGAGGTGTTGGTGGACAATGAAGGATTAGCCATCCTGAGTCTGCTTAAGGTACAGTCCTTCCCCTTTGGAAACATCGGGGGTGTGCCATATACACTGTGAAAAACATTTTCAACCGGAATGTTAAAACTTCACAGCATATATGGTGCGAAAGTTTGATGGAGATGAAATGAATTTACACATGCCGCAAGACGCGGAATCCGATTCGGAATTAAAAAATTTGGCGGCAGTTCCTTTCCAACTGATCAGCCCTGCAAATAACTCGCCAATTATTGGAATTTATCAAGATTCAATGTTGGGGTCCTATCGCTTTACGCGTGAGAATATTAAATTTACACCAAGAGAGGCAATGAATTTGCTCATGATGTTTAACCGCGTAAATGAGAAGGCTCTTTTTGAAAATAAAGAAGTGACTGATTCTATTAGCAATTTTGAGATTTTGTCGCAAATTATGCCTCCCTTAACGCTGAAATATAAGACAAAGGGATACAGTGATGATGACCCATACGAATCATCCAATCATATTTTAGAAGTTCGCAACGGAAAATACATTCGCGGACAAATTGACAGTGGTAGTACAAAAACATTGATCCAACGAAGTTGCAATGATTTCAGTAATATGGCATCCTCTGATTTTATTGATGACTTGCAAAATATTATAACGGAATACATGAAATCCAGTGCTTATAGTGTTGGAATTAGTGATTTGATTTCCGACGATAAGACAAAGTCTGCCATTATTGAAGCAATTACAAAAAAGAAGGACGATGTAAAGACTCTCATTGATGATATTCAGATCGGCGTGTTTGAAAATGAAACAGGAAAGTCAAATGAGCAAGAGTTTGAGCATCAAGTGAATAATATTCTTAATCGTGCGTCAAATGAAGCCGGAAAGATTGGTCTTAAGAGCTTAAATAAGGATAACCGTTTTGTTATCATGGTGAAGGCCGGATCAAAGGGTAGTGATCTCAATATTTCCCAAATGATTTCTTGTCTTGGTCAACAGAACGTAGATGGAAAGCGTATTCCATATGGGTTTGAAAATCGCACGCTTCCTCATTTTACAAAGTTTGACGACAGCCCGGGAGCCCGTGGATTCGTAGAGAGTTCATACATCAATGGTCTATCTCCTCAAGAGTTGTTCTTTCATGCTATGGGCGGTCGTGTGGGTCTTATTGATACTGCAGTAAAGACTTCAACTACAGGTTATATTCAGCGCCGCTTAATTAAGGGGTTGGAGGATTTGATGGTCGCATATGATATGACTATTCGCACCAACAAAAACAAGATTGTGCAATTCAAGTATGGAGATGATTGCATTGATACGATTAAGGTGGAAAATCAGCAGATTCCCATTGTCAACATGAGCATTCAGGATATTTATTCTCATTTCAATGTTCCTGATGAATCTGCAAAGGGAAAAATGTTGTCTACTATATTTCTGAAGAATGTTTATTCAAGACATAAGAAACAAGATGAACAGTGTCAAGCAAAGTGTGAACAGTACACTAACATGATGGTTGAAGTCCGCGAATCCATTATTAAAAATGTGTTTAAACAAAAGGGGGATAGCACAGTGAATTGTCCTGTTGCATTTGTTCATATTATTAATAACATTCAAGGGCAGCAATGCATTGGTCCAAACTCTATGGTTGATTTAACCATGTTGGAGGCATTTGAACTCATTGAGGATGCTTACAAACAGTTGGAGAAACTACATTATTGTGCTCCAGCTAAGCTATTCAAGGTCTTGTACTTTTACTATTTGTCCCCCAAAGAGTTGCTTATCGTAAAACGCTACAATCGCACTGCACTAACCATATTGCTACAAACTGTATTGCTTACTTATAAGAGGTCTCTTGTTTCACCCGGTGAAATGGTCGGTATGACTGCAGGACAATCTATTGGTGAGGTTTCAACGCAGATGGCTCTAAACACGTTTCACTATGCGGGCGTTTCTGCAAAGTCTAACGTTACTCGTGGCGTGCCTCGGTTGGAGGAGATCTTGTCTTTATCCAGCGAACCGAAGAATCCTTCTCTTACCGTTCATTTGAAGGTGGAAGACGAGACAGATAAAGATAAGGCGCATTCTATTATGTATATGTTGGAGCACACCAGATTGCAAGAGATTGTTCAATCTGTGGAGATTTGCTTTGACCCAGATGACTTGAATACCCTGATAGAAGAGGATGTGAACTTGATTCAACAATACCGTGCATTTGAGTCTATGGTGGATGAGTGTGCAAATGCGGAATCCATGGAGGAAACAAATGAAAAGTCAAAGTGGATATTGAGAATGAAAATGGATCCTGAAATTATGTTGGAGAAGAATATTACCATGGACGATGTTAATTTTGCTCTAAACAATAGTTTTGGAGATGATATTAGTTGTGTTTATTCCGACTATAATTCTGAAAAGCTCATCTTCCGAATCCGAATGAACAATATTTTGAAGCAAGGTGGAAACCGCGTTGGAGCTAAAAAGATAAAGGTTAACCCACTTGACCAATCGGACCAGATCTATTTGCTGAAAAATTTTCAAGATCAACTTTTGGAAAATATTGTGCTTCGTGGCGTCAAGGGGATCAATAAGGTTTCAATGCGTAACATTAAGGATTACGTGGTTGAGAATGCAGGTAGTTACAAGAAACAGGAAATTTGGGTTCTGGATACGATTGGAACCAATTTGGTTGATGTTCTTGCATTGGATTATATTGATAACAAGCGCGTATTTAGTAATAATATTGTGGAAGTGTTTGAAATCCTTGGAATTGAAGCCGCTCGCCAGACAATTTATAATGAGGTTGCGGATGCAGTTGAGTTTGACGGAACTTATATTAATTACCATCATTTTACGGTTCTTTGTGATAGAATGACATTTTCACACAAGATGATCTCTATCTTCCGGCATGGAATTAACAATGATAACATTGGACCTATTGCAAAGGCATCGTTTGAGGAAACACCAGAGATGTTCTTGAAAGCTGCTCGTCATGCTGAATTGGATATTATGCGCGGAGTATCGGCAAATGTAATGTGTGGCCAAGAAGGGTTCTTTGGTACAAGTGCTTTCCAAGTTGTATTGGATATTGAGCAAATGAAGACTTTAACAGAGGATAGCGTGTTCCTTCAGTCAGACCTTGAACAAGAGATTGAGACAGCGTTTGGTGCAATAGAAAATCCTCTGGATGAATGCAGTACGGCAAACTTGACAATTCAAAATAATGTAAGTAGTATTAAACATGTAAATCTGGGGGGTGATAATGATTACAATCCTGGATTCTAATTATCCTGTTGATATAAAAAGAATATAAAGATTAACGTTTTTTTTATGTAACATTTGTAACAATAAAATGGAATTATTTTGTTATTTATTCCAACGAAAATTGGAAAAAATAAAAGAAGACGCAGTCAAAAACAATATAGA
>Ga0209651_1000899_pt1 | contig 10519 bp, 11 predicted proteins | sample LauGreFBDMM110SN_2_FD_188216 | JGI IMG/M metagenome (GOLD analysis project Ga0209651, IMG submission 188216) | Freshwater lake microbial communities from Lake Michigan, USA - Fa13.BD.MM110.SN (SPAdes) (version 2) | ecosystem: Environmental > Aquatic > Freshwater > Lake | place: Lake Michigan... | reverse complement strand
AGTACGTAATATTTAAATTGGTGGTCGCGAATCTCAGTTGTCAATTCATCGATGCGATGGCGTGCTGTATTGCTCATGAAGCTGTCTCACAGATGGTTGCCGATCCAACGACGCGATCGCCATCGTAGATAACCATCGCTTGTCCTGTAGCAAGCCCCAGCAAAGGCGAATCTAAATCCGCAACAAGGTTGGTGCCATCAAAACGGTAGGTACACGGTAACGCCTGACCATGTGCGCGCACCTGAACAAATCCGCGATGATCCCCCGGTGCAATCTCTGGACCGCACCAGATTGCGCGTTCACCCTTCATCGATGAAACTGCGAGCTCTTCACGTGCGCCGACTACAACGGTATTTGTCACAGGTTCAATCTTTAAAACAAATCGTGGTGATCCGTCCGCTGTGGGTACGGTAATTCCCAAACCTTTTCGCTGTCCGATTGTGTAGGTGTATGCGCCTTTATGTTCACCGATCTGTGTTCCATCTTGATCAACGATTGGACCGCTCTCACTACCTAAACGCTCGCGCAACCACCCAGCGTTATCTCCTGAAGGAACGAAACAGATGTCATGGCTATCTGGCTTCTGTGCAACGGCTAATCCACGACGTTCTGCCTCAAGACGAATATCAACTTTTTCAGTATCACCCAATGGAAAGAGTGCACCACTAATCTGATCGCGATTGAGTACAGCTAAAACATAGGATTGATCTTTGAGGGGATCTACTGCGCGATGCAGAGTCTTACCGGCATCAGTATCTCGCGTGCGTGCATAATGCCCAGTGATCACACCATCAAAACCCATCGCCTTTGCGCGATCGAGGACAGCTGCAAATTTAATTTTCTCGTTACAGCGCAAGCAAGGATTGGGTGTGCGTCCTGCCTTGTATTCACTCATAAAGTTTTCAACAACACCTGCATGAAATTCATCTGCCATATCCCAGATATAGAACGGGATACCTATGACATCAGCTGCTCGACGGGCATCATGTGAATCTTCAATGGTGCAACATCCACGTGCACCAGAGCGATACTTCTGTGGGTTAGCCGAAAGTGCAAGATGAACGCCGATAACATCGTGACCTTCTTCTACTGCGCGCGCTGCAGCAACTGCTGAATCGACGCCACCTGACATTGCTGCGATGAGCTTCATAGCGAGTTAGCCGCCTTTGCCATCGCAACAACTTCTGGAATCACACTCAGAGCGTATTCAATGTCACCGACAGTCGTTGTAGCCCCTAGTGAGAAACGCAGTGATGAGGTCGCACCAATCTCATCGTGGCCCATCGCCATCAACACATGGCTTGGGCGATGCACACCTGCTGTGCAGGCAGCCCCTGTCGAACATGAAACTTCCTTGCCATCCATAAGTAAGAGTAAGAAATCGGCCTGTGTACCTGGGAAGGTGATGTTAGAAATTCCAGGAAGACGACCTGCTCCAGTGCCATTGATCTGGGCATCGGGTGCAACGTCTGCAATGCCGGATTCAAACTTCTCTCGCAGACTTGAAACTGTGACTGCGTTGTAAATACTTTCTGTCACCGCGGTTGCAAATGCAACGATCGAAGGTGCATTCAGTGTGCCGCTACGAATCTCTCGCTCTTGTCCCCCGCCGTGAAGCAACGCTGGCATTTCAAAAGCACGACGCAAGATCAGTGCACCGATTCCAAGTGGACCACCAATTTTGTGGGCGCTAATCGTCATAGCAAAGAGACCTAATTGTGAATAGCTCAGTGGCACCTTCATAAAGCTCTGTACTGCATCTGAGTGAACTGGAATATCGCCAGCAATTTCAACAACGCGATCGATTGGTTGAATAACACCGGTCTCATTATTTGCCGCCATCACAGAGATCAGTGCAATCTCGGCACCGCGTGTTGTCACAAGGTCTGCGAGAAAGTCACAATCGATCACACCATCTGATGTGACAGGAACTTCAATCAGCTCTGCACCTTCATGCTCGACCAACCAGTGAGCAGGATCTAGAACTGCGTGATGTTCGATGGCGCTGACTACGATGAGATTTTTATCTGGTGCCGCCCAAAACAAACCTTTGATCGCAGCATTATTTGCCTCGGTTCCAGAGCCGGTGAAAATTACTTCACTCGGTTGGCAACCAAGGGCTGATGCAATTACTTCACGCGCTTCTTCCACATCTTTGCGCGTTGAACGACCATCGGTGTGAAGGCTTGAGGGATTACCAATCTTGCGCAGTGAACGTTGCATCGCATCGATGGCAGGCTCAATCATCGGCGTTGTCGCCGCATGATCGAGGTAGATACTCATGGCCTAAGTCTAGGCCAGAGGGCTGAGTATTACTTTTGTGCTGATACTGCCGTTGTTGCCTGAGGCAGAACGGCGAAGAGATCTCCCACTACGCCGAAGTCACAAATTTCAAAGAGTGGTGCTTCTGGATCTTTATTGACCACAACAATTGTCTTAGAGGTCTGCATACCTGCTCGGTGTTGGATCGCACCAGAGATTCCACATGCGACATAGAGCTGTGGGCTCACTGACTTTCCTGTCTGGCCCACCTGATGTGAATGCGGATACCAACCGGCATCAGTTGCTGCGCGTGATGCGCCGACTGCAGCACCCATTATGTCTGCAAAAGATTCAACTGCTGCAAAGTCTCCATTAGTTCCGCGACCGCCAGAGACAACTACGGATGCTTCAGTAAGTTCTGGGCGTCCACCTTTAACGGGAGGTTGTGAAGATGAGATTGAAGATTTCTTTGAAGCATCTGAAATAGTTACTGCGACGGTTTCACTTGGCGCACTAGATGCGGTGAGATCTACCTCAACTGAATTTGGACGCAAGGTAATGACCGCGGTTCCGTGAGTAACAGTTGAATGCACCGTTGTGGAACCACCGAAGACAAGCTGGGTAGCAACTTTATCGGCTGCAACATCTACAGCATCTGTAATGATTCCTGATTCAAGTGCGATAGCAACGCGGGCTGCAACTTCCTTACCGAATGCGTGAGAGGCAACAAGGACAACCTCGGCACCCTTTGCCTTTGCAACCTGTGCCAGTGCGTCCGCTGCAGCTGCAACGCCATGCTTTGCGACATCATCTGATTCAACAATTGCAATCGATGAAATAGGACCTTGTGTCAAAGTTGCAGCCATTGCTGCGCCTTTTCCTGCTGGCGCTAATACAACTGCGCAGACAGAGCCCATACGTGCACCCACTGTTGCAAGTTCAGCAGTGGTCTTTGTCGCGGCTTCGCCTTGGAAGTCAGCGAGAATAATTACAGTGCTCATATCAACTTCTTCTCTGCCAGGAATGTTGCGAGCGCATTTCCGCCATCGCCACTATCGGTAACAACAACGCCAGCACTTCGCGCAGGACGTGGTGCAAAATCTTTTACCTCAGACCATGCGCTAGCAACGCTGACGCCGACTGTTGCAAGGTCACGAGTTTCGATCGTCTTCTTCTTTGCAGCCATGATTCCCTTAAATGATGGATAACGTGGCTCGTTAATCTTTTCAACAACGCTAATGACTGCAGGAAGTGAAGCGCTGATCTCGTCAACACCAGCTTCTGTTACGCGAGTGATCGCAACTGTGGATGCCGCCGGATCAACGACGACCTTGCTCGCAAATGTCATCTGCGCCCATCCCAATCGCGCCGAAATCATTGCCGGGATTACGCTCATACGTGCATCCGTTGATTCTGTTCCACAGATAACTAGATCAAATCCGCCATCTGCAATCGTCTTTGCAAGCACTGCCGATGTAGCGAGCGCATCTGAGCCGGCTAGTGCGGCATCTGTAATAAGAATTGCATCATTGACGCCCATGGAAAGTGATTTACGAACGGCTTCAGTAGCGCGCTCAGGTCCCATCGAAATCACGGTAACGGTATGTGGGCCACCTTCTTCATTGCCGCCATGAGCTTCTGCGATGCGCAGCGCTTCTTCGACTGCATATTCATCAAGATCGTTAAGGACAGCGTCAACGCCTTCGCGATCAAGGCGCGAGTTGACCATCTTCTTCTCTGCCCATGAATCTGGGACCTGCTTGATGCAGACTGCAATCTTCATGTGGTCTAGGTTACTCATCAGTAGCAATATTCACAATCTAAAAACACGGCAAGATACCCCTCATGCTTCCTGCAGATCCCCGCACCTTGGGCGCCACAGTCACAGATGGTGGAACCAACTTTGCTATCTGGAGCAATGCAGCCGATGCAATCGAGCTCTGCCTCTTTAATGAGGTCAATGGAAAATTAGTGGAGACTCGCTTTGCGCTCGCTCATCGAGATGGACCCATCTGACAGTACTTATTGATGCGGGTTCTGATCGAGGTCTCCTTCTGCTACTTAGGTAGTAATTCTGCCCATCAATTATGATGGTCACATGCTCGCACTGATTGCACCTGGACAAGGTTCGCAAACTCCAGGAATGTTACTTCCGTGGATTGCAGATCCTTCCAAGGCCGAACTCTTACGCCAATGGTCAGCAGCGATTGATTTAGATTTATTGCACCTTGGCACTACAGCGGATGAGGATGAAATTCGCGATACAGCCAACGCCCAACCACTCATTGTTGCAGCAGGGCTTCTCAGTGCAGGGGCGCTAGATCTAGAAGGCAAGTTTTCATATGTTGCAGGACATTCAGTTGGTGAGATTACGGCCGCGGCGATAGCTGGAGTGATTACTGACGTTGATGCGCTACGACTTGTACGTGTGCGCGGACTTGAAATGGCAAAAGCTGCAGCAGCATCTCCATCTGGAATGTCAGCTGTTCTTGGCGGAGATCGCGACGTTGTTCTTGCTGCGATTGCGCAAGCAGGTCTTATTGCAGCAAATGACAATGGTGGTGGACAGATTGTTGCAGCGGGCGACCTAGATGCACTTGCTTCCCTTGCTCCAGAAGGTGCGCGAGTGCGCGCTCTACAAGTTGCAGGTGCATTTCATACCCACTTTATGTCTGCCGCTGTTGAGGCCTTTACTGACTTTGCTTCAACAATCACAACTTCTGATCCCGCAGTTGGAGTTCTCTCTAATCGTGACGGTCAAGTATTGAACTCAGGAAGTGAAATCCTTACTCGAATCATCTCTCAAGTGGCTAACCCGGTCCGTTGGGATCTCTGCATAACAACAATGGAATCATCGGGTGTGACAAAGGCGCTTGAAGTTGCACCTGCAGGAACTCTTGTGGGACTTCTTAAGCGCGCCGCAGAAGGTATTGAAAGCTTTGCGTTTAAATCACCTGATGACCTCGCAGCAGCGAACCAATTCGTAAGTAGCAAGGGATAATTTATGGCGATTAAGGCAAAGACCGGCTCACACTCGCGCATTCTCTCTGTGGGCTCTTATCGTCCAAAGCGACTCGTTATGAATTCAGAGATCGTCGATCGCATTGAATCAAATGATGAATGGATTCAACAGCGCACAGGTATTCAATCTCGCCGCTTTGCAGATGAGAGCGAATCAGTAGTTGATATGGCTTGTTGGGCAGCCGAGTCTGCACTCAAGCGCGCAGGTGTCACGATTGCAGATGTTGATACCGTCATCGTCGCCACCATTACATTTCCACATCAAGCACCGAGCGCCGCAACTGCAATTATTGCTCGCCTGGGTAATCCCGCCGCTGCCGCCTTTGATATTGGTGCAGCGTGTGCGGGCTTTAGCTATGCCGTCTCTATGGCCCATGACTTTGTCTTTGCAGGTACCTCTAAAAAGGTTCTTGTTATCGGTGTAGAGAAGATTTCTGATTTCACCAATCCAGATGATCGCGCCACTGCATTTATCTTCGCCGATGGAGCGGGTGCAGTTGTGATCGGAGCATCAGATACTCCGGGTATTGGGCCAGTGGTGTGGGGATCGGATGCCGAAAACCGTGATGCGATCACGATGGATCCACCATGGACTGCGATGCGCAGTGCAACGCAGAAAAGTGTTGGCGATATTGATTGGCCAAATATCTCTCAAGAGGGACAGAAGGTTTTCCGCTGGGCTGTCTATGCAATTAGTAAGGCAGCACTTGCTGCCATCGAACAAGCAGGGCTAACTGTCGATGACATTGATGTTTTCATTCCACATCAAGCAAATCTTCGAATTATTGAAACGATGGCTAAAGAGATGAAGCTGCCGGCAACAACAGTGATCGCAGAGGATATTCGTGTCAATGGAAATACATCTGCAGCTTCGATTCCTCTTGCGATGGATATTCTGCTGAGCGATCGCCCAGATCTGCATGGCAAGACAGCGCTGATTATCGGATATGGCGCAGGTCTCGTTTATGCGGGGCAAGTGGTCGAACTTCCACCAAAACCATAAATTTTCTCTCAGAATGCCTGCAATTACTCGATAGTAAGGCTTGGATCAGAGAGAATAGCGACTTGAAATAACCGTTCAAATAATTGAGATAGAAAAGGAAATAACAATGGCGCTTTCACCAGCCGATGTACTTGCAGGACTTAAAGAGATCGTAGAAGAAGTTGCTGGAGTCTCAGCATCAACAATCGAACTCGACAAGAACTTTACCGATGACCTCGAAGTAGATTCATTGAGCATGGTCGAAGTTGTTGTAGCTGCTGAAGAGCGCTTTGGTGTAAAGATTCCTGATGAGGCAGTGACAGATCTCGTCACAGTCGGCGATGCCGTTAACTTCATCGTCAACGCTGCAAAGTAAGTAATAGCGAAGCGGTAGTTTCTTCACATGACACGACGCGTTGTTGTCACAGGGCTTGGGGCTACAACTCCCCTAGGCGCAGATGTTGACTCCACGTGGGCGGCACTCATTGCTGGCAAAAGTGGAGTTCGCCTTCTCACCGAAGAGTGGCGAGAGCTGCTCCCTGTGCACTTCGCCGCTCGTGTTCATACAGAGCCTGCAGATCAGATGGAGCGCGTTGAGATGCGTCGCCTTGATCGCTCTGAACAATTTGCCCTCGTTGCATCCCGTGAAGCGTGGAAAGATGCAGGATCCCCCGATGTTGATAAGGAGCGCCTCGGCGTAGTTATCGCATCCGGTATCGGCGGAGTCATCACGCTGCTCGATCAATACGATAATTTGAGAGAGAAGGGTGCGCGTGGTGTCAGCCCGCATACCGTTCCGATGTTGATGCCTAATGGCCCTGCTGCAAATGTTGGTTTAGAACTTCAAGCAAAGGCTGGAGTCCATACACCAGTAAGTGCATGTGCATCTGGAGCGGAAGCAATCGGTTACGCACTCGAAATGATTCGAACCAATCGCGCCGACATCATTGTCAGCGGTGGAGTTGAAGCTGCGATTCACCAATTGCCTATGGCTGGTTTTGCCGCGATGAAAGCTTTATCTACTCGCAACGATGCACCTGAACGCGCATCACGCCCATATGACCGCGATCGAGATGGCTTCGTTCTTGGTGAAGGCGGCGGAATACTTATTCTTGAAGAGTACGAGCATGCAAAGGCACGTGGAGCAAAGATTTACTGCGAGCTAGTTGGACAAGGATTAAGTTCAGATGGATATCACATTGCAGCCCCTGACCCAGATGGTGCAGGAGTCCAGCGCGCAATCAAATTTGCTCTTGCAGATGCAAAACTTTCAACAAAAGATATTGTCCATTTAAATGCGCATGCAACGTCTACTCCGGCAGGAGATGTTGCAGAAGCACATGCGTTGCGCTTAGCTCTTGGTAGCGATATCGATCATGTTGCTGTCTCTGCTACAAAATCAATGACAGGGCATTTACTTGGTGGCGCTGGCGCTATCGAATCTGTATTCATTGTTAAGGCTCTGCAGGAGCGATTGGCTCCACCTACGATTAATATTGAAAATCTAGATCCTGCAGTAACGGTCGATGTCGTGCGAGATAAGGCGCGTCCACTTCCTGCAGGCCAGATTGCTGCGCTCAATGACTCCTTTGGTTTCGGTGGTCACAACGTTGTATTGGCATTTGCTACTCTCTAAGCATGGCCACCACGCAGCTTGACCCGCGCGATCCTGTCCTTCGAATTGAGAAGTTACTTGATCCTGGTACTTGCCAACTTCTCACCGAAAACAATAAATGTGGCATGGTGGCAGCAACAGGAAGCGTTGCTGGAAATAAAGTTATTGTCTTTGCCTCCGATGCAACGGTAAAAAGTGGCGCACTCGGTATTGATGGCTCCAAAGTTATTGTCGGTGCTTATAAAGAGGCGATGGCCTCACAACTTCCCATCATTGGAATCTGGCACTCAGGTGGAGCCCGCTTAAGTGATGGTGTGGCTTCCCTTGATGCATTCGGTGAAGTATTTCAATCGATGATTTCGGCAAGTGGTCGCATTCCACAACTCTCTCTTGTACTTGGACCCACTGCAGGTGGCGGTGCATATGGACCAGCACTTACCGATGTTGTTGTACTTGCACCTGAAGGCCGCATCTTTGTTACCGGCCCTGATGTTGTAAAGAGTGTGACGGGTGAAGATATTGATATCGCTTCCCTTGGTGGACCAGAGGCGCATAGTAAAAATAGCGGTGTTGCCCACGTGATCGCTTCCAGTGAAGAGGAAGCATATGCAGAAGTAAAAGATCTCGTCTCACTCTTTGCAGATCAAGGTCACTTTGATGTCAATCTGGCTGATAGCGATCTTTCAGTCCATGTTCCTGCTGTAACTAAGCGAGCATATGAAGTTCACCCTCTGATTGATGCAATTCTTGATCACGATGGTGCAAAACTTGAACTCTTGCCAGTCTGGGCTGCAAATATGACAACAGTTCTAGGTCGCTTCGGTGGTCGTACAGTGGGTGTCGTTGCAAATAACCCACAACATTCGGGTGGTGTTTTAGATTCTGCTGCTGGCGAGAAAGCGGCACGATTTGTCCGCACCTGTGACGCATTTGGAATTCCGCTCATTGTTATTGCAGATGTCACTGGATTTGCTCCAGGTTCTGGGCAAGAGTGGGAAGGTGCGGTACGACGAGGTGCCAAGTTGCTCCATGCATTCGGTGAAGCAGTTGTTCCGCGCGTAACACTGATTACTCGCCGTGCTTATGGCGGTGCATACGTTGCGATGAACTCTAAATCTCTCGGTGCTACTCGCGTCTTTGCTTGGCCCAACGCTGAGGTAAGTGTGATGGGGGCTGTCGCCGCTGTACGAGTATTGCACCGCAGATTGCTGGCCGATCTTCCAGAGAGTGCGCGAGCAGATATGGAACTTGAGTTAGCAGCAGAACATGAAAAGATTTCTGGCGGAGTAGCTCGGGCGGTAGAGATCGGCGCAGTTGATGAGATTATCGAACCCTCAGCAACGCGCTCAGCTCTTGCTCGAGCGTTAGCTGCAGCGCCTCATCGCCGTGGAGCACACGGCAATATTCCGCTCTAACTATTTAGAAACTGCGAAGGTCACTGAGACTGTCGATGTGACAGTCTTTTCAATAGTTGATGTGTCATAGGCGCCACCGTCAGAGACCATTGTGGAATCTGGGGTCGTTACTTGAAAGACACCGCTCTTTACACTTTGGACAGCGCCAACACTTCCCCCGACAGCCTTTGTAATCGCAACTGCGCGAGTCTTGGCATCCTTCATCGCTTCTTCGAGAAGTTGAGGACGAAGATCAGAGAGAGTCGAGATGTAATACTGAGGACCGTAATTATTTACATTAACGCCATTTTGTAGAAGTGAACCAATTCCTTGTGAAAGCTTGTAGACAAGTTGCACATCGTTGGTGCGCACAGTGATATCACGAGATGCACGATAGGAAATAATACGACCGGTATTGTTACCGTTTTGATATTCCTCATTGGCATAGCTTGAGACTGCACCGAGTGTCAGTGCGTCAGCAGGGATTCCGCCCTTAGTCAGATATTCAGAAACTGCATCAACATCTGCTCCGACTTTTCTGACGGCATCTGCAACAAGTGGGCTAGAGAGAGCAACGTTAAGTGTCCAGACCACATTATCGGCAGTTGCCGTTGTCTTTGCAGAACCGGTGACAGTGATTCCATTATCGTTACGTGCAGCAAAACCTGCACCAACTCTTACAAGTCCGCCACCTACTGCCAGCGCCATAATAAGAGATGCCGCAATGACTGTGATCGAACGGGACTTTTCACCTGAATTATTTATGCTCATGTGTATATCTTAATACTTTTAAATCGCGCGAAGTGCCATTACCTCTTCCATTTCGACACCGCGGAATGGCTCGAGTGCAAGCTCCCAGGATTCTCCCAATAATCTCTGAAACTCCTCACGCAATGACTCCTCATCAAAACCTTTTCCTAACGTCTGCACAATGAGGTGCTCTGAGATCATGATGCTTCCCAACCCATCAATGACGCTTCTATGTATTCCTAGATCGGGTGTGAAGCGAAAGAACTCTCCCCCGATTTCACTTTCCTCGCGCACTTCAAAGCGCAGGTAGTGCCATGCCTTTAACGCGGTAGCAACTTTGGCTGCACTCCCTGCGCGATCTCTAAATTCAAGTGTTGTACGAAATGTTCCGGCCGCTTTCGGTTGCGGCTTCCATTCGAGTGCGACCCATGTTCCGAGGATCGATTGCAGACCCCATTCGATATGTGGGCGCAGCGCAGCAGGTGCGCTATGAAT
>Ga0209651_1000893_pt1 | contig 10554 bp, 7 predicted proteins | sample LauGreFBDMM110SN_2_FD_188216 | JGI IMG/M metagenome (GOLD analysis project Ga0209651, IMG submission 188216) | Freshwater lake microbial communities from Lake Michigan, USA - Fa13.BD.MM110.SN (SPAdes) (version 2) | ecosystem: Environmental > Aquatic > Freshwater > Lake | place: Lake Michigan, USA... | reverse complement strand
GCGTTTTATAATGCTTGCCATCAATAACTGGGACCATGACTACGAGCGGGTTCTTTTGGGCGGACTCACCTGCGATTCCGACGATTACTACAATTCAGAGCAGCATTCCAATGCCATCTTTTTGCCCAAACTCAAAAACGACACGCCGCAGTACATCGGATTCTTCAATACCGGCGCCTACCAAGAGTCGATTGCGGGCTACGGCGGCCTGCAGCACTGCCTGATTCCAGCACCTAAGCATGTGGTTATCAGTGTAGACGCCAACGGCGATTGGAACACCCGCCTGTTTGCTAAGGAGCAGAGCTACAAGTCCATGCTCAAAATTCTCGGCTACTAAGCCTTTGGGGAGCCCCTGCTGCTCCGTACGTTTGTTCAGCAATCCTTTTAAACTTCTTCTGCCATGCCTCGCGGACCCATTTCTCAGTTCATCGAAAACCACTACAAGCACTTTAACGCGGCCGCACTCGTCGACGCCGCCAAAGGCTACGAAGCGCACCTGACCGCGGGCGGAAAAATGATGGTCACCCTCGCTGGCGCCATGTCTACCGCCGAGCTGGGCCGGTCGTTTGCCGAAATGATTCGCCAAGGCAAAGTCGACATCATTAGCTGCACGGGGGCCAACCTTGAAGAGGACCTTATGAACCTCGTGGCCCACAGCCACTACGAGCGCGTTCCGCACTACCGCGACCTCACGCCAGAACAGGAGCGGGCCTTGCTCGACCGCGGCTTGAACCGCGTGACCGACACCTGCATACCCGAAGAGGAGGCCTTTCGCAAGCTGCAGCACCACATTCATAAAGTATGGTCGGCGGCCGAAGCCAAGGGCGAGCGTTACTTTCCGCACGAGTACATGTACCAGATGATTCGCCTGCCTGAGTTTGCTGCCGAGTACGACGCTGCGGTGGACCCCGCCAATTCATGGATGCTTGCCGCCGCAGAGCGCAACCTGCCGATTATTGTTCCGGGCTGGGAAGACAGCACCATGGGCAACATCTTTGCGAGCTACGTGATCAAGGACGAACTCAAGGCCAGCACCATGATGTCGGGTATTGAGTACATGGCTTGGTTGGCGGGCTGGTACGTGGCCAACTGCCGCAACCCCAAGAATCCAACGGCTCCGTCGGTGGGCTTCTTCCAGATCGGCGGTGGCATTGCGGGCGACTTCCCGATTTGCGTTGTGCCGATGCTCTACCAAGACATGGAAATGGAGGACGTTCCCTTCTGGGGCTACTTCTGCCAAATCTCGGATTCGACTACTTCCTACGGGTCTTATAGCGGAGCAGTTCCGAACGAAAAAATTACCTGGGGTAAGCTCGATATTGATACTCCAAAATTTATTGTAGAATCGGATGCTACAATCGTTGCCCCGCTTATGTTTGCATGGTTACTCAAATGGTAAACTACCCCCATGGAAAAGCGACGCATTATCGTTGACTATAAAAACATTACCTCAAACCAGCTTTCGCTGATTACCGACCGTTATCCGGAGGGTTTTGCGCCCGAAGACATGATGTCGTTTAAAAACTCCAAAGGCGAGACCGTTCGGGCTGTGCCCCTGGAGACTGAGGATACCAAGTACCTTTTTAAGGTTTCTGTTGAAATGGAGCGCCGCATGGAAGCCCATATGGACGAAGACGATTCGGTCTCCGATGTGGGGACTGCGCCCGACGAAGTCCATGCAATGGGTAATGAGGACTCCACAGACGAGGACGATGCTCCCGACGAGGACGAAGCTCCCGAAGTGGATGAAGGTCCCGAGGAGGATTAGGCTAAGGGATTTCTTGGTTTAGTTTGTCGAACAAGATTTACATGATTATTGGGCTGGCGCGTGGAAGCGTGCTGCCGCGGAAGATTGCTGTCGCGTTCTTGGGCTGACGCGGAAGCGTGCTGCCGCGGAAGATTGCTGTCGCGTTCTTGGGCTGACGCGGAAGCGTGCTGGATGACCCTTTCGCGCAAAAGAGCGCTTCCGCGTTTCAATTAAGCACCCTGCAGCGGCCTGCGGTGGTAGGTTCCCGAGCGAGCATAGGCACGTCCGGTCCAAATGAGTTCTGCTAGGGCAGAAAGCACGGCTTCGGTCGGCAGTCCCGTTGCTTTTTGAAGGTCTTCGACCCGGCTGGGGCCTCGAAGTGCTTCTAGCACCGACGCAAGCGGTTTGCTCAGGTCGGCCTGCGGACCCTCTTGGCGCCGAGTGGACCAATTGAGGTTACTCAGGACCTGCTCGGGATGCAGGGCCATTTGGGCAATTTGGTCGGCAATCAGGCTTAGGCATCCTTGGCTGTGCACGTCGTGGATGCGTCCCGGTATGGCAAAGACGCTGCGGTCGTAGCCATGGGCGAGTTTGGCGGTAATCGACGCACCGCTTTTAATGGAAGCCTCTACAACTAGTACTGCATCGCTCAGACCGGCGATAATGCGGTTTCTGCGGGGGAAGTTTGCTGCTCTGGCCGGAACACCATAAGGCCATTCGGAGATCCAAGCACCTCCGGATTGCAGTATGCGCTCGGCGAGCCGCGCGTTGGCGCGCGGCTGCGCGGCGTCGAGGCCGTGTGCGAGAACCGCCCAGGTGCTGAGACCCGAACGCAAGGCCTCGCCGTGGGCGGCGGCGTCAATGCCCAGGGCCAGTCCGCTGACGATCGTGGGGCGCGCCGCCCCGAGCGCGTTTACCCAGAATTCCGTGTGCAATAAACCGTCAGGGGTAGGCGACCGCGTACCCACCACGGCCAAAACACGATCGTTGGAACTCAGAGATCCGCGCACAAAAAGAAGTGGCGGAGGATCATTAGCTTGAGCCAAACGCTCAGGATAATCCTCTTCACCCAAGGCAATGCACCGAATCCCGTGAGAGGTATGCAATGCCACCATTCGGCCAACTTCGTGCAGCTTTAATTGCACGGTCTTGGCCCATCGGCCCGGAAGCTGCTGCACCTCAAGCTGAAAGGACTCCCCAGTAGGAGCAAGCTGCCGCAGCCACGATAAAGGCTGCTTGTGCTCTGCTTCGAGTAGCCTAAGCGCGAGCTGGTATTGATGTTCTTCTGTCATAAGACTAAGGTCCGGCATCAAAAACCCCAAGCCGGTTGCTAACGTAAGCATGCGTTTAGTACATTTGCCGTCCATTGGGGGATTAGCTCAGCTGGCTAGAGCGCTTGCATGGCATGCAAGAGGTCATCGGTTCGACTCCGATATTCTCCACGAAGTGTTGAAAACCCCGCCTTATTCGGCGGGGTTTTGTTTTTTACGTAGTTTTTGCGCCGCGGAAACTCTGAACCTAACAAGTAACAAGTAACTAGTGACTAGTAACTGGTTACTCGTTGCTCGCTACGGCCGCGCGGTAAACGCCCCCCAGAGCGCGTCGTTCATCACACTTAGCTGGTGCCGACGGTCTACGTTTACGGTTTTAACCGGAATCTCAAGGACCACGAGGGTTCCGCCACGAGTGACGGGAAGCTTCATGGTGCTTTCAGACGCCGCGTCACGTGCTGCAACCAAATCCTGCATGGCAACCTCGTCGCCGACCTGAAGTCCAGCCCACTCTTCTGGGCCTACTTTTTTGACCAAACGAGTCATTCCCAGGTTGGTGACCTTGACCTTGAGGTCGTTCTTGCCCGCGTCGAGCGGGTTGATGGCCATGATTTCGCTGCCTTGGGCGGAATACTCTAGGCCTACCAACTTCAGCGCCTCGCTATAGGGAAGCGGCTCGCGGCCCTCAACGTGCTTGGCAAAAAACTCACGCAGCCCGGGCGTTTCGGCCACCTCGCAAAAGGCGTCAAAGAATCCGGCCTCTTCAAAGGGACGGTCGGGCCCGTACTGGCGGTGAAGCGCCATGATGATGTCGATAAGCGAGCGCTGGCCTTGATGGGCACCGCGAATCTGGGCGTCGATCAGCCAGGCCATGACGGCTCCGCGGTCGTAGACGTGCATAAAGGCGTCTTTGTAGGGCTTGTCGAGCACGTTGCGCGACATTTCGGTAAAGCTGAACTTGCTGTTGGGGAACTTCTCGCCCTGAGCGAGCTTGCCACGCATCACGTCGAGGTACTCCTGCTGCGTAAGGCGTCCGCCCTGGTATCGAATGAGTTGGGCGAAGTACTCGGTTACCCCCTCGTAGAGCCAGAGGTGCTGGCTCATCGTCGGGTTGATGTAGTCAAAGTCGTGGATGGCAGGAGCGTGCAAGCCCAAGGGCGTGATGACGTGCATGAACTCGTGTACGGCAGCGTCGAGCAGCTGCTTTTCAACGCGGAGCTCGGCCGGCATGCGCTCGCCCGAGCCAAAGTCACCTAGGTAGTAGACCGACGAAGTATTGTGTTCAAGGGCGCCAAAACCCTGGCTGCCGAGGCTGCGGGCAACCTTAATTATGCCTCCGATGCTCGGCTTGCCGCTAAAGAGCAGGTCGCCGGCCCAGCGGAAGTCGCCCACCATCGTCAAGAAGGTGTAGCGGTCTACGGGGAGCTTGGGTAGAAAACGAGCCACCGCTGCCATGTCTGCCTCTAGTTCTCGCTTAAAATCTGCGGCCCGTGACGTTCCGTTGAGGTCGAGCACTGCAATGGTTACCCGCGTATTCGCCACCCAAAATCCGGCCGTGTCAGGCTTGGTCAGCATCACTGGGTTGTCGAGTAAGGCATGGTAGCTGTTTGCGCGGAGCATGGTGCGGCCATTGGCCACAGAACCTTCGAGCGAAGTCGCAGCAAACCATCCGGCCGGCGTTCCAAGGTCCACCGTAATAGCAACGCGCTCCTGGCCGGTCCAAAATCCGTAGACGCCGCCACCGTTGAGCACTGAACCCTTTTGGTCGTCATGGAAGGTGCTTGCGGGCTCAAAAATCTTGTCTTTTTTGACCTTCAGCTCCATGATGCTGGCCACTGTGTAGCGCACAGCAACTGGGGCGGCGGAACCGCTGACGGTCCAACTGTTGTTGCCCAGCTTTTTCACCTTCAGGGCCTTGCCGTCGCCGTCGATTGCCGCAAAATCCGTCACAAACCGCCCGTAGTCCAGCGTGGCATAGGTTCCCGGAATAGTTTTAGGCAGGTGGTAGGTGGCAGCAAAACCATCGACCAAGTTGGCGTCGGGAGCGGGGAATTCGCGGTGCTCTACGGTGGCACCGTCGGCCTTCAGTTCGACGCGGTAGACCGATTGTGCAAAGGCGGTACCCGCCAGGGCGAAGGCGGTGAGGCTAAGGATTTTTTTCATAGAATCGTGCTTTTGATAAAATTAATGCGGACGCTTAGTAGTTCCAACGACCGCGGTAGCTGTCGTAGAAGTCCACACCGAGCTTTAGCCGGAATCCAGGTATATCTGGGTTTCCTTGGTCGGTAAATACTCGGTAGGCTCCGACGCGCATTCGCTGGTCCCATAGGCGGAACGGCAGCTCCAGTCCGCCATAAAATTCCGCGTGAAAGACTTGGGCCTCTGCGACATACAAGAGTCCGCCACCAACTGCAGGCACCAGGTGAAGGGCGCGAACCAAGGGAATTCGGTCGAGCAGTGATCGGTCGAAATGATGAATAAAGTAGGCCTCGATCCAGGGCCGGGCAGTGTGGTAGGTCGAGTCCAAGGCCTGGAAGCTAGTGGTTGGGTTGCTCAAGAGCAGCTGGTCGGAACCCCTGAAAAACCGATGCTCAATAAAGCGAATGGAGTCGAGTTCTGCGGCGAGAAAGGTGCCAAGACCAGCGTTCCAGGTCGTACTGCCCCAAAAGCGAGACTGCCTGAAGTCGCGTGCGTTGAGGCGTAGGGAGGTAAAGGAGACCATGCCCCCAAGAAGGCCAGGAATGCCCTGCTTGGCCTGAAGGGTAAAGGTGGGCCAGACGCTGCCGAGGGCAATTTTGCGCGGACCCTTGATGACGTAACGCTGCCCGGGGGTGTAGCTCAGTTCGGCCCCGACCAGGGCGATGGTGTAGGTGCGAAACGGGGTTGGTTCGTTGAGCTCCCCAAACAACTCGTTGGACCAGTCCTCGAGCTTGAGCCCGGTGATTGCCTCACGGCGTGAGAAGTCAAAGGAGGTTCGCAGGTAGAGTCCGTTCACCAGTTCGATGCGGTGCGAACCCTGAAAAAACGTTTTGCGGACGTAGTTTCCTCGGGCAAAGGTGCCCAAGATGGGTTCGTAGGTATTCACAAAGACGTAGTTGTCTCCCAGCTCGACCCGCAAAAGGCCGAACCTACGCGGATTATAGAGGTAGCTCAGGGAAAGGTCGCCGCGGACGTCGCGGTTGACCACGCCGTAGTCGAGGTTGCCTTCCACGTCGAGTCTTCGGCGGTCCGAAAAAGTCCGCGCAAAGCTCCCTCCTAGGTTGTGGCGGTAGCCTCCGACGCCAAAAAACCGCATTTGGGCGACCACCGGAAGCACAAACCATTCCACGCCTTTTTTACTCGAGCGGTAGCCCAAACCCGACAAAAACGGTTCCCAGAGGTGGAATTTATTGTAGACCGCATCCACGCTGTCTTTGTAGGCGTCAGAGTCGTAGAAAAGCATCAAGCTGTCTTGGTAGGTTATGTGACGCGCCTCCTTGGGATCCAAGGCAATTTTGCGCGCGGCAATCCAATCGGTAGGCTTAGCATCAAAGGCATCGGGACTGTACTCCACGGAGGCCAAGCCCAGATCCTTGGGGCGGTAGCGGGCATTAAAGTCGTAGTGGTCGTGAAGGATTTGGCAGCGGGCGCTGTCTCCGCCGGGCGCAACCAGTCTAAAATCTCGCTTAGAAACCACCGATCGACCCTCGGCCCACTCGTAGGTTTGGCTTAAATGCGCCGACTTGTGGCGCACAAGCCCCTGGGCAGGAAGCTCAAGGTCCGCCTGAACCAGGGTGAATGCACTATCTTCAATTACCAGGGTTCCGCGCAGCGAAGGGCCAGCGGCTTGGCGGGGTTCAATTTTGATGGTCCAGTGCACCGCATTGCGCTTGGTCTCGGCCTGCTGAACCACGGCTCGGTACTGCAAGCTTGCATCCCAAGATAGGGGCGAGGGAATGGGAAGCGATGCAAGCTTTGGGAGTTGAATGGTCGCCTGGTACAGGTCGAGGTTGCCGTCGGGGTAGGACTCAAAAAAATGCTGGCCCAGTGAGGCTTCGCGCTCGTTGGGCACTAAATTGTCTTCGCGGCCCACGCTAAAGCTCAGTTGAACGCTGCGCCCGTCGTCCATGGCCTTGCCGCCTTGATGCTCGTCTGCCAAATAAATTTGCTCGCTATAGCGGTCTGGTTCCGCAAAAAAGCTAATGCTTAGTGCTTCTCGCAGCTTGAGTTGGCTCCCTGAACCGTAGCTGGACTTGACGGCGGTACTGCAGCTAAAACTAGGGAGCGGTTGGTTGCGTCGCCCTGCTTCACGCAGCACTTCGTAGGCTTTGTCTATGGGTTGTGCGACGATGAGTACGGCCTCGAGGTCAACCTTGCGCAGGGAGTCGTTGGGTGATTGCCCCCAAGCCAAACTTGGGCATAGCCCAATAACTAGGGCAAGAGAAGTAATGCGCCGCACGCCGCAAAGGTACTCAAGCACTATGCCAACAGCCCCGGAGCAATGATCTACAGTTCAAACAGAAAGCCCTGTTTTGCCAGAGAATGGTAGCGTTGCGTGTCGAATTGGTATATGCGAGCCGGACGGTGGCATACTGCCTTCTCGGTCTTGTCGAGGGGCTTTAGCACCCCCATACTAAGAATTTTTTTGCGGAAGTTGGCCTTGTCAAACTGGGTGTTCAGCACGGCTTCGTACAGGTTCTGAATCTGTGCCAGGGTGAACTCTTCAGGCAGTAATTCGAATCCGATTGGCTGCTGGCGAACTTGGCTCTGCAGCGCGTCAAGGGCGGTTTGAAGGAGTTCACGGTGGTCAAAGGCCATATCGTGCAGCTCATCTAGGGACTTCCATCGGGCTTTAACGGCCCAGGATGCCGGGCGAGGGTTGTACTTCGTTTGGTTGATCAGCGAATAAAAAGCTGTGGTAACTACGCGCCCCATCGGGTGGCGATCGACCCGTCCAAAGGTTTTAAGCTGGTCCAAAAAAACATTGTCTAAACCCGTCAGGTCGTGCAGAATTCGAGTGGCGGCCTTGTCAATGTCTTCGTCGATGCGCACTAAATCGCCAGGCAGGGCCTCCGCACCATAAAAGGGCTCGGCTCCGCGTTCAATTACTAGAATTTGCAGTCGGACTCCATCAAAACCAAACACTACGCAGTCTACCGACTGGCCAAACTGAAAGAAGGCACTCAGCCGCTCTCGCTCTAATTCTAAACTCATGGCAGGTCAGTGGTCCACGTTAATCCTTCGGAGCTGTTGGGCCCTAGGGTAATTCCCAAGGTTCCGCGTTCAAAGGGATGGCTTTTCCCGAGGCCGTCGCGCTGGTTGAGCGCTTCGCGCGTGAGGAAGATCTGCACGTCGCGCACTTCACCGGGTTCCAGGGTTACGCGTTGAAATCCCTTAAGCGCTTTGGTCGGGTAGAGTTGCCCATTGCCTTGGCGGCTCACGTAGAGCTGGATCACTTCGCTCCCGGCACGCGTTCCGGTATTACTTAGGGTCAGGGTCGCAGTCCAGCCTGTGCCGCTGGGCTGAACCCTTAGGTTTTGGTAGTCAAACGAAGTATAGCTTAGTCCGAAACCAAAGGGAAAAGCCGGAGCATTGGACTCGTCGGTGTAGTGCGACCAAAAAACCTCGGCCTTGGGCCCCGGGCGGCCGGATGAGAAGCCGTCGTAGTGCAGCGGAATCTGCCCTTCGCTGCGCACAAAGGTCATAGGCAGGCGGCCGTAGGGCTCGCGCAATCCCTTCAGTACGTCAGAAACGGCACTTCCGCCCATGCTTCCGGGCTGCCATGCCCAAAGGATGGCTGCGGCCCCGTCCTGCATCCAGGGCTCAAGAATCAGGGGTCGGCCGGCATACACCACCAAGACTACCGGCTTGCCGGTTTTAAAGGCTTTGCGCACAAGGTCTTGTTGCACTAGGCTAATCCTAAGGGATGCACGGCTTCGGCCTTCACCCGACTCGTATCCGTGCTCGCCAATGGCCAAAACCAGGACCTGCTGAGAACGCAGCGCCTTCAGGGCGCGGTCGTTGCCGCTAAAGTCCGTGCTGTTCAGGGTTAATTCCGTGGCAAATGCCTCGGGACCAATGGAATGCGGCGCAGACGGAGCAAAAATCCAAGAAGCTTCGGTTGCTTCGGCAAGGGATTGCGCAGACTGATCCTTGGCCGAAACGCGCCAGTTGCCCAGAACGCCATTTTTATCGGCTGCGAAGGGCCCGGTCAAGCCCACTCGAAGCGAGGAATTAAGCGGCAAAATGCCCTTGTTCTTAAGTAAAACACTCGATTTTACAGCCATTTCATAGGCCTGAGGACGCAGGTCGGGCAGGCTTTTTTGCTTGCAGTATAGGTAGGGGTCATCCATTAGCCCAAGCTTGAACTTCAGCTCGAGTATTCTGCGGGCGGACTCGCGAAACCTAAGGCTGTCGCTGCGGTTGCTGCGCGCCAATTCCAGTCCATAGCGCAGGTAGGCGTCGGACTCCATATCCACATCGCATCCCGCGGCGAGCGAAAGCCTGGCGGCTTCTCGTAGGTCTTTGGCATGTCCGTGCGCAATGGTTTCTGCAATAGATCCCCAGTCCGAAACGACGACGCCGTCAAAGCCCATGCGCCCCCTGAGCTCGCCCCAGAGTTGCGCCGAATCAAGGGTGCTGGGAATTCCGTTGGCCGCACTAAAGGCCGTCATTACGGTGGCTGCGCCAGCCTTAACACCCGCCTCAAACGGAGGTAAAATCCAGTTGTACAGTGTATGTGCGCTAAAGTCGGTGGTGGCATAGTCACGGCCAGCCAGCGGGAATCCGTAGCCCGAGAAGTGCTTGAGGCAGGCTGCCAAGGTGCTCGGGTCGGCCAGATCCTTGCCCTGAAAACCGCGAACTCTGGCCTCAGCAATACGGGAACCCAAATAGGGATCTTCGCCGGCGCCTTCCATAACCCGTCCCCAGCGGGGATCGCGGCTAATGTCTACCATGGGAGCAAAGGTCCAGTTTATGCCGTCGGCGGTTGCTTCGAGCGCTGCTGCACGAGCAGACGCTTCAATGGCCTCGAGGTCCCAACTGGACGCTTCGGCCAGGGGGATCGGGCTGAGGGTTCGGTATCCGTGGATTACATCTAAACCAAAAATAAGAGGAATTCCAAGGCGGGTTTCTTCGACTACTACTTTTTGCAGGGCCCGTACCTCGTTTACGCCTGAAACGTTTAAAACGGAGCCAACCAGGCCATTTTTAAGCGCTTTAACGCGTGCCTCGAGCCAATCGTTGCCCTCGGGCATGGGCCCGGTCGCATTCCAAAAGCCGTTGTATTGGTTGGTCTGACCAACCAACTCCTCGAGGGTCATGAGCGCAAGCACACTGTCTGCGCGCTCTGCGGCATCCTTTACCTGAGCTAAAAGCGCAGTGGGAATTAGAAAAAAGGCTAAAAGTCTAGAAACCATGGTCGGGTAAAAGTAAAAAGGGGAGGGGATGTTCCCTCCCCTTAAGGGGCAATTAGTGCCAAGTGTTGCTATTGAACCGTAACTCGAGATACATTTTGCCCGCGTTCGCTAACGGTGCGCACGAAGTAAACCGCAGGAG
>Ga0209651_1000891_pt1 | contig 10554 bp, 10 predicted proteins | sample LauGreFBDMM110SN_2_FD_188216 | JGI IMG/M metagenome (GOLD analysis project Ga0209651, IMG submission 188216) | Freshwater lake microbial communities from Lake Michigan, USA - Fa13.BD.MM110.SN (SPAdes) (version 2) | ecosystem: Environmental > Aquatic > Freshwater > Lake | place: Lake Michigan... | reverse complement strand
AAGAATTCCTTCTGACTTAAATTTTTCGTGCATTGCCTTGTAGTTCGTCGCAAGCCCAATGGTGAGGTTATTGCTGATGATCCAATCGTGGAATGCACGACCAAGGCTTCCAGCGGGAAGTCGTTCGAGTACTTCTATTGTCAACGGAGTGTTGTTGTACAAGCTGCCGTTAGTCAGACTTTCGAATTCACCTGTTTCGGTCATTTGTGCCACATAAGAATCTTTTGTTGATTCATCTGCATATTGCCACCACTCGTTGAAGAGAATATGAACGCCGTTTTTGTAGGGGTCGTCAAAAGTCTTTAGTAAGGACTCTGCGAAGTCTCGGTCGATTGTTTTCTCGCGAATTGCCATTGTGTCCTTTATGCGCGTGCGAACTCGCGAATGACGCGACCCGGACGAGCACCTGTGTGGTTTCCTTGTTCAGTCACAACTTGACCGTTCACAATTGTTGCGGCGTAACCACGTGACTTGATGAGTAAGCGGCCTGTCTGGTCAGGAAAGTCGTTCACATACGTTGGTTGACCCGATGCCACTGTTTGTGGATCAAAAATATTGATGTCTGCAAAGTTGCCGACTTCGAGAGTGCCGCGCTTCTTTAAGCCCAACACTTCTGCAGGCATTTTGGTGAGCTTGCGAATGGCCTGAGGCAATGTGACAACACCGCGTGCGCGATACCAGTACTGCAAGTAATGGGTGGTGGCATCTGCATCGCAGATCTGACCGATATGGGCACCTGTGTCTGCGAGTCCTGGGTACACATGGTCAAGTGCGAGGAAATCTTCAAGGTCTGATGTGTTGCGGTTAAAGAACCACGTATTGAATAATTCGAGACCGTTGCTTTCAATGAGTCGATCAATGACGAGTTCAACTGGGTGAACACCAGCGGCTTCAGCAAGTTGCGCAATAGATACGCCATTTTGCTCGTTGTAGTCTGGTGAGAATTCTGTTCCCAGTGGGTAGATGTGATTCGGGTCGTACCACATGCCCTTTTCTTTGCCTTCTGCTACAAGTTCAGCGCGAGTTGATGCGTTACGTAAGGCTGCTACGCGATCTTCGATATTAGGAAGGTCCATCAGTGCGCGCCACTTCTTTCCCTTCACCGGAGAGATCTGGGCAAGCCCACACAAAGATCCACTAGGGCGAGTCATGCCGGCAGAGGTAATGCGGCCAGAGTTCGCGCGGGTGTTGTTAAGGAAATTTCCGAATCCTTCGGCTGAACGCTTGTCGCCATTGCCGACACCGCCAGAGAACAAAACATCGCCACATGCTTCTGACATTGACTGCAACAGATCAAATTCGTGTGCAGCCTTTGTGGCGAAGTCATTGACAGCTTGGAATATTCCACCACCGCCAGCATTCAAACCATCAGCAATTGCCAAGTATTCATCCTTTGGCGCAAGTGTGCCCGGCACGTAGCGGCCGTCTGGCACAACATGCAACAAAATACGTGAAGTAGAAAAGCCAACTGCACCACCTGCAACTGATTCAGCAACAATGTCGCTCATGCGTTGTAGTTCTTGCGCGGTTGCTGGCTCGTCGCTGAGTGAGCGTTCGCCCATCACGTTGTAACGCACTGCACAGTGGCCCACCATGCCAACAATGTTCAGGGCTGGATTCAGTTTTTCAACGGAATCCAAGTACTCGGGGTAGGTCTCCCAGTCCCATGCAAGACCATTCAAAATTGCATCGCGCGGAATGTCTTCGACACTCTCCATCATCTCTGCGAGGAATTGCTCGTCACCTTTTGCGACAGGAGCAAATGTCACGCCGCAGTTACCCATCAATACAGTGGTGACGCCATGCCATGAACTTGAAGTCATCAGTGGGTCCCAGCCCACTTGCGCGTCAAGGTGAGTGTGAAGGTCAATGAACCCAGGAGTCACGGCGAGGCCTTTGGCATCAATCTCGCGCGTACCGATTTCACCAGTGAGGTCCCCAATGAATGTGACAGTGTCTCCGTCGATTGCGATGTCAGCTGTGTATCCGTCGCGGCCTGTGCCGTCGACGATGAGTCCATTACGGATAATAAGGTCATGTGCCACGAGAGCCCCCCAAGTGTGCTGTTTCTAGAACGATACACACTGCGTTCGGGGTCTGTGTAGGTGGATGTCCTAGTCTTAGCCCTTACCTAAATCGATGGAGGAATCACATGTCAGACATGAGCGTGCAATCACTGTTTTCAGTGAAAGGGAAAGTTGCCCTGGTGACCGGAGGGTCGCGTGGAATCGGAGAAATGATTTCTGCTGGACTTTTGGCCAATGGCGCCAAGGTCTATATCTCGGCTCGTAAGGCGCAAGCGTGCGATGAGGCAGCAAAGCGCCTGATGGACACGTACGGCGGGGAATGCATTTCGCTTCCAGCAAATGTGGCAGAGATTGAAGGAATCGAAGCCTTGGTTGCTGAGATCACCAAGCGCGAAAAGTATGTTGACATTCTGATCAACAACGCTGGTGTGTCATGGGGTGCACCAATTGAAGAATTCCCTGAAATTGGTTGGGACAAAGTCATGGACACCAATGTGAAGGGTGTCTTCTTTCTTACTCAGAAACTGCTTCCGTTGTTGCAGGCTCGCGCCACGAAAGACAACACGTCACGTATCGTGAATATTGGTTCAATTGATGGCATCGGCACTCCAAGTTTCGAAACGTATTCGTACGGCCCATCAAAAGCTGCAGTGCACTCACTGACCAAAGTTCTTGCAGGTCGTTTGGCTTCGCGCCACATCATTGTTAACGCAATTGCACCAGGACCATTCCCAACATGGATGTTGTCAACTGGTGTTGGCGGCGGTGGAGACGTAGACAACACCGACTGGGAAACAGTTGGTCGGATGAACCCAAGTGGCCGTGTTGGCACGCCAGAAGACATCGCCGGTTTGGCGTTGTACTTGTGCTCGCGCGCTGGTGCTTTCACCGTTGGTGAAGTGATTACGTGCGATGGCGGTTCGCTTCTGCGATAAGGTTCCCCTCATGACGGCGGGGGCTCAACAAAATAAACGCATGCAGTGGGCTGCCTATGCCTCGATTGGGGCTGGGCTGATTCATGGCGTCGCCGTCGGCCTTCATGCGGACCATGCATCTTTGGCCAGAGTGTTTATGGCTCTGTCTTTTGTCCAAGTGGCCTGGGGCATCATCGCGATTAGTCGGCTGCAATGGTCGGTCGTCCTTGCGGGATTTGCGATCAATGGAACTGCGATTGTTGGCTGGATTCTGACGCGTACCTCTGGCATCTCTTTTATCAGTGGTTTGGAAATTTCCGAGAAGCCCCAAATGGCGGACACGTTGGGCGCAGTACTTGCCGCAACGGCGATAGGTGCTTCATTGTGGGCATGGCGACAACGAGATGTCCCTGCAAGGGAAACTGCCCATCTCAATGCTGTGTACCTAACCAGCGCAGTCACACTGGTCGCATTGTGGTCAGTCACCGGCCATGCACATGCGCATATTCAAAACGTTGCATTGACCGATTCGGGGCTCTCTGTCAATGCCGATGGTGTCATTGTTTCTCCGAGCACAAATGCTCCAGTTGACATAACTACTTCGTCCATCACCGTTCCTACTTCTTCCAGTACGGCGGATTCAATAGCCACTAAGAAAAAGCAAGTCGTTGCTGCACCAACAACAGTTGTCAATACGACTACAACAACAATCAATCACCCACATGCGTTGACTACTGCTCAAGCATTAGCCGCTGCTTCTGGCTGGCCGCGTCCGTATGACCCAGCGAATCCGATTGATTTCTCTGGGATAGGTGGCGTGACAGCAGAACAAGCTGCTCGTGCTACAGCTCTCATTCAGTCAGCACAGCGCGATCTTCCCAAGTACGCAAAGGTTTCGGATGCCGAGAAGAATGGATACGTATCAATTGGTGATGGCGTGACTGGCTTCGAGCATTACATGAAGTATTCGCTATTGAATGATGGCCGAGTGCTTGACACCACTGCACCTGAGTCATTGGTGTACGAGGTGAAAGGCACTGTGAAGACTCTTGTGTCGGCAATGTTCATTGCAAATCCTGGCACCCCACTTACTGACACGACCTTGGTGAATTATGCAGGTGGTCTGATGCAATGGCATGTGCACTCCAATTTGTGTTGGATATCAGTTAACGGCGTTCCCAAAGTTGTTGGAGTTACAAATGCTGCTGGCGCCTGTTTGATTGGAACTCTGCAGACTGGTGGTGCACCAATGGTGCATGTCTGGATCACGCCGCATGTATGCGGGCCATTTGCTGCGCTAGAGGGCAATGCCGCTGGCGTTGCCAATGCGAGCGATGCAGAGCGCGTTGACCTCTGCAATAAAGAGCACTAGTTATTCCTTCAGGCGGCGGTCCTGTTTCTTTACTGAGTCGCGTTTCTTGCTTTCGAGGCGCCGTTCAATAGCGCCACGAGACGGACGTGTCTTCTTGCGCGGTGCAGGGGGAGGGGCTGAGGCTTCATTGAGTTTTTCCACCAGCTGTTCTACGCATAAGACCCTGTTGCGCCATTGACTTCGACTTGTTTGGCAGGTTATAGAAATCTGCTCGTCAAACGAAGTCTCTAGGCGTGCCCGGATTGTTTCGGAACACGAGATATCAGCCAGGGCAATTGTAAGAGTGGCCTTGGTGGAATTCTTGTTGACGTTCTGTCCGCCTGCGCCTGAGGACCGAGAAAAAGTCCACTCCATTGCGTCTGCTTTCACACGCACACCGCGCGCTGCACGAAGGTCTTCATCAGGTGTCACGTCTCCATTATGTGTCAGACACAGTCTTATGCTGAGCCAATGCCACAAAAAGATGTTTTAGAGGCGATGATTGCCACGCCTCGGCTTGAACTTCATCACATCTGTGTGGATGATCTTTTGTGCCTTTTTGAATCTGCTGAGGATGTCACTATCTATGCGGGCAAGCCGTACAGCAATCCCCATCGCATCCTGATGGATGAGAGCGGCCCACTGCGTTGGCGTGTCCCCCAAGTGAAATCGAACCCGTCAGTAAACAAATGGTTTGTGCGCTGGATGGTGGAAAAGTCATCACGGGAAATTGTGGGCAGCATCTCATTTCATGGACCACCTGATGAGCACGGAATGATGGAGATTGGGCTTGGTATTCACGCTGACTTTCAACGACTGGGGTTTGCGACCGAGTCGCTGACTGGAATGTGGTCATGGGTAATCGACCAGCCTGGTGTCAAGACATTGCGGTACACCGTGGCCCCGGACAACCTGGCGTCTGTTGCTCTTATTCAGAAATTCGGATTCGTGTGTGTGGGGCAACAGATAGACCCAGAAGATGGTCCAGAAGACATCTACGAGATGTCAGCCGACGAATTTCGTCGGCGGTTTAGTTAGCGCCCTGGTGGGCTATGCATCACCGTCACGGAATGTGTGGTGGTGCCTGCATGGCGATGAACTGCAAGTTCTCTGTACTCAGCAGAATTCCACCACGTGTTCAAGGCTTCTTCTGAATCAAACTCGAGAACCACTGTGCGGCCTTGTTCGTAGGTTCCTTCGAGAACTGTTGGTGCATCGTCATACGTGAGGAAGCGACCGCCGTGTGAACGCAAGATAGGAAAGAACCCTTTTTCATAAATGCGGTATTCGTCTGGGTTTGTCACGGTGAAGTGAGCAATGAATCGAACGGTGGTATCTGCAGCCATGGATGCCTCTCAGGAATATCTATTCATTCTCTCAAACCCAGGTCTGCAACACATCACGGGAACTGTCATGGGTCTAGTGTCGGTGCAATACCAATTCGGAGGTTTCCATGTCCAGCAATCACACCAATGACCCACGTATTGATCCACGTATCAAAGCAATTTTAGAAGCGATGCCCAGCTTTGCTGCTCCAGACGTTGCAGACCGTGAAGCGATGCTTGCCCAGGCCAATAGTCCCGAATCGCTAGAAGGCATGAATATGTATCGTGCCGCAATGTCGATGTGCGATAACGAAGAGGCTGCACCGTCGAAGGGGCTTCGGATTTCTGAAGAAAAGGTGACTTCCCATCCAGATGGCAACACCATCAACATTCGAGTAATACGCCCCGATACAACTGATGTCCTTCCGTGTTTGTATTACATACATGGTGGTGGAATGGCGTCGTTGTCATGTTTTGACGGCAACTACAGCGCTTGGGGTCGAATTCTTGCAGCAAAGGGTGTTGCAGTGGTGATGGTTGATTTCCGTAATGCAGTGTCACCTTCTTCTGTACCTGAAGTAGCACCGTTCCCAGCAGGCCTCAATGACTGTGTCTCTGGGCTGAAGTGGATACACACAAATGCAGCAAAGCTGAAAGTCGATGCATCGCGCATTGTTGTAGCGGGCGAAAGTGGTGGTGGCAATCTCACATTGGCAACAGCACTTTCGTTGAAACAGAAAAATGAATTAGGCCTCATTGCGGGGATTTACGCCCTGTGCCCATACATCGCGGGTAAGTGGCCACTGCCAGAAAACCCATCTTCAACTGAGAACAACGGCATCTTCCTGGATCTGCATAACAACAACGGCGCGATGGGGTATGGCATAGAGGCATTCAATGCTCGTGATCCATTGGCGTGGCCAAGTTTTGCAATAGAAGATGATGTTCGTGGTTTTCCACCCACAGTGATCAGCGTGAATGAGTGTGACCCATTGCGCGACGAAGGAATCAACTTCTACCGTTTGCTATTGCGCGCCGGCGTTGCAGCACGTGGACGCACCATGCTGGGGACAACTCACGGTATAGAAATTATGCCGATTGCATGTCCTGATGTGACCGAAGCAGCTGCGAGCGATATCGTCGCATTCTTGATGTCTCTTTAGAGAAAAATGGAGCGGGTGACGGGAATCGAACCCGCATAATCAGCTTGGAAGGCTGAGATTCTAGCCATTGAACTACACCCGCGTATTGGGTCATTAGGTTACTGGAATTGAGGCATAAAAACCTCGGCTGGGGATGAGGCTGTAGATCAACGTGGGCGTTCGCCGTAGTCCTGCCATGGGGCATCACGTTCACGAATGACTTCACGAAAGCCCTTTTCGCTGAAGCCTTCTACCCATTGTTGGGCTTCTTCTGTGTGGCGTGTGATGCCATCAAAGAATGTGCCGAGAAGTTGAGAGGTGCGCAATCCCATGTTTTCGAACGCTTGGTTAATGAGCAGTTTGTTGAGCGCAAGTTGGTTGGCCGGTATATGGCGGAAACGTCGTGCTTCTTCTTCAATGAACGCACCCAGTTCGTCTGGTGGACATACATGCGAAACGAGTCCGATTCGATACGCCGTGTCAGCATCAATCGCGCGACCAGTGAGAATGAATTGTTTGGCATGCTCAAGCCCAAGGCGGTACACCCACATCATTGTTGTCGGAGTTCCATATATGCGGCTCGGTGCGTAACCAATGTGTGCATCTGATGCCATGTAGAGCAGGTCGCAACACATCACAAGATCAGTTGCGCCGCCGATTGCCCATCCTTTGACTTCGCCAAGAACTGGTTTTGGGCATTCCCAAATTTTCATGAAACGTTTGACGTTGTTTCCCATGAACTGCCAGTCACGCACGGGGTCCCACGCGCCTTCACGTGGCTCTGGCCCCTTAGCTCCGTACGGCGTTGACCATCCGCGCACTTCGTCCGCATCTGAACCAGATGGGCTGGCGGCTAAGTCGTATCCGGCAGTAAATGTGTCGCCTTCGCCGCGAAGAACGATTGCACACACGTCACGCGATTTTGTTGCGCGGTCTATTCCATCGGCGATTCCTTGAATGACTTCGTCGGTCAGGGTGTTCTTCTTGTGTGGCCGATTGATTGAGATGACGGCAATGTCATCACGTTCCACATAAAGCACAGGTTCTGTCATGAAGTGATTCTGACAGATAGATCATTGACGTCGTGCGGTCAGACCTTTTCGAGGAAGATGAGCGGAATTTCACGCTCTGTCTTCAATTGATAGCCACCGTAGTTTGCATACTTCGCAACAATGATTGGCCACATTTCATCGCGCTCTTCAGATGTTGCAATGCGGGCACGGCGTTCGTGTTTTGCTTCTGTTTGGGTGGCAACCCACACGGTGGAATTAGCTCGTAAGTTCGTGAACCATGCAGGGTGGTGATCGTCACCGCCGCGCGATGCAACCACTACATATGTTTCGCCTTGTTGAATAGGGGACGTCAACATGCATTCGCGAGGCTGACCAGATGTTCGGCCAGTGGTCGTGAGTTTTAGCACGGGCATATTGCCGGCATTCCAACCCTTTTTGCCTCCGGAGACAGTGAGGATTGTTTTATGAACAAAGTTCATAGTTTTGAGGGCGAAGTCGCTTGGCACTTTCACAAGGGTACTTCCCGTGCGGTGTGACTTATGTGTCTGCCTTCTCATGCTGAATAGTTGCCAAGTACAATCGGTTCCTACATGTTGAAGCGTCTCCTGTCTACAGTTCTTGCGAAATACAAGGGTCTCTTGTGGGTAGTGGTCATATTTCAAGCCATTCAGGCCGTAGCCGGGCTGTACCTGCCCACGTTGAACTCAGACATCATCAATAAAGGCATCGTGAGGCAGGATCTCGGATACATCTGGCGTATCGGTGGCCTCATGTTGGTGGTCACCATCCTGCAAGTCGGCTTTTCTGTAATTGCCGTGTATTTCGGATCAAAAGTTGCCATGGGCTTCGGCCGTGACGTGCGACGAAGTCTGTTTCATCAGGTCAATGATTTTTCAGCTCGAGAAGTCGCACAGTTCGGCGCACCTTCACTGATTACGCGAATCACAAACGACGTGCAGCAAGTGCAGATGTTGGTATTGATGACCTGCACCTTGTTACTGAGTGCACCATTCACCTCAATCGGTGGCGTGATTCTTGCCATGCAACAAGATCTTGGCTTATCGCGCATCTTGATGTTCTCCATTCCAATCCTTGCCGTGCTGCTGGGGCTCATCATTGGCAGCATGGTGCCGTCATTTCGCAAAATGCAAGAACGTATTGACCGCATCAATGAAATTCTGCGTGAGCAACTCACTGGTATTCGCATCGTTCGTGCGTTCGTGCGCGAGCCAGAAGAGAAGAAGCGCTTCAGTGACGCAAACGCTGCAGTCACTGAAGTGGCATTGCGCGGTGGACGCTTACAAGCCTTGATGTTCCCAACGGCAACTTTGATTATCAATATTTCAAGCGTCGCTGTGGTGTGGTTCGGTTCAGATCGCATTAATGCAGGACTTATGCAGCCCGGAGCGATGATTGCGTTCCTTACGTATCTCACGCAGATCCTGATGTCAGTCATGATGGCCACATGGATGGCTGCTCTTATTCCCCGCGCATCAGTAAGTGCCGAACGAATTCAAGAAGTACTCAACACGCCTACCTCGGTAGTTGTTTCTGAGAATGCGATTACAGAATTGCAGCAGACTGCTGTTCTGCAATTTGACTCTGTTGGTTTTCATTATCCAGGCGCAGAACTTCCCGTACTCGACAATGTCTCGTTCACAGTGCGTGCGGGTCAAACATTGGCCGTCATCGGAAGTACTGGTTCTGGAAAGACAACATTGGTCAGTCTGATTCCGCGTTTGTTTGATGCAACAAGTGGCTCTGTATTGCTCGACGGTGTTGATGTGCGTGACCTTGCTCCTGAAGCACTGTGGTCTCGGGTGGGTATTGTTCCACAAAAGCCTTATTTGTTTTCCGGCACTGTTGCTAGCAATCTGGTGTATGGCAAAGAGAACGCAACTGAAGACGAAATGTGGACTGCATTGCGCACTGCACAAGCAGAAGACTTCGTGCGTGCAATGCCAGGCGGGCTAGATGCCGTAATCGCCCAAGGTGGTTCAAACGTGTCTGGCGGGCAACGTCAGCGATTAGCAATTGCACGTGCACTTATTCGTCACCCAGAGATTTATTTGTTCGATGACTCGTTCTCGGCATTAGACCTAGCCACTGACGCTCGTTTACGTGAGGCTTTGGCACCATCGGTACGTGATGCTGTTGTCGTTATTGTCGCTCAGCGCGTGTCCACCATTCGTGACGCTGACCAGATTTTGGTGCTGGAAGATGGCGTGTGCGTGGGTCTCGGCACGCATGACGAACTGTTGTCTACGTGCGCTACGTTCCAAGAAATCGTTGAATCACAGGCTGCAGTTAATGAGGGTGCGATATGAGCACTGAGAACGAAACAAAAGAAGAAAAACCAGCCCAGCACATGCCTGGCTCCGAGCTTCGTACATCGCGTATGAGCACAGTGGGAATGCCTGTTGAAAAATCAGAGAATTTCTCGGAGACTGCACAACGCTTAATTCGTTTAATGGCCGATGAAAAGTATCTCGTGGTATTGGTGATGTTTCTTGCCGTTGTCAGCGTTGCGCTGGTGGTACTTGGCCCTCGAATTCTTGGTCATGCAACAGACATTTTGTTCGACGGGCTCACAAAGCGTGAAGGACAAACTGGTGTCAATTTCACTTCGTTACATCGCACGTTGGAACTAGCCCTGGGACTGTATGTTTTCTCGTTCATTTTGGCGTACAGCCAGACATTCATGCTTGCTGGCGTTGTACAGCGAACAATGTTCACATTGCGTGCAGACGTTGAGGCAAAGATTCACAGACTGCCCTTGAGC
>Ga0209651_1000888_pt1 | contig 10567 bp, 2 predicted proteins | sample LauGreFBDMM110SN_2_FD_188216 | JGI IMG/M metagenome (GOLD analysis project Ga0209651, IMG submission 188216) | Freshwater lake microbial communities from Lake Michigan, USA - Fa13.BD.MM110.SN (SPAdes) (version 2) | ecosystem: Environmental > Aquatic > Freshwater > Lake | place: Lake Michigan, USA... | reverse complement strand
TCGGGACGTGTGGGGTTTAGCACAGCGTCGGTCATCAGCAGTGTGGTTGAGCCAGCCATACCAAACATGCCACGCAAGAAATTATCAATCTTGATGGGTGATACATTGGTCTGCTCACCCAATGCTTTAGCAAGTTCAGAGGTACTAGAAGTGTATCGTTTGCCGGGTTCCAAGCGTTTCATTGAAGCTGACTCCAACTCACGTTGCAAGAAGAACGAATAGTTGGTCAAGTTCTCGACGATCGGCTTAACAAAAGATGGTGTCACGTTGGGTGAGCCGTATGCAGACATCGCCCCCTTCATTACGCTACCTAATGCTTGAGACACACTTTGCTCTTCGTCTGTACCGTAGCGACGATAGTATTCAACTACACGCTCTGGAATTGACTTAAAGATAAAGCCCAGTTCTTTTGGCACGCCAATCTTGTAGCCGTTGGGCAAAAGCCAGTTGTTATCGCGCACTTCTTCAGGTGCGTTTTTGTAACCTTCATCATCGCCCATCGCTAGTGCATACACGAAACCCATTGCAGTCATGATGGCTACACGGCTCAAGAACAACTTGCGGGCAGCGGCACGGTTAATTGACGATGATGAATCCAAACCTGTGGCTGATCTATACAGCACATCCATACCTTGTGCGTACGCATTAAAGAATGGAATTACACGTGCGGCAGTGCGCATTGTGGAGCTTGAACCACGGCGTGTGAAGTTAATTAACTCACGTGCACGGGTCTGAGCAAGGACTTCATCGCCCTTGGTATCACGCATGGTTTCTTCGTACACAGCCAGACGCGCAGACAAGTCAGAAGCTTTGGTAAATTGCTCAAGACGGTGGAATATCTTCCCACCAATGCCACGTTTAGCTACACCAATTTCTTTTTCAATATCGTTGACAGGTTGATATATGTTGAAATCGTAGTCACCCACAATGCCAAGTTCTTCCATGCGTTTGACCATTGGTGACTTGCGACCTGTGACTTCCCCAAAGAAAGTACGGGGTAAGTTGTAGATAGTCTTCATTGCTACAACCAAGGGGCGCTCTACGCCTGAATAGAAAGCAGCACGTTGCGCGTCTTCAACCACCTGTTTAATTGCAAACGGGGGCATCGCAGTAATTGACAATCGCAAGAAGCGTGAGGTTGCACCGAGAACTTTGATTAACCCGTTCGTAACCTCTGGCGCCTGCTGGAATGCAAGTAGGTCGTATTCGTTTTGCACTTCAAATAGCACGGGCTTTCCGTCACGGTACAGACTCACAACCAGATTGGGGTTCTTGGCTTTTTCTTTGGTTGGCACTTCCTGTGCAAAGCCACCCGCTTCCATCGTCTCAAGCAGTTTGACCGCTGCGTGATTTTTCATGGAGTCTTCTACCATCGAACTCAAACGGTTGGCATAGCTGTTTAACACGTTCTTGACGGGACGTCCCAATGAACCTTCCATGTTTGGAAGTTTTCTCAACACACCCAAGCCCTTGCCGCGATACACCATGTTAGGTGCGGCTTCCTCAAACACACGGCTGAACGGTACGTATGCAGTGTTGTCTTTCCAAAACTGCCCTTGTTCTTTTGTCAAACGCCCAGTAGCAATCATCAAATCAACAGCCTGCGTACGGGTTGCATTTAGATCATCTTGGATTTCTCTGACACCAGCAGATTTTTGATACGCATCTTCCAACGCTGCAATCTGCTTTAAATCCATGTGCATGGTAATCTTCTTCTTGCGCTCAGCATCGGCTTCTTTGTTTTTGCCTTGCTGTTCTAGAAGTAACGCAGATGCTTCCAAAGGTTTGTTGTGCTCCTCGTTGATGTTGTGTAAGCGGTGGCCTTCTAATATGGTGGATATTTCGCTCTTTGCTTCATCGTAAGTCAGGTCGTTGGCACGGGCATACTCACCCACCTTTTGCAGTGCTGTCACCATTGACTTGCCTTGCTTGTAGGATTCCACCAAACCATCTTTGGTCAAACGAATACCACCTGCACGGAAGAAGTCCATCACAAGCTTGGCGCTATCTTCAGCTTGGCGTGCCAACAGCATAGGGTTGATGTTGCCAAAGTAATCCCGCACACCCTGTGAGAACAAGGTAGATACTTTGGACTCAACCGTAGCGTACTTGTCAACCGCCGCTTGACGGAATGTGGCCATGATCCCAGACTTTTCTCTGGCATCTTTAACGCCTTTGTAGGCTTCACCAATTACACCGCCCACACCTGCTTGATCTTCTACGGGGAACTGCGCTTGGATGTCTTTGATAGATTGACGTGTTGCATCATCAAGTTCTTTTACCATGACAGGGGCGATGCCCGGCAACGAGCCTTCTACTTCTGTACCTGTTAAAGCTTCTTGTAGCTTACGGCCTTCAGTCATGACGCTATCAACAGAAATAATAGCTGCGGCAAGCGCAGTGAATTTTGTATCTGAAGATAAACCAAGGGCGCGTAATACCGATTGCGCAAACTGGGTCAGTGCATTTACACGGCGGTATGGGATAGCCGTCAGCGCGGCTTGGAACGCTTTGTTAGACATGGCCTCAGACGCAAACTCACTGAGGTTGGTCATGCCATATTCTTTTATTATTTCTGGCTTAGCTTTAGCTACATAGTCATACAACTCTTGCAGGTTACGGATACCAGCATTGTTTAGTTTGCCTGCACCCTGCAAGGCAATAGCTCGGTGTACAAATCCATGCACAAGTTCATGCAACAGAACGTGGGCACCTGCATAGCCGTCTACCAACTGAATTTTATCGGTCTGCGCGTCATACTGTCCGGCAACAATGTTGTCACCCTCTCGACCCAATGCACCTTCAGCCACCAACTCAATGGTTGGCAGTTTGTTAGATAACAAAATGCGACGTGCTACGGCACGGTCAAGGTCGTTGTACACACCTTTGGGCGCTTTGAGGATAACCTGCAATGCACCTCTGACATCACCTTCTTGTATCTTAGCTTGCAGGTTAGCTTCAACTGCTACGGGGCGATCCACATAAGACAGGTCAGCCGCAGGTTTTTGTAAAGCTCGTGTTTCGGCAAGTGTTTCTTCTTTTTTAGCGATGTCCCGTACGCCTTCTGCTTGGGTAGAGGTAGGAGTTCCAGTGCGTTCAACAACCTTTGTCTCGGGCTTGAACATCTCAGCAGTTGTTTCAACTGCATCAGGCAACACAAAAATCAAGCCACCATCAAGACTAGCTATGTTGGGTTTGATCTTCTTGATAAATGTGTCGTGTTTGGTATTGATACAACCGTAGCTAATGCGGTTGTCTTCTGCTGTTTCAGTATCTAAACGACCCAAACGATTTTCAGACAGGTTGCTGGTATCTGCGGCATGAATAGCGATATACCCTGTATCGTCTTTTGATTCCACTAATAGTAATGAACCCCCACGCGCAGAAGATTTTTCCAAAGTGAACTTACCGGCAGGGGTAATTTTTGCGCCGCCTTCTAAGGAAGATACAGCCCCCATCACATCACCCTTATCCTTGCCATACAAAGTAGGGTCAGACAAAACGTAAGAGCCATCCTCTTTAAAGATGTGTAGCATCCCGTTTGGCTTATCGGCAACCATGAACCATTTACCGGTCTTCATTGCTACGGGTGCCATTGCGCCATACACATCTTGTGCAAGGGGCGACATCTTAGATTTAGCGACTTCGGGTACAGGCGCAGTTATTGAAATTGTTTCTTGGAACGTTTTCTGTAAGTTGATGTTGTACTGATTGGTCAGCCCGTTAGGGTTAAATACCAAACCAACCGCAAGTACACCAGACGCAATCTGGTTAACAAGTTCACGGATAGCTTTAGCTACCGCCTTAGAGCCTTCGTTGATTGACTTGGTTACGTCAGCGCGTAACTTTACCCAGAACTCAGGGTTGTCTTTCTTAACACCATAAAAATCTTCAAGTTCTTCGACTTGGTCATCTTGCAGACGGTTGACCGGGCCTTCTAATAACTTAAATTCGTTATCAGGGATTACCCGTGTCTCGCCCTCAATGATGTTGCTTTCGTCTGTAACCTTCTTGGCTTCAGGTTTAGCAGTGGCTGCTTTCTTTTGATCGCTTTCATACGCATCAAGCGCGGCCTTGACCTCATCTAGTACATCTTCATAACCCATATCCCGATCTTGGGAGATGCTGTTAACAGCATTCAGGCTAATGTCGTCAAGCAAACCTGCTTTGTGCAAACGTTTGGCAAATGCTTTAACTTTGGCTTTAGTAACATCAGGATCAAGATCAAGATCGTCGACAGTTTCACGCGCCTTTGTAAGTTCTTTGTTAGCCTTTGGTGCTTCAAGCTTCTTAGGCTCAACCTTCGGTGCTTCAAGCTTCTTAGGCGCAACCTTCTTGGGTTCGGCTTTCTTAACTTCAATCTTTTTAGGCTCAACCTTTTTGGGTTCAGCTTTCTTTACAACTTTAATAGGCGCAGGCGCGGCTGGCGCTTCTGCTGCTTTAGTGGGGGCAGGAAGTGCAAGTTGTGCGGCTTTCTTTGCAGATGGTTGTGCCGCCTTGTTAGCCGCTTTCTTTTCAGCAGATTGGCCTGTGGTTTTAGATTTTTTTGCCACATACGCCGTAATTGGCATATCTAATTGTTTTGCAGCAATAGCCCTATGGAAGCCGTCAAGCACAGCACCATTTTCATCAACCACAATAGGTGGTGGCGCTTCACCTTTTTGCAGTCGTTTTTTATACTCGTTTATCTTTGACTCATCAGGGTCAAGCACCCTGTTGTACGGGTCTTCTTTATCAGCCAAAGTTTCTAAATCGGGTAATACATTTGGGGAAAGTTTTTCTAAGTTAAACGTATGGCCATTGACATAGTTATTAACTTTAGAGTTTTGCACTCCACCAGATGTATCTATGGAGTTGATTAAAGATAAAACTTTATTCCCGGGCAGTTGTTTTACTGGCACAGGTGCGACGGCAGGTGCGGCTTCAACCTTCGGAGCAGGCGCTGGCAGGGCTTGAAATTCAGGGCGTCCTAAGAAAGCATCAATCTTTTGGACAATCGCAGGGCTACGGCCTTCCTTATAGATTGTCAACATGTTCTTTACATCTGCCGCATCTTCTGGTTTGGTAATGTCCAGACCTTGGATGGCATGGCCGGGCTTGCGCATCACAGCCGTGGGGCCAATACCCAATACACCAAGCGTGTCGCTTGTAACGACGGGGTCTACCGTCTCAGGGGTGGGCTTCTGCCTTACCGTAGGTTCGGTAACTGGTGGCTTCTTTACAATAACTTTTGGGGGAAGAACCTCGGCTTCGGCAGTTGGTGTACCTACGCGGGTGAACAAACCAAGTTGGCCTGCATCTTTGGCGGCGTTGCGTTCAGCTTGACCTTCACGTGCTTCGCGTCTGTTCTGTAAATCCAAGGCGGCTTGCGCTTCTTCCACTGTCTGCACAGTTTTAAACTTGTCAGGTGCGGCTGGTGCGGGTGCTTCCTGTTGGATGGGCTGACCCAACAAATCCGTCTGCTGTACGGGGGCTTGCTCAACCGTGGCCGCACGGATTTCCATCTGCTGTGGTTCAGGCACGGTGAACGCGGTGGCCGCATACTTGGCTTGCAGATCAGGGGGCAGGTTCTTGGTTACCTTGGCGTTCTCAGCCTGCATCCGTTTGAACTCATTGGGTACGCGAGTGTCTTCCTCAATGATGCCTTGTATCAAACCATCAACGGTTTTAATGCGTGCTTTAACTTCTTTGGTTTGCGTCTGGTTTATTAACGCTTGCTTCTCTTGGAACAAATCCGCGTAAGCATTGGTCTTCTGCATTACATCGCTGTAATCTTTTGGGAACGTCTGTTCCAGTTCAGCTTGGCGCTGGGTACGCAATGCTTGTATTTCTTTGGCAGCAGCTTGCTCAGCCTGTACACGGGCGGCCTGCTCTTGGTCAGCTTCAGCTTTAGCTTCTGCATCAAGTATCTTTTCACCCTCACGGGCTGAACGGCCTTGCTTGACACCCATTTGTTCCCGAGCACGTGCCTCACGCGCAGCCTGTGCAGCAGCTTCTGAAATGGTCGGTTGGTCGGGCGCTTGTTGCGCAGTGGGGGTTGCTGGTGCGCCTGTAAACGGGCTGACTGCTGAGCCACCCAGCATACCCATCAAACCCTCTTTAGTTCCTGCGCCTATTACGCCTTCCATGGCGGGAGTTTCAAATCCTGCGCGGGTTTTAGCCACATTCGTAGCGTACTGCTCTTCACTACCTTGAATAGCTTCGGGTATAGATTCTTTTAAGCCAACACCAACGGCACGCTTTGTGCCAGCAATAACACCTTTTTGAGCTACTTTTTCCCCAGCTTCTTTGGCGGCTGCAGCAGCAATTGGTTTAGATAATTTCTTTAAAAGTTCTTTTTCTATACCTGTACCACCGGCCACTGCACCGATACCAGCGCCAGCCATGATGTTGTCCCAGTTTGCACCTGCAAAGTTTTGGGCTTCTAACGCAATCTTAGAAACTTCTTCTTTGGAAAGGTCAGGGTATTGCTTAGCAACTTCGTCTTTGACCGCATCGTAGATAGAACCTTTAACAGAACCTGCGCCCTGTAACGCGCCGATGGCGTACTTTGTAACTATACCTACTGCCCCCGCAAACGCAATGGCTGGAGCGCCAACCAAACCAAGAGCAGCCGCTGCGGGTATTGCCAAAGCAGCCGCACCAATACTTAACGCAGCAGTAGGGAGGGCGGAACTAACCGCTGAAACAGTAGATTGAACAGGGGCCGCAGTAACAGTACCGACGCCAGCTTTAATTTCTTCTAACGTACTACCAGACTCAGCCGCAGCTTTTTCACGTGCAGCTAAACGGGCTTGTTCAGCTTGGCGTTCAGGGGTGTATAGCTGGCCTAAACTCTTCTGCAGATTACCAAGGGTTTCCGTTCCGGCGGCTTCAGCACCAAAGCCTTGCAGTATGGATTTGGCCCCACCAACAGCGCTTTGCAAACCTGCAACAGCCGTATCACCAAACGAGAAGCCAGCTTCTTTAACTGGTTTGTTCAGTTGCGCAATGATGTCTTGTGGGGAATACCCAGCCTGCATCGCGGCAGTTGCATCAAAATTATTTTCTTTTCCTAGAAATTCCGCAATATCTTTTTCAGAGTATCCGGCTTTTAATGCTGCTGCTACGTTGAAGGCCATATTGCTATTTCGTATAGAAAGAACTTAAAGGGGGTAAAGGGGCACCGCTACCACTTCCAGCAGGGGTTGCCGCTTTACCAGCGTCTAAAGATTGTAACAATTCTGGCGCAAGTAGGCTATAAACTTCGCGCTGTTTAGCTTTCATCCTAGCCTTAGCCGCTTCAGCCAAGGGGCCTTTAAACTTAGATAGTTCAGCATCTTTTTGATAGTCTTTGTCATCAGTCAAAGCTTTTTGCACCCTAGCCAAAGCCATCATGTGCTTATCTCCAGAACCCCCTGCCGCATTCAAAGCATTAGCGCGAGTTTCCGCCGCCCGTGCCGCCACCATAGAAGAATCGGCCATACGTCCTGAAGTAAGAGCGTTTTGTTCGGCAGTCGCGGCGTTTCGTAGGGAAACTTCAGTCTGACCTTGCTGGAAGGCTTCTGTTCCCATAATCTGACGTGCGCTATTTGACAGTTGTACGGCTGTTTGTTTGGCTTGTTCAGCTTGATTCGTCAACTGCACTGCATCTTTACGCGCACCTTGGCGCTCAGCGCGTTGGGCTTGAGCCATCAACATCTCAGATTGAGTTAATGCTTTACGTGCCGCATCGTTGGTTCTGATACCTTCTTGATATGCGTTCAGACCTTCAAGACCACCTTCACTGATGTTCTGCATGGCGTACTGCGACCTGCCACCCAATGCTTTAAGTCCACCACGGATCAGGGCATCAGACAGATTGTTCTTCTCACGGCCTTCAATGCGCGTGCGGTCTTGGGCAAACTGTTCAGCAAATGGTTTGTAGCTTGCTTGGATTTCTTCCAAGTCAGGTCTGGCCATCTCATCCGCAGTTCTGCGAATATCGGCGGGGGTGCTAGCCTTATACGTTTGCAACTCAGGCAGTTCAACTTGCTTTTTAATGGGTTCTTTTGCCTTCTTAGCTTCTTCTTTTTTAACTTCTTCTAATTTTTTGGCGTCTTCTTCCAACTTCTTAGCGGCTTTGCTACCCTTCTTGGGTTTGGGTGTAGAGGCGCTGTAGTCATCAAACGCGCCAAGCATCTTCTGATTTTCCATGTTGGCGATGATCTGCTCGTCAATGCCAGCAAACTCATCCATCACACTGTCTTGCCCATAAGAATCAATGTCTGGAGTTGCAAATCTAGCAGGGTATGCCGCACCTCCGGGTGTAAAACGGGTACTACCACCATTAGACATGCGAACCACTGGCTCACTCTGCTGGGCAAAGTTAAACATGCCGCCCATACCGCCCGTGGCCATACCTTCTTCATCATCTTCGTAGCCAGCAATGCCGCCGTCAGCCATACGCTGCATATTGGGAGCAGGCAGGTTGCTGATGCCCTGCCCTTCGGGGGCTTGTGGGGGCGCGGCTTGTGGTGTCATTGCCATCAGTGCGGCATCATTGACTTTAGGCGGCTCCTGTCCAGACATCGTAGCCTGACCACTCATGCGCAACTTCTGGCGGTTCTGGCTTTCTTGAAACGCTAACGGGAATATATACGGATCATTTTTGTGCATTGCAGCATATTTCTGCAAGGCACGGTCATCCATCATGCGTAACTGGGATGAAATGTTTCTTTGGTCGATTGCCATGTTACTTCCTTAACCCATTCTTGATAGAGCCAGATCAGCCAGACCAGCAGGTTTCTCTTCAATCGTACCGCCCTTAGCTCGCATGGCAACGCCTGCGGCTACAGCACCTAAACCTGCTACTTGAGAACCTATAGATGGGGGTGGGGCGTAGATAGAAGAAGACTGTTGAGTCAAAGGCAAACCACGGAGCATGTCAGACATGAAGCCCAACTGCTTGTATGGATAGTTCTGATAGTTCAAAAAGTCTTGATACTGATTGTTTAGAACGTTTTGGCCTTGCTGTTGTTGCTGTGTGCCGTACTGACTCTGCAATTGGTTGATACCCATGTTCTGGGTAAACTGCTGACTACCTAAAGCACCCAGTTGACCTGCGCCTGTCAAGGCTGTTTGCAAGCCTTGTAATCCTAAACCTGCACCATACTGGCGTGACTGCTCAGCTAATTGTTGTGCCTGCATTAACTGCTGTTGGTTGGCCAGTTGCGCCTGTAAATCTTGCCCAGCACCGAATTGTTGTACACCCAGCTTGGCTTGCAGGTTCTGACTGCCTAGACTTAATTCAGCCTGTTGATTGGCCAACGCCGCTTGCAAAGCTTGCTGTGCATTGAGTCCTTGTGTTTGCAGGTGTGCCGCTTGGTTCTGTACGTTAGCCTGTTGAGCCGCACTCAAATTAGCCAATGCTGTTTGCAGTCCAGTTTGTGTGGCCAGTTGTTGAGTGCCAAGCATCGCTGACAGATTCTGACTGCCCACCTGTAAACCTGCCTGCTGATTGGCAAGATTTGCCTGCATTCTGGCGGCTTGCTCTTGATTAAACTGTTGCTGGCCTTGAGTAAACGCCGCTTGTTGGCCTTGTGCAAAGATGTCGCCTTTTTGACGGGCTAAGTTTCCTGCCATCTGTCCACGCATCAAGTAGTCACCACTGCCACCAAACGCGCCAGAACGTGCGGCTTGGGCACCTTGAGCTTGACTTGCAATAGCTGACTGACGGGCTGCGTCTTGTTGCTGGCGCTCCACCACATTGCGCATGTAGGGCGACATGTACTGGTCTTGCGTACTAGGATTTGTAAACGAGTCAGTTGTAATTCCCTGTGAGGGAGCCATCTGATACTTCTGTATCTGAGGGTCGTAATTACTTTTTGCTGTCGCCATGGTTGGCGTAGACATGTTACTGCCTCCAACACTAGCGACATTACCTGCCTGGTAGTAGTTCAGGTTGGGGTTCTGTGCTGTATACGCAGTAAACGTTCCGGGGCTGTACGTGCCGTAGTTCAAAGCCGCTTGTGAAGCCAGCCCTGCAATGTCGGTAGCCTGCTGATTCTGAGGCGATGCCCGCATGTTCTGCGCACCCGTAAAGGCTTGCTGTTGCAAAGGCGTGAACTGCGCAACCCTGTCCCCCATGTACTGCATGTAGGGGTTTTGATTGACATTGGATACCGCTGCGGCTTGACCCAGCATGTCCTGAACATACGGCTTAGCGTAGTCAGGGATTGCGGTCTGGGTTAGCGTTGTTTGCGAAATTTGTGGTTCAGCCATGATCTGTCCTTACGCGGGAAGGTATTTGTCAGCGCGGCTATTAGCCGCAACTTTGTTTTTGCCTGTGGTCTTACCCCGTGCACGTTGTACACGATCCATCATGGCATAGAGTTTCTTGGCTCCGGCATCTGTTGAGCCGTTACCCAACTCGGACACGATGCGTGCGGGCACTACAAACTCACCATCGGCAAGGCGTGCGGGTTGTTGCTTTTGGCCAATTGTTGCAGGGATGCTGTCAGACACGCCATCACCGGGGCCTTTGAGCAGTCGGCCACCATCAGAGTAGCTACCCAAAGAACCTAGACCACCGCCCATGGCATAACCG
>Ga0209651_1000886_pt1 | contig 10571 bp, 4 predicted proteins | sample LauGreFBDMM110SN_2_FD_188216 | JGI IMG/M metagenome (GOLD analysis project Ga0209651, IMG submission 188216) | Freshwater lake microbial communities from Lake Michigan, USA - Fa13.BD.MM110.SN (SPAdes) (version 2) | ecosystem: Environmental > Aquatic > Freshwater > Lake | place: Lake Michigan, USA... | reverse complement strand
CATCATACTCAGCCTGTTCAGCCTTGGGGCTATAGCTCAGGGGAACAGAAAGACGCTTAATTACCAAGCGGTAATTTTGGACCCTAAGGCCATCGACATTCCAGGAGCCAGTATCACCGGCCAGCCTTTGAACAAAGGAAACGTGTGTTTGCGTTTTAGTTTATTGAATGCGCAAGGGGGATTGGATTATGAGGAAACCCAACAAGTCACTACGGATGAATATGGATTAGTAAGTGTGAATATAGGCGTTGGAGCACAAGCTCAAGCTGGAAATAGCACAAGCATTTACAAGAGCTTTGATAGTATGCTTTGGAACTCGAGTATCAAGAGCTTAAAAGTCAGTGTCAGTTATGATGGTTGTAGCAGCTTTAAACAAGTAAGCTCACAAGCTTTAAATTATACCCCTTATGCCCTTTATGCAGAAGCGGTGGATTATAAGAATGTGCGTGATGCGCCGACTAAATTATCTCAATTTTCCAATGATGCAGGCTTTTTAATTCCTAAAGATTTAGATCCACTCAAGGCAGATATTCAAAGCAACAGCTCAAAAATTGCGACGGCGAATCAGAACATAGCCGATAACAAGCAAGCGAGCGACGCAGCGTTTTTAGTGGTGAACCAAAGCCTAACCAGCTTAGACAAGCAGGTTGCAGCAAACACGAGCTCGATTACGACCATTAATACGAAGTTGACAGACCAGCAAAACCAAATCACGTCGAACAACAACACGATGAATGCGCAGATTGGTGGTTTGCAAGGACAGATCAACACCACCAATAATACGGTGAGCAACCTAACGGGCGTTGCCGAAATGCAATCCAATAAATCTACGGCTACCAATTTAGGTGGTGCGAATCCATCGGACCAAGCGTATCCAAGCCAAAAGGCCGCGAAAGCTTATGTGGATCAAGTAATCTCACAAATTGCCACCAGTGGAGTACCAGATGCAACCACATTAGCAGCTGGTAAATTGCAACTATCAGGAGACCTCGGCGGAACAGCCACTAGCCCGACGGTACCGGCATTGGCAGGTAAAGAAAACACTTCGAATAAATCAATCGATGTACTAAATGATAGCGGGTCAAACACGAAATACCCATCTGTAAAAGCGGTGAAAGATTACGTAGACGCAGCAACTTATGGTACGGCATTGGCGGCAGATTTGGCCAATAAAGCCAATATCGCGTCGCCAGCTTTGACGGGTGTTCCAACTGCGCCAACTGCTGGAGCGAACACAAATACGACCCAAATTGCCACTACCGCTTTTGTGCAAACGGCCACAACTGGCATTGCTTTACAAGCTTCCGTGGATGCGAAGGCAGATAAAGATTCACCTACGTTTACGGGAACCCCAAGCTTACCGACAGGAACGACGGGGGTAACACAAACCTTGGGAGATAACTCAACCAAACTTGCAACCACCAAATACGTGGATGCGCAAGTTGCTGCAGGTGCACCGGAAGCATCCACTTCATCGAAGGGGATTATTCAATTAACGGGTGGCTTGGGAGGAACAGCTAGTGCGCCTACGGTTCCGGGATTATTATTAAAGGAAGATTTGACAAACAAATCAACTGCCGCAGATTTAGGTGCTACGCTCGCTTCTGATGTAAAGTATCCAACCCAAAATGCCGTTAAAACTTATGTGGACAATAAAATAGCCAACGCGACTATTGCCGATGCAAGCGCAATAAATAAGGGTAAGTTACAATTAGCTGGCGATTTAACGGGTACTGCCGCCGAGCCATTGATTGCCACAGGTGTCATTACCAGCGCAAAAATTCAAGATCGATCCATCGCAACGGATGATATAGCAGATTTGGCCATCACGGATGGTAAAATTGGAGGAATTGCTGGTTCAAAAGTTACGGGTAACATTGCTGGCAACGCCGCTAACGTAAATGGTACAATTGCGGTGGGCAACGGAGGAACGGGAGCTACCGACTTGACAGGTTATGTGAAAGGTAACGGAACAAACGCGATGACGACCGTGAGTTCAATTCCAGTGGCAGATGTTAGTGGTGCGGTTAGGAAGGTAAATGGATCTTTACCAAATTCTTCTGGAGAAGTTTCTATATTGTTTGGTCGGGTAACCTCGGGAAATTTTGCGAATGTACCTACCAGCGGTGGTATAAATGGGGACATTTACATTGTTTCTGGTGATGGGAATGCGTCAAATAACGGAAGAACATTCATTAAGGATGATGCGACATGGAATGAAGTTTCACCTAACACTGCTGCTACAGATGCGCGTTATCTTCGATTAGGTGGAGGTACGATGGAGGGTTCGTTAAGTTTCCCAACGGGGAAAGCACTTATCCTAACGGATGCCCCCACTGGATCTACCGATGCGGCAAATAAAGCCTATGTGGACGCTAAAATTTCGACTGAAGTACCCAATGCAAGCACGACGGCTGTAGGAAAAATAAAGTTGGCAGGTGATTTAAGTGGTACCTATGATTCCCCTACGGTAACTGGTTTATCCGCTAAGGCCCCTATAAACAATCCGACCTTTACCGGTACAGTCGGTGGAATTTCCAAATCCATGGTCGGTTTAGGGAATGTCGAAAACACGAGCGACGCGAATAAGCCTGTAAGTGATGCTACCGCTACTGCATTGAGCCTAAAAGCTCCTGTAGCTTCTCCTGCATTTACTGGGACAGTATCAGGAATTTCCAAATCCATGGTCGGTTTAGGAAATGTCGAAAACACAAGCGACTTGGATAAGCCCGTAAGTACTGCTACCGCAAGTGCATTGAGCGCAAAAGAAAATAGCGCGAATAAATCAACTGCCACAGACTTAGGGGCTACGAATGCTTCTAATGATAAATACCCAAGCCAATTGGCGGTCAAAACCTATGTGGATGCGAGTGTGACTTCAGGTGCACCGGATGCCGATGGGTCAACCAAAGGTAAGATTCAATTAGCCGGTGATTTGACAGGTACAGCCGCTTCGCCATCGATCGCGACTGGTGCCATTACAAGTGCAAAGATTGCTGATGGGACCATCGCAAATGATGATATTTCTGGTACTGCTGCAATAGTAGATACTAAGTTAGCAACCATCGCGACTGCTGGAAAAGTTAACAATTCAGCTACGACAGCAACGAATATTAATACGGCAAGCGCGATTGTGGCACGTGATATCAATGGAGATTTTAGTGCAGGCACGATTACTGCGGCTTTAAGCGGCAATGCATCTACCGCCACTAAATTGGCGGCTACAAAAACCATCAACGGCACTGCATTTGACGGATCGTCGAATATCACGGTGACTGCTGACGCGAGTACGTTAACAGGAACCACCTTGAAAAATACGGTCACAGGTTCATCTTTAACATCTGTGGGAACCTTAACGGATTTGACTGTTACCAATGCAATCTCAGGAAGTGTAACGGGTACCGCTGCCAATGTAACAGGAATAGTCGCTGTGTCCAACGGAGGAACGGGGACTACCACGGCTAGTCCCAATTTAGTATTTGCAGGACCTACTTCAGGTGCTACGCCAGCTGCTCCAAGCTTCCGTGCTTTGGTAGCAGCGGATTTGCCAACGGGTTCTACGAATTATGTAAATAATGGTACAACGCAGCAAGCAAACACAAGCTTTAACATTAGCGGTGCAGGAACTGTTGGTACTACCTTTGACGTGACTGGCAATACAACCATTGGTGGAACAGCTACCATCACAGGAGCTACTAAAATATCGTCATTAACAGCATCCAAAGGAGTATTTACTGATGCCTCAAAAAACTTAACAAGTACGGGAACATTAGGAACTGAACAAGGAGGAACAGGATTAGCTTCCTTCAATGATGGCGGTGCCATGTATGCAACGAGCACTTCGGCCTTAACTACAGGAACATTACCCACAAGTGCCGGGGGTACTGGATTAACATCTTATACAAGTGGAGGAGCTTTGTACACGACGAGCACAACCGCAATAACATCAGGAACTTTGCCAATTAGTGCGGGTGGTACAGGAGCAACGTCAGCTAGCGCTAATGTTATTTTTGCTGGTCCAGCTTCCGGTGCGGCGGCGGCACCTAGCTTCCGTGGTTTAGTGGCTGCTGATGTGCCTTCCGGATCTTCAAACTATATAAACAATACGACAAGCCAGCAAACAGCTAGTTTTAATATTAGCGGATCTGGTACCATGGCAACTAATTTGAGTGTTGGCGGAACCGCAATCATCACAGGTGCGACGACACTATCTGCATTGACTGCTAGCAAACCCGTTTTTACGGATGCCAATAAGCAATTAACGAGTACAGGAACGTTAGGAGTCACAAATGGGGGTACGGGTTTAACGTCGTCGCCAACAAATGGACAGATCCTGATTGGAAATGGAACAGGATTTACATTGGCAAATTTGTCTCCCGGAACAGGCATTACGATAACGAACAGTAATGGGTCCATCTCGATTGCTGCTGCTGTAAGACCAACGACAGATCAATTTTCAGCAACTGCTAACCAAACAACTTTCACGTTAACTAAAACACCTTTAACGAATGACAATTCACTAGACAATGTTTGGATGTTTATTAATGGAGTTCGAACGAATAACCTAGCCTATTCAGTCAGTGGAACTACTGTGACCTACGTACCTGGATCAAATGGGTCGTATGCGCTATTAGCTGGCGATCGAATTCAATTTGATTACGCGTATTAACAAAAATCGAAAGTATCACATGAAATCAATTTATTGTTTTCTAATAGGTGTAGGGTTACTGATGTCACAAATGGCAACTGCACAGCGAACGATGTTTGGCAGTAATAATAATTATGTGGCACCAGTACCATTCCGAGCACCAGACATAGTGACGGGTAGTTTAACATTATTTCTTGATGCAGCTAATCCATCAAGCTATCCGGGTTCTGGATCTAGGTGGACGGACTTATCAGAAAATAAATTTAATGTGACTTTGATTAATAATCCAACATATAACGCTGGAAATGGAGGTTCAATCTTCACCAACGGAAATAATCAGTATGCCATCTCACCCTATTTCGGTAGTGCAACGGATAGTTATACCTATTCCGCATGGTTTAAAAACGATAACAATTCGGAACCCAAATATTTACTAACGCGAGGAAGAGATTTAGAAGGAAATGGGTGGAGCTTACAGATACAAATTACTATGGCAGCTAGAGCTTCGGCAGGTGTTGTTCCCACAGTACCATCTACTGTTGGATTAGTAGCAACTGGAACAAGCACTTTAGCAAATAATACCTGGTATAATGTGACAGGAGTTTGGGCTGCAGGCCAATCCATCAAAGTTTATGTAAATGGGGCTCTGGAAGGAACCACTACTACAAATTTTACAAGTGGAAATAATGCAATTGCGCTAGTCTATAACAGAGCATTATCAGACGAAGAAATAATGATCAACTTTAACGCAGTTAAATCACGATTTGGATATTAATTCATGATGAAAGATTTAGCTAGTCATACAATGAAAAATATACTCCTACTTTTTGCTTCCCTGCTAGTAATCGCGCATACGCATGCGCAATCTGTGACCGTATCCCAAAACCCTTCAGGTGCGATATGTTCTGGAACGTCTGTTGAATTTACGGCCAATCCGAGCGGTTTTGGAGGACAAGTATACTACCAATGGTATTTAAATGGAACCGCCATTCCAGGTGCTACGAGCGTTAAATATACCACCACCACTTTAAATAATGGGGATCAAATTTATGTACAATGTAGTAATAGCACGGTTAGTGAGATGGTTGCGGGATCAGAATTTTATTACGATGCCACCAATCCAAACTCGTATCGAGGGGCTACTGCTACCATAACGGATTTAAGTGGAAATGGGAGACATGGTACTATGCAAAAATTTGCTGCTCAAGGAAACGCGAATGCGAGCTGGAATGCGACCAATGGCGGAGTGTTTAACTTTGATGGGGAAAAAATATCGATGGGTAACGGTCAATTTGATGGTCAACACATAACCACCGGGTGGAAGCCCACGAATACCATGAGCTTTCAAATAGCTTTCAGAAGTCTTGAAGCTTATAGCCAAAATTGGAATAGAGGATTAATTTCTACGTTTGGACTTAGTAATCCCGTTAATCCATCAGTAGATTATATGGGTTTTTATATAGGTACTCGCCCAGTAAGTCCCACTACAGGAAATAATCTACACTATTACTACGATAAAAATGAAACTGGAAATATAGGTATAACAAATTCTACTTTTACGAGTACGGACAACTGGTACGTTTTAACGGTCGTGAGTAATCCCGCAGACAACGCTGGTAAAGGTACCATCAAATTTTATTTAAATGGAAGCTCCACTCCATTGGGCTCAACTACGAGCTCCTATCAAACGACTGATGTAAAAACGACGCATGCCGGAAATATCGTGGTTGGTCGGTCGCGGTATGACACAGATTTTTGGAAGGGCTACATAGCCAATGTCATAGTTTACAATCGCGTACTTTCTACCCAAGAAATCGCCGCCAATTATAATGCAACCATTGGCAGGGTAACGGGGGCATCTTCCGCTTCCGTCATAAGTACCGTCACGAATTCTATTGTATTGAGCTCAGCTGCAGGTACGAATAATCAGTCGGTATGTAATAATATACCCATTACAAATATTACCTATGCAACGACCGGAGCGACGGGTGCAAATGTTACAGGACTTCCTAATGGTGTACAGGGTTTGTGGAATAACAATGTAGTAACGATTAGTGGAACACCTACGCAGGCGGGTACATTTAATTATGAAGTAACCCTGACTGGCGGATGTAATCCAACAAAAGTTCAGGGAACATTAGTGGTTAATTTAACGAATAATACGATCACGTTAACTTCTGCCGCAGGTACAAATAATCAATCATCTTGTCGAAATGTAACGATAACGAATATTACCTATGCGACGACCGGAGCAACCAATGCCATTGTTACTGGACTTCCTGCGGGTGTAGAGGGAGAGTGGAATAATAATGTGGTAACGATCAGTGGAACACCTGTGCCAACTTCCGGTACGTTTGGTTATACGGTTACCCTGACTGGCGGATGCGGCACAATCACTGCGACTGGAAGTATCACAATAAACGGAACCAATGTGCCTAATCCTATAACTACGCTTACTGGCGATGGGTGCGCAAATAATCGAACCACGCTAAGTACAACGAACCCATTTAATTCCTATGCTTGGTTTTTAAACGGTTCTGAAATTTCAAATACAAATAGTAGAACATTCAGTCCCAGTGCTGCTGGAAACTATTATGTTCGGGTGTTTAATGGCACCTGTTATGGAACCTCTTCCGATATCACCATTAATACGTGTGGAATTTCCCGAACAGGAAAATTGAGCGCGACAGAATACAGTAGCATGATTAACACCTTAGGAGGAACTGCCAATACCGCAAATAAAGGCATGGATGATCGAGGATTGATACTCAATGTACCTAATTGAGGTTGAATGAGGTTAAAAATAAGTTAGCCAAACAGTTTCTGTAGAAATTCATTGGCCCGATTTATATGTGCCGATTTCTTTTCTTCTGGCATTTTGTCCCAGGTGCTGATGAGCATGGCCCAACGAGGATTTTTGCGAAAGGTTTCCCGCTGCTTATCCAAGAATCGCCAGAACAATCCATCCCAAATTTCCTGCCATTCTCCCTTCGGATAATCGCTCATTTTTAAGATGTAATTCGAGCCGCAGATATAAGGTTTTGTAGTCATTAAACCCCCATCGCTAAATTGCGACATGCCATAGATGTTGGGTACCATCACCCAATCGTATGCGTCTATGTACATTTCCATAAACCAACGATACACGGCATCCGGTTTGATTTCGCACAACAACATAAAATTCCCCAGCACCATAAGCCTTTCGATGTGGTGATTATATCCTGTTTTTAACAACTTCCGAATCGTTTGGTCGATGGGTTCTACCCCCGTATTTCCCGTATAAAATGCTTCGGGCATTTCGTTGGTAAATTGCCAGTAATTGGTGCTGCGCTGCTGGCTTCCAATTTTTCGGTAGAGCAATTGGGTAAATTCACGCCAACCGATCACCTGGCGGATAAAGCCTTCTATGCTGTTTAAAGGCGCTTTTGACGTGGCTACTCGTTCGACTACTTGGGCAGGATTCAATAAACCCACATTTATCAGTGGGCTTAAAATACTATGAAATAAGGTCTTCTCCTGTGCTTTGATGGCATCTTCATAATCGCCAAAAAGCGGCATGCGTTCCTGTATAAATTGATCCAAAGCTGCTTGGGCCTCCGCATGCGTTGTCGGATAATAGGTTCCGGAAAAGGGCATTTCGCTGGAGCCTGGGTTATCAGGAAAATGACGATTTACATAGTCAATGGCTTCCAGGATATAGCTGTTGGGTTTCGCCTGCGGAAAGGGGGCTGGGATGAAGGTATTTTTAGGTATTTTTTTTCGGTTTTCGGCATCAAATGTCCATTGGCCTCCCAAGGGCTTACCCTCCTCGTCGAGCAACAAGCGGCGGTCTTTTCGTTGCTGCGTGTAAAAAGCCGTTTGGAAATAGGGCTTGCGATTTCCCAACAAACCTGTGTCGGTATTCAGGAAATTTGGACTAGGTAAAAAGACGAGGGGACTTTGCGCCGACCGGCGAAGACGCCTTTCCATTAAGTAGTCGTTGGGATGAAAAAGGCTTATCTCCGAAGCTGATATAGAGGGAATCAGCATTAGCTCCGAAGCGCGCGGATCTTGCGCGTCTATGTATTCCACCGTTTTTCCCGCAGCCCGGAGGCGAACCGCAAAGGCCTGCATACTCGCTCGGTGAAAAAGTATTTTTTGTTTATGAAAAGCGTATTGTTTGAAGAACAAGTGTGACTCGACCAGGTAAAATGTATAATCGACCTCTAGTGAAAACACCTCCTCAAACAATTGATGTGGAAAAATTAGAAAGGCCCTCATTGGTCTGGATTATTTACGTGTTTTTGCAAGATGCGGCTGCCTTCTTTTCGGGCGGCTTTGGTTTTTCGCATGGCCCAAACCAGGTCTGAGGCACTCTTCCGCGTTAGACTCAAATCGACGATCGGCTCAGGATAATCTACCCCTATTTTTACCTCGTATAAAATTTGTTCCATATCGCTCAGTTTCCAAGGTTCGTGGATCAAAGTAGCTGGAATATGAGCTAATTCCGGAACCCATTTTTTAATGAAAACTCCATCGGGATCATGGGCATAGGAATTTTTAATCGGGTTATAAATACGGATCGTATTAATGCCGGTGACGCCAGCTTGCATTTGAATTTGCGGATAATGAATCCCGGGTTCATAATCTAGAAATTGGCGTGCGAGAAAATGAGCTAAATCGCGCCAATCTTGCCAAAGGTTAAAGACAAAAAACGAAACCACCATGGCCCGCATCCGGAAATTTAGGTAGCCTGTTTCCACCACACATCGCATGCATGCGTCGATGAGCGGCACTCCTGTTTTTCCTTGTTCCCAAGCTTGAATGAGTCGTGGATCTCGAGCCTTTTCGAGCGACTGGTAGGCTTTGTTGACCGGCTCAAATTCCATCCGAGATTCATCCTCAAATTTCTGAATAAAATGACTCTGCCAGTGTAGCCGAGAACTGAAATTTTGTAGGGAACGTTTATTAGCGGCCGACTTATAATGCTGCATGGTGAAGGTATAGGCCATGCGCATGCTGATATTTCCGTAGGCCAAATAGGGGGAAATCCGGCTGCAGGCGCGTCGGCTTGCTTCGGGTTTACTGATTGAAGAGCTATAGCCGGGATGCCGGGTTTCAATAAAACTTTTCAGGTATTTCCAACCCCAATATTCGCCTCCTTCTTGGAAAATGGGATTACGTGTTTGGAATTCAACAGGCAGTTCGGGGCCTTTCCAATTCGCATAAAAGGAAGGGTTTAAATGCAGCAAATTCCAATGATCTTCTCGCACTAAAAAGGGTTCTCGGCGCATCGTTTCTTCCCAACGTTGCTGCCAAGTTTTCCGCGATTTTAATCGGCGAATGACACCGTTGCACGGCGTTTCAAGCCATGCGATTTTTTCTTGTTGGCAAAATACTTTTACCTCCTTATCCCTTTTAAAACTGAGGCCATTTCCAATCTCTTCATGGGAAAAGATTTTTTGGATCGCATAGGTTTCAGAGAGGGCGGTTAAAACAGGCATCACCTCGGAATGAAAGAGGTACAATTGGCCATTTCGATCCTCTAATCTCCCCTGCATCTCGACCAATGATTCATGTACAAAACGCCAATGCCGCAGATCGCTATCAGGAAAAGCGATCAGTGAAGGCTCAAAAAAATAGATTAATAATACAGGGATGTCTTCCTCCAAGGCCCGGAATAAAGGTTCATGATCCGTAAATCGGAGATCACGTTTAAACCAGACGATGTTGATGGGAGATTTGGACATAGACAAATAACTGAAAAACCGCTTGTATGTTTTCAGAAAGAAAGACTGTAGCTTTTCCTGGTTTTATTTAAAAGAATTCTTCCTATTTTTGGCTACATGATGGATCAATTTTTATGGGCATCATTTCCAACATTCATCGAATGAACACATTTAAAGAAACGTTAGGGCTTCCGGTTCCGGATAAAAATCTTTCA
>Ga0209651_1000882_pt1 | contig 10579 bp, 11 predicted proteins | sample LauGreFBDMM110SN_2_FD_188216 | JGI IMG/M metagenome (GOLD analysis project Ga0209651, IMG submission 188216) | Freshwater lake microbial communities from Lake Michigan, USA - Fa13.BD.MM110.SN (SPAdes) (version 2) | ecosystem: Environmental > Aquatic > Freshwater > Lake | place: Lake Michigan... | reverse complement strand
GCTCATGAGACGCCCGTCATAGCTCATGAGACGCCCGTCATAGCTCATGAGACGCCCGTCATAGCACATGAGACGCGCATCATAGCTCATGAGACGCCCGCCATAGCTCATGAGACGCCCGTCATAGCTCATGAGAAGCCTGTCATATCGCATGAAACACGCGTCATAGCTCATGAAACACCTGCAATGAAACCCCCCGTCAAAGAAATTATAGTAGATAAAGAACCAGAAACGGTAGAAAATGTGGCGGACCCGACATTATTTACACTCCATTCTACGTCAAAAGATATAAAATATCCTACTTCGAATTCAATATTAAAAACAAAAGACTTACATAAATCCGATGTTTTTACTTCCGAATTATATGAATCATGCGTTTTATCATTTTCTGTTGTTGAAATAGCGAATAATATTTCAGTTGTTTTAATAAATAATGACGAAAAGTATTACGGAATAAATTTTCAAAAAGATAAATGTAGTGTCATAATAAATGATAAAATGGAGTCGGATATAGACGTATTACCAGAGGATAAAGATTTTGATTATAACATAGGTGATAATTTTAAAATAATACATCTATCCAATAAAATAACTATATTTAAAAACGAGTTTGAAATTTATACATCGAGTAAAAAAGAGAATGAAAATGATTCTTACCGCGCACTATTTTCGTTATATAATAATGACGATGAAATAAAGAAGATACAATTTTATTATGTACACCAAAATACATGCGATATAATGAAACAAGGTTCAAATATAATATTAACCGATTCTATTTCAAATGATATAAAAATATCAGAGAATAATTCGTTCTATTTATTAAATGGGGTTTCGTCGGTAATATCGGGCATGACCAAGGGTAAAAACGGTCAATGTGTAATAATAATAAATAATTCAGGTAGTAAGCAAATATTCTCAGATAATGATGCAAGTTCCGTGCCAGAAAATAGATTATATTTAGGTAGTAATAAAATAGAATTAAAAAACAAAAAAACAATACAATTTTTATACGTAAGTGATTTGAGTAAATGGGTTTCATTATAATTCCTTCTCGTTTTAAAAATTAAATTATAAAAATATAGTATATATATAATGCCGTTACAGCCTATGGAATCGAGAAGAAGTAGAAAACAAAGAGAAGTTGTATATCAAAACGGAATACAGTCGAGTGTTTTGAAAGAAATATCAACGCCTCGTCCGGATGGATCCATCCCGTTGATTTCGTTTTTAGAAAATGTGAACTATTCGATCATGGAACTATATGATTTTAATTCTAGAATATCATTATTAGAGGATATTGAAAAGAAGGGAGATTTATTAAAAAAAGGGGATATGGAAGAACTGGTACAACACAACAATGTCTGGAAAGAGCAAATATTGGAGAAAATTGATATTATAGAGACGAATGCGTCGAACGATTTACTTGAAGTAAAAGAAGAGGTTTCAGGAAGGATGAAGTTAATAGAGACGAATGCGTCGAACGATTTACTTGAAGTAAAAGAAGAGGTTTCAGGAAGGATGAAGTTAATAGAGACGAATATATCGAACGATTTACTTGAAATAAAAGAAGATATATCAGAAAGAATTGATTTGATCAAAGCAAGTACATCAAAAAACTTGATGGAGATAAAAAACATAGCGTCAAAAGACAGGTTTATAGAAATAATGAAAATGGAAAACGATATTTCGAATCATTATTTTACAATTCATGCAAAACTTGATGATTATGTGAACGAACAGTATAATAAAGTATTGAATTTAAAGCGACCGGCGATAAGAACATTTTCTGATAATTTAAAAAAACTTATAGAAACCAAGGTTATTTCGTTTGACGATTTACTCGAAAAGACAAGACTCGAATTAAAAAGTAACGCAAAAGAAGTATCGATAAATGTAAAGTCTGAGTATAATAATTTAATTTCACAGCTGACACAGTTAAGTGAAAAAATGAATAAGGATATAATGGAAAAAAAAGATGATGAAAATTTAAGTATAGAAATAAGGATAAAAAAAGACTCTTGTTTTAATAATATCTATATGGAGATTAAAAATAAGTATAAAGTTACACAATTATCATTACAAACATTATATATCAATATTCTTTCTGATATTTCTAGTGTGTGTTCTTTTATTTTTGGTAAAATTGAGGCGTTATTACAAAACGGCTCGATGTCAGATGTACAACTTATATTACATATGGATGAATTCACAGATAATTTAATGAATACAACAGAGGAAGAGGTCGGATTTGAATTGGATATTAAAATGAATCATTCGAATCGCGATGATTATGAATTTGATATGTTCAAACAGTCGAAAAAACAAGAAAAAAAAGAGAAAGAACTCTTGAATAAAACATTATAATATGTATAGTATATATATGTCTATTGCAACATTAAAACGGAAAACAAACGTACAATATAATAATATGAGCGTGGATCAGAAGCAGTTTTCGTTGAACGGAGGATACAGAAATCAAGGATATGTAGGACAAAATTTGATTTCGAGGTCTTTGCCAAAAACATTGATGCGTGGAGATACGATGCGAGGCCACGGTGGATGCTGTGGAACATATTTCAGGAGAGTACCGATTCAATCTGCCGTTACGAGTACAGAGAATCCGAATGTTATAAAACCTTCTGTAATAGGAACCGAAGGTATGATACAAGAAAAGTATCGCTGGATTACCCGCCCTCAGCCCTTTACTACCGTAAAACCTGACGATACATTAAATATGAACACACAGGGTCAATATATCCGTGCTGTAGCAAATATTACAATAGCTGCATTGAATGACAGTGAATGTTCTACAAAAATAATACCGAAAGCAGACGGATGCTGCTCCATACAAACAAAATATGGAATACAAAAGGTTCCAGGTATATCAACCACACTAGGTAGAACAATAGTAAATGGAACTATAACAAAGACCATACCTCAAAATGTACAATCACAATCGAGTTACATTTCACAAATGGACTCGGGGTGTTCCTTATATGATAAGTTTTACATACCTACAAATGTACAAGGCGCGCCATTCGGCTGCGGGCTATAATTTATATGTCTTTTTTAAAAAAATACATATAAAAATATTTATAAACCAAGATATAATGCAGGTTGCCAATATAGAAGCGGATTTATATGATTTTCATGAATTTCCATATGGAGAAAAAATGGATATTCAGGTTCATACGGAATACGAGACACCGAATTCTTTTTCTATCATCGTAAGACGACTGGATAAGCCTGAAGGGTGGAAGAGCGATGTGAAAGCACTAGTGTACTTTCGCCATAACCAAATCGCCGAACAATATACCATTGGTCCTTGTGATACCCCAGAAAAAAAGGTCCATGTAAAAACCGAATTCCAGATTTTCCAAGACGATAAGAAGGCAAAATTATATCCTACTTATGAAATGATAAGACCGCCGGAACCCACCGCTATAAAACGAGAAGAATTCAACGAGATATTCAATACGGATATTGTGGTTTTGCCCGAGCTACTTTATGCAGTCGGATTAAAAGACGGAAAGGTCTACATGTATAGCGATTTTTATACAATGTATTTTGAAGTCATGCGCTCCATCAACCATATCTTGACCACGATTCTCACGTATCGCGTATCTGAAGAAATTTATTTTATTGTGTGTTCTGGCGATGGCTATATGGAAGAACATTATATGTCGGAACGCACAAGTCCAAGAATGATCGGAGAAGAAGAATACAAGGGATTTCATACTCCTATTGTCCAAGACCCCACCGAGTATCCCGTTTTACATAAAAATAAACATATTTTGTGCTATTCCGCGCTTCTTGGAACACCCTTTTTATTGGGTATACCCGATAGACATTTCTTCTTGTGCAATTACTATCATGAAGAACGATCTATACACCGAGGAATTCCGTTCAAGTCCAAGATAAATAAAATGATATTCGGTGGTAGATCGGATCGCGGAGATAAACACAATTTCACGGAGCTCCGTGATGTGAACATGAATCAACGGCAATATTTTTTGAGCGACGCTGTAGATAAAACGAATATAGTATGTTCCGAAGCTTGGATCGATAAACACGAAATGGTAAAATATAAGTATATATTGGATATAGATGGCCGGGCTAGCACATGGGACGCAACGGCTTGGAAATTAAATTCCGGGTCTGTAGTATTCAAAGTCGAAAGTATCTGGCGTCAATGGTTTTACGATGACTATTTACCGTGGGTCCATTATATACCGGTAAAAAACGATTTTAGTGATATACACGAAAGATGGCGGTGGTGCGAAGAGAACCAAGATAAGTGTGAAGAAATATCAAAAAATGCGATGGATTTGTTTCAAAAAGTATACCGCTATCAAAATATCGTGGAACATACAATTGGTGTTTTGAAACAATTATCAACGGGGCGGTAGACACATTCCCAACGCAGCAAGGGTGCGCTGAGTTTGGTTTTCTTCTCCGTGAGAAACCGTATTAGTGTGATGGTAATATGTTTTTTCATCCTCTGAGACACTATGGTGGGGATCTGGCTCAGGGGAATCGGTTTCATTATTATGAATTTTGACCATGGTTTTCTTCCACTCCGTATCTATCTCCACAATATGCTTTCCTAGAATATTCGCAAGAGGACGCCAATAGGTGGAAGTTTCCAAGAGTTCGGGGGCAATATTCCATAAACCATTGGCATATTCATCCAAATCTTGGATCAATTTTGCTTCATTTTCATTTTCTGGAATCACCTCAATCAATTGGCGAATAACCACGAGAACGGATCTTGGCTTTGGGTCTGACATTTTTTACCAGAATAACAGACGAGAAAAATACATTCAATTTTATAAAATTGAATATATGACATAGGTATAACGTACACGAATAAAACCATGACACCTCTCGAAGAAGAATATTTGAAAACTTTATCCGAAAAGGAGAAAAAAGCATATGAAATTGCAAAAGATCATCTTGGATCTTCCTTTGATTTGGTAAAGAGTAATGGGTTTTTGCGATGGAAGAAAGAAAAGGAATCAACCAAGACTCTTTAGTTCTTTGAACTTTCTATAATCAAATACGCGACGCTGGGCGTTTTTCTCCCCTTGGAAAATAGATGAATAGTCTGTTTCTATAATCGGTTTAATTACCGATTCCTTTTTTAAAAAGGAGAAATTACAGATTTTTCCAAGATGTACGAATTTATTTTTAGAGTACATTTTTGCAACTGATTCTGATATAGGACCTTGCTTTGACTTCTTGGATTTTATGAAGGGACCTTCTAATGCAAGCTTTTTTGGTATTTGTTTTTTATCTTGGTCCTCTTTTAACTTAATAAGAGGAGATATAGTAGATCCATCGGGATACAATTGTTCATCAATGAAAAAATCACGACAACGAAATGAAATAGAATATTTGATAGCTGCCGAATTCAATATTTCATACGTCATTTGCGTATCCGAATAATACGCAAATCCTTCTTTATATGCGTCGTAAAACATGATGACATTACCGCGCGGCGTAAATTCGTATAATATTCTACGCTTCCATGTTGGTTCCAAGATATTATCCGCTTCTGCCATAATTTTATTGTACTCTTCGCGTTTATAAAAGACGGGATCAACATTTTCACTGTATTTTTTCTTGTTTTCCAATTCTTGGAAAGATTTGATGAAAACGGCTTTATTGCGCTTCTTATATTCTTCTTCCGGAGAATAGACTGGCATTCTTTTAGCCACCCCATTTTTTCGCTTTGTTAAGAAAATAAAAAAAGATATAAACGAGATAAATGGTATTATTTTTATTAATTGTTCCGTATGTAAATAACCCCAATTTATCATATACACGAGTATTTATAAAATTTTATATTATTTTTAAAGTTTTATACATAAAATCATATATTTATTAAAAAAGAAGAATTCAAATTGGAATAATATGAATCTTCTATCTCTTGTTTTTTATTTGTATAGTGAGTGGAAATTGAAAAATCTTTTATTAATCTTTCTGATCTTTCAAAACGATTGTTCATTTTATCAATAATAAAAGGTAAACCTAAATAAGAAAAATGTTTAATAATATACAGCTTTTTACTAAGTTTAACACATCCTATCGGATTACATCTATGACATCCTGTGGTATAATTCATTTCTTTAATTTTAGGTTTGAAAAAACACACACACTTTGATTCAGAATTAAATAATAATCCTCTGTCGATTTTATTCAAATCTATGTCATCTAATGTTTTAGATTTACTTTCACCAATCATTTGGATCCCCTGCGTGGATAAAATAGTTGTACCGTTTTCTTGCTCTTTTATAAGATTATCCTCTGAAATATACAACCATTCATCCATATCAATTACTATAACCCACCCATCTTTTACAGTTTTCCAACAATTATTCGATATATCTTGTTTCATAAATGCATTATTTTCATTATTGGACGACCACGATATAACACGGCAACCTAACAATTTAGCAATTTCCACAGAATCGTCGCTGGATTCATTATCGTATATTGTAATTATGCAACTAGGAAAAATATTTTTATAATGGCTTACAGTAAATGGTAATAAAATTCGTTCGTTGTAACATATTATGAATATATTTATTATCATATATGATTAATATATATTATGGCATTTTAAATAATACCATAGATATAACGGATATAGTTTTTGAAAAATGTACAAGTAACAATATAATTTTTATACCTGGACATTGCGATGATAGAGACGCTTTGTTTGGAGATCCAATTCATGGAATAAATAAATATATTTTTTTTAATATTAAAGATGATTGCATTAGCGAACACGTAGAAATACATTCATTTTACAGAGACGTAACTTTATTTTATGATATTTTAAATAAAAAATTTTATTTTGATAATATTCCGGCGAATATAGCAAATGCTTTTATGTATAATAAAAATTTTTATTCTGAAAATATTCCTAAGCATATATCAAATATATTTATTAATAATAAAAATCATATATTAAAAGCGAATGAAGAAAATTTAGAAATCGAAAGAAGAAACAAGAGTTCAAATAATTTATTGCAGCTTCATTTTTCTCCAAAAGTTATAGATAAAGATATAAAATTGAGAAATTGCGCTAAATTGCAAGATGTTCATGAAAAATTAAACCTTGATTTTGGAATGTTTTATGAGAATATGTCGATGCAAATGCTCATTTTAAAATATATAAGCGGTTCAGAAAAAGTCTTAGAAATTGGAGGCAATATTGGTAGGTGTAGTTTATTAATCGCAAATATTTTGAAAGAAAAATCAAACACAGATTTCGTATCGATGGAATCTAATCCCGATTACGCAAAACAACTAATTCATAATAAAGAGCAAAATAATTTAACTTTTCATGTTGAAAACTCATCATTATCTAATAAAAAAATGATACAATTAGAGGATAAAACATCGATTTCGGATGTTTTGGTGGACGGATTTTTTCAAGTAAACACCATATCTTGGATTGAAATAAATGAAAAGTATAAAATAGATTTTGATACGTTAATTATCGATTGCAATGATGCTTTTTATAACATATTGCTCGATTTTCCCGAATTATTGAATAACATGAAGCTGGTGATAATGAAAAATGAATACTATGACGTGTTTAAAAAGATAAAAATAGAAAATATTCTCACTAATAATAATTTTATATTGGAATATAGCGAAACCGGTGGAAATTGTCCTTGTTATTATAGCTATTATGAGGTATGGAAGCCAAATTTGGATTAATGGTGGCCGACTTCTTTTCTTCGCTCTTCAAACAATTCGTTCAGTTCTTTTTCAAGAATAGGAACCTCGATGCGATCATATGTCTTATACTGATTATCGGGATGTAGACACACCAAATAGAGCGCGGTAATCTTCTTACCGTATTTTTCCTCCAAGATCTTCTTATACGTATTCAATTGTAGCGAATAATGCCAGAAATTCGTATCAGGTAGATGTGAAATACATGGTGTAATCGCGGATTTTCCAAATCCATTTTCATACGTAATCTCTTTACAGCGTTTCCAGTCATAAATTTGTAGTGTTCCGTCGGGATTCTCGAAAATCATATCAATGGAACCGGAAAGCTTGAGTTCCTCGTAATAAACCATCCATTCAGTGCGATATGGCTTCAATTCCGGAAAATCACGAACGAATCGCTGAAACCATTGATATTCAATACTATCGTTTTTCACATCAAGTTGATTATAATAGCACTCAATATCGTAGTGCATATTTGTTCCTGCTCCGGACGCCGAATCGCGATTCTTATCCCAATCGGCTAAGATTTGTTCTCGTGTCATTCCAAAATATTTATATTTGGGATCCGCCATTCTTTTATTCTTTAGAATTCCATCCACGATGGCATCGGCGTCGAATTTCGGAAAGTGATGATGGTTCCATGTTGTTACGGAAGTATACCCCTTTTGTCCATGAACTGTATAGATATGTGGACCTTCATCGAACTCGATGAATTGGTCACGTGGGTGTGCGTTCAGCTTCGCCAAGAAATCGGGAACGGGTCTGGACATTATGATAATATGATAAAAAAATATGTTGCAAAAGGGTTCAATTTTGTTAAAGACTACTAATTAAGGAACGAATTCGAACGCAGAAACCGATGATATATCTTTTGCCACTGTCGAAAATAGCCACTTTCTCAATTCGGATCGTTTTCTATCCTCGAATCCGTTAATTTTTGTCATATATTCAACGTTTTTATCTTTTTCTAGTTCACTGGCTTGAATCTTGGTCATATTTAAGTGTTGCCATTGAACAAATTTTTGCAGAAACATGTGAATAATTCGATCTATCCATTGATCAAATAGTTCGCATGATAAAATGATCCAATCTGTCTTATCGGACGCCGGATCGGCACTATTCATAATATAAATAGTGTTTTGCTTTTGCAGGAACGCGCGAATGGGAGGATTTTCAGAAGATTCAATGTATTCTTGGATGCAATTTTTTATAGCCGCCATCAAATCTTCTTGGAATACGACGTTTAGATGATCTTGGTTCAACAGAATCGACTTGGACCATTGTGTAAAATTACGTGAAGGTATATAATTTTCCCCACTATTCAACCAATCTTTTATCAACCTTCTCTTTTTAACAATAGTAGACCCTTTGATTAACTCCATGTCTTTTTTCAAACTAACCACCTGAGAAGCCAAGTATTGAATTAATTTATACTGATCTTGAGCAGAAGGTATATACTCGAAAACATCAATTTCTCGCTCCTTTTCCTTCTTGGATCTAAATAAGAATTCGCAGGTTATCGTATGCTGTTCATACGTATCTTTGAATCGAAAATGTCGATTACAGAATTGACAGTGATTTGATTGATTTCTGGTTTGCATTTTTTACAATGAAAACCAAATACATTGTAATATTCAATTTTTATTGTCGCTTAATAATATATCTGAAAATGAGTAAATATCTTGATAATAAAGATCTATTTATGGAACCGAATGTAATGCAACATGGAAGCCATATGGTTATGACCAATGTATACAAACCACCTAAGAAGAAATATACGAATATAGACTCTAGATTTCGTGATGACTATGAGTTTTCAAATACAGCGAATTATATCGTATCTTTACCCGAACGAATAAACGATGTTAGATCCATAACGGTGAAAAATATAGAAATACCCATTACCTTTTATAATATTTCGAATAGCCTTGGAAATAATGCTTTTCGAGTAGTTATGTTGAATTTGAAACAAACCATCATTTTACCAGATGGTCAATATGACGAAATGATGCTTACCACGGCATTGAATGATATTTTTCAGAGTCTTGGAGACCCGTATAATGGTATTCAGTTTTCAATTGAGAATAAGTTTTCTACTTTTACTGTGACGAATGGTCATAGCGCGGTCCTAGATTTTTCGATAAATAGTAGTGGTGAATCAAATACAGATATAATTCGATTCAAATTGGGATGGCTTCTTGGATTTATTTATCCGATTTATATTTTATCTCCCGCGATTCCGAGTATTACCGGTCCTTCTTTTGTAGACCTAAATGGTCCTAGGTATTTATATTTGATAGCCGATGAATATTCAGGCAAAGGAAATCAGCAATCTATGACGTGTCTTTTGAAAAATTCCTCGCTGAGTAAAAATATCTTGGCGCGAATTGCAATGGACAATGATAAATATCCATTTGGAACAATACTTGTCGCGAGATCTTCAAATGGATTGTTGCTGAGCGATACGCGGGACTATAACGGAAAGATTGATATTCAAAGATTGAATATTCAACTGGTAAATGAAATCGGAAATCTTATTAATTTGAATGGACAGGATTTTTCTTTTGCTATGGAAATCGTCTACGAATAGGTCAGGGAACCTACGGTTCCCCGAACCCCTCCCTTATTTGAGGTGATAAATATTTTTACAATTTTGCATGCTCCTCCCTTATTTGAGGTGATAAATATTTTTACAATTTTGCATGCTCCTCCCTTATTTGAGGTGATAAATATTTGTACACCTTTGCATGCCCAGAAAGGAGGGGTTCGGGGAACCTTGGTTCCCTGACCTGAGATAAAATTGAATACGATTGAAATATAAAGT
>Ga0209651_1000876_pt1 | contig 10627 bp, 8 predicted proteins | sample LauGreFBDMM110SN_2_FD_188216 | JGI IMG/M metagenome (GOLD analysis project Ga0209651, IMG submission 188216) | Freshwater lake microbial communities from Lake Michigan, USA - Fa13.BD.MM110.SN (SPAdes) (version 2) | ecosystem: Environmental > Aquatic > Freshwater > Lake | place: Lake Michigan, USA... | reverse complement strand
AAGGTGGCCGATGCGAACGCGCTATTGAACGGCTTGCCATCAAGCTTTTCCACGCCCGAGCTCAATGTGCTGTGCGCCGAAGGCGAGCCGCCGACGGTGGTCGCTCAACTGGTGGCGCGTGCCGCTTTTGCAGCACCTGCGGTGGTCAACACCATCGACGGCTTGCGGGTCGATTGGCCGGACGGCTTTGGCCTGGTGCGCGCCTCCAACACCACGCCGGTCTTGGTTTTGCGTTTTGAAGGCCACACGCAGGCCGCGCTGGAGCGCATTGAGCACGCCATGCTGGCGCTGCTGCGCGAGGTCAAGCCCGGGGCGCAGATCCAGAGCGCAGCGCACTGAAACACCGCCCGTTTGGCCTTGCAACTGCTCATTGTCAAACTGTCATCGCTGGGTGACGTGGTTCAAGCCGCTGCAGTGGTGCAGGACGTATTGAAGCGTTTCCCCGATGCGCAGATTGACTGGGTCGTGGAAGAAGCGTTTGCCCCGCTGCTGTCTTTGGTGGCCGGGGTGCGCCGCGTGATTCCGGTGGCGCAGCGGCGCTGGCGCACAGCGCGCTGGAGCGCGGATACCCGCCGCGAGCGCGTGGCCTTCGAGCGCGATCTGCATGCCCAAAACTATGACGTGGTCCTCGATTTCCAGGGCCTCATCAAATCCGCGTTGGTGGCGCGCCAAGCGCGGCTGCGCCCTGGCGGTTTCAGTGCCACTTTCGCCAATGGCAGCGATGCCTGTTCCTATGAGTGGCCGGTGCGCTGGCTGCTGCGCCGCAGCTTCCCCATGCCGCAGCGTATCCATGCGGTGGCCCGCTACCGTTTGCTTGCCGCATTCGCTCTGGGCTACACCACGCAGGATGCGGCCGCCGTGCGCTGGCAGTTCGCGGCGGCAGCCCCCACCCACACCCTTGTCTTTGCGCACGGCACCACCCGCGCCGACAACGAGTGGAGCCCGCAGAACTGGCTGGCCCTGGGGCACCAGCTCATCGCCCAAGGCTTTGCTTTGGCGCTGCCCCAATCCAATGATGCAGAGTTGGCGCGCGCGCAAGCGCTGGTGCAGGCCTGGGGCCCTCAGGCCACGGTGTGGCCGCGCGAATCCCTGGCCGATGTCACCCGGCGCATGGCCGCTTGCGCGGGCGTGGTGGGCGTGGATTCGGGCCTGAGCCATATTGCCGTGGCGCTGGGCTTGCCGCATGTGCAAATCTTCAGCCAGGACCGCGCATGGCGTGCCGGGCCGGTCGGTACGGCTTTTCAGATCGCGGTGGGCGGCACGTTCACGCCCGATGTGCCGGCGGTGCTGCAAGCCTGGGAATCGGTATGGGCCGCGCGCCCGGAGAAAGCGGCGTGACAGCGGCTGGCGGCCTGTCCGCGAGTCTGGCTCTGCGGGTGTACGGCTTCTTGTGCTGGGCCTTGGTTCCGGTGCTGCGCTGGCGCTTGCGCCGTCGCGCCCGCGCCGAGCCCATCTACGGGCAGCGGGTGGATGAACGCTTTGGCTATTACGCGGCCGAGGTCTTGCAACCTTTGCGCCAGGGGCCCGGTCCCCGCGTCTGGGTTCATGCGGTCTCGCTGGGCGAAACCCGGGCTGCGGGCTTGTTACTGACCGCACTGCGCGAGGCGATTCCCGGCGTACGCATAGTCCTCACCCATGGCACAGCGACCGGACGTGCAGCCGGCGCGGCCTTGCTGCAGCCGGGCGATGTGCAGCTGTGGCAGCCCTGGGATACGCCGGGTGCGGTACAGCGGTTTTTGGACGCATGTGCGCCGCAGATCGGCCTGCTGATCGAGACCGAGGTCTGGCCGAACATGGTTGCGGCTTGCGCACAAGCCGATGTGCCCTTGTATTTGGTGAATGCCCGGTTGAGCGAGGCGTCCTTGCGCGGCTACCAGCGCGCGCCCTGGCTGTCGGGCCCGGCTTTTGCCGCACTCGCCGGGGTTTGGGCCCAGAGCGATGCGGACGCAGACCGCTTGCGCGCCTTGGGTGCGACTGTGCGCGGCGTGCCCGGTAACTTCAAATTCGACGCCCGTCCGGATGCCCATCAAGTGGAACAGGGCAGGGCCCTGCGCGCTGCGCTGCATAAACCGGTGGTGATGCTGGCCAGCAGCCGCGAGGGGGAAGAGAGCCAGTGGTTGCAGGCCCTGAACACCATGGATGAGGTGCCCGACTGCCACTGGTTGCTGGTGCCGCGCCACCCGCAGCGCTTCGATGCGGTCGCTGATTTGCTGCGTGGTGCAGGGCTGTCCTTCGCCCGCCGCAGCCAGCACAGCGCCGTAGCGGATTGGGTGGCAGTGCCCTCAGATGTCTGGCTGGGCGACAGCTTGGGCGAGATGGCGCTGTATTACAGCCTGGCGGATCTGGCTTTATTGGGCGGCAGCTTTGAGCCCCTGGGCGGGCAGAACCTGATCGAGGCTACGGCTTGTGGCTGCACGGTGGTGATGGGCCCGCACACCTTTAATTTTTCTGAGGTGGCCGAGCGGGCGGTAGAAGCGGGTGCCGCAGTCCGGGTGGCGAACATGACCGAGGCGCTGGAGGCTGTCGCCACGCTGCTGGAGTCGGATGCGCCGCAGCGCCAGGCTCAGGCGCAGGGCTTTGCGACTGCTTACGGAGGGGCGGTGGCCCGCACCGTGGGCGCGCTGATGGCGCTTCAGCCCCGGCTTACTTAAGCAGCAATCCGTCGATTTCTTCGAGGTTGCTCTCGGCCAGAGTTCCCGCAGACTGCCGCAATTTGAGGTTGCTCACCAGCACGTCGTAACGCGCTTTGGCCAGCTTGGCCTTGGTGTCGTACAACTGGCTTTGGGCGTTGAGCACATCGATGTTGATGCGCACGCCGACTTCGTAGCCCAGGCGGTTGGCATCCAAGGCACTTTGGCTGGACGCTTCAGCGGCCTCGTAGGCCCTGACCTGACCGGCCAGCGACTGCAGGCCGTAGTACACCGTGCGGGTGGTTTGTTGCGCGTTGCGGGTGAGCGCTTGGAGGTCGTTACGGGACTTGTCCTCCAAAGCCAATGTTTCCCGCAGCTTGGCGCCGCGTGTGCTGCCGGTGAACAAGGGGATGTTCACAACCAGGCCTACCGATCCCGATTGCGCGTCGCGGCTGCGCGTGAAGGTGTTGGCACCGGTGGTGTCATTGGAGGTGTTGGAGCCGCTCCACGGAAAAGTTTTACCCAAGGAGCCGGTTAAGGACACGGTAGGCGATGTATCGACGCGCGCTTTTTCGGTTTCCAATCGCGCCAGTTCGAGCTCGGTGCGTTTGCTTTGGATTTGCGGCAAATACTGTTCGGTCAGCGCGGCCCATTCGTTGTCGGTGCCCAAAACCGCAGGCATCTGCAAGGGCAGGCGCAGGGTTTGTGGCTTCAAGTCTTTGCGCCCCACCAATTGGTCCAGCAGGCTTTGCCGCACGGTGAGGTCGTTTTGGGCAGAGATTTCTTGCGCGATCACCAGGTCAAATTTCGCCTGGGCTTCACGGGTGTCGGTGATGGTGCTGGTGCCGACTTCGAAATTGCGTTTCGCCGCCGCCAACTGTTCGCCAACCGCCGCTTTCTGCGCGCGGACAAAGGTCAAACTGTCGCGCGCCGCCAGCACATCAAAGTACGCGCTGCTCACCCGCACCATCAGGTCTTGGCGCGCGGTGGCCAGCGCCAGTTCCACCACGGCTGCGTTGCGTTGGGCGGAGGTCATCGAAAGCTCGTTGAGGCGGCTGTACAGGGTTTGGCTGAATGCCAGACTCAGCGTGCCGTCGGCTCCCGTTGCCTGGGTGGTGTAGTCGGCGCTATCTGTGGACGATTTGGTTTGCTTCCAGCTCTGGGCCAGAGAGCTCTGCAGGCTGACCACCGGCGCATACTGCGCCTGCACCTGTTCGGCTTTTGCCGATACCGCGTCCAACTGCGCCTGGGCCGCCTGGTAGCTGGCGTCGTAGCTCTGTGCAGCTTGGTACATCTCCAGCAGGCTTTGGGACTGGGCGTTGAGCGCTAGCCCCAGGCCCATGAGTGCGACACACAGCCGGTGGGGGAGGGGTGTACGGATCCGGGAGTTCATGGTCATTTTCAGTGGCACCGGTTAAAACTGAAACTGCGGCAACTCAGCGAAACCCTGAAGCCGCGGGGCCACGGTGTCCCACGGCTGTGTGGTGTGGAAATCGCTTGCGCTGTTGCGCCGCACAATCGTCGTGCGCATCATGGGCAGGTCACCCACAATGGCTGCCAAGCGCCCGCCTACGCGCAACTTGGAAAGCAACCATTGCGGCACCTGTGCGACAGAACCGCTGAGCAGAATGACGTCAAAGGGCCCGCCTTCGGTACCGCCCTCGCCCTCGAGGGACCCGTTGGCGATGCGCACTTCGACGTTGGAGATGCCCGCATCCCGCAGCTTGTGGTGCGCGGCGTCGGCCAGTTCGGGCACCAATTCGAGCGACAGCACATGGTGCGCGCGGTGACCCAGCAGCGCCGCCATATAGCCGGAACCCGTGCCAATTTCGAGCACGGTGTCGGTCGCCTCGATGTGCAAATCTTGCAAGAGCCGGGCCTCTAAGCGCGGGGCCAGCATGCATTGCCCGTGGCCCAGCGGTAGCTCTGTGTCGGCAAAAGCCAGAGCGCGGTGTTGTTCGGGTACGAAGTCTTCGCGGCGAACCAGCGCCAGTGCTTTCAGAATGTCAGCCTCCAAGACATTCCAGGGCCTGATCTGCTGCTCGATCATGTTGAAGCGGGCGGTTTGGATGTCGAAAATTTGCATTGCGGATACTTTCAGCCAGGACTTTGTCAGTGGGCTCAATTCTCTGAGGTTTGTGTGGCGGCAGACGTTCCAAGTTTATTTGCGTTTTCGCCGCCAAAACCCAGCACCCGGCGGGTCCAGGTGGCCAGGTCATCGGTGTAACAGTACACCACAGGCACCACAACCAGGGTCAGCAGCGAGGATGTAATCACCCCGCCAATCACCGCCTGCCCCATCGGGGCGCGCATCTCAGACCCTTCGGTCAGCGCAAAGGCCAGCGGCACCATACCGAAAATCATGGCCAATGTGGTCATCAAAATCGGCCGCAGGCGTACCCGCGCGGCCAGTAGCAGCGCCTCCGTGCGCTCCATGCCGTCCAATCGCGCGCGGTTGGCAAAGTCGACCAAAAGAATGGCATTTTTGGTCACCAGGCCCATGAGCATGATGACGCCGATCACCGAGAACATGGAGATAGATGAGCCAAAGGCCATCAGCGCCAGCACCACCCCAATCAGGGTCAGCGGGAGCGCCGTCATCAAGGCCAGCGGCTGTACAAAGCTTTGGAACTGGCTGGCCAGAATCATGTAAATAAAAATCACGGCCAGCGCCAACGCTGAGATGGCGTAGGCGAAGGATTCGCCCATGTCTTTGGTGGAGCCGCTGAATTGGTAGCTGTAGCCCGCAGGCATCGCCAGCCCGTCCATGACTTTGCGGATGTCGGCCGAGACTTCGCCGGCCGAGCGGCCGCTGGCGTTGGCGCTGATCGCCACTTCGCGCTGCAGCGCGCGCCGGTTGATCTGGTTGAAGCCGGTCGCGGCTTCGACTTGCGCCACCTGGCTCAAGCGCACCACGCGGCTGCTGCCGTCGGCATTGGTTCCTATCGCAAAAGGCAGGCGCTCCATGTCCTGCGGCTGCATCCGCGCCTGCGGGTCGAGTTGCAGATTCACGTTGTAGGTTTGCTCGTCTGGCGCTCGCCAGGTGCCCACCGTTTTACCGGCCACCAGAATGCGAAGGCTGTTGCCGATTTGCGCCACACCCAGGCCCATATCGGCGGCTACGGCGCGCTTGATGCGCACCTCCAGCGTGGGCTTGTCCGGCTTGGCGCTGGAGTCCATGTCCACCAGACCACTCACCTGCTGCAGCAGCGGCATGGCGCTTCGCGCGATGCGCTCCAGTTCGCGCCCATCGGGGCCTTGCAGCGAAAACGTAATTTGCTTGCTGCCGCCCGCAGCGTCGCCCAGGCCGACTTGCGTCACGGTGATGCCGGGCACACTGCGCAAATCTTGGCGCAATTGCACCGCAATTTCTTCAATCCCGCGTTGCCGTAATTTACGGTCCACAAAACGCACATAGGTGCTGGCGTACATCTTGCCCTGCGCGTTACCGGTGTTGATGGTGGTCAGGGTGTAGCGGACCTCGGGCAGGCTGCGGATGATGGCTTCGACCTGGCGCGACTTGGCCTCGGTCACCTCCAGCGAAGACCCAACCGGCGTGTAAAAGTTGACCGAGGTTTCTGAAAAATCCGACTTGGGAACGAACTCGGTGCCCAGCAGCGGCACCAGCGCCACGCTAGACGCAAAAATACCAATCGCTAGCATCACGGTGGCAATTTTGTGCAGCAAGGCCCAGCGCAAAATGTCCTGGTAACCCCCGGCCAGCGTTTCGGTTGCGCGGTCAAACCAGCCGGTCACACGGCCGAAGGTTTTGCTGTACCAGCCACTCGTCGGGCCTTTGCCCTGGGCGTCCAGCGAAGGGTCGTGCCAGATGCTCGAGAGCATGGGGTCCAGGGTGAAGCTCACGAACATCGAGATCAAAACCGCCACCACAATCGTGAGCCCGAATTCGTGGAAAAACTTGCCGATGATGCCGCCCATAAAGCCAATAGGCAGAAACACCGCGACGATGGAAAACGTGGTCGCCAGCACCGCGAGCCCGATTTCCTCGGTGCCTTCCATCGCCGCCTGAAACGGCGTCTTGCCCATGGCGATGTGGCGCACGATGTTCTCGCGCACCACAATCGCGTCGTCAATCAGCAGCCCCACACACAGGCTCAGCGCCATCAAAGTGATCATGTTGATGGTGAAGCCCAGCACGTACATGAACAGAAAGCTGCCGAAGATGGCAATGGGCAGCGTCAAGCCGGTGATCACCGTGGAGCGCCAGCTGTTCAGGAACAAAAACACAATCAACACGGTGAGCAGCGCGCCTTCAATCAGGGTGCGGCGCACGTTGTCCACCGACACCCGGATTTGCCGCGAGCCATCGGTGATTTGCGTAAGTTGAACCCCGGGCGGCGCTACTTGCTGCAGCTCATCGAGCGTTTTGCGCAGGCCATCCACCACCGCAATCGTGTTTTCATCCTGCGCTTTTTGCACGGTCACCAGCAAAGTTCGCTGGCTGTTGTACAGGGCCAGACTTTCGGCCGCCTGCGCCCCGTCGCTGATGCGCGCCAACTGGCCCAGGCGCACCGGGCCGCCCGGGCGCTGCACCACCGTGATCTGGGCGAAATCTTCCGGGCGTTGCATGCGCCCCTGCACCTGCAGCACCCGGTCTTGGTCCAGGGAGCGGATGCTGCCTGCGGGCAGGTCCTGGTTTTCGTTTTCCACCGCTGTCGCCACCTGCTCAGGCGTCACGCCATAGGCCTCCAGCGCGGCGGGTTGCAGGTACAAATTGATCTGCCGGGGTGTGCCACCCACCACCGTCGCAGAACCGACGCCGCGCACATTTTCCAAGCGGCGTTTGAGCACCTGGTCGGCCCAGAGCGTCAGCTCCACCGGGCTGGGTGCGCCGGCTGTGGCGTCGGCGGTGATGGCCATGGACCAAATGGCTTTGGCAGACGGGTCAAAACGCAGCACGCGCGAGTCTTTGACTTCCGGGCGCAGCAGGGGCTTGACCCCCGCGACTTTTTCGCGCACGTCTTCGGCCGACTTGCGCCCTTCGGACTGCAAGCCGAATTCGATGACGACTATCGACTGGCCTTCGTAGCTGCGCGAGCTCAGGTTGCTGATGCCGCCAATTGGGTTCACCGCCTCTTCAATTTTTTTGGTGACCTCGTTCTCCACGATTTCTGGAGATGCGCCGGGGTATTCCGTGATCACCACGACCGTGGGCAGGTCGATATTCGGGAACTGGTCAATCTGCAGGCGTTGCAAGGAGAACCAGCCCAGCACCACCAAGGCCAGCATAGCCATGGTCGCAAAGACCGGGTTATGCAGGCTGACGCGGGTAAACCACATAGCTCAGGGCGTCGCCGCGCCCAGGCTGATCGCACTACCGGGCCGCAAAGGCCCCACCGTACCGGCCAGCACCTGTGCGCCCGCAGCAAGGCCCTCCACTGCCACCATGAACGGGGCATCCGCCTTACTGGCGTCCGCGCCGATTCCGCGCGCACCCAGCGTGACGTTCTGATGCTGCACTTTTCCATCCACCAGCAACTGCACATAGGGCAGCGGCTTATCGGTGCGGACTGCGCTGAGCGGCAGCGCCAGCGCGGTGGTGCTGGAGATCGCCACCGTACCCTGGGCGAACAGGCCCTGGCGCAGGCCCGCGCTGTCGGCCAGCGCCAGGTAGGCGATCACCGAGCGGTTACCCGGCGTCGCGTTGGGGTTGATGCGCACGATGCGCGCCGCAATGGGCTCAGGTCTACCGTCGACGCTGAGGCGTGCGCTTTGGCCAACTTGTAGTTGCAGCGATTCGGCTGCACCGACCGAGGCCTCCAATTCGAGCTTGGACAAATCCACAATTTCCACAATGCGTGCATCCACCGCCGCGCGCTCACCCGGCTGGGTCAGGCGCTGTGCAATCTGGCCGCTGATCGGGGCGCGCAGCACGCCGTCATCCAAAGACTTGCGGGCGATGTCCACGGCCGCCTGGGAGGCGCGGTACAGCGCCTGGGCACTGGCCAGCGCCGATGTCGATGAATCCAGCGCGGTCTTAGAGATAAAGCCCTGCTCTACCAGCGCCCGGTTGTTGTCGAAGTTGCGCTGCGCCACATCAATTTGGGTCCTGCTGGATTCGGCTTGTTGCTGGGCTTGTTGCAGGCGGGGGCCGGCCTCGCTGTTTTCAATGCGGCCGATCACCTGCCCGGCCTTCACAAAATCGCCCTCGCGCACTTGCAGGCCCTGTACTTCGCCGGCCACCCGGGCTTTCACAAATGCCGCGTTGCTGGCTTTGATCGCCCCTGAGACCGAAACGCCCACCGCCAGCGTCTGGGTTTGCAAAGTGAGTACATCGGTCGCGGCCAGCAGGGTGGACGGTGCCACCTTGGCCGCTTCGGTTTGGGCTGCGGCCTTGGCGCGCTCGGTTTGGCGTTTGTCTACCACGCGGTAGGCCCCCGCTGCCACGGCCAGCACCACTAGTCCCACCACCAGCCAACCGTAACGCACCCGCATGCTTAACCCGCAATTCCAAAAATGAGCTGGCAGTTTAGCCGTGTGGGTTGGCCTGCATGGAAAGCCCTTGCCCGGGCCAGCCGGTGGGCAATGGCGTCTATGCTCTGGTTCGTTTTCATGTTCTTCATCCTATGCAAACACATTCACATCCCACCATCACCCTGGGCGCGGGTTGCTTCTGGTGCAGCGAGGCGGTTTTCGTGCAGGTGCGCGGCGTGCTCGATGTCGAGTCCGGCTATAGCAACGGCCACGTCCAACAACCCCGCTACGAAGACGTCTGCAGCGGCGCCAGCGGCCACAACGAAGTCATCAAGCTCGTCTTTGACCCCGCGCAGATCAGCCTGCGCGAGATCCTGGAAATCATGTTCCTGATCCACGACCCCACCAGCCTGAACCGCCAGGGCAACGACGTCGGACCTCAGTACCGCAGCGGCATCTACTGCTCCGACGCAGAGCAACTGGCCGAAGTCCAGGCCTTTGTGGACGAGGTCCAAGCCAGCCGTGTCTTCGGCCGCCCCATCGTCACCGAGCTGGCCCTGCTGGACAACTACTGGGCTGCCGAGGATTACCACCAGGACTTCTTTGCCCGCAACCCTAACCAGGGCTACTGCATGGCGGTGGCCGCGCCCAAGGTCGACAAATTCCGCAAAACCTTTGCACGCCTGGCCAAGGCCTGAGCGCTAGCCGCGCCGCACACTGCTTAGTCTGCGGCTTTGCCGGGCTTGCCCGGAGGGCTGGGTTGGCAGTGGGCCACCAACTGCTTGACGATGCCGGTAATCCACTCGCGGTCCGCCTGCGACAGCGTGGACAGCCAGATGCCGATGCGGTCCGCCTGCGGTACCGGCGCCACGGTGCGGTCGCCAATCAGCTCCATCATGGTCGTGTTCAGCAGCAGCGAAATCGTTTCAATCGTGGTCAGCGGGGGCAGGATGTTGCCGGTCTCATAACGCGAGACGGTCAGCGTGTCCACGTCCAGCAAATCGGCCAGGCGGCCCTGCGTCAGGCCTGCGGCCTTGCGTCGCGCAGCAATGTTGCGGCCCAGGTTTTTGGCCAGTGCGCGGGGAGCTAGTTTTTCCATACCAATCTTTCCAATAGTTCCAACACGATTCGGTCTGGATGCGCAAAACTTGAGCCGTTTTCAATGCGGTTGGCCCCGCGCGCAGGGCATCAGGCCGCCGTTCTCAGTCACGCGCCCCGCACATAGGTCAGCATGCGTCCCCGGTAAGGGGTTTCGCCCGCCGCCTGCCCCTGAACCAGCGCCTGCTCGTGCACCGAGAAGCCCAGCAGCCGCATATGGCGGTGAAACTGCGGCCGGTTGCTGCGGTTGGGGTCGATCAGCCAGACCTCGGCGCTGGCGCTGGCGTGCGCTTCAATAAACGCGGCCAGGTCGCCGCGCTCGTCGCGCTCATACAGCACGTCGCTGGCCACAATCAGGCCAAAGCGCCCGCTTAAAGTCGTCTCATTGGCGCTCGCCAGTAGCCCCTCGCCCCACTGGCCGTGGCGGTAGTCCAGCGGCGGCAGATGGTTAAGCGCCACATTGG
>Ga0209651_1000863_pt1 | contig 10721 bp, 15 predicted proteins | sample LauGreFBDMM110SN_2_FD_188216 | JGI IMG/M metagenome (GOLD analysis project Ga0209651, IMG submission 188216) | Freshwater lake microbial communities from Lake Michigan, USA - Fa13.BD.MM110.SN (SPAdes) (version 2) | ecosystem: Environmental > Aquatic > Freshwater > Lake | place: Lake Michigan... | reverse complement strand
TTTTAATTCTAGCAAAAGCTGATCGTGTGCTTTTTCTGCCTGACGCTCTATTTTTTCTTTTTTAGATCTTCTAGCGCCGATCTGCGCCGTAAGCAGACCGCTGATAGCGGCAGCAAAGAGAGTTATTAGTATCTCAGTTAAGGGAATATTCATTATATGAATATTATACCGTATTATCTATGTTAAATTAATAACTCAGAAGCCTTTATATCTACGCCAACATATTTCTTTTTTGCAATATGATCTTTTACATGATCTGAGCCGTATTGTCTGCCTGCTAGTATAACTATCCATCTTGGCTCTAATTTGTTTTCTGCACATGATTTACACAGCAATAAATTTATTGGCAACAATGCAGATTTTTTGGCTGAAAGTTCGTTCTTGCTTTTATTACAAGAATAACACATTACTTTATCCATGATTTTTTCCTCCTGGCTTTCCTTCAAGCTCTACTCTTACTCCGTATGATTCCAAGATATTTTTTACCATTTCTACATACTCTATTACTCTGACTCTCATTGAGCCGTCGTATTGTGCAAAATTATTCTCATATAATCTTATTGCTAGGAACTCTGGGTACTTTACTATATCCATTTCAAGTGTAGGGGTAGGTTTTTTGAGCTCTCTTATTTTGAGCGCCATCTCCCTGTTATAGAAAGTTGGCTTGTTTGGCTCCCCAGTCCACTCGTTTATACCATACTTAAAGTGGTTTTTGCTTTTATCAATAAACATGCTTTTCCTTTATTCTTTTCCATACTTCTTTTGTTTTATGTGCATTTCTTATTTTATCGTGGGATCCAGCGTTTAAGTAAACCCCTCCCCAAATTCCGTAATCGCTATTGGCGACACCAGCGTCGTAGCATAGCTTGATAACTGGGCATGAAAGACATGCCTCATCAATATTTTTTGCTATACTTATATCAGCTTCATACTTATCAAAGAATAGATTTGTATCCATACCAAGGCACAATGCCAACTTGTACCAGTCTAAGTTATCTTCATCTACATTTAAATTATTTAAAATATTTGACATATCGTTTTGGCAGTTTCCAGATTCCTTCACGGCTGACAGAAATCTTTTCTGCCTTACCCCAAGCATCTTTCCTATACATACCCTTTACGTCCGTATAGCCGCCATTATCTTTTTTCCAAATTACAAGATCATAGTTGTTCCAAAATGATTCTTGTAACTTTGTGCGAGATCTTTTAATAAAAATCTCAACACCTTTCTCCGTTAGATGTAACAAATTACTTTTACCTTTTCTAGTACCCGAAGTCGGACTTGAACCGACATGCGATGAAGCAACAAATTTTAAGTCTGTCGTGTATACCGATTCCACCATTCGGGCATATGCTGGTCCACCAGGTCTCGATCCTGGGACATCCAAATTAACAGTTTGGCGCTCTACCAGCTGAGCTATGGACCATCATACGCAAAAACCGCTGTACTACGTAATTATACACGGAAAACAGCGGCTTTGTCAACGACTATTTAGTTGTTATTTTAACGATATTAACTTTTTTAATTTCGTCATCTATATTAAAAATATCATGAATATATTCACTTGCATCTTCTGGATTAAAGGCTTCTACTTCAACCTCTACATCTAATTTAATGCGGTATTTATTCATAGTCTAATTATAGCATTATTTAGAAGCTTTTTTATCTACTGATAAAAATGCAGAATTTATTTCTGATACAGTCAATTTACCATCATCTAAGAAACCTCGTGCAAGCCTTTCAACTACGGTGGCAACGCCAAGAGTACCTGCTAATATAACTGCCTTATAGGTTTCAATCCCTATAATTGCTCCTGCTCCAATTACAGATAAACCAGAGGCTGCGAATACAGCAATAATTCTAGCTACAATATTATTGATACTTGCTATTTTTCCTCCGCCTACGTGAGTTGGTTCTTCAATGTATGCCTTTGCCATTACTCTTCATTCCATTCTTTATTTCTAATTGGGTATGTAATTCCCCATGCAATTAATGTACCTACAATTGCATAACCTACTACTGTTTTTGCAGAACCATCAAGGACTACCCAGGCAATAAACATACCTAGAAGTGTCCAAAGTTGATCTATCATATCTTTGATTATTTTCTTTATCATGGCCTTCTTCTCCTTATTCCCTTGGAATCGCCAGAGGCTCCTCCTCCACCTGATCCTCCAGAACTACTGCCTGTGGACCCTCCAGTGGTTCCTGTAGCGGCACCTACAGCATTTAATGCTGCACCTGTTGCTACAACTGTTGCTACAACCATCTCAGTTGCTTCTTTTCTTTCTTCATCAGTCATATCGGCGCCTATGCTTCCAATAGCAGCAAGTGCTGCCTGTGGATCTGTAAATATTGCTTCTACCAATGCTCCTGGATCTGTAACCAATTCAATATTTGCTGCCACCTCAGCAGTAATAATTAAGACTTCGCCAGACTCTGATGTTCTAACTTCAATTGGAGTATCTGGTGGCAAATCTTTAAGTTCAACTCCAGCCGCTACAACTTGTGCTACTGAAATTGATTCTCCTGGTGCCAATGTTTCTATTAGTGCTGCTACTACAACATCCTTTTGCTCTTCAGTTAATTCTTTTCCAGACTCTACGGCTTTCTTTATCTCTTCAACAACTTTTTCTTCTTCTTCTTTAATTGCCGCTAACTCTTCTGCAATTTCCGCCTCTTCTTCTGCTATTGCCGCTTCCTTTTCTGCTTTAGCATTTGCTATTTCTTGTTCCATAGCCTTTTGTTCTGCTTCAATTCTATCAGCTTCTGCTTTAGCATTTGCTTCTGCTTGTGCCTCTGCTGCTTCCTCTGCAATACGGTCTGCTTCTGCTTGTGCTGCTGCTTTAATTTCTGCCTCTAATGCTGCAAGTTCTGCTGCTATACGAGCAGCTTCGGCATTTGCATTTATTTCTGCCTGTATTCTTGCCGCTTCTTCTGCCATTGCTGCTGCTTCTGCTGCAACTTTAGCCGCAAGTTCTGCTGCTATTCTATTTGCCTCTGCATTTGCTGCAGCTAATTCTGCAAGCCTATTTGCTTCTGCCTGTGCTGCTGCTGCCTGTTGTGCAATTAATGCTGCTGCTTCTGCTTGTATTCTTGCTGCTTCCGCTTGTTGTGCAGATAACTGTGCTGCTACTTGCGCTGCAATCTCTTCAGCAGTTGGCCCAGTAGGAACTACTGTGACTGGCTCTGGTGCTGCCGTTTGTGTTGGCACAGGAGTAGGTGCGGGTGTAGGGCTAGGCTCTGGCGTTGGTGTAGGAGTTGGTGTAGGAGTTGGTGTAGGCGTTGGTGTTGGGGTTGGTGTGGGTGTTGGTGAAGGCTCTGGTGTAGGAGTTGGTGTAGGCGTTGGTGTTGGGGTTGGTGTGGGTGTTGGTGTGGGTGTTGGTGCTACATATGTAGACCCAGTAACAACATTTGAGTTTGCAGAGTAAAGTGCTAAAGTATCGTTATCTGATCTAATGTGAAATGACCATACTGTTCCTGCGGGGCGAAGTCCGTCTAACAAGGAGTGGTTAATTGTGATTGTTGTATTCAAAGAATTTGCTCCGCCAACATTTCCAGTAGCAATTCCCCAGCCGTTGCAGCCAGAACAATTAAAGCTTATTGCATACCTTTCTGGCTGAGTGTTGCCAGTGTTAGGTGCTTCCCAGCTCAATACAGTTGAGGTATCGTTACTAGTTATACTTAAATTCCTTGGTGCACCTATAGATAATGGTTCTGTATTTTCTGGGCTGCAGACAGATCCGTTCCAAACATTTGTACATGAATCATTTCCAGCCCCGCCAAAAAACAATGAATTTTCATCTAAATTGGTAACAGCATCGTCCCCATTGCCACCATAAAAAACTGAGCCCCACATATGGAAAACAGTGTCATTGCCTGCTCCACCAAAGAAATAGTCTCTTGTACCGTAAGCGGAATCAACCAACTCAATAGAGTTATTCTGTGAATTACCGCAATATATATCTTGGGCGTAGGCATTGCCTGTTCCAAACTCCCCAGAACCTTGAGCAAGAACTATATGCCAAGAGCCATTTGTAACTAAAGCAAGTAGCTCTGACTCTGACTTTCCAACAATTGAAAGTAGCGCAGACTTTGAGAAAGATGGGTCATCAATATTAGTGACACATTGATCAATAATGTTGGAGGCATTAGCTTGGGAGGGACCAGCAAAAAGCCAACCCACTGAGAGTAGGAAGGCTGTAAATATTCTTAATTTCTTAGTCAACTAAGGAACCCCCAGGTAATGCAATATTTTTGCTTACCTGTTAATTATAGCAGAATGTTACTTTAAACTACTTAGGATTATCTGTTTTATAAAAGCCGTTGCCCTTAAACTGTATTCCGAATGGTGTAAAGAATCGTGTCATTGCTGAATCACATTCAACGCAAGTGTAACCTGGATCTTCATCTTTAATGGATCTATGTGTTGACATTGTTGGGTGTGCGTCGTCATATGAGCACTTGTATTCGTATACTGGCATACCTATCCTTTAATTATAATAAGCAGTTTTAATACATGCTTAGGTACTTGGTGTACACCAACTTTATTTAATTTGGATTAATTAACAGTCTGTCTACATTTGCTGTAGTTGGCAATGAGTTTGCCCAAAGTACTGCGCTTGCAATATCTTCAACCTCTACAGCCTTTGGATGCTTGCTATTTTCATTACTATTTACCATACCAGGAGCAAGCTCTGTCACTCTAATAGGAGTTTCTCTTAATTCAAGTCTAAGCTGTTCTGCTAAGGTTACTTCTGCATGCTTTGCTGCTGTGTAGTTTCCTCCGCCTGGGTACATGTCTGTGTGACCTACCACAGACGTTATGAAGACAATGTGTCCTTTTTCAAACCTAATCATTGATGGAACTATTGCTTTTGAAAATTCCATTGGAGCAATTACGTTTAGCTTATATGACTCCATCCACATTTTTGGATTGGCCTCTGTAATCTTGGCCTGCTCAAAATTAGATCCTGCATTATTTACTAGAAGGTCTATCTGTTTTCCTTCAATATAATTTTTAAATTTTGATATTCCTTCAGAGTCAGTGACATCTAACTGATAGGGAGTAATGTTTGCATTTGCTTTTGCAAGCTCTTCAAGCAAAACAATATTTCTAGCCACTGCAATTACTTCCCAACCATCTTTAGATAAAGCTATTGCAATTCCCTTACCTATACCTCTGCTTGCTCCAGTTACTATTGCTGTTTTCATTTTCCAGATCTCTTTCTTGCTTTTGCTAAGGCTTCAAAGTCTTTGACCTTAGTGTCTCCTAGGTATCCCCATGCATATCCATCTGCAATCATCTGTTCATTTATAGATAACTTTTGATCATCAACAAATATCCAGCCAAGTATTCTTCCATACTTTTCTGAGGAATCCATTTTTTCTGTTTTAATTTTTACGTCTTTAGCATCTTTTAGCTTAGACTTAAGATATTCTTTTGCTTCAAGCCCAAGCTTTTTTTCTGCCAGGTCTTTTGTTCTTGACTCTGGTGTGTCTATGCCAGCAAGCCTTACTCTAGATGCAAATAATATATCAAATCCTAGGTCAATCAAGACATCAATAGTGTCTCCATCAACTACAGATTCTACTTTTTTAACATAATATTCGTACATTACTTTTTCTTTACTACGGCTTTCTTTACGGGAGCCGCTTTCTTTACTACCGCTTTCTTAACTGGTGCCCCAAATGACGGACGGCCAAATCCTACAATTCCTACGGTCTGGCTTCTGCGAAGTTTTGAACCATTTTTCTTCTTGTAAGCACGATTCTTTAGGCAACATTCTCCGCCATTTCTTTGATCGCCTTTCTTATCTGAGGATGTATTTCCTTCTACAACATCTACTGTACCATCTGTGTTAACAGCGACAACAATTCCTACATGAGAAATTCTATCGACGCCATCTGATGGGAAATCAAAATAGGCTATATCTCCAACTTCTGGTGTAGCTTCTGCTGCCATCTGCCATGTTCCTGCTTTAATAAATGCTTGTGCTCCTGCTGGTGTATATACAGTGTTAGGAACTTTTACTCCTGCTTGATCTGCACACCACATAACGAATGATCCGCACCATGGCTGAAAGTTTGCCTTTGCGAACTTGCCATACTTTGTTTCATTATCTTTTGGTCCTTCAATAGTTCCAACTTCTGCTAAAGCAACTTCTACTAATCTTGCTGCTGAACCTTGTGCCTCTGACATTTTATTTCTCCTAGTTAATTTATTTTAAATATTTGGTATATATATTATACCATTTCAGTTGCCTAAAACAATAGTGTCCCCAGATGGTATCGAACCATCGACCCGCAGATTAAAAGTCTGCTGCTCTACCAGCTGAGCTATAGGAACGTACCCCTGGCTGGGATCGAACCAGCGACCTACAGATTAGAAGTCTGTTGCTCTTCCGCTGAGCTACAAAGGTATTTTCATGTCTTTTGACAAGAAGTTTGAATATGAATATCGATACCCAGAATTAACTCTAGCGACACCGTGTGTGCAAAATTCTTCTGCGCTGTGTATCAATAAGCTGCCTGGTTTTGGTTTATAAACTATACATTGATCTGGGTAGAAAAGCTCACCGCCATCAAATTCATTAAAATACAAAACTGTCCCATATAAATTATTTTGAACTATTTCAAATGGGCCGTCCACATAATTCTTTGCTTTTTCTCTTCGTTCTATAAAGTCATGGTTGTCTGCGTGTATCTTCCAAGTATCCCCAGTTAGCATTCTATTTACTGCAAGAGTCTTGCCTAGATTGTACTCGGTACCAAGAAGGTCAATCATTTTTTCTCTTATTTTATTAATTTCTTTTATTGGAACAGTTACTTTATTTTCAAAGAGTGTACCAATATAATATTTTTCCCAGTTATCAGAAGCAACTACGTCATCAATTACTTGATTATAGTGTAATAATTCTTCTTCGGAAAGAAAGTTTTCGTATACATATATCTCTCTTCCCACTTCCATAAATCCTTTTGATGTAAAGTAATTCTGTTCCATTTTGTACCTTTCTTTTGTACAACAGGTAGGACTTGAACCTACGATTGCCGAATTATGAGTTCGGGGCTTTAACCAACTAAGCTACTGTTGCCCAGTTAGTATATTATACCCATAAGCTGCCTGCCAGTCAAGGATATCTTTTTCATCATTTAATAAGGGTTGCCCCTTAATATTTAAACTTGTATTTAGTAGTACTGGTACACCTGTCTGTAAATAGAATTTGTTTAAGGCCATCCAAAGACCACGATGTTGTGTCTTGCTCACAGTTTGAACTCTTGATGTACCGTCTTCGTGTACAACAGAAGGTATTTTATCTGGCTGTAGACATTTTACTGTGTACTGCATGTACGGTGAGGTAAAATTCATATTAAACCATTTAGATGCGTGTTCTTCCATTACAACTGGTGCGAACGGCCTAAACAACTCTCTTTGTTTAATCATATTTACTTTATCTTTAATGTTTGGATCTCTTGGATCTGCTAATATACTTCTATTTCCAAGAGCTCTGGGTCCATATTCCGCTCTTCCGTTAGCAACTGCTACTATTCCATTTTTTAATATGCCGTCTACTATTGCTTGAGAAGGATATTCTCCTTCTATATTGTATCCTAAATAAGGATTCTCCCAATCAACATGCCTTCCATAAAGTGCTGCGGCAGCACCGAGTGAGCTACCTGCATCTCCTGGGTTTGGCATTATCCAGACATCTTTAAATATTTTCCAAAGTACAGTGTTTGCAGAAGAGTTTAATGCACACCCTCCCATAAAAACTAAATTCCTTTTACCAGTTAAAGATTTTGCAGAGTTCATAAATTCTGCTAGCCTTAACTCATATACAAATTGAACTGCAGCCGCTATATCAAACTTGTCTTGCTCTTCAATTGGTTGGTTCCAATCATATATTCCTCTATGAAAATTATATTTTTGCTTAGAGATATTAGGGAAATACTCATTAATTTTTTTATAATATCTATCTTTATTTCCATATGCCGCCATTCCCATCATAATGTATTCTTCTTGGTTAGGCATTAGTCCTATTAGCTGGGTAAAGGCTGAGTAGAATAGGCCAAAGCTAAATGGATAATTTTGTTTTTGAATTAATTTTAGTTTGTTGTCAACTCCCGTCCAAATGGTAGATGTGTTGAATTCACCAATTGCATCTAAAACAACAATAACTGCGTTGTCGAATGGGCTTGTGTAATATCCTGCTGCTGCATGTGAGTGGTGGTGGCTAAAATTAGTTCTTGGTAGGCCGCCCAGTTCTGTTCCCTCAAACCATGGTCGATCTCCGCCAAAGCCACCTTTTGTTTTTATTCTTATTTTTTTAAGCAAAGGCTTTTCGTAATACGCAATTCTATCTGGGGCTCCATGCTGAAGGGCGTCCTTAAAAATTTCTTTATTGGTAAACCAATCATTTTTTTCTTTGCTATATCTTTCGGCATGACCTGCAAAAAGAATTTTGCCATTTCGTATCATAGAGACAGAGGCGTCGTGAGTTGTCTCGTTAATTCCAAGGATTATCATTATGCTCTTTCTGTTGTTTAGTAAAAAACTCGATTTCTTTTATCTTTTTTGATAAAAGGCTTCTTGCAATAATATTCAATGTGTAAAAGTATTTTCTTTATTTTATTTTTCATCTTAGTTCCTTTCTACAAAAGCGTCATATAGTATTTTAGCATAATGTATGTGCCTATGCATTCCAAAATGAGATGTTAGTTCTCCCCTTTGGCGATCCCAGCCAGTTTCATAGTACTCATGGCCTTCATGTTCTGGATGGCTACAGGTATGCTTAGGTATACTTTTTTCATACCAATCAATTAAATCATTTTGGGTAATGTTGCCCTGCCATAAACCATCCGTAACATCTCTATTAAATAAAGACTCTTTGTAGTATGTATCTTTATGGGTTCTTTCATTATACATCCACTTGTCTGGGTCTACGGTAATAAATTCATCACAAAATCCGCTTGTAATATTTTGTTTTATCAATGCGTCAGAAAATGGATCCCAGGTTGACCATATAAACTTTATGCCTGCTGCCTTGCAGTATTGTGAAAGTGACTCTATCGCATCAAATGAATACATAATTGCTGTTTCTTGATTTACAACCAGCTCAGCATGTATTGGAAATTTCATAATATCTTTTTTATTTTGATATCTATAAATATTTGCAGTACATCTATTTACCACATTCCATTTGTTTAACCCAGAAGCAATATTTTGCTCGTACAAGGTGTCATAGTTTTTTGATTTAAATGTTTTTGGATTATTTATAATTTGCATTCTTTCAAAATTTGGAAAAATTGCAATGATATATTTTGGCTTACCAAATTTTTTTATATAAGAATAAATCTTCATGATTTGCCCGTGGACCGAATCTCCTTGAACTGCTAGGTTATAGTACTCTATCCCAAGCATATCAAATAGTAATGCTGACCAAGAATGTTTTCCAGGAAGTCCTATTGAGGCCGTGAGAGAGCAGCCAGAAATTAGCAGGTCTTTTTTATCAGTAGATTTAAAGTACTCGTTAACATCTGCTTGTAAATCATCAATGTTATTTTGCAATATATTAAAAACAAGGGAGTCGTTATACTCCATTACATCATTAGATTTATGAGAAATTAAACTTTCAAATACTGTATTTTTTGGTATTATTCCAAATCTATCAAGATGCATTTATATACCCCTTAAGACTATTTATAAAAAAATCAGAGTAATGAATGTGTCTATGACTGCCAAAATGAGATGAACGAATTCCCATTTCTCGATCCATGGCTATATGGTAGTAGTCTTTTAACATTTCCTCTTTGTGGTCACAATCTACAGAGGCAAATGATTCAATGTGCCATTTTTCTATATTTTCTATTGGATCAGCAAGAAAAGATTTTGGCATTTTATTGAATAGACTTTCCGAAAACAAAATATCTTTGAGGTTCTCTCCGTCTAGCATCCAGGTATCTGTTTCAATATCAATATACTCATTAAAATATTCATCTGTTTTATATTTTTTAATCATTTCTGCTGTCTGCGAATCCCAGGTTGACCATATAAATTTTATTCCCGCTTCTTTGCAATACTCTGAAAACATATGTATTGCTTGAGATGAATAAAAAAATGAAATTTCTGGCGTGACCACTTCATCTATTAGCAATGGGGTTTTAAATATTTGACTTGTTTTTCTGTATCCATCTACGTGAGCAGAGTGAGCATAAGCAAGCCTATAGTTAGGATTATTTGGAAAGTCTTTAATGTATTTTTTTTCCCATTCATCTGCTCTGCTTGTCTTAAAATGATTGGGGCTGCTGATCGATTCAAACCTTCTAAAGTCTGGGAATAAAGCCATTATAACTTTTGGCTTCCCCAATTCTTTTATGTATGCGTGAGCTTTTCTTATTTGACCAAAAACGCTATCTCCGTTTACTGCTAGGCTTTCATAAGACAAACCCGTTTCTTTTGAAAGCCTGTACGCCCATGTTTCCTCTAAAGGAAGACCTGCGCCCGCAGTTACGGAACAACCTAGAGTTAAAATATCAGGATTGCCATTAAAGTTATTAAACCTATAGCCATATTGATTTAGTGTATACTTTATCCCATCGCCCTCCAATGTAATAACTGAATCTGACATGTAGGACTGGCTGGGTGACTGGACAACCTCTCCATGTGAAATTTTTTCCATTGTATTGTAAAGCATTACATGAATTTTTTCTATATCTATATC
>Ga0209651_1000862_pt1 | contig 10739 bp, 10 predicted proteins | sample LauGreFBDMM110SN_2_FD_188216 | JGI IMG/M metagenome (GOLD analysis project Ga0209651, IMG submission 188216) | Freshwater lake microbial communities from Lake Michigan, USA - Fa13.BD.MM110.SN (SPAdes) (version 2) | ecosystem: Environmental > Aquatic > Freshwater > Lake | place: Lake Michigan... | reverse complement strand
AGGTATGGCCTGGATGCGCGGACGAAATCCGACGGGGCGCTTGCGCACCTGCCAGCCCTTGCACTGAAACACCCTTTGCACCGTGTTTTTGTTCATGCCCAACAAGTGCGCCACCGTGCGGTAGCCGAATGAGGGGTTTTCCTCAATCATGGCCTTGATGGGCGTGACAAACCGCTCTTGCAACTTGGGCTGAGCCTTGGTCGGCGCGTAATAAACCGTACGCCTTGGGACTTCAAACCAGCGGCACAGTTTGACCAGACTGACCTCAAGACCGTCATCCTTCAATTGCTGCTGCAGGCCCAGGATCATTTGTCGCCCTCCATGCCCAGCATGGAATTGAGCTTTTTTCTGGCACGCAGCTCCAACATGGCTTCGCCATAGGCCTCCTGTAAATCTTTGATCTGCCGCTCGTACTGTTCCTTGATATCCAGGGGCTTAGCGCGCAGGGCGTTTTCCATGCCGCGCTTGGCATCGTCCACCCAGGCTTCGATTTCCGAGGGCGCAAGGTCAAATGACCGACTGGCCTCTGCCAAAGTGCTCTTTCCCTGCATGATTTCCATGACCAATGCCGCTTTGCGCTTGGCCGTCCAGCGTTTGACGTCTTCTTCCATCTTCGTACTCATCTGTGTTTTCTTCAAAGATAACACCTGAGCAGAAATTCACTGGGTCAATACATCCGGTTCAAAAGCTTTCCTATCGCGCCATTGGTCACGCTCAAACCCGACGATAAGGCACAAAACTGGCTGCTCAACATCAGCGCCAGCGACAAGCTCGGCCTGCTCTACTCAGTCGCCCGCGTCCTGGGTCGCCACCAGGTCGACGTGCTCCTCGCCAAAGTCGCCACCCTGGGCGAGCGCGTGGACGACAGCTTTCTGCTGCGCGGTGCCGCCCTGCAGCACAACAAGGCGCAAATTGCGATGGAGACGGAGTTGTTGGAGATTTTGGGGGGACAGATTCGCCCAAATCACAGAAGTACCAGTGGTCTAATTGATTCTTGACTGCGTCAAAAAATCGTCACGCAATTGCCCGAGTATTGAGACGTTAAACATTCTTTTCAAAGGTATTGATATGACTTTTTTGTCGAAACTCCTTGCTTCCTCGGACGTCAAGTCACTTTTCAAAAAATCAGTCGCTGCAGCGGTCTTCGCACCCGTTTTGGCTTTTGCGCAAAGCACGGTAGTGGTTTACACCTCTGCACCTGCAGAAATTCAAAATGCCATGATCCCAGCGATCAAGGCCAAGTTAGGTTTGGATGTTCAGGTAGTTTCAGCCGGCGGCGGGGAACTCATGAAACGCATTCAAGCCGAAAGTGCCCGTCCACTGGCTGATGTGGTGGTATCCACGGGAGTGGATGTAATTGAGGCGAACGCCAATTTGTTTGAGGCTTACAAAGTCAAAGACGTGGCTAAGCTCTACCCGCAGTACACCAAGAACCCTTTGTGGACACCTTTTGCCGAAACCATAGCAACCGTATTGGCGGTGAATACCAAATTGGTGCCGGAAGCGGAAATCCCGTCCTCTTGGGCCGAGTTAGCGAACCCCAAGTGGAAGGGGAAAATCGCATTTGCTGGTGCAGACAAGTCCAGCTCTGCACTAACGCAAATGCTGCAAATTGTTCACAACGAAGGTGAGCCCAAAGGCTGGAATTTGTTCTCGGACATGATGAAAAACTTTGTGATTACGGGTAATTCGACCGCAGTGATCCGTGGAACTGCCCAAGGCGAGTACGCCATGTCCTTGACCCTTGAAGACAACGCGCAGCGCTTCATCGATGGTGGCGCTCCTATTCGGATCGTCTACCCCAAGGAAGGCATCAACTCATCAGCAGATGCAATGGCTTTGGTGGCCAAAGGCCCAAACCCAGCGGGCGGAAAAGCGGTTTTGGACTACCTGTCTTCTGCGGAAGGCCAGACCATGTTAGTTAAAGCATCCGGCCGTCGTCCTGTCAGGGCCGATGTGGCCGCACCAGGCAACAGCCCGACTGCTGCTGGCTTGCCGGTCAACAACTATTCGCGTGAATGGTCTGCGGCTAACAGCAAAGACTACATGGCCCGTTATCAACAACTTCTACGTCGTTGATATAGCAACTCGGCGCTCTGGCGGCCATGATTTAGCTTCCCCATGGCGCACAGCGTATCTTTGAATGGATTGAGCAAAAGATTTGGCTCGCATGTGGCGCTCAATTCCGTCAGCCTACAGATTGAGCCCGGCGAACTGCTGACCTTGTTAGGCCCGTCAGGGTGCGGAAAAACCACTCTATTGCGGGCCATCGCTGGCTTGTATCAGCCAGACGCTGGCAGCATCCATGTCAATGGTCATGACATCACCCATCGCCCTCCGTACCAACGCGACATGGGGATGGTGTTTCAAAATTTTGCCGTCTTTCCCCACCTGAGTGTTGCAGACAACGTCGCCTATGGGCTGAAGGTGCGGGGCTACTCCGACAGCAATATTCAATCTCGAATTGATGAAGCTCTGAGAAAAGTCAAACTCGATCAATTGAAACAGCGATTTCCCTCCGAACTGTCTGGGGGGCAAAAGCAGCGTGTTGGCTTGGCCAGGGCCATGGTCATCGAACCCACCATGCTGCTCATGGATGAGCCTTTGTCTAACCTCGATGCAAAATTGCGCATTGAAATGAGGCAGGAAATCCGATTACTACAACGCGAATTGGGTATTACCACCTTGTATGTCACCCACGACCAAGAGGAAGCCCTCGCTGTCTCAGACCGCATAGCCGTGATGAATTCTGGCGACATCGTCCAATTGGGTACGCCAGAACACATTTATAGCGATCCGCAACATGCTTTTGTGATGGATTTTGTGGGTGGTTGTAATTGGGTGAAAGGCACGGTCGATGTGACAGTGTCAGGCATTTGTCTTCAGACGCATCAAAACAAGGGCATCTCCATAGACGGTATCGTCTCGACCGAAACAGCGAGAAAACACGCAGGACATGAGGTCCTTTTGGGTATCCGTTTTGATGCCATCGCCTTCAGTAATGTCCCTGCAGCAAACGGATGGAGGGACACCACCGTTTTGCTGAGAACCTACCTCGGTTCGCATTTGCAATACACAGTGCGCACACAGGGCGGGATTGAGTTGCTATTCAACGCCCCAAGCGCCATCGATGCTGTCGATGAGGGCGGCATCGCCTCTGTGGATTTCAGTCCGTCAGGTGCCTACCTATTTGATGCTGCGTCAGGCAAACGACTGGTCTAGTGATGTTGTCCAAAAGACCAACAGTCGATGTTTGGCGCTGGACGGTCTTGGTTGGGCTCGCCATATGCTTGGTGTTCGTTGTCTGGCCTCTGTTCGAATTGGCCAGGCAAAGTTTTATTGGGCAAAGCAGTCAAACGTTTGGGTTTGAGAACTACACGACATTTTTCTCATCCAACTATTTCATGCGGGCCACATACAACAGTTTGTGGATCGCCTCTGGAACTACCGCCATGACCCTTTTGATGGGTATCCCGCTGGCGTATATGTTTTCTCGGTTTGAATTTCCAGGAAAACCGTTCCTAAAGATCCTGGTTTTACTCTCCATGATGTCCCCACCTTTCATTGGTGCGTATGCATGGATTATGTTGATGGGACGCGGAGGAATCATCACGCAGTGGGGGCTGAGTTGGGGCATCGAGCTCCACACAATTTACGGCCCTACCGGCATCATTATCGCCAGCACATTGAGCCTATACCCCATTGTTTTTTGGATTGTGGGTGGGGCGATGAGGCAGCTCGATCAGAGCGTCGAAGAGGCTGCTGGTTTGCTGGGTCGCAAACCGATCGGTGTCTTCTTGACGGTCACATTACCTCTGCTGCGCCCCGCAGTGATCACCTCGGCCATGCTGGTCTTTTTAGCCGTGCTGGCGGATTTTGGATTGCCGAATCTATTGGGCGAAGGAGAGCGCTTTCAAGTGCTCGCCACACTGGCTTACAACCTTTTTTTGAGTGAGATCGGGGAAGAACCCGGTATGGCTGCAGTCACTTCCGTCGTATTGGTCACCATGGCTGGTATCGTGGTCGGCTTCGGCCAGTGGCTTAACCGAGCCAACCGCGTTTTTAATGATGGATCGCAGCCCATTGGCCTCAAAAAACCCAGCAAGGCGACCCAGCTGATCTTGGCCGGAACCGCTTTGGGCATTGTTATCACCGCCAATGCTCCGATCATGGTGGTACTGGCCTCATCGTTCCTCGAAATTCGAGGCGCTGTTTTTCAGCCGGTTTTAACACTGGACAACTACACCAAAGCATTTGCAATGATGGGGAATGCGCTGACCAATAGCTTGGTTTTCGCCGGAATCGCACTGGTACTGGCCACTGTTTTTGGTGCGGTATTTGGGTATGTACTAACTCGGCAAAAATACCTCAGCAGCCGTTGTTTGGACTTTTTGCTGATGGTCCCTTTCATTGTTCCAGGTACTGTTTTGGGCATCGGGTTTGTCCAAGTGTTCAACACACCACCCCTGCTCCTCACCGGAACATCGACCATCATCGTGATCATCTACCTTGTCCGCCGTTTGCCGTACGTGAGCCGATCATCGGCCAGCATCGTCCATCAAATCGACATGGCCCTAGAGGATGCATCCAGTAGTTTGGGTGCAAAACCTCTGGGTACATTCCGGCGGATCATGCTGCCTTTGATGCAGCCCGGAATTTTTGCCGGTGCGGTTTTAGCCTGGCTAGAAATTTTCAATGAACTATCCGCCTCCATCGTTTTGTACACCGGCGCTACCAAGACTTTGCCCATTGCGGCCTACCAGCAAGCCATGGGAGGAGACTTTGGTGTTGCAGCGGCTTACTCCGGCTTATTGATTGCCATCACCTCCATCAGTATTGGCCTGTCCATGTTGTTTGCTGATATTGATCCTGCGCGGCCCCATGTTTACAAGAGCGCATGATTCGTACCCCAAAAGAGGCTTCGGATGCGCTTTAGACAACTCGAAGCCATTTCGATCAGCAAAGTTAAATCGGGCCAGGCTCTTCCAGACGATGTCATGGTGTTTGAAGACGGGCGCCTGTATGGTGTCTTCGATGGCGCCACTTCATTCAACGGGAAATTGATCAACGGGCTCAGCCCTGGCCGATTTGCCGCCTGGCAATGCGCCAAGTTTGCGCAGTCCTACGTGCAAACGGTCATCCCTCAAGAATTCAATGCCCACCACTTGCTACATCGCATGTCGGTGCAACTGGCCCACGATTTGCACGCGAACGCGTGCGCCACGGGAGACGCCGCAACCACTGCGGCCTTGGCGTTGGATGATGGTGACAAATTGCAGTTTTTATTGGTGGGCGATTCTGGTGTGCGTATCAACGGCGTCGAAGTGATTCAAATGCACAAGCCCATTGACCACATCTTTACGGCTGCGCGCGTCATATTAATGAAAAATGCCCTGCAAAAAAAGAGGGACGAGGAAGATTGGATCGCGCTCGAATTGCAGACCCGTCGCTCAATCGCCCATGGGCTCATTCATGTCCTCAACAAAACCGAACTGGATAACTTGGTCGACGAGCTTACCCAAGCCCTGCGCGGAGAACTACCCGTAGACGCACACCGTGAAATTCACGCACTGCTGGCCGCGGGCATTGGACTGGGTCAACCACCCTATATGAATGAAAAAAAACATTGCTTGGGCTTCGGCGTCCTGAATGGGGATGAGGTTCAAGGACCCGATGTGTTTATTTTTGATCGACCAAGGTCATCGATTCATACCTTGGAGTTTTTCACGGATGGCTACATGGCACCGGGTGCAGAAACGAAGGTCAAAAGTTGGGAGCAAAAATGGGCAGAAATCGAATCTCAAGACCCATACAAAACGGGTTCCCACCCCCACATCAAGTGCAGCACCGTGGACGAGTACTGGGATGACCGAACAGTTTTGATAGTTAAAAATTAGCCTGGGTAAAGAGTTTGGTGAACAGCCCCGGGTTTCATAAACAGACCCGAGCCTCGGGAAATACCATTTTCCCAACTCTACAGGGGACGGGTCATAGGCCTATTTATCCACCTAAGCACACCGCCAGAAAAACACGTGTTTTTGGGGCTAAAAAGCACCCTTAAAAAAGGGGGTCGGTGTGTAAGCGGTGTGTAGCCATAAAAAAAAGCACCTACATTGCTGTAAGTGCTTGATTTAATTGGATTGAATGGTGGGACGTGCGGGGGTCGAACCCACGACAAACGGATTAAAAGTCCGCTGCTCTACCAACTGAGCTAACGTCCCCACAGGCTTCTTTCGAAGTCTGTAAACCAGCCCGCGATTATAGCGAGGACATTTTTGATTATTCGCTGTTCCCGGACAATTTATTCAGCATCCAACCCGCAGCCGCCAAGCCACAACTCGCTGTCACCGTCACCAATGAACCATAGCCGCTGCAGTTCAAGCCGGTAACCGCGCGGGAAGCATCGCTCGGGGTGTTTGGCTGCGCAACGGGTATGTGCATGGGCTCGGGGCTGTAGACGCACGGCAGGCCGATGTTTTTGCCCGCTTTCGCAGCGCCATGGTGTTTGCGCAACTGGTAGCGCAATTCGGCCATCAACGGATCATGGGTGCAGGCACTGAGATCGGCGATGGTGAGCGCTTCGGCCTTTCGCTTTCCGCCCGCTGCACCTACCGTGATGAAAAAGCGCCGGTTTACCAAGGCCCAGGCGGCCATAGCCACTTTGGACCGCATCTGGTCACAGGCGTCGATCACGCCGTCTACGCCTTCGGGAAGAATTGCGGGCCAGTTTTCGGGCTCGACAAATGCGTCTATCAGAGTCACCTGGCATGCGGGATGAATGGACGCAATACGCTGCTGCATAGCGTGAATTTTTGCCATGCCCAAGGTGTCGCTTGTGGCCTGGATTTGGCGATTGACATTGGACTCTGCGACGTGGTCCATATCAATCAGGGTGATACGCCCAATGCCCGTTCGGGCTAGGGCCTCGGCGGCCCACGACCCCACACCACCAATGCCGACCACGCAGACGTGGGCAGCGCGCAATCTGCTGCCCCCATCCACACCGTAAAGGCGATCTACGCCGCCAAAACGGCGGGCCAGATCGTCGGCTGCCTTATCCAAACCTATTGCAATTTGGAGAGTCTGTCGCGGGCTACGCTGGCGGCCTCGGTTCGCTCGTATTGCTCAACCAGCTCTTCCAAAGTCTTGCGGGCCGCTTGCGGATCTTTGAGTTCGCTGTAGCAGTTCGCAATCGCCAGCATGGCTTCGGGTGTTTTCTGGTAGTTGGGCTCGGCCATCTGCAGCGGTCTCAGCGTGATCAGCGCAGCCTTGTAGTCACCCTGCAAAAACTCGGCATTACCTTTCCAGAAGCGGGCTGCCGGAGCATAGCCACCATGGGGATAACGCAGAAGAAACTCATCAAATTGCTTGCGCGCGCCCTGGTAGTTGGCGCGTTTGAAAACCGCCTTGGCGTTATCAAACTCCTTTTTTTCGGCGGTCTGGGCGTAAAAACTGGCGCCGTCCTCCGACACCAACATGGGCAAACCATTGAGCCGCTCTTCCATGGCACGTTGCATCTCGCGGGTTTTTCGCTGCTCTTCCAACAGCGTGCGTTGCTGTTCATCTTGGCGGGTGGCAAGTGTCCGTGTTTCCTCCATCTGCCCACGCTGATTGCCCTGGAGCGCCCTGGACTCCTCTACTTGACCGCGCAGTTCGCGCACCTCTTTGCGGGCCTCTTCAAGTTGGGTGAGCAAATCCAGCTGGGCATTTTTCAAAACCTGAAGCTCATCTACGCCGCGCTGCAACGACTCAGACACTGGCTTGATTCCATCATCAATTTTTGCGTCGATCTTGCGAAGCATCAAGTCCAAGTTAGCCTGCACCGCATTCACATCGCGGCGCAGAATATCCGCCTCGCGCCGAATGGCCTCGCCCTCGGTGCGGAAAACCTGGGCATCACCTCGCAATTTGTCAAAGTCGATGCGCAGCGATTCGATACGTTGGCGTTCTCTCAAAATTGCATTTCGCGCCTCATTGTCAACGCCCGGTATGCCAAAGCCTTGGGACTGCGCGATGCCAATCGCACCAAAGGACAGACATGCCGCCAGCGCTAGGCGCCCCAAGCGCAGAACCGGCAGGCTTCCTAAATATCGCGCCAACATAGCTGCTTATCGCTCAGCGGTAGTTGATCTCAACACGGCGGTTTTCCTGCATGGCCGCTTCAGTATTGCCCGGAACTGCTGGCTTCTCTTTGCCAAAGCTCACCGCCTCCATCTGGCTGTCTGCGACACCCATCAAGGACAAGGCCTTTCGCACTGCATCGGCACGCTTTTGTCCCAGGCCCAGGTTGTATTCGCGTCCGCCGCGATCGTCGGTATGGCCTTCTAGCGCTACGCGCAACTTGGCATCTGCGCGCAAACGACGACCGTGGGCCTCAATGACGGGGCGGGCTTCAGCGCGGATGACAAAACTGTCGAAGTCGAAATAGACGATACGTTCCCGCATAGCAAGTGCCGCAGCTGAGGCTGCAGCAGCAGCAGCCTTAGCGGCAGCCGATCCAGAAGCCTCGGCCGCAGCTGCAGCAGCGAGTTTCGCGGCTGCGGCGGCGCTGGCGGCGTCAGCCGCTGCCTGGCCCGACACACCAGCCGCACCCACCGCACGGGCGTTCGCGTCTTTCGCGGACAGATCCAAAGCTGCGACGTTGCGCGCGCTGCTGGCAGCATCCTTCAGCAAGCTATTACCCAAAATAGGGGTTGGGCTTTTTTCAGCCACAGCCCCAGCGGCCTGGCGGTCTTCCACCGTGGCCGAATCCAATTTCACCGGTGATTTACACGCAACCAAAGCAAGGGCCAAGACGACCGAGATCAACAAAAACTTCATAACGCACTCCTAAAAAAATAAAAAAATCTATCGGCCGCATCACGTGCGAGGCTATATCTCACCGAAACGCCGGGCCCCAATGCGGCTGCCGGATGTCCCCATCCGATCCAAGCAAACGACTCTTGACCTTACCGTCAACAGTTGCCATCATCAAAGCCTCTTTGCCTTGTTGTTCGGATGCATAGAGCAACTGACGGCCATTGGGTGAAAAGCTTGGCTTCTCATCTGCAGAAGTATCGGTGATTGCCGTGGCACTCCCGCTGGCCAGGTCCAAGACATGAATTTTGAAGGCTCCGCTCACGCGCGAAACAAAAGCCAGCAACTTTCCGTCCGGGCTCACGGTGGGGGAAATGTTGTAGTTGCCCGAAAATGTGACCCGCTCCACATTGGCACCGGTAGCGCCCATTTTGTAAATTTGCGGCGTACCGCCGCGGTCACTGACGAAATAAATCGTTTTCCCATCGCTTGAAAAGGTGGGTTCGGTATCGATCGCGGAGGAGGTAGTGATGCGGCGCGGCTCAGCGCCGGGGGTCATCGCGTCCAGCAGGAAAATCTGCGAGCCGTTATCCCGGCTGAGGGTCACGGCCAGCGTGCGGCCATCGGGCGACCAGGTCGGCGCACTGTTGGAGCCCTTGAAGTTAGCCACCAAGCGGCGCTTTGCGGTCTCGACATCATGCACGTACACCGACGGCTTTCGGGCTTCAAATGAGACGTAGGCCAGTTGGCTGCCCGTTGGCGACCAGGCCGGCGAAATAATGGGCTCGTTACTGCGCAAGGCGAAGCTTGCGTTTTCGCCATCGGCGTCAGCCACCCAAAGCGTGTACACCGTGCCGTTTTTGGTCACATAAGCAATTCGGGTCGAAAAAACCGACTTTTCCCCTGTGAGCTTTTCGTAGACGTAGTCTGCGATTTTGTGCGCCGCCATGCGCATGTCCGCAGGCGCGACCGAGTAGCCTACTCCGCCCATGTTCTCGTTACGGGCCACGTCCCATAAGCGAAAGCGCACATCCATCCGTCCATCCGGCAGCCGGGTCACGCTGCCGCTGACCAGGGCATCCGCGCCCTTTTTACGCCAAAAAGATGGATCTGACAGGCCGGTTGTCTCGTCGGTCGGCGGCGCGCCTGCCAAATCGATACTTCGGAATATGCCGCTGCGCTCCAAATCGGCCTGGACGATGGCGGCAATCTTTTGAACGCTGACGTCATTGCCGCGAAAAGGCGTGACAGCCACCGGAATCTGGGTGGTGCCAACCCCAGACACTTCCACACGAAACTGGGCATGTCCCACGGTTACGCAGAGTAGGCAGCAAACTGCAATCAACCAATTTTTCATAAATCTCAACATCACCAATTCGCAAAAGTCACAGTTTCAAAATCCTCGACAGCGCGGCACTCCTGCAAACCCAATGGGGCCCGAACGATGTCGCTTTGCATCCGCTGGCGCACCGTGCCCTCGTTGGCGGAGGCCCGATCCCGGCTGGCCTCCTCGTGCCAAAGATGGAACACCTCGGTCGCAAAAAACCCGTTTTTCCTGCGGACCCCGGCATGGAACAACCGCAAAACCAGATCCGCATCCTCATGGCCCCAGCCCTGGAAAGAACTGTCAAAGCCGTTCACCCGCTCGAAATCCGAACGCCACAAACCCATATTGCAACTTCTTATGCCATGCCAGCGAAAATCTGATTCGATACGCACGCCCCAATCCGGTGCACGCAACAAAGGCAATATTTTACTCGCACGTCCCTTACGCCATTGTTTTAGCCAATAGGCCCACGACATCCCCACAACGTCGATGGAACCAGCGAGCACATGCTGTGTAAATTGCTGCGACAGCAAACAGCGGCTGCCGTTGACCAAGCAAGCGCTTTGCATCAAACGCCGGTGCTGCGCAATGAAATCCAGGTCCGGCACGCAATCGC
>Ga0209651_1000861_pt1:0-5000 | contig 10750 bp, 7 predicted proteins | sample LauGreFBDMM110SN_2_FD_188216 | JGI IMG/M metagenome (GOLD analysis project Ga0209651, IMG submission 188216) | Freshwater lake microbial communities from Lake Michigan, USA - Fa13.BD.MM110.SN (SPAdes) (version 2) | ecosystem: Environmental > Aquatic > Freshwater > Lake | place: Lake... | reverse complement strand
TCCCGAACAGAGAAGTTAAGCCCTGCAGCGCCGATGGTACTGGGGTTACACCCGGGAGAGTAGGTCGCCGCCACATTATTGAAGCCCTTCGAGTAATCGAAGGGCTTTTTTTGTACTAAGTACCTTGTACTTCGTATATTTTTTTGTTTTCTTCTAAAAATGCTATCTTAATACCCATGAAAAAGATAGGATTCTTCAGTGCGTTGATTTTGCCAGCTCTGCTGGTTTTAGGTTTTTATCTAGGTGGTCCCTTTCTATGGATGATCCATGTCTTTGTTTTTATACTCGTCCCTGTGATGGATTATCTTTTACAAAAAGATACCTCAAATGTGTCAGCAGCTGAAGTAAGTGGAGTCACAAAAGAACAGTTTTATAAGCTCATCACCTTTGTCTGGGTTTATGTACAGGTTGCTATTTTAATTTGGGGCTTGTATGTGGTAAGTACGCAACCAATGTCTTTGGTTTCCTGGATTGCGTTTGCTACAGGGATGGCCCTGGTAACTGGTGGAATCGGCATTACTGTGGCACATGAGCTGGGTCATCGAACCGAAAAAATAGAACAGGTCTATTCCAAAATTCTGCTGATGACGGTGTGCTACATGCACTTTTTTATCGAACACAATCGCGGACACCATGTTCGCGTAGCTACTCCCGAGGATCCTGCCACAAGCAGAAAAGGTGAAAATTTCTATGGATTTTGGTGGCGGTCTGTAACGCAAGGATACCTTAGCTCCTGGCATTTAGAGGTAGAAAGACTGAAAAAGAAGGGCCAAGGCTTTTGGTCACTTTCCAATCAAATGATCTGGTTTCAATTCCTTCCATTTTTATTTGTCGCCTTCTTTTTTGGCCTATTTTCCTACCTTGGAGGAAGACTCGTTTGGGAAGTGCCAGTCTTCTTTTTTATCCAAAGCATCCTCGGATTCTCCCTCTTGGAGTTAGTCAATTACTTGGAACATTATGGGATGCAACGAAAGCGATTGCCTTCAGGGCAGTATGAAAAAGTGACGCCCCTTCATTCTTGGAACGCTTCCCAGTTGGTTAGTAATTTTCTCCTTTTTCAATTACAGCGCCATTCCGATCACCATGCATCCGCCCACAAGCGGTACCATGTATTGGACCACAACGAGGCAAGCCCACAATTGCCAGCAGGATATTCAGCCATGATAATCTTGGCTTGTATTCCTCCGCTTTGGTTTGCAGTGATGGATCCTCGACTATCGGAGTGGCAAAAAGAGCGAAAACTTGATTTAGTCGAGTAAGAAGTTGTTGAAGAAACTACTCCTTAGGGCCATCCAAATCACAAAAAATAAAATCCCCCAGAAAAGGTAAATTCTATAAAAATCAGCAGTTTCCTTATATCGATTTTCAAGGATCTCTGTTTTTTCGAGGGTGTCAATTTGTTCAAAGATTTGATTCAAGGCCTTTCCATCCGAGGCTCTAAAAAATTGCCCACCCCCAATGGTGGAAATCTCTCGTAGGGTGGTTTCATCTAAGTAACTTTCTACCATCTGCGGCCTACCGAAAAAATCAGTTCCATAGGGTACCATTCCATCTTTTCCCACGGCTATGCTATAAATTTTTATACCAAATGCTGTTGCCAGTTGCGCAGCAAAAATTGGGTCTACATTGCCTGCATTGCTTTCTCCATCGGACAAAAGAATCATCACCTTAGAGGGAGATTCGCTGTCCTTCATGCGGTTGGTGCCTGCAGCAATAGCCGATCCAATGGCGGTCCCTTTGGCTTCAATCATGGAGAAATTGATCTCTTCAATCAAGCTAGTTAGCAATTGGTAATCGTTGGTCAATGGGGAAAGCGAATAGGCCTCTCCTGAGAAGACAACCATCCCAATTCGATCTCCAAATCGCCCATTGATGAATTCCACTGCTGTTTTTTTGGCTGCCTCTAGGCGATTTGGACTAAAATCTTGTAAGTCCATGGATTCAGAAATGTCCATGACCAGTAAAATATCAATCCCCTCTGTATATTGTTCTACACGCTCATTATTTCGTTGCGGCCTGGCCAACGCAAGCACTACAAATATTAGAAATAGAAAGAAAAAGCCAGTTGGAATCAGTCGTAGATAGGTCCAGGGGTTGGCTTTAGTTACACTTTTCGGTAAGGATAGCTCGAGAACTGGTTTTTTAAGGAATTTGATAAACTTCCGAATTAACACCAATAAGGGGATTAGCCACAGTAAATTCAGTAGCAATGGGTTTTCCCATTCATAGGATTGAAACGTCTCTGGCAAAAACCAAGACCAAGAAAAAAACTCAACGAGTGACTCTCTCATGGGTGATTTGGTTTAATGTAGATTGGTAATTTGTTCGTGCAACTTCTAAAAGGTAAGTGGTAGCAGCACTTGTATCTCCCTCTCCGCCAGCATAAATAATCATATCAATGCTTCTAAGTGCTATAAATACCTCCTTGTCTTCTAAGGCAGCCGCAATTTCACTGGAAGTCCATTCTTGGATAGGTTGGGAACGCAAATGTTCCAGGTACCCTTTCCAAAGGCCAATCGCTTCATCAGCAAGAGTTTGATTTGGGTTCTGCTGCAGCTGTTCAGCTAGTTTTTTCCATTTTCGTTCAAACTGCAGCCACCGAAGTTTTTCTCTATTTTTCCGGAAGAGGCGTTTGATTCGTTCTGCAAAAACAAAGAAAAGGATTCCTACACTTAGAAGAATGCTCCCAATAACAGCACTAAAAACAAACCAATCGAACGGTTTATCCAAGGGTTGGTACACATTATTTTCTTTGAATTGCAGTTGCTCTGGTATCGAATCTAAATTGAGCTTCAACTTTAATTCTGCCTCGTTAGTAAAGTAAGTGATGCTATCGTATCGCGCTAGCTCAAAAACGGGTAGTGATAAATAGGAGGAGGGCTCAAGTGAAAAATTGGACAGGAAGTACATTGCACTGTCTTGAGTGACACCTTCTGTGGTAATAGAAACAAACGTTTTCTTCTCTAGAAAGACAAACGGAGAGAAATCGAAGGTAGAGTCGGGGAAGATTAGCTGCGCTGATTGAGGGTAACTTGCTTTCAATACAAATCCTACTCGCTCACCTAGCTGGGCAGAATCCTTTGTAAAATACCCACTCACCTGCACTTTTTGTGCTAAAAGCTGTAGGGGTGTGATAAGAAGGAAAAGTAAAAGAATGCCTCTACCCACGCTTCATTCGTTTATTTCGGTACTTGAATAAGTCAATCAAAGGAATGACAATATCTTGTCTAGAATCTATAGCCAAGTAATTGATTTGATTTTTCTTACAAATCTCTTTCAATTGTTCACGTTCACTGGTGAAGGTATCTGCAATTTTCTTGGAAAAACTACCAAAAGCAGTATTTACCCAAGTGGTCCTTCCCCTTTCCTTATCAAATATGGGTACAATCCCCAAGGTTGGGAGAGCAGCTTCCCTCGGGTCGGTCAGTTGGATCGCTACCAGATCGTGACGCTCAGCAAGTGCTCTAAAGGACCGTTCGTAATCCTGATCGATGAAGTCAGAGATAATAATAATAATGCTTCTCTTTTTTATGAGATTCAATGCAAAGGTGAAAAGCCCATTCAAATTCGTTTTTAAACTCTTGTTTTCATGGTCAAAAATTCCACGAATAATTTTTACTCCCTGCTTATTTCCTTTGGAGGGTAAAATCAATTTTTCTTGTTGGTCAGAATAGGAAATCAGTCCCACTTGGCTCCCATCATAGACTGCCGCAAGTGTAAGCACTCCAGCGATCAATTTTCCTTGGTCTATTTTTTTTAAACCCTGCTGCCCAATATCCTGGCTTCCCGAAATGTCCAATAAAAAGTAAACGGACTGGTCTTTTTCCTCTTTAAAGGTCTTGACAAAGGTTCCATGCCCCTTGGCGGAGACTTTCCATTCGATGGTTCGTACATCGTCCCCATACTGATAGGGCCTTAAATCATCAAACTCTAAGCCGGATCCCTTGAAAAGCGATTGGTATTCTCCTTGAAGGTGGTTATTAGCCACTTTCCGGATCATAATCTCATATTTTCTAAGTTTGCTAAATAGCTGATCCATGTGAAGGATTTGAATTAGCTAAGTTAAAGTCTTGAACCGAAAATTAAAATTTGAGAGGACCTACCACAGTGGATTTTATCCGTTAAAAAAACCTAATTTTAACCTGTGATTTGTCGACTTGTCCCTTCCCTTTTCCTTGCTCTATGCCTCTCTTGTACGAGCAATTCTTCCCCTCAAGGGATTCTGGATGAGAATTTGATGATATCGATACTTGTAGAAATACAGCTTACTGAGGGAAAAGTCAGCTCATTGCCTGTTACTTATGACTCTTCACAGGTATTATATTCCTTGATGGAAAAAGATATTTTTTTAAAACATGGAGTGACTGATTCTGTTTTTATAGAAAGTATGGAGTATTACCTAGAAGATGCCGAAAAGATGGACCGCATTTATGCGCGTGTCATCGACTCCCTGGTAGTACTCGAAAATAACACCAAGCCAAAGGAGTAAATCTGATGCTGTACCCAGCCAACCTTGAACAAAAAATAAATTTCGTAAAGATTAAAGAGCTCCTCAAGGCAGAGTGTACTTCTCCTTTAGGGCAAAGCTATGTAGATAACATTTCCTTTTCTACAGATTTTACCTTGGTACAGCGTCTTTTGGACCAAACAGAAGAGTTTCGTCAGCTCCTCATTGCTGGAGAGGCCTTTCCCTCATCTCACTTTACTAATCTGAACCCCTATTTGGAAAAAGCGAAGTTGGAGGGTGCTTTTTTGGAACAAGAAGAATTTCAAGAGGTCAAACTTGCACTCCAAACCCTTAAATCTTGCATTACTTTTTTTCAAAAGTTCGGCGATCCTTACCCGACGCTGAAGGCATTATTGGGTCTTTTGATTGACCTAGATCTCAAACTACTTCAGGTGATCGATCAGGTGCTGGATGAGAAAGGCAAACTGAGAAGCAATGCTTCCAAGGAGTTGCAACTGATTCGTACCCAGATTATTTATGAAGAGAGTCGCCT
>Ga0209651_1000859_pt1 | contig 10762 bp, 14 predicted proteins | sample LauGreFBDMM110SN_2_FD_188216 | JGI IMG/M metagenome (GOLD analysis project Ga0209651, IMG submission 188216) | Freshwater lake microbial communities from Lake Michigan, USA - Fa13.BD.MM110.SN (SPAdes) (version 2) | ecosystem: Environmental > Aquatic > Freshwater > Lake | place: Lake Michigan... | reverse complement strand
AACGAGTACCGCCTCAAGGCCGGATTCAAAGAAGTCTACGGCAACACCGTCTATGGCTACGTCATGGACACGCGCTTGAACCACGCCCGACGCATGCTAGGCAACGGCAGCATGACGGTGAACGAAGTCGCCTTCGAAATCGGCTACCACAACCCCAGCCATTTTATTGCAGCCTTTAAGCGCAAATTTGGGTTAACTCCCAAAAAATACTCCAAGGCAGGCTCCCAATAAAGCGATCTTTGGGGCATGCGTCGCCTCAAAACCTCAGAACTCGCCTCCCACCAGGGAGCCTGGCTGATTTTTGATTTCGGAAACGTCTTAATAGAAATCGACCCCGCTCGAAGCATTAAAGCGTTTCAAGCGCTGGGCGCGCCAGCTGACCTTAACCTCGAAGCCGACTTTTTTCATGACTTCGAAACAGGTGCCATCAGGGCCACTGAATTCCGTAAGGCCCTGCGCGGCCAGCTGAAGTGGGCCACCTCTGGATCGAGCATCGACCGTGCATGGAACGAACTGCTGCTGGACGTTCCGCCGCGCACCCTGGCCAAGCTCCACCAGCTCAGAGCAAAGGGCTATCGATTGGCCCTTTTGAGCAACACCAATCCGATCCATATTGACGAAGTCCGGCGGCGCCTAGGACCATTCGGGTATGGCGAATTCGCGCGCTGCTTTGAACGGATTTTTTACTCCTACGAAATGGGCTTGCGCAAACCCGACCCTGCCATCTATGCCCTGGTTGACCGCGAACTGGGAATTACCAAGCCCAAGGAAGTACTCTTTATTGACGACAACGCTGCCAACATTGCTTCAGCCGCCAAGCACGGCTGGGGAACGCTTTTGTTTCAGTAAACGGTTTGAGCGTCTTGGCAGAGCTCAATCAGGCTCCCGCCTGTGGACTTCGGATGAAGAAAGGCAATGATTTTGCCGTCGGCACCCGGTTTGGGGTGCCGGTGAATCAGCGCAATGCCGGCCGCGTCGAGCCGGTCCAACTCGGCCTGAAGGTCGGCCACCGAATAGGCGACGTGGTGCAGGCCCTCGCCGCGCTTCTCAATGAAGGTGGCTATGGGCGAATCGGGGCGGGTAGCGGCAAGCAGCTCAATTTTGCTGCCCCCAACCGCAAAAAAAGAAGCCATGACCCCCTCTGAGGCGACTTCTTCGCGCTTGTAGGGGCCCTCGCCCAGCAGCGCAGTGTAGCGCAATTCGGCAGCATCCAAGTCGAGCACGGCGATTCCGAGGTGCTCGATTCCGAGCCAATGGGGTGAGGGAAGCATAGCCCTAAATTTAGCGGTACTTTTGCCCTAATGGAATCAATTCGCCAAAAACGCATCAACGCACTGCTTCAGCACGATTTAGCCGACGTATTTCGCGCCTTGGCTGCGGCCGAATTCCCCGGAACGCTCATCAGCGTGAGCAAGGTGCGGGTAACTCCCGACCTGGGGCTCATGAGGGCCTACCTCAGCATCTTCCCTATTGACCGCACTCAGAGCGTCATGGCCTTCATCAACGAAGAAGCTCCGCGCATCAAAAACGAACTTGCCGGGCGGGTGCGCCACCAGCTGCGCGTGATACCCAACCTGCAGTACTTCGCCGACGATTCCATCGAGTACGAAGCCAATATCGACCGACTTCTGCGCGAAGGGGGCGAAAATCCGATTAAATAGTGCGCGCGAGCGGTCCTGAATTGGGCTGGCGGCTGCTGCGCGGACGCAAACTCACCCAATGGGTTGCGCGCCTCGCGGCCCTCGGAGTAGCGGTCGGAACCGCCGCCATGCTTGTGGTACTGGCCGGGTTCAACGGCCTTGAAGCAATGGTCCGCAGCGCCTACGACGGCATTCACGCGCCCTACACCCTGTCGCCTGCCCAAGGACAGCATGCCCTAATCGACCTTGATTCCCTGCGCGCCATGCCCGAAGTGGCCGGACTCAGTGCGGTAGTCAGCCAAAAAGCCTTAGTTCGCAGCGACAAGCGCGAGGTCCTTGTGGAACTCTGGGGCGTGGATTCCGCCTTCGCCACCCTTAGCCCGTGGTGCGCCAACCTGCTGCGTGGCGACGGAGACAGCCTGATTGAGCTCGACGGACTCTATGCGGGCAGCGGGGTAGCCGACCAGCTTCTCCTTGATTTTAGTCAGGGACCCGACCTGGTAGAATTGCTTTGGCCCCAGGCCAGCCTCGAAGATTTTCAGCGCCAAATTGCCCCGGTGCGCGGAACCTTTGCCCTGCACCCCCAGGTCGATTTTGCCTTTGCCCTAATGCCCGTCGAAGACTTATTGGCCATGAATCCCTTGGCCGACAGCGCAGAGCTGTCGCAGGTACTTGTTTGGCCCACCAAGGTCGCCGAAGGCAGGGACTTGCGTGCCATCCTAGAGGCCTCTGCTCCAGGCTGGCTTGCCGAGCGCCCCGAGGAACGAGAACAGGCTATGTTCCAAGTTTTGCGCAGCGAGGGGCTCGTGACAACCGCCATTTTAGGCTTTATCGTGCTGATTGCATCCCTCGGACTTTATGCGGCGGCAAGCCTCATCATTATTGAGAAGCAGGGGCAACGGGCTATGCTTGCAGCCCTGGGTATGCCCGCGGAACAAATACGCGCAGCCTTCACCTGGAGCGGAATCTGGTTGAGCATCTTGGGAGCCTTCTCTGGCTTTGCCCTCGGCGCAGCGGTGGTTGGCGCCCAAGCGAAATGGGGCCTGCTGCAGCTGGGCGACGGCTACCTGGTCAATGCCTACCCCGTGCGATGGGACCTGGCCCAATCTCTGGCCGTCTTGGTTTTGGTTGGACTTATCGGCTCCTGCTTGGCCTGGCTTGCAGGCCGTCAGGCCGGTTCTGACACCAGGCTGTTGCGCAGCGCATAGCCGCCGCGAATCTCATCAAAGGTTTCGCTCAGTAGGGCCAGCGAATCGCAGGTCACCAAAGTCTGACGGAGTTCCTTGAAGTTGGGATAATTTCTAAAGTAGTTGCCATAGTGCCTGCGCATTTCGGCAATGGCAAGCTTCTCGCCCTTCCACTGCACCGAAAGGTCAAGATGGCGCTGGGCCGCGTTGGCGCGCTCGTTTAGGGTCGGTGGGTCAAGGTGCTCTCCGGTGGCCAAAAAGTGCTTCACTTCGTTAAAAAACCAGGGGTATCCAATGGTTGCCCGGCCAATCATGACGCCGTCGACCCCAAAGCGGTCGCGGGCAGCCAGCACCTTCTCGGGGCTGTCAATGTCTCCGTTGCCAAAGACGGGGATGTGCATTCTCGGGTTATTCTTCACCTGCGCAATGAGCGACCAGTCGGCATCGCCCTTGTACATCTGGCTGCGGGTGCGGCCGTGGATGCTAATGGCCTTGATGCCGATGTCTTGAAGGCGTTCTGCGACCTCAACCACGTTCTTGCTGCTGTCGTCCCAGCCGAGGCGGGTCTTAACCGTGACCGGCTTGTCCACGGCATCGACGATGGCTTTGGTGAGGCGTACCATCTTAGGAATGTCCTGGAGCATGCTCGCTCCAGCACCCTTGCAAACGACTTTTTTTACCGGACATCCGTAGTTAATGTCTATCAGGTCGGGGTTGGCCTCCGCGCAGATGAGGGCAGCCTCGATCATGCTCTCGAGTTCCGCACCAAAAATTTGGATTCCAATGGGGCGTTCGTACTCAAAAATATCGAGCTTGGCGCGGGACTTTACCGCGTCGCGAATCAAGCCCTCGCTCGAAATGAATTCGGTGTACATCAAATCGGCGCCGTTCTCCTTGCACAATGCCCTAAAGGGCGGATCGCTCACGTCTTCCATAGGCGCAAGCAGCAGCGGAAAATCCGGAAGCTCGATGTCGGCAATTTTTACCACGGCACAAAAGTACCTATTTGCGGCGGAGCACCATAAAAATGGCTACGCTTGCCAGCGAACTGGCCACAACCATCCCGGTGAAGGGGACCGGGCTGATGTGCGCGTAGCTGCCCGGACCCGATTCAAGCGCTTGCACGTAGGTTAGTGCGTTGTGGATCACGTGAGCGACCAAGGGCACCCAGAGGCGACCGCTAAGCTCAAAAAGCCAGGCCAGGGCCAAGCCCGCGATCACCAAAAAGGGGAGGTGGAGCAAATCAAAGTGAAAGGCGGCAAACAGGGCCGCCGAGGCGAATACCGAAGAGGCACCCATCCTGCTGCGGATGATGCGCTGAAGCGCTCCGCGAAAAAACAGCTCCTCGCCTACTGCCGCGATGAGTACAAAAACCACAACTGCCAATACTTGGTCGCCCCAATGGGGCAAAAAAAGCAATCGCTCCACAAGCGTGGCCTGCTCTTCGGACCGAGCTATGGCCTCAGCTCCCCAAGCGGTGGTCTCTAGGAACAAGACCCAGCGCCCTGTGAGCCACTCGAGCATGGGCAGGAGTGCGGGGATCATGGCCCAGGCCAAGATGCTTTGCTTAAGGGACCACTGCGGGCGGTCCAGTGCAGGCGATTCAACAGGAAGTTCGCGTACCTCTTGATAGGCCCAGCGCTGGAGCATCGCAACACCTGGAATCAAGAAAATCGCGAGCGATCCGAGACCCTGTTGGGCCAAAATTGCACGGCTGCATTGAGTTCGGTGCGGGCCATCACCTCAGCAAGAGAAAGGCCCGAGTAGCCCAGAAGGCCCATTATCGCGGAGCTTCCGAGCCCAGAGACAAAAAGCAAGGAGGCGATAATGACTAAACCCAAAAAGACAAAGTCCGATTTAAAAATATTCCCCATGCAGCAAAACTAGGACTAAAGGACCCGAAACAAAGCCTAAAATAAACGAAGCCAATGCAAGGAGTCTAGCAAGACTGCTTGCCTGCCACCAATAGAATTCTAGCGGTAGGCCTTAAACATCTCCTCTGCGGAGGATGCAGGATTGGCAGAATAGGACAGCTTGAGTGCCTGCGCCTTGCGCAGCTCTTGCTTAATGTCGCTAATCAAGCCCATCTTGGCATCGATGTCTGACTTAATAGACACAGTAAATTTTGGACGCTCGGCTTCGTTCACCTCTTCGCGCTGGAGAATAACCCACTGCTGTACGTCGCCAACACTCGCAAGCTGGTCGGCAAGCTGAATGCGGGGCTCATTGCCTAGAGCGGCACTCTTAGGAGCACCAATGTAGATGTAGGTAGTCAAGTCCTTGCGCTCCAGCTTTTGAATCTCGGTAGCCTGAGGCTTCTTTAACTTAACCAAAAGCGTTACCTCTCGCATGGTCGTCGTAACCATGAAGAAGAACAGCAGCATGAACACAATATCAGGAAGTGACGCGGTAGACAGCGGCGGCATCTCAATCTTCTTTTTCTTCTTAAATGGCATTATCCTCCAATTTTGACGGGTTCGGCCTCAGAAATAAACTGCGGATACACCTCATTGATCAATTCTAGATCGCCTTCGCTGAGTTCGTCGTAGTCGCGTCCAAACTTGCGCTGAGCGATGTCATTGCGCAGCTCTGAATACGCTCCAAGCAGCTCATTACGCACCGCAACAAAAATTTTGTAGCTCGTACCACGGTCATTTTGAACGGAAATCACCGCTTTCTTCGGATTGTCTGAAGAGTTTGGGTCGCGAAGCCCTCTGCATTCCTCACAGCTTCCGTCACCATTATTGTCGATGAATTCCTTGGCAAGGCGGCGAACATCTTCGAGCGTGGCGTACTCCTCTTCGATAAGCAACTGATCTTGAGCATTGACAAGAACCACAAAAATGTTTTTCTCTTTAATGTCTTGCTCCTCCGAACTCTCTTCAGTCCAAGGGGGTAGCTTAACGAGCAAACCCTTGTCTACGTCCATCGTAGTAGTAACTAAGAAAAAAATTAAAAGCAAGAAGGCAATGTCAGCCATCGAGCCTGCGTTGATTTCAGGTACCGGACGTTTTTTACTGGCCATGAGTACGGCTTATTTGCGCAGTCGGTTGAGGGACGAAAACACAATAGCCCCAACCGAAAGAAGGGTCATGATGTAGGTCGCATTCAAACCAGTAGAAACCCAACGTGATCCGCTCTCCGACATGTTTTTGTAGGACTCATAGTCCGCACCCGAAGAGATCATGTAGCTTATTGCAAGAATTGCTGCAAGTGCACCAAAACCAATTGCCGAGCCACGAAGTGACGCTGGATTAATAATCATACCACGAACAGCGCTGAAGATGGCTAGACCAATGGCTATAAAAAACATAGCAATTGAAATCCAGATAGAAATACTAACGTTAGTTTCTAACGAAGACTCTCCACCAAAGAAAATAAGCAGTGTGAACACCAAGCCTATACTCCCAAGGACTATAGCAAGAAGTCGACTAATTTTATCAAAAGACATAATGGCGATTACTTTTTAATGTGGGCTGCAACAATGTCCAAGAAGGTAATTGAAGCATCTTCCATCTTATTGACCAAGTTGTCAATCATAGCTACAATCAGGTTGTAGAAAATCTGAAGAATCATAGCCGCAATAAGACCAAAAACCGTGGTTAAAAGAGCCACCTTGATACCACCAGCTACTAGCGACGGACTGATGTCACCAGCTGCTTCAATGGCGTCAAAGGCTTGAATCATACCGATAACTGTACCCATGAATCCAAGCATTGGAGCAAGGGCAATGAAGAGGGAAATCCAAGAAACGCCGCGCTCAAGCTTTCCGTTTTCTACGGAACCCAGACTAACAAGGGCCTTGTCAACCATGTCGATGCCTTCATCCATTTTCTCTAGACCTTGGTAAAAGATTGACGCAACGGGTCCGCGGGTATTGCGGCAAACCTCAAGGGCTGCAGACTTTCCGCCACTGGCTAGGGCCGACTTAACGTCCTCGAGAAGCTTGTCATTATTGTTATTAGACATCGAGAGGTAAAGAACTCGCTCAATTGCTAAGGCAAGACCTAGAATAAAGGTCAACAAGATTGGAGCCATCCACAAAGGATCTCCCTCGATAAACTTGTCTTTTAAAACCTGCGTGAAACTTGCTTCGGCTTCAACTTCAGGAGTGGACTCTTCTGCGGCGACAGCTTGGGCTGTGTCTGCTGGAGCAGCATTAGTGTCCGTTGCGACTGCCTGCTCTGTTGCGGCGGCCTCTTGAGCCATGATGGGCTGAGTAAATAGAATTCCTGCAGCAAAGAACAGGGCGATAACCTTTTTCATGAGGGTTTTGCGAGTTGAATTAAACTTTTTGAAATATTTTGAGGGACAAAAGTAACAACAATGAACCCATGCTCAAATTATCGAAGCATTAAATTATCCTTTACGGCTACTTTACTTGAACAGCCGCCCGGCTGAGCACGGCAGCACTCAAGTCTGGCGTGGCTAAAATGGCCTTTACCGCGTCGCGTGGATGGTCCACTGCTACCCATAAATGCAGATGCTCTGGATTCATGAACTCCTCTTCTACCATGCGGGCTAGTTGACGCAAAAGGTCCTCATAAAAACCATTTTGATTAACTATAACGATGGGTTTGAGGTACTGCCCAAGCCGCTTCAGGGTAATGGCTTCAAGCAATTCCTCGAGGGTCCCGCAGCCCCCTGGAAGGGCAATAATACCCTCTGTGTCTGCCAAAAGTGCGGCCTTGCGCTCGGCCATCGTGTCTACCAAGGTAAAATCCGTTACCTCCGGATGGTCCATTTCAATATCTTTTAAAAACCGGGGCATGATGCCAGAAACGTGGCCACCAAGCCTGATTACCTCGGAGGCAATATGGCCCATAAGTCCGGTTTTACCGCCACCAAAAACGAGTGTGGCTCCCGCACTTACTAAATCCTTTGCCAGTTCGCTAGCGCCGTCGAGGTAGTGCGACGCAACCCGCGCAGACCCTGCGCAGTACACCGTTACCCGAGCTCCATTGAGGTTGCGGGCCACTATTTCGGGTTTTTTTGAAGTTCTTCCATTTTAACCGCTACCTCTTCGGCCTCCGCGCGTTTGAGGTCCGATGCCTTGCGGTCGGTAGTAGACAATTTAAACGACTCCTCTAAGAGCGCTCGGTACTGGTCGGTGAGCTGGTCGAGCTCAGACTTTTTGCGGAAGAATGAAAACATGGGGGTAAAGATAGTCGGGACTATTGTCGTTTGTAAGCAGAAAACGAATCGTATTTAGGTCGAAAAATCGCCGGCAATCCTGCTGATATTTACGGAATCCCCTGCAGCGAATGCTCGCTTTTTTTGATAGGCTGCAATCGTACCTTTGACGCATGGTACGCAAGCTTTTGTGGGCAGTTGCTGCTCTCTCCCTTCTTATTGCAGGCCTGGCCGCTTGGCTGGGCGCTTTTACAAAACTTCAGATAAACGACTCTGTTCAGGGTGGTTACGTGGTGGCGGGATACGACCATACGGGGCCTTTTGAAAAAATAGGAGCCGCCTTTAAACGAGCCCAAACTACCGCGGATTCGCTTGGACTTTCTTCGGACGAAATGGTGGGTATCTACTACTCCAACCCAGAGGAAGTTGAACAGGATTCACTGCTGAGCTATGCAGGCGTCGTTCTCGGCCGAACTACTGAAAACCTTGGAACCATGGACTTCGCCGATTTGAGGCTGGAGCGCATTCCCGAGGGGCGAGCCCTTTGGATTGATTTTGCAAAGCCCTATGACTTAGCCATAGCGATTGGGGCGCTGCGTGCCTACCCAATGCTCACAAAAGCTTCGATTGAGGCAGGCTTAGAGCCTGGCTGGGTCTATGAAGTTCACAGTGAGGGCATGATTCGATTTGTTTTTCAAGAGTATCCTGTGGCCGAAGAGGCCATTGATTTATAATTTTTTGTAGGTTTGTCGCATATGAAAGGCCTTGTTCAATGGATCGTCGTCGTGCTGCTGGTTATGGGCAGTGAGGCTTTTATGATGTCTGGTGCTAATCCCAATTTAGTCGTTTACCCCAACCCGGTTCAAGGGGTCATGCGCGGGCAGTTGGAATTGAGCGGAACCCAGCCGGTCTCTCTAAGCCTTTATGATATGCTTGGCCGTCGGGTAGAAGTAAAAAATCTTTCTTCGAGCCAACGTCAGTTTACCTGGGAAGTTGGCCATTTGCCAGCCGGCATGTATTGGCTAAAGGCAGAGCAAGGAGATGCGATGGTAGCCCAGGTTCGGATCGTGCTGGCAAAAAGCTAGCGATTTACTTACGTTTAAGGGATTTTTGCCGAGGGCACCTTCACGGTCGCGCTTATTGGCGCGGCCATGGCCTACCGAAGCCAAAACCGCTAGGGAGTGCCACCAAGACGGCCCCCTGTCCAACGCTGACTCCGAGTATCTTTATAAAAATTCAATAGAACCTATGCGCCTTAAACTTTGGTCCACCTTAATGCTGGCCGCAATCAGCCCTGTCTTTGCTCAGTGGAATCCCAATCCTGCGGTGAATAGCCCAGTAGCAACGGGGATAACCGACGACCTTCAGGCCATCACCGGACCAAGCGGGCGAACCTATGTTGCCATGTTTCAGCCTACGTCAAGTGGCTACAGTCCGAGGCTTCAAATACTCAACGACCTCGGGAGTCCGCGATTAGGACCCAATGGAATGCAGTTCAACACGACCACGTCAATGGGTACTTCCACCGTGACCTGGGACATGCGGCTGGACGCGAACGAGCATGTCTATCTGGGCTTTACCGGAACAGGAAACACCGACGCCGTAGTGCATCGGTTAGACAGCATGGGCAACCACGTTTGGAACACTTCGGGCATAGCGCTTGGGCAGGGATACGATGTGAAGCTGCTCCCGCTAGCGGGCGGAGACCTAATGGTGGGTTGGTTCGATGCCAACGGCGGCGGCGCGAAGCTGCGCAAGATTGGGGCTGCAGGAAGCTTTGCTTGGCCTGCGGCAGTAACAATTGCCTCTCCTACTGGATCAGGTCAGGTAAACGTTGGCGAGATGATGGAGTACAGCAACGGCGACGTGCTGGTGATTTATTATGTCCGCTCCGGTTTTGGTCCTTCTGGCCTGCCCTATGCCCAGCGCTATACTTCGTCGGGGACTGCGGTATGGCTTCAGCCCAAAGCGCTTACTAGCGGTTGGTATGTGTACTCCTTTTTAAGGTTTCCTTTGGTGCAGCGTGGAGATACGGCCTATTTTGGAATGTCCGCCGCCCAAGGGTCGGACCTACAGGCTAAGGTTCAGCGAATTAATCCATTGGGTGGATTACCATGGGGCCTGAATGGCGTCGACATTTCAACGCTCAACAACCAATACGAACGGAATTTGACCATGGGCGTGGCGCCCGACGGCACCATGCTATACGCCGCGTCCGAAGTGACGCCATTGGGCCAGGGGCAAATGGGGACTATCCTTCAAAAAATTCACACCAAAACAGGCGCAACGCCTTGGGGCAGCGCAGGGCGAATGCTGTTCAATCCCAGCGCTAAGGACCAGAGTCCGCGCGGCGACCTTGGTTTTATCGACAGCAAACCGGTAGTGTTGTACAGCGACGGGTTCAACAATGGCGGAACTCCGGTGCGCCTGCTTGCTGCGTTTTTGGATACGGCCGGAACAATTCTAGATACGGTTCCTATGGGCATTGCTGCGACCTCAAAGGGGCGGGTTCACTTGAGCGGAACCAGTGGTTTTAATGCGACCGCGGTGTGGGCTGAGGACCGCGGCAACGGCAGCCTTGCATTCGCCCATAGAATTAATCGGACTCCCTGTCCCGGCGTTTCTGCCGGCGCCGGCTGGAGCTCGGTACTCGATACCGCAAGGATTTGGTTTACCGGAGCAGGGGCGGATTCCCTTTATTGGACGCTGGGCGACGGAAGTTCCGCTTCGAGCCTACCGGGCGATACGCTGGATCACGGCTACGCGGCGAACGGGAGCTACACGGCCTGGGTGTATGCCTAC
>Ga0209651_1000852_pt1 | contig 10832 bp, 10 predicted proteins | sample LauGreFBDMM110SN_2_FD_188216 | JGI IMG/M metagenome (GOLD analysis project Ga0209651, IMG submission 188216) | Freshwater lake microbial communities from Lake Michigan, USA - Fa13.BD.MM110.SN (SPAdes) (version 2) | ecosystem: Environmental > Aquatic > Freshwater > Lake | place: Lake Michigan... | reverse complement strand
ATGCCAGCCAACACGAAGATCGCTACCCACACGATGATGACCTGGTCAGAAAACACCAATCCGGCACGACCATGCGGAATCAACCAGCCCAAAAATGCAGCACCCAAGATTGCGATGCCACCCATCGTGGGCGTGCCTTGTTTGTGCATGTGGTGGGTGGGGCCATGATCCTCAGCGCCCAAAATGGGTTGGCCCTTGCCGAGCCGGGTGAAGTACCCGATCAGTAGTCGGGTGAAAAATAGCGAGGCCGCAATCGATATCGCAGCAGCCATGAGGATGGCAATCATGAACCAGCACCCAAAAGTTCGCACGCCACTTGGGCGTCGCTGAACGCGATGTCTCGGCCGGCGATGGTCTGCACGGTCTCATGGCCTCGCCCAGCAATGATGACCACGTCGCCGCTGTGGGCCTCGGCGCATGCCATTGCTATTGCCTGACGACGATCTACTTCTACGGCTACTTTGTGCCGCTGCGTCGGTGCAACACCGGCAATGATCGCATCGATGATGGCCTGCGGATCTTCGTGGCGCGGGTTGTCGCTCGTAACGATGACACTGTCAGCTGAAGTTGCTGCCGCACCCATGTCTGGGCGCTTGGACGCATCACGGTCGCCACCACAACCGAATACCACGATGACCCGTTGGTCGGTCACGGCACGGGCTGCTGCAATCACGTTGTGTAATGCCTCGGGTGTGTGGGCGTAATCCACGAGCACCGCAAAATTGCCGGCTGCATTGACATTTTCGAATCGCCCTGGAATCTGTGCGAGATTGCCCAGCCCGGCAGCGATATCCCCGACAGGAATACCAATTTCGGCCGCAGTAGTTGCAGCTGCCAATGCGTTGAGCACGTTGAAGTCTCCTCCAACGGTGCATCGAATTCGAGCACCCCGCCACGAAAAGGTGCTGCCTGTGGCACCCACCGCCACGTCGGTTGCATCACTGCGGCCGTAGGTAACCACTGCGACATCGCAACCATCGGCTATTTTTCGCCCGAATGAGTCATCGCGATTGATAATGGCACGACTGGTGTAGTTGGACGAAAACAAACTTGCCTTAGCCGCAAAATAGGTCTCGTGGCTGCGATGAAAGTCGAGATGGTCATGACCAAGGTTGGTGAATGCTGCGGCGGCAAACCGCATGCCAGCCACCCGCTGCAGGGCGAGGGCATGCGACGACACCTCCATGACAATTGCTTTTGTTCCTTTGCTGCGCTCATCTGCCAAGGTGCGCTGTAGCTCGGCTGCTTCTGGTGTGGTGCGGGTGCCCGAGAGTGTTCCGAGCACGGTCGTGCGCTGGCCGTGTTGAGTAAGTATCGCTCCGAGCATGTGGGCGGTCGTGGTCTTTCCGTTCGTACCGGTAATGCCGACCACGGTCAGCTCGCGACTGGGGTGGTCATGAAACGCCGCAGCCAGCACCCCCGTCATCTGACGAGTGTCTGACGTGATGATCTGCGGCACATCCAGGTTCAGGCGATGATCCACCAACAACGCAACTGCCCCGTTGGCGACGGCACCTTGTGCGAAGTCGTGGCCATCGTGTTGTTCGCCGCGCAAACAGCAAAACAACGTGCCTTGCTGCACTGCTCGGCTGTCGCTTGTTACATCGGTGATGGTTGCACCAACGGCACCTTCCACACTCAACGTAGGTGAGGCCAATTGGCTGTCATCTACTCGCGCAAGTAGCCCGCCCAACGTGAGCATGTGCTTAGTGACCTGGTCCAAGTTCGGCAGGTCGTTTGCCGACACAACCAGTGTCACCTGGCTCAGGTCGCAGATCAAGCTCGTTGACGATTACTTGCCCGATGCGCTGGAACACGGGTGCAGCCGCAGTGCCACCGAAGCGGTCTTGCGAACTCGGATCGGGTTCATCAATTGACACGAGCACTGTGAATTGCGGTTTGTTCGCTGGCAAAAAACCCACGAACGAAGCAAAGTAGGCGCGTGAGCCATCGTCTTTCAGGTATGTGCCATTGTCCTGGCGAATGTACCCAGTGCCGGTCTTGCCCGCCACCGACATGCCCGAAATCTTGGCGAGTTGCGCCGTGCCATAGCAAACCACATCGGTCAACAAGGTGCGCATAGTTGCCGCAGTTGCACTCGAGACAACGCGACGGGTCGGCGCCGACGGTGTGGGCGTACTGACACCCACCTCATCAACCATCGCCGACACCAACTTTGGCCCGACGTACACGCCGTCGTTAGCCACCACATTGACGGCTGAAACTAACTGCACTGCGTTGGATGCATAGCCGTAACCATAAGCAAAGGTGAACTGTTCGGTGCCCTGCCAATTGCGTGCCGACCTGAGCAAGCCCCTGGTCTCACCCGGAAACTGCAACGAAGTCTTTTCGCCGAAGCCAAACGCCGCGAGCCATTCTCGGTTGCGTTCGGTACTGAGGGTTTGAGAAATCTGCACGGTGCCCAAGTTGGATGAGTCGACCAAAATCTTGCGCACGGTCATTTGTTCAAGCCCGTGCGGATACGCGTCCTTGATTTCTTGTTCCCACTTGGTGCCCTTGTTGAAGACCTGTTTGCCAGGTACAGAGAACGTCGACTGCGCAGTCACCGTGCCGTCTTCAATGGCAGCAGCAACACTGAACACTTTGGCCACTGAGCCTGGCTCGTGGGCTTCTACCGCGGCGATGTTTCCAGCGCTGTTGGAATACGTGCCGTCGTCATTGCGACGCACGTTAGACATCGCATAGATCTCGCCCGTCTGGGTGTGCATCACGATTGCCGTGCCACTACGTGCCAAGATGCGCTCCACCTGCTGCTGCAAGATGCCATCGACCTGAAACTGCAACGAGCGATGAATGGTGGTCACGAGGTTGGCACCACGAACCGCCGCCACATAGTCACTGCCTGCCGAGGCAATGCTTTGGCCACGGCTGTTCACTTCGCGTTCGAGCTTGCCGTCCACACCCGTCAACACATCGTTGTATTGCTTTTCCAATCCACCGACACCAAGGCCATCAAGGTCGGTGCGCCCAATCAGTGGCCGCAAACCTTCGGTGGTGAGCGCCCGACCCTCCTCGCGATAGGTCGAGACCCCAGGCAGCTTGAGATCAATCACTGCCTGGGCGATAACTGAATCAACTTGGCGCACCACGTAGGTAAAACTGGACTCTTTATTTTGCAGACGGCTTGCCAAATCCATCTCTGCTTCGGGCGTGAGTTGCAATACCATGCCAAGTGCTCGCGCAGTGGTTACTGGGTCGGTGACTTCGCGCGGATCAGCAAAAATAGTGCGGGTCGGAATCGGGATTGCCAACTCTGCCCCGTCGCGGTCATAAATGGCACCACGTTCGGCACGAATCACATTTGACCGCGTGCGCTGTTCCACGCTGATCTCGCGGTAGCGATCAGCCTTCCAGGTCTGCAGCACGACCACCCGCAGATACACCAGGCACAACACCCCCAAAATGACGACGAACATCACCGAGATGCGTTTGCGCATGTCACCGGCATTCACATTGTCGGTCATCTTCGTGACGCCATAGCTGGACACTGCGCTGATGAGATCTCCCACCCCAACCGTGCGGCGCTGCTCGCTGGTCGCCCGTGGGCGGCGAATTGGTGCGGTATTGCTCATGGCTGATTCACCTCGACCGGTCGCATCTGGGCAATTGCACCCGCCGACGCCACAGCTGGGGCGGGGTCAGCAAAGAGCGGGTTCATCTTTGCTGTGCTGATCATTACTTGCGCCACGACATCAGCCGGCACGTCTTTGAACTTCGTGCTCAAGCCTTGGTACATGCCCATCATCACCGCGGTTTCACGCAGACGACTGGGCGAGAGCAGTTCTGCACGTTCTTGTCGCAGGTTGTTGTAGTGCACTTCGGCCATGCGCAAATCTTTGGTCAAAGCATCAAGACGTAGCTGCTGCTCGGCGATCGTGGCCTGAAAAATGATGACAGCAACAATGAACGCCGAGATTGCTGTGACCACGAGCGTGGCACGCGAAACAGCGCGACGCCGTGGTGCGGGTTGCGGCACCAGGCGCAGATGCGAATCGGTGCCCCGCTCAGGCCGTGGTGCCGGAGCATTTCTTGGCGCGGGCGCGTCTTCACCTACTCGGGTTTGTCGACGAGCCCGAGCGCGCGCCGTTGCCGTCGCTGTCATGCAGCCGCCTCACAACGTTCCATTACGCGAAGCCGTGCCGACGATGCACGGGGATTACGCGCTTGTTCATCTGCACTCGGTTGTTTCGCCACCCGCACTTTTTGCCACGCACGGGGGGCCGTGCGCGACGGATGAGCAAATGGGGTGGCGATGTTGGGGCGCGTCGGGTCGGTTTCGGCATCGCGCATGACCTGTTTGACGATGCGGTCTTCTCCGCTGTGATACGACAACACGGCGATGCGACCGCCAGGTACGACCAGCGACATCACGTCGCGTAACGCGTTGGGCAAAATTTCAAGCTCGGCATTGACCTCAATACGAATCGCCTGAAACGTGCGCTTGGCCGGATGGCCACCCGTGCGACGCGTTGCAGCCGGTATTGCCGCGGTTACCACTGCTGCAAGCTGGGTGGTCGTAGCGATTGGGCGGGCTGCGACGATGGCTTGGGCGATGCGCTTGGCGAATCGTTCATCGGCATTACGTCGCAAAATGTCGGTGATTGTGTCGGCTGAGTATTCATTCACCACATGCCAGGCCGATACACCTTCGGTTCGATCCATTCGCATGTCGAGGGGGGCATCATTGCGGTACGAAAAGCCACGCTCAGCCACGTCGAGTTGGGGCGACGACACGCCCAGATCGAACAGAGCACCCGACAATTGATGGATACCCAAACCGCGCAGCGCGTCGGTAGCGGCATCGAATCGAGCATGAACGGCACCAAAGCGCGCCGCATCGGCAGCGGCGAGCATTGCTTTGGCGTTGTTCGCGTGCTGAATTGCCATCATGTCTCGATCGATTCCCACCACTTGCAGACCTTGATGTCGACCGAGAATCGCCATTGCGTGTCCGGCCATCCCGAGCGTTGCATCAAGCAACACTCCGTGGGGAATGGATCCAAACAGTTCGACGATTTCGGCGAGCATCACTGGTTCGTGAGTCCCGCTCATCAGCAGCCTCCCGGCCAACATATGCCTCCGGGATTTCTCCCCGGATAGCGAAGACGGCAGCGGGCGGAGTTGGGGCTGTCCATCTTTGCTGACCGGGAGACTGCTGATGAGCGAAACTTCAACGTGACCAATGGTCAAGTCGGAGCGTTCCTCGGTACTCCTTTCTTTCGATGTGCTGAATCATGAAGCGCCACCCGCCATCTGGGCGGTGCCGGCTTCGCTCACGCGTTGGTGACGTGTTGGATCCCAAATTTCACAGCGGTCAAACGAACCACTGATAACAACTTTGGAATCCAGCGTGAGCCCGGCATACGCACGCAATTTTTCATCGATGTTGATGCGACCTTGGGCGTCAATCGTGACTTCTACTGCGCTGGCAGCCAGTGCTCGCTGTTGAGTGCGATCCACTTCGCCCCGACGAACTTTTTCCATCATGTCGCTGGCCACTTGCTCGAACGCTTCGGCGGTGAGAATGTCGACACATTTGTCAGCGCCCAACGCGAGATAACAACGCGGCTCAAGACGCGGGCGAAACGCGGCAGGCAAAGCAACACGACCTTTCGGGTCAAGTTGTCGTTCGTGTACACCAACGAACATGTCGCGTTACTCCTTCCCATCCGAGTGCTCGGATCCCGTGGTGGGTTTCCCCACCGACCCGAACCCTAGCCCCCACTTCTCCCCACTGTCAACCACCACACCCCACATAGCCCAACTAAGACCCATCTGGGACCCACCTTGACCCCAGCCCGACCCCCGAGTGCTGTGCCCCCTGACCTCAACCGGGGTCACAGGGTCGGAGTCGTGGCGTCGGTATCGTCGCGGGAGTGCAGATGCACCCCCATGCCCTGATTCCCCGCAACGCTGCAGCAGTGTCAGGCCAGTCGCTCGAGCGTGCCACCTTGCGTCGAGTCGGTGAATTTGCTCGTCCTTACGCCACGACAATTGCCATCTTTTTGGCAGCCATCATCGCGTCGGCCGTGGTGGCCTTGGTGCCGCCGTTCGTTTTTCGCGCCATTATCGATACCGCGATTCCGGCCGGCAACCGCAACCAAGTGTGGTGGCTGGCGTTATTGGCAGTTACCGCTGCGTTAGTCGAAGCCGCACTTGCCATCGTGCAACGTTGGGGGTCGGCCCAAATCGGTGAAGGCTTGATCTATGACCTGCGGGTTGCACTCTTCACCAAGGTGCAGCGGATGCCTATTGCATTCTTTACCCGTACCCAAACTGGGTCGCTTATAAGTCGTCTCAACAACGACGTGATTGGGGCCCAAAGTGCGGTCACCTCCACTCTTGGCACCGCAGTGAGCAACACCGTCGTCTTGGTGACCACCGTGGCAGCAATGCTCACCCTCGAGTGGCGCCTCACGGTGTTGTCACTGGTCGTGCTACCGGCTTTCATCATCCCGGCGCGCCGGGTCGGCAAGCGACTGCAAACCATCGCCGCCAAACAGATGGATCTCAACGCCCAAATGAACACCCAGATGCAAGAACGCTTCAACGTGGCGGGTGCGTTGCTGGTCAAACTTTTCGGTCGCCACAAGCAAGAAACTGATGCATTCTCGGGCCGTGCCGCTGGGGTACGTGACTCAGGGGTTTTGGCCGCAATGTACGGACGGGTATTTTTTGTGGCGCTCGGTCTGGTCGGGGCATTGGGTGCCGTGGCGGTCTATGGCATCGGCGCTCAACTCGTGGTTTCAGGTGACATCACTTCAGGCACGCTGGTGGCTCTGGCTGCACTCGTGGCTCGCGTGTACATGCCACTCACCGCACTCAGCAACGCACGCGTCGAGCTGCTTACTTCGTTCGTAAGTTTTGATCGCGTATTCGAGGTGCTCGATGCACCAGTTGCCATCAGCGATCGCGCAGGTGCCTACGACCTGGTCGAGCCGCAGGGCCGAATCGAGTTCGACCACGTCACTTTTCGCTATCCCCCGGCTGCGTCTGTGTCGGTGCCTTCACTTGAAGCACCAGGTGCGCCGACCGGAGACCCTGACCGCGATGTGTTGCGCGACGTCACGCTTACCGTGGCGCCAGGTGAAACCGTCGCCATTGTCGGGCCTTCGGGTTCGGGCAAAACGACGCTGGCGTCGTTGATTCCACGCTTGTACGACGCAACTGCCGGTGTCGTTCGTATCGACGGCCACGACGTACGCGACCTGACTGCAGATTCACTGCATGCCGCAATTGGCGTGGTGTCACAAGACCCCCACTTGTTTCATGAAAGCATCGAGTCCAACCTGCGTTACGCCCGCCCGAGTGCCACCGACACCGACATCGTTGCTGCCTGTGTTGGTGCGCGAATCCACGACACGATTGCCGCGCTACCTGACGGATACCAAACCGTCGTCGGCGAACGTGGCTACCGATTCTCGGGTGGCGAAAAACAGCGTTTGGCGATCGCCCGTTTGCTGCTGAAAAACCCGGTGCTCATGATTTTGGACGAGGCCACGAGCCATCTGGACAATGAAAATGAATCCCTCGTGCAGTCTGCATTGGATGAAGCAATGCGCGGTCGCACCGCCGTCGTTATCGCTCATCGCTTGTCGACGATTATCTCTGCAGACCGCATCTTGGTGGTAGAAGACGGCCGCATCGTTGAGCAAGGCAACCACGCCGAGCTCATGGCGCTAGATGGTGCTTACGCCCGCCAGGTGCATGCCGGCGAAACCACCACAACACTGCGCTAGCCCAGCTACGTCGGTTGTCGCCGCGGCGACGGTCAGCCCAGCTTTGTCGCCAAAGCAATGGAAGCTCGCTGACCCACGTCGTTGAGCGCATCGCCGACACCACACGCGTTGCGCAAGCTCGTTGGCACCGTCACCGCCAGCAATGTTTCGTGCAATGCGATGTCGATAGCACGAAACAACGTGCACTGAAATCGGGCGGCATCCTTAGTGCGTCGTTGCGAAATGCCGACAACTTTTCTGCCGGTTCCTCCTTGCGATTCGTGGCACAGCACTTCGCCGGGGCCAACTGCGGCGAAACATACGCTGCGCTCCAGCGCACTAGCTACCAGCTTGTTGCGGTGCACCTGCCAGGTGTGTGTTGTATCCACTTGTTGCAGCACGTCACACCACACTTCACCCACCCACCATGTGGCGCGCTCCACATCGTCGTGCCACAGTGGGTGCCCACGGGGCACCGTCACGTCGATCCAGACGTGATCATCGGGCTGCAAGATCACGACTCCGCCACCACTACGCCGCCGCACCACATCGAATCCCTGCTCGCTTGCGTGGCCAGCGTTCACGATGTCTTGGGCCTGCGTACTGCCGAGCACTACTGCCGCGCGGGTTATAGCAAGCACTTCCACACCTGCCAGCGCCACAATCGGGCGGTGGTGCAATGCGGCGACATCACCACCAATGTGATGCACGATCGCAGCGTCGCTCACGAAGCGATGGACAGGTACTGCTTCCACGCCTCTGGCACCTTTTGCACCGAGACCGTGATCCACGCGAGATCACGCGGCAAATGTGGTGTCTTGGCCAAAATCATGCCCGCTTCTTTGGGCGTGCGATCGCGTTTGTGCAGGTTGCAGGTCCGACAGGCTGCCGCCACGTTTTCCCAGGCGTGCTCACCGCCCCGCGACTTGGGCATCACATGGTCGATTGAATCAGCCGGCCGGCCGCAGTACTGACACTTGTAGCCGTCGCGAGCGAACACGGCGCGACGCGACAAGGCGGTGCGCCGACGAAACGGAGCTCGCACCACGTAATTGAGACGAATCACCAATGGCGCACGCATCACCAGGGTTTCAGCACGCACTTCGGTGCCGTCGTCTTCGATGATCTCAGCTTTTTCAGACAGCACCAAACAAATTGCTCGTCGTGCCGAAACCACACTCAACGGCTCGAACGTTGCATTGAGAACGAGCGCGCTTCTCATGTCACTACGCCCCGGGTCTTTTTCTGGTTTGACTGCGCTGATACCCGCGACACCACACCAGATAGGTCACCATGTCGTTGGCTGTAGGTCGGTGCATGGCATCACCGTACTGCGTCTCCATACGGAAGCGTAAGTACCGCACGTCGGGTAACGGCAGGAATGGTGCCCGATGCCACCACCCATTTGGCGCCAACCGAAACATCTGACGCACTGCCGTTGACCACAGCCCTGGTCGCGTAGCGACCGCTGCCGCTGCCTTCAACCATGACGACTGCATCGCGCTGCTCAGTTCGGTTTTGGTTCTTTCGGCAGTCCAAGCACCATTTCGCCGATGATGTTGCGCTGAATTTGTGACGAGCCAGCGTAAATAGTTCCGGCTCGCGCATTAAGAAACGTCATGGCCCAACTCATGCTCGAGTTTGCTGCACCAGGGTCGTCGGTTTGAAATGCCGTGCTTGGCTTGCGCCCAACTGGAATCATTGCGTCCATTCCCATGATGTCGATTGCTAGTTCGGTTGACTTGGTGTGATACTCGCTCCAGTACAACTTCGACACCGCACCATCAGGGCCAGGGTGATGGCCAGCCAAAAACTTGGTCAACGTACGCCGCCCGAGATACTTCATAATCTGCACCTTCGTGTAGCACCACGCCAACCGCTGGCGGATGCGCGGATCATTGATGACACCGCGCTCGGTAGCGAGCGCGACGAGACGGTCGAACTCGGCTTCGTACCGAATTGGCCCGGTGGCTGCTGCTTCCCCGCGCTCAAAACCAAGCAGTGCCATCGCAATTGCCCAACCGTTGTTCACACCACCAACGACGTTGTCCTTAGGCACGCGCACATCGGTGTAGAACACTTCGTTGAACTCGCTCTCGCCCGAAATCATCTTGATCGGACGAACCTCGATGCCCGGCTGACGCATGTCGACGAGCATGAACGAAATACCCTTGTGCTTGGCCACCGTCGGGTCGGTGCGCGCCAAAGTAAAAATGTGGGTGGCAAGATGCCCGGCTGAGGTCCAAATTTTTTGACCGTTCAGCACCCATTCATCGCCGTCTAGTTCGGCCTTCAGGCCGATATTGCTCAGGTCGCTGCCAGCATTGGGTTCGCTATAGCCCTGGCACCAGATGTCGTCACCAGCGATGATGCGCGGCAGGTAGTAGCTCTTTTGTTCCTCGCTGCCGAAGAGCAAGAGTGTGTTGCCCAACATCTGGATGCCGAACACATCGTTCATCGCCCCAGTTGGTACCCCGGCGCGGGTGAACTCTTCGGCGACAATCACTTGTTCGAGCGCCGACAACCCACCGCCGCCGTATGCCGCTGGCCAACCCGGTGCCAAGTAGCCACTTTGGGCGAGGTGTACTCGCCACTGAGCGATAAAAGTCTCGAGATCATGACCGTCGAGGCCACCGATGCCCTTCCAGCTGGTGGGCAATTTTTCTGCGAGGAAGGCCTGCACCTTTTCGCGGTAGGCCTCGGCTTCTGGGGTATAGGTCGGACGCATATCGACGACGCTAGTTGAGCACCCCAACCAGCTCAGCACCGAGCCCGTTACGCCAATTGCCGACGGGCGACTGCTGCAGCGCCCACGAGTGGCGCGTCGGCACCCAGCCCTGCGGGCAACAGCCTGATGCCACGGGCAAACTCGATAGCCGCATAGCGATCTGCTTCGGTTTGGGCGGCACGAAAAAATGGTTCACCAAAACCAAGGGCTACCGAGCCACCGATGACTGCCAGGCGCAAGTCCAACAGTGCAGCCACTGATGCCACTGCTCGACCGACATACATGCCGGTCTGCTCAATCACGCGGGATGGCGCATCGGCCGCTTGTTGGCCGGTCATTTCAGCAATGGCCGTGCCCGATGCAAC
>Ga0209651_1000849_pt1 | contig 10854 bp, 10 predicted proteins | sample LauGreFBDMM110SN_2_FD_188216 | JGI IMG/M metagenome (GOLD analysis project Ga0209651, IMG submission 188216) | Freshwater lake microbial communities from Lake Michigan, USA - Fa13.BD.MM110.SN (SPAdes) (version 2) | ecosystem: Environmental > Aquatic > Freshwater > Lake | place: Lake Michigan... | reverse complement strand
GCAAGGCCGATGAAGGATCACCACGATGATCAGAACCCACTTTATCTATCTCATCCAAAATAAATACGGGATTAGAAGAACCCGCTTTCTTTATATTTTGAATCACTTTTCCCGGCATCGCCCCTACATAGGTTTTGCGATGACCCCGAATTTCCGCCTCATCACGCAATCCACCCAAAGCCATCCGAACATATTTCCGACCTAAAGCCCTAGCGATTGATTTGCCTAAAGATGTTTTTCCAACGCCTGGAGGGCCATAAAGACACAAAATAGGTGCTTTCATATCCCCTTTCATCTTCAATACAGCTAAATATTCCAAAATTCTTTCTTTCACCTTTTCCAAGCCAAAATGATCCGAATCCAGTACTTTTTTAGCCTTAACTAAATCAAAATTATCCTTTGTGTATTCAGCCCAAGGCAAATCAGTCAGGAGTTCGACAAAATTCATCAACATCGGATATTCGGGTGACATCGAATTCGTTCGCTGCAACTTCGATAACTCTTTGTTGAAAAAGTCATTTACTTCTTTTGACCATTTTTTCTTTACTCCCTTAGCTCTCAATCCATCTAATTCCTGTTCAGGACTCTCAACACCCAACTCCTCTTGCAATACTTTAATTTGCTGACGTATATAATAATCTCTTTGCTGCTGATCTATGTCACTGGACGCCTTGCTTTGTATTTCCCTTTTAAGCTCAAGATGTTGAATGTCTTTCAACATAAATTCCAACAAATGAGTGGCTTGTTCTATTCCGTCAAGAGTTTCTAATAAGCCCTGCTTTTCCTTCAAATCCGCATTAATGTTTGAAGACAAAAAGTGAATTAAAAAGGCGGAAGACTCAATATTATCTAATGCAATTTGAGCTTCACGAGGAATTTCAGGATTAAGATTTAATATTTTTAAAGCCGATTCTTTCAAGGTTGAAATCAAGGCCTTATTCTCTTTATTTAGTTTTTTGGGAAAGGTATCTTCGATGTAATTGACCTTAGCGATTAAATTAGGCTCTGTTTTGATAAACTCCTTTACCTCGAAACGCTTTCTACCTTGAACGATAATCGTTGTATTTCCTCCCGGAAGTACAAACATTTTAATGATGTGGCCCACAGTACCGATCTTATATAAATCATCCACCTTAGGCTCTTCTTTTGAATTGCTCGCTTGCACCAAAACTCCTAGCGTCCGATCTCCTTTATAAGCCTTTTTAACAAGCCTAACCGATTTTTGTCGGCTAACGGTGATCGGTATAACCATCCCTGGAAATAACACGATGTTACGAATAGGTAAGATTGGCAATTCATCTGACAAAACTCCCATTTTATCATCACTCCCCATGCCCTCCCCATTAATAGGAATCAATTCTATATTTTCGAAATCAGAAATTTCTGAAACGCTCAAATGCTTGAAAACATCATTTGGATTATTCATACGATCAATTTAAATACCCTACCCTCTTCAATATGCGTTGAAGGAATCCATCTATTATCAACTATTATGCCATAAGACAACATGGCAGTAAAATACTATTCGAGTAAAATTACCGGAATGTCTTTTTTAAACAAATAGGATTTCTTTTTATCCAGTCGTGCTACATGCAACAAATTGGTTTGGTCAGGAAACACGTCCACTAATAAACTATTTTGAAAATATGCCCCGGTAAATTGTTGTTGGGTCGGGATTTCTAAATACACCCAAATTACATCCTTTTGTGGCTCAAATCCAATGTATCGATAAGGTGTTTGTAATTTCAAATTTACCTGAAAACCCACATGGGTTTTGATGTATTTTGTCAGTAGTTCATCCACATCTACACCAGCCTGAAACTGAAAATTTTTTCCTTGAAATGCAGACAATCCCGCTTCCAAATCATCTTGAAATAAACGAATACTCACTTCCCAAAGTTGCTCTTTTTCATTAAAAACAATCTCCGTTACACTGGTATGAAAAGGATGGTTTTTCGAAGCAAAAGTAAGATTACTCGCTAATACAAAAATTAAAAAAAAGAGTTTTTTCAAGGATTAAAATAAAGCTTTAAAAATATCGTTCCCAAAGGTATAAGCCATTAAAGCCAACAAAATGATCATTCCAACTTGCTGGGCTCTTTCCAATACCTTATCAGAAGCCGGCTTTCCCGTAATCATTTCATAAATTAAGAAAACTGCGTGCCCGCCATCTAAAGCTGGAATTGGCAAAATATTCATGAAAGCTAAGGCCATCGAAAGCAGACCTGTTAACATCCAAAACCTAGTCCAATCCCAAACTCCTCCAAACATTTGAGCAATTCCGATAGGTCCACTCAAGGCTTTCGATGCAGAAACATCTCCAGAAGCTATTTTTTTAAACCCTCTTATATTGTCCGTGATGACAGAAAAAGCCCTTGACGTACCTAAGCTAGCAGCCTCTAAAAAACCATATTCCTGGTGGGAAACTTTTATTAACAAGTCTGGAAAAAATCCGATTTGACCCGTTTGAGTTACCGTCATCTGAAGCGTATCCGCCTTTCCATTTCTTAAAATACCTAGACGAATAGGTTTCCCAGCCTCTAATTTTAAGGCTTCTTTCACTTCATGATAATAGGTAATCGACTTATTGTTGACTGAAGTGACATAATCTCCTGTTTTTAAACCCGCTGACAAGGCTGGCAACATCTCCTCTGATTTTTTCCCTAACAATTTGTCAAAGGTTGACGGAGGATTGGGGCTTGTTACTTCAGCTACTTTAAATTTTGCCATAGGTTCAATAAAGCCAGCTTTTTTATCACTTAATTTTTCGATGAAATTCGATGGGATTTTGATTTCTAACGTTTGATCCCCCCTTTGTACCGTATAGGAAGAATTATCACCTAACAATACATCTGAAGATCTTAAATCTGTCAAAGAAAGATAATCCGCGCCATTCACTTTTACGATTTTATCTCCCGTTTTTAATCCAATTTGTTGGGCCAATTCCAACGCAACAATTCCATTTTTATTTAATTCCTCTTTTGAAATAAAGTTGTTTCCATTCGAATAAGTAAGACAAACAAAAATGACAATCCCCGTGATGATGTTCACAATGACCCCACCCAACATGACGATTAGGCGCTGATAAGCAGGCTTGGCCCTGAATTCCCATGGCTCAGGTTCCTTCGCCAAAGTAGCAGCATCCTGTGTTTCGTCGATCATACCAGCAATAGAAACATAGCCTCCTAAAGGAAACCAACCTAAACCATATTCGGTATCGCCAATTTTTTTCTTAAAAAGAGCAAAGTTTAACAAAGAAGGAATTGGAAATAAAAAATCGAAAAATAAATAAAATTTTTCTACCCGCATTTTAAACCATTTGGCCGTAATGTAATGACCAAACTCATGCAATGTTACTAGTATCGACAGTCCTAAAATCAACTGCCCCGCCATGATCAAACCTTCCATATTATTTCTGATTGTTTTTTTCTACCCAATTTTGGGCCATTTTTCTTGTTACTAAATCTGTTTCAATATAATCTTCTAATGTCGGATGCCCTAAAAAAGTTCCATGAGACATGCAATACTCTAATAAATCCGACATTTGTAAAAAGCTGATTTGTTCTTTTAAAAACGCGTAAACAGCTATTTCGTTGGCCGCATTTAATATACAGGCCATATTACCTCCCTGATCTAGCGCTTTAAAAGCAAATCCTAAATTCCGAAAAGTATCTACATCTGCCTGTTCAAAAGTTAAGGACCCAAACTGACGAAAATCAAATCTTGGAAAATCAGATTTGATTCGATTTGGGTACCCTAATGCAAATTGAATAGGCAATTTCATATCTGGTAAACCTATTTGGGCTTTAATCGATCCATCATCAAATTGAACCAACGAGTGAACAATCGATTGAGGATGAACAACGACTTCGATTTGAGATGCCTCCACGTCAAAGAGCCATGCGGCTTCAATGACCTCTAAGCCCTTATTCATTAAACTGGCTGAATCTATGGTGATTTTAGCCCCCATGGTCCAATTGGGATGTTTTAATGCTTGCGCCCGAGTAACGTTAGCTAATTGGTCTTTCGTGAATCCTCTAAAAGGCCCCCCCGAAGCGGTTAAAATTATTTTTTCAATGGGATTATGTGACTCCCCCATCAAGCATTGAAAAATCGCAGAATGTTCTGAGTCAACAGGCAAAATGGGAACTCCCATTTTTTTGGCAAGAGGCATAATGAGACCACCAGCAACGACTAAGGTTTCCTTATTAGCTAAGGCAATAGGTTTCCCTGCTTGAATAGCTTTTACAGTAGGCAATAAACCCGCATAACCGACTAAAGCCGTCAATACAACATCCACAGAATCTAATGTGACAACCTCCTCTAAACTTTTTGCACCTGCATGAACATTGATATTTAATCCTGATAATGCATTTCGTACAAATTCATATTTTGACTCATCTCCAATCACTACATGTGAAGGTTTGTATTTAATGGCTTGGGATATGAGCAAATCTGCCTGGCTCATCGCAGTCAAAACCTCCACCTCAAAAATAGCAGGATGCTGATCAATGACTTCTAGCGCTTGAGTTCCAATCGATCCTGTGGATCCCAAAATGGCGATTCTTTTTACCATATCATCGCTTTGATTTGTTCAATAAATGTGATCCAAACCTTTGGATAAGTCAGCGAGACAAATAAAATTCCAAATAATCCCCCGTATAAATGCGCAGAATGATTGACATAATCTTTTCCTCTTCGGTCCATTTCGATCGAATACCAAGTAAATAAACCGGCATAGATAATTCCAGGGATTCCTAATAGTCCAAACAAGTAAATTTTTTCGGTGGGGAAAAACATGATCCCAGCAAAAATGACTGCTGATACAGCGCCAGAGGCTCCTAATGAATTGAAATAAGCATTATTTTTTTGCTTGAAATACGTCGGCAAATCTGCCACCAATATTCCCAATAAATAAAACAACACAAACATTTGAGGACCCATACCCGGAAAAATCACGGTAAAAATATATTCCAATTGGGTTCCAAAAAAGTAAAATGAAAACAAGTTGAAAAACAAATGAGTGAAATCTGCATGAATAAATCCAGATGAGATAAAGCGCCAATATTGTTTTTTACGATCAATCAAGTAAGGATTCATGGTCATTAGTTCCATCCAATCAGGCTTTTGCCAAGCAGCTAATGAGACCAAAACGGTCACAGCCATAATCATTAAACTTACTGAAATCGAATCACCCATAAAAGAAAAAGCTTCTTGACGAAGCCAGTTAAACACTATAAAATTACATTAAACTTCCCTATCCACCAACCCGTTCATGAATTTCAATAGACCCGCCTTTTTTTCATCCCCTATATTCAAGGCCGACATCTGCACAAACGCTTCATCAAAGTACTTTTTCACTAAAGCTTCTGTTTCCTCTTTCACGCCAAGACTGGTATAAATAGCCGTCACAGACTTTACTTTAAATTCAGGGTTCGGGTTAGCCATGGATAACCATTTTGATAATTCTATTTTGTTTTCCCCCTCTGCCAATTCCAAAGCACGTATTAATAAATACGTTTTTTTATTCGCTAAAATATCCCCGCCTGGTTGTTTTCCAAATTTTTCTGGATCTCCGTAGACATCTAATAAGTCATCTTTCAATTGAAAACCGAGCCCAATTAATTCACCAATTTTATAGATTTGATTAGATACTTGATTGGATTGTTGAGCCAAAATAGCCCCCAATTCCATCGAAAGGCCAATCAAAACTGAGGTCTTCAGGCGAATCATTTCAATATATTCGTCGACAGAAACTTGATCCCGTAACTCAAAATTCATGTCCATTTGTTGGCCTTCACAAACCTCCGCCGCCGTTTTATTGAATCTCTCCAAGGCAAATTGGAACTCCGATAAACTCAAGTCCTTGATTTTATTCAAATATTGATACGCATTAACCAACATCACATCCCCTGAAAGAATAGCGATGTTATCATTCCACTTTTCATGGACCGTTTGCTTGCCTCTACGGAGCGGCGCCTTGTCCATGATGTCATCATGCATTAAGGTGAAATTGTGAAAAATTTCAAGACTCAAGGAGGGCGAAATGGCTTTTTGCCATTGATCCTCAAACAAGGAATAAGTTAACAAACAAAGCACAGGACGGATTCTTTTCCCACCCAAACTCATTAAATAGTGAATAGGTTCATACAATTCTTTGGGGTGATTCCCCATGTCTTGCTTTGCAATTTCAGCCTCAAGGGCATTTAAAAATTCTTTTGCCATAATTATCTATCTACTTCTCCCATCACCAAATCCATAGATCCAATGATTGCAACTAAATCTGCTAAATATGCTCCTTTTGCCAGCAAAGGGATGACGGAAAGATGGTGAAACGAGCAAGCCCGCACTTTCATTCGCTGAGGAATATCGGATTTGCCATCCGAACGAATGAAAAAGCCCAATTCCCCTTTTGGATTTTCAGCTCTGACATAAACATCCATCGCAGATGGTCTAATTTTTTTAGGTACAAATTCCTGCGGATTAAAGTCTTTGGTTCGTTTATGTTCACCCATCAATTGGTCCAAACATTGCTCCACGATCTTGAGGGATTCAACACATTCCTGTATTCGAACGTGGTTTCGATCCCAGCAATCTCCCGTTTGGCCCTTTTCTCCAGCACCTATAGGCACATCAAAATCAAGTTCCGGATAAATAGAATAGGCGTCCACTTTTCGTAAATCGTACTTTAAGCCAGAACCTCGAATGACAGGTCCCGTGCAACCATAATTGATGGCGATATCTAAAGGCAATACCCCCACATTTGCCGTTCTTTTGATGAAAATAGTATTCTCCTCGACCAATTTGACCACCTCAGAAATAGTATTTTTAACAACGGGGATGAACTCTTTTATCTTTTCTTCAAAACCGATGGGCAAATCATAAAACAATCCCCCGATCCATACATAATTATATAACATTCGAGCGCCCGATAACCATTCCAATAAGCGCTGAATGTGCTCACGATCGCGCATCAACCATAAAAATGGCGTGTATGCCCCAATGTCTAAGCCATAAGTCCCTATGGCGACAAAATGCGATGCAATGCGATTTAGTTCCGCAACCAAAACACGAATGTACTCGACTCTTTTGGGCATTTTACCCGTTAAATCCATCATCTTTTCCACTGCCATCACATACGCATGTTCAGAATTCATGGAGGCCATGTAGTCAAGTCGATCTACATAAGGTATAATTTGATTAAAAGGGAGAGATTCAGCATGTTTTTCAAAACACCGATGCAAATACCCCAAGTGCGGAATCACATCTTTAACCCACTCGCCATCAGAAATAACTTCTAAACGAAGCACTCCATGTGTAGAAGGATGCTGAGGTCCTAAAGAAATGAGCATTTCCTCCGACTTCAAATCCTTTTCCGTATACCGATTTGGATCCGATAAATGGAAGTTTTCTGGATGAAACTGGTATTGAGTGGAATTCATTAAACAAAAATGCGGAAAGAATTGCTTAAAAAAAACTCGTTTCCATCTTTTTAATACAAATATCAAGTTCTTGAATTTATTTTGATATATATTTTAGCAAAAGAGTTTGTTGAAAAAAATAATTCCTCTACCTTTGAAATCCGTTTCGAGAGGAGACGTAAAAATGATTTATAAATTATGGCAAAGAAAGGAAATCGCATTCAAGTAATTTTAGAATGCACTGAGCACAAAGAGTCTGGCGTACCAGGAATGTCTCGTTACATTACGACTAAGAATCGTAAAAATACGACGGCCCGTATTGAATTGAAAAAATACAATCCGGTATTGAAGAAAGTTACTTTACATAAAGAAATTAAATAGATTTAATATTCAGGAATTATGGCTAAGAAGGTAGTTGCAACACTAAAGAAAGAAGGAGGCGTTAAGTACGCTAAAATCATAAAGGCGGTTAAAAATCCAACCACAGGAGCGTATACATTCAGAGAAGAAATTGTTCTTCAGGATGAAGTAAATGCTGCGTTGAAAAACTAGTTTTTCAATTTATTGGATTTATTAATTAGGCTATATGAAAGTCCCTTTTTTCGAAGGGACTTTTTTATTTTTCATTGATTTTTAATTTCTACATATACCCATGGGACTATTCGATTTTTTAAAAAAGAAGCCCGCTGTTCAAGAGCAAGAGGAAATAATTGCGTTGGACAAGGGACTAGAGAAGACAAAAACGGGCTTAATCACTAAGATGAGTCGCGCGGTTCTTGGGAAGTCCAAAGTCGATGAAGAGGTATTGGATGAGCTGGAGGAGGTATTGCTTAGCTCAGATGTGGGAGTGGCAACCACGTTAAAAATCATTGAGCGAATTGAGCGAAGAATAGAGCGAGATCGTTTCGTCTCTACGGAAGAGTTAGACCAAGTGCTTCGAGAGGAAGTGGCTGGTTTATTAGAGGAAAATCAATCGACAGATTTAGAAAATGCATTTGCCGAGCCTAAACAAAAACCCTATGTGATTTTGGTGGTGGGCGTCAACGGCGTAGGAAAAACAACAACCATCGGGAAATTAGCCTCACAATTTCACCAAAATGGGTTAAAAGTAGTTTTGGGTGCAGCCGACACTTTTAGAGCTGCGGCAGTAGACCAATTAAAATTATGGGGAGAGCGAGTAGGAGTTCCAGTGATTGATCATGGAATGAATACAGATCCAGCAGCAGTGGCATTTGATACCGTGAAACAGGCTGTCGAAATGAATGCAGACATCGTGATCATTGACACCGCGGGTCGTTTACACACGAAGGTCAACTTAATGACGGAGTTGGGTAAAATCAAACGTGTCATACAGAAATTCATCCCTGAAGCTCCGCATGAAGTAATGCTCGTTTTAGATGGGTCGACCGGCCAAAATGCATTTATTCAGGCGCAAGAATTTACCAAAGTAACCGAAGTAACTTCCTTAGCTATCACCAAATTAGACGGAACGGCAAAGGGCGGAGTGGTCATAGGTATCTCGGACCAATTCAAGATTCCCGTTAAATACATTGGCGTAGGCGAGAAAATTTCAGATCTACAAGTTTTTAACAAAACGGCTTTTGTTGAGTCTATTTTCGCCAAAAAATAATTACTTATTTTGTTCTTTGGCCCAAGTATCTTTTAGGGTAACGGTCCGATTGAATACAAGTTTTTCGGGACTTGCATCTGGATCTAAGCAATAATATCCTTTTCTAATGAATTGGACTGCTTTGTTTACACTAGCTGAGCGTAAGCTTCTCTCCACAAAAGCCTTTTCAGTAATTTGAACGGATTCAGGGTTAATGAATTTCATAAAATCATCGCCAAGTTCTGAAGCATCTTCTACGATAAGTAATCGATCAAAAGATCTAATTTCCGCTTCGACGGCATGCGGAATGGAAACCCAATGAATGGTTCCTTTCACATGAATTTCTGAGGTATCTGAACCTGATTTGCTATTGGGGAAATGCGTCGCATAAATGGTCTTTACACTACCATCATCATTCAAATCAAAAGATTCACATTTAATAATGTAGGCGCCTTTTAACCGGACCATCAAATCAGGGCCTAGTCGGAAAAATTTCTTCGGTGGATCCAGCATAAAATCCTCCCTTTCAATATAGAGGTTTTTGGAGAAAGGCACTGAGCGAGTACCTGATTCAGGATCTTCAGGATTATTTTCGATCGCTAATTCCTCGACTTGATCTTCGGGATAATTGGAGATTACTAGTTGAACTGGGTCCAAAACGGCCATTACTCGGTCCGCCGATTTATTCAAATCTTCCCGGATACAAAATTCCAGCAAACTTAAATCGATCAAATTATCTCTTTTAGCCACCCCTATTCGATCGCAAAAATTACGAATGGAAGTTGCCGTGTAACCGCGTCTTCTTAAACCGGAAATAGTAGGCATGCGGGGATCATCCCAGCCATGGACGATTTTCTCATTGACCAATTGCAACAACTTACGTTTACTCATCACCGTGTGGGATAAGTTCAGTCGGGCAAATTCATATTGATGCGTTGGGAAAATGGTTAATTTTTCAATGAACCAATCATATAAAGGTCTATGCACGTCAAATTCCAACGTACAAATGGAATGGGTAATTCCTTCAATCGAGTCACTTTGGCCATGTGCAAAATCATACATGGGATAGATGCACCATGCATTTCCTGTTCTATGATGCGCCATGTGTCGAATGCGATACATCAAAGGGTCACGCATGTGCATATTGGCATGAGCCATATCTATTTTGGCCCTCAAAACTTTGGCCCCATCCGCATGAATACCATCACGCATCTCTTTAAATAAGGTCAAGTTTTCGTCAACTGTTCTATTTCTAAAGGGACTTTCGGTTCCTGCACTCGTAGGCGTGCCTTTTTGGGTAGCTATTTGTTCTGCCGAAGAATCGTCGACATAGGCCAATGATTTTTTAATCAGGTCTACGGCAAATTGATATAATTGTTCGAAATAATTAGACGCATAAAGTTCATTTTCCCAGGTGAAACCAAGCCAACTAACATCCTTTTTTATTGCTTCAACGTATTCGGTTTCTTCTGTAATGGGATTTGTATCATCAAATCTTAAGTTTGTTTTACCCCCAAACTTAAGCGCCAAACCAAAATTCAAGCAAATACTTTTAGCATGACCAATATGCAAATACCCATTGGGCTCAGGAGGGAAACGAGTAAAAATTCCGTTTGAATACTGGCCTGAGGCTAAATTTTGCTGAATTATTTCTTCTAAAAAGTTAAGCGATTTGGGTTTGGAATCGTCCATTATTAAATGTTTCTGGGCTTATTTTAAAATTGCAATTGTTTCGAATTTTCAAATTACTGAAATCAATTTTAAAATTACACATAAAAACAACACAAAATATAAGAATAGAGCTTATATTAAGGTTATTTAAAC
>Ga0209651_1000847_pt1 | contig 10871 bp, 7 predicted proteins | sample LauGreFBDMM110SN_2_FD_188216 | JGI IMG/M metagenome (GOLD analysis project Ga0209651, IMG submission 188216) | Freshwater lake microbial communities from Lake Michigan, USA - Fa13.BD.MM110.SN (SPAdes) (version 2) | ecosystem: Environmental > Aquatic > Freshwater > Lake | place: Lake Michigan, USA... | reverse complement strand
TTGCACCACCCTTTGTCTTTGGTGTTGTGCGAAGTGGACGAATCATTTCAAATCCACCCTCTTCTGTGCGCGCAATTATGCGTGCCATTGTTGCAACAGCTTCAATTGCAAAGGCACCAACAGATGTTTCACCTGAGAGCATCAAAGCGTCCGCCCCATCTAGAACAGCGTTTGCGCAATCGGTTGCTTCAGCTCTAGTTGGTGAAGAGTTTGTAATCATTGAATCAAGCATCTGAGTTGCAACGATTACTGGCTTTGCCGCCTCACGTGCAAGTTCAATACAACGCTTCTGGACCAGTGGGACATCTTCAATTGGAAGTTCAACACCTAAATCACCACGGGCAACCATGATGCCATCAAAAGCATTAACGATCTCCTGCAAGTTTTCAACCGCTTGTGGTTTTTCAATTTTTGCAATTACCGGCACACGGATTCCGACCTCATCCATGATCGCATGAACATCATCAACATCGGCTGCATTACGGACAAATGAAAGTGCGATGAAATCTGCACCGGCTCGAAGACCCCAACGCAAATCCTCTTTGTCTTTTTCAGAGAGTGCTGGAACTGAAACAGCAACACCCGGCAAGTTAATACCCTTGTTGTTGCTCACAGCCCCTGGCTGAATAACTTTTGTAACTACATCGTTTCCCTTAACTTCAACAACTTCAACAGTTACTTTTCCATCATCAATCAGGATGCGATCTCCTGGTGAGCAATCTCCAGGTAAACCTTTGTAGGTAGTACCAACGCGATCCTTAGTGCCTTCTACTTCATCCGTCGTGATTGTAAAAATATCTCCGCGCTCTAATTCATGTGGACCATTTGCAAAACGAGCAAGACGAATCTTTGGACCTTGAAGATCAACAAGGATTGCAACAGGTGTTCCAGCTTCCTTTGCCGCAGCGCGCACCCGATCTAAACGAGTTTGGTGCTCCTCATATCCGCCATGTGAAAGGTTGAGTCGAGCCATATTCATGCCTGCCGCAATGAGCTCCCTAACTTTCTCAGGAGATTCAACTGCTGGACCCATCGTGCAAACAATCTTGGCTCTACGCATGCATCAACCTTAAACCATTAGTGGGCGGTCAGTTGGCGCTATCGGCACAGGAAGTTGTGTGCGCCCCGTGAGATATCTATCAACCTCTGCAGCTGTGCTTCGTCCTTCAGCAATTGCCCACACGATCAATGATTGACCGCGTCCTGCATCACCTGCAACGAACACACCTTCTTCTGTTGATTGAAAACTCTTATCGCGCTTGATCATGCCGCGATCATCTAGCTCTACTTCCAGTTGTGTCAGCAATGGAGATTTCTCCGGTCCTGTAAAGCCCAAGGCCATGAATAGGAAATCACACTTGATTTCTTTTTCTGATCCAGCAACTGGTGCAAATTTTCCATCCTTAAACTCTGTTTCAACAATCTTAATTGCACGAAGATTTCCATTCTCATCCCCCAAGAACTCTTCAGTGCTAACAGCAAATACTCGGTTGTCATTTTCTTCATGCGCACTAGAAACTCGATAAATCATTGGGTATGTCGGCCACGGTTGTCCTTCTGGACGCTCTTCTGTTGGACGAGGCATGATTTCGAGTTGAGTAATACTTGCCGCACCTTGGCGAATAGAAGTACCCAAACAATCTGCACCAGTATCGCCGCCACCTAGGATGACAACATGTTTACCAGCAACATTGATGTCAGGATTTTCGTTCTCGCCAAGTGCCTGCTTATTACCCCATGGCAAAAACTCCATAGCTTGGTAAATACCCTTGTACTCGCGACCCTTAATAGGAAGATCTCTCCACTGCGTTGCACCAACTGCCAACACGATCGCGTCGTACTTCTTACGCAAGTCTGAACCAGTTAACTCCACGCCAACATCGACACCTGGGCGAAAACGAGTTCCCTCTTTTTCCATTTGTTCTAGGCGACGATCAAGAATGCTCTTTTCCATTTTGAATTCAGGAATTCCATAGCGGAGAAGCCCACCAATTTTGTCGGCGCGGTCATAAACAGCAACAGTGTGCCCAGCGCGTGTTAACTGCTGCGCCGCAGCAAGTCCTGCTGGCCCTGAACCAATGACTGCAACAGTTTTGCCAGTCAAGCGATCTGGTGCCATCGGCTTCACATTGCCAGCTTCAAATGCCTCTTCAATTGTGCGCAGTTCGATCTGTTTAATTGTTACTGCGTCACGATTGATTGCAACAACACACGCTGTCTCACATGGTGCTGGACAGAGACGTCCAGTGAACTCTGGGAAGTTGTTAGTTGCATGTAAGCGATCAACAGCCTCTTCTTTATCGCCACGCCAAATTAATTCATTCCACTCGGGAATCAAGTTGCCCAGCGGGCATCCGTTATGGCAGAAAGGAATGCCGCAATCCATGCAACGACCAGCCTGCTTTTGTAGATGTTCAAAACTTTGTGGTTCATATACTTCGCGCCAGTCTTGAATGCGAACATCAACGGGTCTGCGAGATGGAACCTCACGAGGAGTTGTCATAAATCCCTTTGGATCAGCCATTAGCGGCAACCTCCATCACTAGTGCATCTGCTGGTAAACCTTCGCGGACTGCGCGTTCCATTGCTGCGAGTACACGTGCATAGTCACGAGGCATGATTAACGAGATTCGAGCGACACTCTTTTGCCAATCCTTCAATAATGCAGAAGCAATCTCAGATCCTGTTTCGGCAACGTAAGCAGAAAGATGTCCCTTGAGAATGTCTCTTTGATCATCTGGAACAGCCAAGACATCAACCATTTCGCCATTCACATTTGCTGTGTCAAGGTCTAGTACAAAAGCACGTCCACCAGACATACCTGCTGCAATATTGCGACCCGTGCGACCTAGAACTACAACTGTTCCGCCGGTCATGTATTCACAACCGTGATCGCCAATGCCTTCAACAATTGCTAGTGCGCCAGAGTTTCTAACACAGAAACGTTCACCAACAACACCTCGAATAAAGATATCTCCTGCAGTTGCGCCATAACCAATAACATTTCCAGCAATGACATTGTCTTCAGACTTAAATGATGCTTTTTCATCTGGTCGCACAATTACTCGACCACCAGAAATTCCCTTACCAACATAGTCATTTGAATCACCATACAAACGAATTGTTAGACCCTTAGGAATAAAAGCACCGAGCGACTGTCCAGCAGATCCATGCAATGTCACATCGATAGTTCCCTCTGGAAGACCTTCTGCGCCATATTTACGGGTTATTTCTGCGCCAAGCATCGTTCCCACTGTGCGATTAACGTTGCGCACAGGTAAATCAATTCTGACTGCCGCGCCACTTGCAAGTGCTCCTTCAGAAAGTTTTATCAATGTGTTATCAAGTGCAGCATCTAATCCATGATCTTGCTTAATGGTGTTGTGCAAGGGACTATCAACATCTGGGCGAACCAATAGTGGCTCAAGGTTTAATCCTGCCGCCTTCCAATGTTCAACAGCCTTTCGTGTATCAAGAGATTCAACATGACCCACAGCCTCAAGGAGTGTGCGGAATCCAAGCTGTGCCAAGATTTCGCGAACCTCTTCTGCGATGTATTCGAAGAATGTCTCAACAAATTCAGGCTTGCCTGTAAAGTTTTTACGAAGTTCTGGGTTTTGTGTTGCCACTCCAACGGGACATGTATCTAAATGACACACGCGCATCATGATGCAACCAGAAACAACCAACGGAGCTGTTGCAAATCCATACTCCTCAGCACCTAGCAGCGCTGCAATAACGACATCTCTACCTGTTTTTAGTTGACCATCTGTCTGAACAACAATGCGATCGCGAAGTCCATTAAGCAGCAATGTCTGCTGAGTTTCTGCAAGACCTAACTCCCATGGGGCGCCTGCGTGCTTGAGTGATGTGAGAGGTGATGCACCAGTTCCGCCGTCGTGGCCTGAAATCAAAACAACATCTGCATGTGCTTTCGAAACACCAGCAGCAACTGTTCCAACACCAACTTCTGCCACCAACTTCACGTGAACACGAGCGTTCTTATTCGCGTTCTTAAGATCGTGAATGAGTTGTGCAAGATCTTCAATTGAATAAATATCATGATGCGGAGGTGGTGAAATCAAACCAACGCCAGGTGTTGAGTAACGCGCTTTAGCAATCCATGGATAAACCTTGTTACCAGGTAGCTGACCACCTTCACCAGGCTTTGCTCCTTGTGAAATTTTGATCTGAATATCATCGCTATTTACCAAGTAATTACTGCTCACACCGAATCGACCAGATGCAACCTGCTTGATTGCAGAACGCTTTGAATCACCATTTGCCATTGGTAAATAGCGCTCAGGCTCTTCTCCGCCTTCGCCTGTATTTGATTTTCCACCAATACGATTCATTGCAATCGCTAATGTTTCGTGAGCTTCGGCTGAAATCGATCCATATGACATAGCACCTGTAGAAAAGCGCTTAATAATCTCTTGAATTGATTCAACTTCATCAATAGAAATTGGTGCATTCACGCCATCTTTGAATTGGAACAATCCACGAAGCGTCATGAGGCGTGTGCTTTGCTCATTGACGCGGTCGGTATAACGCTTAAAAATGTCATAACGCTTATTGCGAGTTGAGTGCTGCAATGTAAATACAGTTTCTGGATCAAACAGGTGTGGCTCACCCTCACGGCGCCACTGGTACTCCCCACCAATTGGTAGACGCTTTGTGCCCGGAACTTCTCCCCCAGGTGGATATGCAATGTGATGGCGGGCAATAGTTTCTTCGGCAATGATGTCGAGTGAAACACCACCTAGACGTGAAGTTGTTCCAACAAAGTATTCATCGACAACTTCTTGTGACAAACCTATTGCTTCAAATACTTGAGCACCTGTGTATGAGGCAATTGTGCTAATGCCCATCTTGGACATGACCTTAAGAACGCCTTTACCAAGACTCTTAATCAGATTCTTAACAGCCTTCTCTGGAGTGATTCCAGTGATGACACCTTGTAGAACTAAATCCTCAGCAGACTCCATCGCAAGGTATGGGTTAACACATGCTGCGCCATAACCAATGAGAAGTGCCACATGGTGAACTTCTCTCACATCTCCTGCTTCAACAACCAGACCAACCTTGGTACGAGTCTTTTCGCGAATCAAATGATGGTGGACAGCGGAAGTAAGAAGTAGCGATGGAATCGGTGCGTTTTCAGCATCGCCATCACGATCAGATAAAACAATGATGTGAGCGCCATCGTTGATAGCCTGAGTAACTTCAACCTTGATTTCGTTTAAGCGATCACGCAATGAATCTCCACCATCGGCGATGCTGAACAAACCACGAACCACATATGCACTTAAGCCCGGATAATCTCCATCGGCGTTAACGTGAATAATCTTTGCAAGTTCATCATTATCAATAACAGGAAATGCCAAAGTTATTTGACGGCAACTAAATGGACCTGGATCTAGCAAATTATGTTCTGGGCCCATAGAAGTTCCAAGACTTGTCACAAGCTCTTCACGGATTGCATCCAAGGGTGGATTTGTAACCTGGGCAAATAGTTGTGAGAAGTAATCAAAGATTAAGCGTGGCTTGTCGGAAAGGGCTGCAATAGGAGTGTCTGTTCCCATGGAGCCAAGTGCTTCCATGCCATTTTTAGCCATAGGAGTGACAAGGATGCGCAGATCCTCTTCTGTGTATCCAAATGCACGTTGGCGACGAACAACAGATGAGTGCGGATAAACAATGTGCTCACGTGATGGAAGGTCGCTGAGCTTAACCATCCCAGCATGTAACCACTCTTTGTATGGAGCAGCATTTGCTAGTTCATCTTTAATTTCGCCATCTTCAATAATGCGGCCCTGCTCAATATCTACTAAGAACATTTTTCCTGGCTGCAAGCGACCCTTGCGTTCAATGTTCTCAGCTGGAATATCAAGCACTCCAACTTCAGATGCAAGAACTACGAGACCATCTTTTGTTACCCAAAAACGTGATGGACGTAATCCGTTGCGGTCAAGGACTGCGCCTACTTGATGCCCATCAGTAAATGTCACACATGCTGGACCATCCCACGGCTCCATCATCGTTGCATGGAATGCGTAAAAATCACGACGGTCCTGCGGCATCGTTGCATGGTTTTCCCACGCCTCTGGAATCATCATTAAGACTGCGTGAGGCAATGAACGTCCGCCCAAGTACAACAGCTCTAATACCTCATCAAAGGATGCTGAATCTGAACCTGACATTTCAACGATTGGGAACAAGCGCTTTAGATCTCCCGGAATTACATCACTTTCTAGTAATGATTCGCGAGCGCGCATCCAGTTGCGATTTCCCTTAACAGTATTGATTTCACCGTTGTGTGCAATGAAGCGATAAGGGTGGGCAAGTGGCCATGAAGGGAAAGTATTTGTGGAAAAACGTGAGTGAACTAATGCAAGCGGAGAAACTACGCGCTCATCAGATAGTTCAGGGAAGAATTCTTCCAACTGTCCGGTTGTAAGCATTCCCTTATACACAATGGTCTGTGAGGACAACGATGAGAAGTACAGATCAAGTGTGTGCTCAGCGCGCTTGCGCAAGCAAAATGCTAGACGATCAAGTGCAATACCTGTCTCGCCATTCTTACCTGCAACAAATACTTGATGGAAATCTGGCATTACAGATAGTGCGGTCTTACCCAATGATGTGGGGTTAATAGGAACTTCACGCCATCCAAGAACTGTTAGACCCTCTTCATCGGCAATCTTTGCAATATCGCTCTTTACATCTGCCCCGCGCGCCACAAATGCAATACCTGTTGCGTATGCGTTCGCCGCTGGAAGTTTGAAGTCAACTACGGCTTGGAAGTAAGCATCTGGCACACGGATCAAGATTCCTGCACCATCACCGCTATCTGGTTCAGCACCTGATGCGCCGCGGTGTTCCATATTGCGAAGAGCTGTTAGCGCTTTTGCAACAATCTCGTGCGTTGCAACCTTATTGAGCGTTGCAACCATCGCAACACCGCAAGCATCATGTTCTTGGGCAGGGTTATAGAGCCCTTGTGCTTGTGGATAATTGGATGCAAGTACCATGTGCGAAGCTCCTACAGAATGGTCCTACGTGTTGAGGGACATCCTTGGCCCGGCCTTACTTAGTAGGAAATCGTAGCAACAAGTAGGTAAAAGGGAAGCCTCAGAACAGGCCTCTTTAGATGCCAGAAATGTTAGCGATTTGGCCTATGACGGCTGTGATCGCCATACCCAAGCAGCCACCGACCAAGACCCGCATCGTTGGGGTCAAAATCTTTGAGCCAGATATTCGTGCGCTGATGACTCCAGTAAGAATGAGACCGGCGATGGTAAATCCCACAATGCTCATGGCTTGAGCACCTAGGTTGGGTGCAAAGGCTCCTGCAAATGGAATTAATCCTCCGCATGTGAAAGCGATTGCAGAAGCAACTGCGGCTTGAACTGGTCTGGCCTTAGTGTGTGGATGTTGACCAAGTTCATCTCGAAGGTGAGCTTCAAGTGGATCTTTGCGGTGCATTTCAAGTGCAACCTGCAATGCAAGTTCAGGTGTTAAGCCACGACTCATGTAAATGTGTTGCAGCTCTTGTAATTCACCTTCTGGATCTGCAGCAAGATGCTCAATCTCTAATAAGCGATCTGATGCTTCAACATCATTTTGAGAACGCACTGAAACATATTCGCCAACTGCCATCGACATCGCACCAGCGGTAATTCCTGCAATACCTGCCGTTACAAGAAAATCACTTTTTCCAGCAGCTGCCACACCAATCATCAATGATGCGGTAGAGACAAGGCCATCATTTGCACCAAGAACTGCAGCACGTAGCCAACCTGCACGGTGGGTACGGTGTTGCAGATTGCGCTTATAAACCTCTTCAAGTGCCATTTCTTTAGCCTACCTGAAGGCTATGCATTCTTTCTTGAGCCACGGACGAAAAATAGGGCCGATCCAATACCAACGATCACACTTACCCAGACATTCACGCGCAAACCAGCGATCGTGTTAGCTGAATCAATCCGGATTAGTTCAATGAAGAATCGTCCGAAGCAATAGGCACATACATATGCAGCAAATACCTGTCCGGCCTTGAGTGTTTTGCCGAACTTGATGAGCGCCGTTGCGACCAGCACGCACCAGATTGCTTCATATAAAAAGGTCGGGTGAAAGGATTCGAACTCACTATAACCAAAGGGGCGATATTTAAATGGAACATCAAGTGCCCACGATGTGTCTAGTGGGCGCCCAAAGAGTTCGCCATTAAACCAATTTCCAATCCGACCGATTGCTTGGGCAAACAAAATCCCAGGAGCTAATGCATCGGCAAAGACAGCAAATGAAGGCAATTCCATCCGTTTTTGTAATGATCGATATCGCAAATAGGCACCGAATAGCCCTAGCGAAATAGCACCCCAGATGCCCAATCCCCCTTGCCAAATTTTTAGAGCATCCAATGGATTTCCATCTGAACCAAAGTAAGCAGATGGTGAAGAAATCACATGGTAAATGCGTCCACCAATTATGCCAACCGGCACTGCAGTAATTGCAACTTCAGAAACTACTGATTTACCATTTTCGGTTTGCGCACGAAATCTTTTGTCACCCAACCAAATAGCGATTGCAATGCCAGTAATTATGCAGAGTGCGTAGAAATGTATCGTTAATGGACCGATTTCCAACGCCGATTGCGTTGGCGTTGGAAATGCGATCAACAAAGTTTAATTACCCTCTACAGCTGCGCGGAACTCATCTGGATTGAAGTCTGAGCTCTTTCGCTCCCACAATTTTCCGTCAATGAAAACCGTTGGAGTTCCTTGAACACCGTACTTTGGCATTGAATCATAATTAGCTTTTACAAGATCAACTTTCTGGCCCTCATTGACACACTTGGCAAATTTTTCTGATGTTATTCCGATCTTGTCTCCGATCGCAATCAAAGTCTCATTACTCCAAAAACCAGAGTTCTCTAATGGAGATTGAACGCGATATAAAGCTTTATGGAAATCAATGTACTTATTCTCATCTGCTGCGCAGAATGAAGCATTAGCAGCACGTACTGATTCATCACCTAGGAATGAAAGAACATGGAATCGAACGGTTGCTTTCTTCTCACGAATCAGACCATCAAGGTATTCATTGTTTGCATCTTCAAAGTACTTACAAACAGGACACTGTGGGTCTTCCCAAACATCAACTGTCTTGGCTAAGCCAGGATTAAAGGTAATTGCCGATCCATTGTCCACATCAATTGTGGAAACAATTGCACCCTTTGACTTAAAGCCGTCAAGGGCTGCAAGAGATGCACTTTCCTTAGTGTTTTGACTGAAGATAGAAAAAACAACACCAGTAATAACAACGAGTGAGACCATCGCAATTACGATCCAACGAGTTACGTTGTCACCGCTTTTTGCTTGCTGCTTTGCCATTATTACTCCTTCGTTAAGGGTGCTGCTTTTTCGATGGAAAACTTTCCGTATGGGAAAAAGTACAGATAAAGGGCGGCTAGAGCCAAACCTAAATCGCGCATAATTTCTATGAAATAGGTCCTACGGACCTCTGAGGCCAAAGAGGCGTCTATTTCCCCGCCTCCGCCAAAGCAGCCGCAATCGATCAGCATTCCCCGAGCCCAGACCGAGGCGATTGCCCCGATAAAGACGATCATGATCAAACCGCTGACGACAGCTGCTGGGCGAACCATAAAGCCAATAATTAAAAGTAGAGCGAGTGCAACTTCTAGCCACGGCAATGCATATCCAACTATGTGCGACAGGTTAGTTGGCAATACTTTATAGGCAGCAACAGCGTTAGCTGATTCAGTTGGCTTAAACACCTTTAGCCCACCTGCAGCCAATAAAACGCCACCAAGTACGAGTCGAGCTAATAAAGTAATAATTGGCTGAAAGCGTTCGTTGAAATTTTTCATCGTCCCTCGCGTACTCCCAATGCCAACTCTTTAGCCAGATGGGAAATCGCATCTAATCCTTCTTGTTCTGATGGGGCATCTAGTAATAACTTAATAAATGCTGAGCCAACAATGACTCCATCAGCATAAGCCGCTAATGACTTTGCCTGTTCGCGTGTTGAAACACCTAAACCTACTGAAACAGGTAAATCGGTGACTGTTCGAACCCGAGCAACCAATTCACTTGCACTTGATGCAACTGTGCTTCTAGTTCCTGTTACACCCATCATGCTTGCCGCATATACAAATCCACCCGTTTTTGCAGTCACACTCTTTAAGCGCTCATCTTTGGTACTTGGCGCAACGACATAAATTGGATTGATACCAGCCTTCTTAGTCGCTGCAATCCAACCATCTGATTCTTCAATTGTTAGATCAGGAGTAATAACCCCAGACCCCCCATTATCAACAATGGACTGTGCAAACTTTTCAACGCCGTACTTTGCAATTGGATTCCAATAGGTCATAACAACTGCTGCCACACCTGTGCTTGATGCGACATTAAGTGCTTCAAACACATCGGCAGCATTTGTTCCCGCCTTAAGTGAAATATCTGCTGCCTCTTGAATTACTGGTCCATCCATTACTGGATCGCTATAAGGAAAACCAATTTCAATTGCATCAACTCCTGCATCTGCCAACGCTTTAATCGCTTTGGCACATCCAGTTTTAGAGGGAAAACCTGCTGGAATATAGGCGATGAGTGCTGCGCGATTTTCTGCGCGCACCTTTGCCATTACTGAATCTAATTTCGTCATTACAGTGGAATTCCAAAGTATTCGGCAGCTGTTTGAACATCTTTATCTCCGCGGCCAGATAAATTAATCAATAGATTCGCATTTGGTCCTAGTTCTTTTCCGACAATTAGTGCGCCCGCAAGTGCGTGGGCTGTTTCTATTGCAGGAATAATTCCCTCTGTCTTACATAACAGCTCAAATGC